>Ga0075431_100000181_pt1 | contig 45325 bp, 43 predicted proteins | sample RhiMetdeltSRZDD5_FD_75297 | JGI IMG/M metagenome (GOLD analysis project Ga0075431, IMG submission 75297) | Populus rhizosphere microbial communities from Tennessee, USA - Rhizosphere MetaG P. deltoides SRZDD5 | ecosystem: Host-associated > Plants > Roots > Rhizosphere > Soil | place: USA... | reverse complement strand
GGCCCCGATCGCGTCCAGGTACGCCACCGCGGCGGTGTCGACGCCTACGCGCTGCCCGAGAGCGTCCCAGAGGCCGAACCGGGGATTGAGCTCGATGAGCTTGAGCGATCCGTCACGCGCATCCCGCTTGAACTCGATCCCCCCCAGCCCGCGGTAACCCAGCTTTTCGAGGAACGTGATCGAGACCCGATCGAGGTCCTCCGCCTCGGTCGACACCACGAAGCTGGCGCTGCCGAAGTGGATGGGGACTATTCGCTCCTTGCGGCCCGAGAAGTGCCAGATCCTCCCGTCGGCGGACCGATAGAACGCGAAGTAGAGAAGCTCACGGTCCTCACCGGGGATGACCTCGCTCACCACCACGTTGGGCTCGATGGCCGCCATCTGCTGGTACGCATCCATGAGCGCGTCCGCATGGCGGACGACGATCGACTTCTCGCTGCCGCCGGGGATGCGCCGGAGGGCGTCCTGAACCATCCTCCGGTGCCAGGAGCTCGGCCGCGCCGGCTTGATCAGGCACGGATAGGGAATGATCGCGGCCACCGCGCGGACGTCGTCGAGAGAGCCAGGAACATACGTCTCGGGGACCGAGACGCCGAGCTCGCGGGCGGTCCGGAACAGGGCATCCTTCGTTGCGGTCTTCCGGACAGTTTCCGCGCAGGGCCCGGTGAAGCGAAAGTGCTTCCGAAGTGAATCCTCGTGCCTGGCGTAGCACAGCACGGTGTCGTCGCCTGTCGGGAAGAGCACCGGCTTTTCCGGCAGCGACCGCGCCAGGCGGACGAGGCAATCAAGGTGCTCGTCCTCGCGCTCTTCCACCCTCGGCACCGGGACGCCCCGGCAGAAGCGCGAGGTCATTCCGATCTGCGTTCTATCCGGATCCAGAGCGAAGACCGGGACGCCGCGCCGCCCCAGGGAGCGAACGATGCCGAGCCCGGAATAGGACATGTAAGTCACGAATGCCGCAGGCGTTCCGGCGGACGGTGACACCCTCGGGAGATCGAGAGTGCCGCTCACGGGATGTCCTCCACGGTCTCTGCCATTGGTACTCATACATGCGATGCATCGGTGAGGCCAGCGAGGCGAGCTGCCAACGCCTGCCTCCATGACTCCCGTACGTCCACCGCAGCCTCGGCTCTCGAGCCACGTCACGCAGGAGCTGCCAGCGCTCGCCGGGCGCAACGACGGGCACGACTCGCGGTTGCGGTACAATCGCTGCCGGTAACCCGCTGATCTTCCACATCACGGCGGTGTAGCTCAGCGGCAGAGCAGGGGTCTCATAAGCCCCGTGTCGGAGGTTCAATTCCTCCCACCGCCACCATTGTTTCGCCTCGGATCGCGTCGACCGGAGGGGAAGGCCATGAGACTCGCAGGGAAGGTCGCGCTGATCACGGGCAGCGCCGGCGGCATGGGGCAGAGCGAGGCGATGATCTTCGCGCGCGAGGGCGCGCGGGTCGTCGTCGCGGACGTGCTCGAGATCGAGGGCCGGCAGGTGGTGGACAAGATCGCCGCCGGCGGAGGTCAGGCGCGCTTCGTGAAGCTCGACGTCACCAGCGAGGCCGACTGGCAGCGCGCCGTCGAGACGACCATCGATGCGTTTCAGCGCCTCGACGTCCTCGTCAACAACGCCGGCATCAGTGGCACATTCGATCCGGACACGATGAGCACTGCAGCCTGGGACGCGCTCATGAACGTGAACGCCAAGGGTGTGTTCCTCGGGATGAAGCACGCTATTCCGAGGATGCGTGAGGCCGGCGGCGGCTCCATCGTGAACATCTCGTCGATCTCCGGCTTCGTGGGCCAGGCGATGCTTCACATGGCCTACAACGCCTCGAAGGGCGCCGTGCGCGTGATGACGAAGTCCGCGGCCGTCCAGTATGCGAAGGATGGCATCCGCGTGAACTCCGTGCATCCCGGCGTCATGCCGCCGATGCGTACGTCAAAGGTGTCGGCGGACCCCGCGTGGCGGACGAAGATGCTCGCCGCCGTCCCGATGAAGCGAGAAGGCCGCGTCGAGGAGGTCGCTCACGCCGTGTTGTTCCTGGCGTCCGACGAGGCCTCGTATATCACGGGCACCGAACTCGTCGTCGACGGCGGCTACCTCGCCATGTGATGCCGTAGTGGCACGATGGATGCCACCGCGGCGTCTTCGCTGCCCTTCGTGGACGCGCGTCCATTGAATACGCCGACGTTGGCGCACGCTCGGTGCGGCATCGCCCTTGCTCCATCCCGCCCGGATATCGCTCCACGCGCATCTGCGCGACCGCATGCGCTCTGTTCCAGCGCGACGAACAGGAGGGATGGGGGGATGAAGCGGCAATCGTCCAATGGCAATGGAATGATGGTCATCCATAAGGTCCAGGCGGAGCTGGCGTCCCGCGAAGGGCGCGGCGCGATGGTGGCGGAGTTCCTGGGGACGCTGCTATTCATCGTGTTCAGCGCAGGAACGGTGGCGGTCACCGGGGGGCTGCTCGCGGAACGCATGACGTCGGCACGACTGCTTGCCGTCGCTCTCGCCAGCGGCGTCGCATACGCGGTCTTCGTCGGCGCGGCCATGCCCGTCTCCGGAGGCCATCTGAACCCCGCGGTCACCTTCGCCGCTTTCATGTCCAAGCAGATCCACGCCGCGAAGGCGCTGGTCTACATGGTGTCGCAATGCGCGGGGGCCGTCGCCGGCGCCCTGCTCCTGATGGTGATGATCCCGAGCTCGATGCATGGCAGCCTCGGCTCGGACATGCTCGCGGCCCGGGTCAGCGTCGGTGGCGGTCTCGTGACCGAGATCGTGCTCAGCTCCGTCCTGGTCGCGGCCGTGCTCGCGGCCGCCCGTGGCGGGTCACCGGTGAGACTGGCGGTGGTGGGGCTCGTCGTGATGCTCGGCGAGCTGGTCGGCGCACCGTTGACCGGCGGCTCGATGAACCCCGCGCGCAGCTTCGGCCCCGCGCTCGTGGCCGGCGTCTGGGACAATCACTGGGTGTACTGGTTCGGTCCGTTCGTCGGCGCCGCCGTCGCGATCTTCGTGTACGACGTCTGCTTCCGCATCGCGCCGAAGAGCGTGCGCGCGATGGGCGAGGTCAACCACAAGGCATCCGCCGCGCGCAGCTACTAGCCGCTGCGCCGGGCGGGCGGAGCGCGACCGCGCCCGCCCGGCGCCGTTCTGCTACACTCGACGCTCGTGAATTCCGCAACCAGCAGCGATCTCCTCGTCCGGCACGACGGCGCCATCGCCACCGTGATCTTCAACCGCCCGCGCATGCGTAACGCCATCACCTACGCCATGTGGGTCGACATCGCGCGCGTCACCGAGGGGCTCGTCAAGGACGACTCCGTGCGCGCGATCATCTACCGCGGCGCCGGCACCGTGGCCTTCGCTTCCGGCGCGGACATCTCCGAGTTCGAGGAGCAGCGCAAGGACTTCGAAAGCTCCCAGCGCTACAACGCGGCCACCGCCGGCGCCTATGCGGCCATCCGCGAATGTCCCAAGCCGACGATCGCCATGATCTATGGCTTCTGCATGGGGGGCGCCATGGGGATCGCCATGGGATGCGACCTGCGCTTCGCGGCGGAGGGCGCCAAGTTCGGGATTCCGGCGGCGCGGCTGAACATCGTCTACCCGCCTGACGCCATCGGACAGCTCGTGGATCTCGTCGGACCCGCATATACGAAGGACATTCTGTTCTCCGCGCGCACCGTGGACGATCGCGAGGCGCTGGCCATCGGACTGATCCAGCGCCTGCTGCCGTCCGACGCGCTCGAGCGCGCGACCTACCACTATCTCGCGACGGTGGCGGACAACGCCCCGCAGTCGGTGCGTGGCAGCAAGCAGGCCGTGCAGTTCTATCGCGCCGGTTTCAGCGAGGAGCGCCGCCGCCAGCTGCGCGACCTCGCCCGCGAGGCATTCGAGAGCGAGGACTACAAGGAGGGCACGCGGGCGTTTCTCGAGAAGCGCCCGCCCAAGTTCCAGGGCCGCTGATCCGGGCGTGCGCCTCGAGTTCCTGAGCTCCACGCCGCCAAGCGCCACCGAGGGCAGCGGGACGTGGGTCGCCATCGACGGTGTCCTGCGCGGGCTGGCGGCGCTCGGCCATGTCGCCGCCCTACGACCGCTGCGTACGCGCTCGCGCATGCACACGCTCGACCGCTGGCGCTACAACCGTGAGCTTCTCCGCACCCCCCCGCGAGCCGATCTCGTCATCGGCGTCGATCTCGACGGCTTCCTGTGGGCGCCCCACCGGTCGCCGCGGATGCCGTACGCGGTGATGCTGAAAGGCATCATCGCCGACGAGCTGCGCAACGAGCGGGGGCTCGTCCGGGCGTTGCTGGCGCTGCAGGCACGCTGGGAGCGGCGCAACGTGCACGCGGCCGACCGGGTCATCGTCCCGAGCCGGTACTCCGCCGGCGTTGCGGAGAGCGTCTACGGGGTGCCGGCCGGTGCGCTGGCGGTCGTTCCGGAACCCATTGATCTCTCGGAATGGCGTCGGCGGTTTGCGAGCGTTCCGCCGCGCTCCAACCCTCAACCGACCGTGCTCTGCGTCGCCCGGATGTATCCGCGCAAGCGGCTGGAGGATCTTCTGCGCGCCGCGCTGGCGCTGCGAGCCCGAATCCCAGGCCTCCGCATGCGCATCGTAGGTGAGGGGCCGGAGGGCGGCCGGCTGCGCCGGCTCGCGCAGGACCTCGGCGTCGGCGAGACCGTGACGTTTCTCGGCGCGATCTCCCGTCAGGAGTTGGCCGTAGAATATGTTGGAGCGGACTGCTTCTGCCTGCCGACCGTTCAGGAAGGCTTCGGCATCGTTTTCACCGAGGCAATGGCCGCGGGGCTGCCAGTGGTGGCGTGTCGTGCGGCGGCCGTTCCGGAGGTCGTGGAAGACGGAACAACGGGACTGCTCGTGAGTCCCCGCAGTCCGGAGGAGCTGGCAATGGCGATGGAGAAGCTGCTGACGAGCGAGACGCTCCGACGCGAGCTCGGCGACAACGGCCGCCGCCGCGTGGAGGCGCTCGATCTCTCGCGCGTGGCGGCGCGGGTGCTCGAGGCGCTGGCGTAGATGGCGCGGGCGCGTTCGACACGGCGGTTCAGCTTCGCGGCCGGTCACCGTTACTGGGTGAACGCCTGGTCGGCGGCGGAAAACGAGCGCGTGTTCGGCCGGCTCACCACCCCCCACGGCCACAACTACCTGCTCGACGTCACCGTGCAGGGTGACATCGATCCGCGCACCGGCATGGTGATCGATCTCTCCGAGCTGAAGCGCGTGGTGGGCGAGACGGTGGTCGACCGCTTCGAGCACGCCGACCTCAATGCCGACCCGCTCTTCCGCGACCGCGTGCCGACCACCGAGAACATCGCGCTCGCCGTCTGGGACTTGCTCGTCGCGAAGCTGGGCGGCGATCGGCTCGCCTCCGTGCGCGTCTGGGAGGACGCGACGCTCTGGGTGGACTACGATGGCGCGTGAGGTCACGCTGACGCGCGTCTACCATTTCAGCGCCGCCCACGAGCTGGCGAACCCGGCGCTGTCGCGGGAGGCCAACGCGGCGCTCTATGGCGCCTGCTACCGGCCCCACGGCCACAACTACTATCTCGAGGTCAGCGTGGCCGGAGTGCCGGATCCGCTGACGGGGATGGCGGTGGACCTTGCGGCGCTCGATGAGCGGGTCGAGCGCCTCGTGCTCGACCAGGTGGACCACCGGAAGCTCGAGGAGGCGCCTGCGCTGGCGGGCGTCATCACCACGGGGGAGAGCCTGGCGCGCGCCTTCTGGCGGGTGCTGGCGCCGGCCGTCGCGCCGCCTGGGAGCCTGCGGCGCGTGTCGGTGGTTGAGACGGCGAAGAATCGGTTCGAGTATCGAGGCGACGCCGAATGATCGAACAGCTCGTGGAGCAGCTGCTGAAAGAGCTGGGCGAGGACGTGAACCGCGAAGGGCTCGTCAAGACGCCCGAGCGCGTGGCGGCCTCACTCCGGTTCCTGACCTCCGGCTACAGCAAGAAGGTCGAGGACGTTCTCAACGATGCGCTGTTCGTCGAAGAATATGATGAGATGGTCGTGGTGAAGGACATCGACTTTTTTTCGATGTGTGTGCCGAGCAAGCAGATCGTCAACGCGGTCGGGGGCGCCAAGCCGGCTCGTACCGTGAAACAAGGGGACCGCCTCTGGACGCTGCATCAAGGCTTTCTGAAAGAGACAACCGTCACGGAGATTTCGTCGCATAAGACACGGGAAGTCGTCGAAGTGACGACAGAAGGTGGACGCTTCGAGGTCACACCGGACCATCCCGTGATGACCGGCATGGGTTGGCAAGAGGCGCAGCATCTCACCCCGGGCACGCCGGTGGAATGGGTCAACGCCCAGTCTCTCTGTCGTCGTCACTACGACACCAAGGAAGGCTATCCCCTCGGATATGTTCTCGGCGCCGTTGCGTCCGACGGCAGCCTTCAACAAGGGCGTCGCATCACGCTCGTCGTCAAGCGCCGCGAGTTCGCAGCGAAGTACGCCGAGATGCTGGCTGCCGCATTTCCGCCGGTGATCCCGACGATCGAGCGCGTGAAGGTCCCGTCCGGGTTCCTTCGTCGTGAGATTCCGATGTATCGTGTCCGCACCGTTTCCCGGGACATCGGGCAGAAGTTGTGCCGGTATTTGCGCGTGCCGGAGGTTGGCTCGCGAAGCAAGACGAAGATCTTTAGATTCCCAACGGTTGTGACATCCTCACAGGAGATGATGCAGGGGTTTCTGGATGGATACGCTGACGGCGACGGCTATGCCGTTGCCAAAGGGCGTACGTTGATCAGCTCCAACCGCGAGTTTCTGGCCGAGCTCGGCGATTATCTGCAGGCACCGATCGGCCAGCCATCGCCTGGCTGCGGACGGATCTACGTATCCCCGAAGTGGGCGCAGCCGGGTTGGTTCCGTAAGCATGGGTATCGTCAGGAAACGGCCTTCTACGTGCCAATCGAGAGTACATATGCAGCGGTCGCCGCGGTCCGGCGGGTGCCATATGCGCTGAAGCCTCACACGGTGTACTCGTTCAAATGTGAGCCATATCCTTCGTTCCTCGTTGCCGGTCATCTGACGCACAACTGTGAGCACCACGCCCTACCATTTCTGGGCAAGGCGCACATCGCGTACATGCCGAAAGCCAAGATCGTGGGCCTCTCGAAGATTCCGAGGCTGGTGGAGATGTTCGCACGGCGCTTCCAGGTGCAGGAGCGGCTGACCGTGCAGATCGCCAACGCGCTGAACGATGCGCTGCAGCCGCGCGGAGTCGCCGTCGTGCTGGAGGCCATTCACCTGTGCATGCTGATGCGCGGCGTCGAGAAGCAGAACTCTAAAGCGGTGACGTCCGCCATGCTGGGCGGCTTCCGGGACCGGCCGGAGACGCGCGCGGAGTTCATGGAGCTCATCAAGAGCAGTCGGGGAGTGCAGCTATGACCAAGGCGCTCGAAGGCAAGACTGCCATCGTCACCGGCGCCGGCCGCGGCATCGGCCGCGCCATCGCACGCGCGTTCGCGGCCGAGGGCGCCACGGTGGTGCTGGCCTCCCGCTCCCGTGCCGACCTGGCCACCGTGGCGGCCGAGGTTCGCGAAGCGGGTGGCCGCGCGCTCGCCATTCCGACCGACGTGACGCAGGACATGGCGGTCGAGGCGCTGGTCGAGCAGGCGATGTCGGAGACGAACCGCGTGGACATCCTCGTGACGTCGGCGGGCCTCGCCACATTCGGACCGCTGGCCGACACCAAGCCGGGCGACTGGGACGCGATGCTCACGCTGAACCTGCGCGCGGCCATCATGTGCTGCCGCGCCGTGTCACCGATCATGATCCGGCAGCACTCCGGCACCATCCTGAATCTGTCTTCGATCGCCTCGAAGCGAGCGCTGCCCGGTTCCGCCGTCTATACCGCGTCCAAGGCGGGCCTCGACGCCTTCAGCCGTGTCCTGGCCGAGGAGCTGCGGCCGCACGGCGTGCGCGTCGGCGTGCTCGTCCCGGGGGCGGTCGACACCCCGATCTGGGACGCGATGGGCTCCGCTCCGCCACGGGACAAGATGCTGCGTCCGGAGGACGTGGCCCGCGCGGCCGTGCTCATGGTGACACTCCCGCCGCACGCGTCGCTGGAGGAGCTGACGCTCCTGCCCGCCGGTGGAATCCTGTGATACGATGACGCCAGGCGTCGGGGACCGAAAGTTGCTTGTTTTACGGGAGGATCGAATGATCACGATGAGCGAGACGGCCGCCAAGAAAGTATCCGAGCTTCGCCTGGAGGAGGGCAAGCCGGAATGGGGCCTGCGCATCCGGGTGGTTGGCGGCGGGTGCTCCGGGATGTCCTACGAGCTCGGCTGGGAGGACCAGCAGCAGAGCGACGACAACGTCATCGACGCGCAGGGCATCAAGGTCTACATCGACAAGATGAGCGCGCCCTATCTGCAGGGCAGCGAGATCGACTTCGTGCAGAACGACATGATGGGCGCCGGGTTCGCGATCAAGAACCCGAACGTGAAGTCGAGCTGCGGCTGCGGCCAGTCTCACCGCTTCTAGGCACGTGGGGGACCCCGAAATCGCCCCCCACACCCCCCAACGTTCGGCACGACCCGGGCGGAGCCGTGGCGCGCCTCGATAAGCCGACAGGCTACTAGTCCGTGCGCGTCCGCGTCCTGCTCTTCGCCCGGTACCGTGAAGCCACCGGGCGAGAGCGAGTGGACGTCGATCTCCCCGAGGGCGGTACCGTCGAGTCGGCGTGGCAGGCCATGGTCGAGCGCCATCCCGAGCTCGCGCGGTATCGCCCGTACACGCTCTTCGCGGTTGGCCACGATTACGTCGAGGGCGATCACCGTCTGCAGCCCGACGACGAGCTCTGCTTCTTCCCGCCCGTGAGTGGCGGCAGCGGGCACGCCACCGACGACATCTATCGCGTCGTGGAGACGCCGCTTTCGCCTGATGCCATCACCGCCGCCGTGGACGAGCCCGGCGCCGGCGGCATCGTGATGTTCTCCGGTGTCGTGCGCAATCAGACGGATGGTCGGCCGGTAAAGTTCCTCGAATACGAGGCCCACACGATGATGGCCGAAGCCAAGCTTCGCGAGATCGGCCGCGCCATCCGCGCGCGCTGGGTGGACGTGCGGCGCATCGCCATCCTGCATCGCGTCGGCCGCCTCGAGATCGGTGAGTCGTCCGTCCTGATTGCGGTCTCCGCCGCCCACCGTGGTGACGCGTTCGACGCCTGCCGGTATGCGATCGACACGCTGAAGCGCACCGTCCCGGTGTGGAAGAAGGAGCACTTCGAGGACGGTGAGGTGTGGGTAGGACTGCAGGGCGGCTAGGGATGCCGTTGCTGGAGACGGTCGAGCGCACGGTCCGCAGTCATCGGATGCTGACCGGCGGCGAGACCGTTCTCGTCGGCGTCTCGGGCGGCGCCGACTCCGTAGCGCTGCTCACCAGCCTGCTGAGCCTGGCTTCGGCCTGGCGGCTCGTCCTCCGCGTCCTGCACGTCGACCACGGTCTGCGCCAGACGTCCGCCGCCGACGCCACCTTCGTCCGCTCCCTCGGCATGCGACTCGGCGTGCCGGTCGATGTCGCCGTCGTGCATGTCGGTCCCGGCTCCATCGAAGCCGCCGCGCGTGCCGTCCGGCACGCGGCGCTCGAGGCGGCCGCCGATCGCGTCGGCGCGACCCGCATCGCCCTCGGGCACACCGCCGATGACCAGGCGGAGACCGTGCTGATGCGCCTCATCGAGGGGACGGGGCTGCGCGGCCTCGCCGGTATCCCGCCGGTCCGCGGCCGCTTCATCCGTCCCCTCATCGACGCCCGCCATCGCGATGCCGTGGCGGCCCTCGAAGCGGCCGGGCTGCCCTGGGTCGAGGATCCGTCGAACGAGAATCTCAAATTCTTCCGTAATCGTGTCCGCCACGAGCTGCTGCCCCTGCTCGGTGTCGCGTACGAGCCCAACATCGTCCCGCACCTCGCCGCCGTGGCGCGCGCTGCCCGGCGAGGCGTCGACGACCTCGAGGAGATGGCCGCCCGCGAGCTCGACCGTCTGGCGCAGCGCAGCGCCACCGCCTTGACGCTCTCTCGCGCGGCGCTGGCCGCTCTGCCGCCAGGCGTGGCCGCGGAAGTGCTCCGGCGAGCGGCCGCGACGCTGGGCAGCCGCGCGCCGCTGCGCGCCTGGGGACATCGCGGGCTGCGCCGCGTGCTGGCGCCGATACCGCCGCGCCGGCCGTTCCGCCTCGGCGGAGTCTCCGTGGATGTCAGCGGAGACCGCGTGCGCGTCGGGCGTGCGCCGCTGCCCGTCCTCGCCACCCGCGCGATCGACCCACCGGGCCGTGTGGAGCTTCCGGAGATCGGGCGCGCCCTCGAGGCGAGCATCGTCGGCGCGAGGGGCTATGCGCTACCGCGTGATCCGGCTCGCGCGGCCTTCGATGCCGATCGGCTGCCGCCGCGCCTCCTCGTACGCGGGCGCAGGCGTGGCGACCGCCTGTCGGCCTTCGGTGGTGGCGAGCGCCGGCTCAAGTCGCTCCTGATCGATGCAAAAATCCCGCGGTGGGAGCGTGCACGTGTGCCGATCGTCGAGGCGGACGGCGAGATCGTGTGGGTGGCCGGGCTGCGGCGTGCCGCCACGGCGCCGGTGAGCGGGACGACCCGCCGCGTGCTCGAGCTTCGCGTCGTCACGCTGGCGTAGCCCCGCCTCGGGGCGGTAGAATCGCCCTCTCCGATGAAGACCCTCGTTGCGACCATCGGCCTCCTGCTTGTCGTCGCCCCCGCCGCCGCCCAGACCGCGGCCAAGCCGCGTCCGAACGCGGGGCGACCGGCGCCGAAGAGCGAGGACCCGCGCGCGATGCTGCGCGCGTTCGAGGACGCCTTCACATCGGTGGCCGACCGCGTCACCCCGGCCGTGGTGAATGTGAGTGGCGTGCCGGACCGGAACGCTCCGCCGAGTGGCGGTGAAGGCGAGGAGCGCTTCCGCGAGTACTTCGGCGACGAGCTCTACGAGCGCTACTTCCGACGGCGGCCGCGTGAGGACGGGCGTGCCAGTGGCTCCGGCGTCATCGTGGATCCGAAGGGATACATCTTGACGAACAACCACGTGATCGAGAACGCTCGGGACATCACCGTGCGACTCTCGGACTCCCGGAAGTTCTCGGCAACGCTGGTGGGACGCGATCCGAAGACGGATCTGGCCGTGCTCAAGGTCGACGCGCCAGCGCCGCTGCCGGTGGCGGAGCTGGCCGACTCGGATCGCCTCCGGGTGGGACAGTGGGCGATCGCCATTGGCAACCCGTTTGGTCTCGACCGCACGGTGACGGTCGGCATCATCTCCGCCACGGCACGGACGCGGGTCGGCGTGGCCACCTACGAGAACTTCATCCAGACCGACGCCTCGATCAACCCCGGGAACTCGGGTGGCCCGCTGCTGAACCTCGACGGCAAGGTCATCGGCATCAACACGGCCATCGTCGCCAGCGGGCAGGGCATCGGCTTCTCGATCCCCATCAACGAGGCGCGGGCGGTGATGCGACAGCTCATCGCGCGCGGACGGGTGGTGCGGGGCTGGCTCGGCGTGGTGATCCAGGACGTGACCGACGAGCTGGCTGGCACGTTCGGCGTCCGCGAGCGGGAGGGCGTGCTCGTGGCCGACGTCATGAAGGGAGGACCGGCCGAGGCTGCGGGCGTGCGGGCCGGCGACGTCGTCGTCGAGTTCGGCGGCGCGCGGATCCGCGAAGTGCCCGATCTGCAGCGCCGTGTGGCTGGCATCGCGCCTGGCCAGTCCGCCAAGCTGACGGTGGTACGCGACAGCAAGCCGGTTCCGCTGACGGTGACGGTCGCCGAGATGCCGGCCGAGGACGTCACGCCGGTCGCCGTCGAGCCTGCCGCCGACGGCTTCGGGCTGCGCGCGGAGGCGCTGTCGCCCGATCTGGCCGAACGGCTCAAGGTGCCGTTCACGCGCGGCGTCGTGGTGCTCGACGTCGCCAGCGGCGGGCCCGCCGATGCGGCCGGTCTGCGCCGCGGCGACGTCATCCTAGAGGTCGCCCGACAGCCGGTGTCCGATCCTGCGGAGCTGCGGCGCGTCCTCGGCGCGCTCGCGCCCGGCGAATCGACGCTGCTCTATGTCCACCGGCCGGGTGCCGAGGGACGCAACCAGTACGTCGTGCTCGAGCGCGCCGCCCGACCGTGACAGCGCGCGACGTCCTCGCCGAGCCTCCCATCCCCACCATGCAGCGCCGCGGGACCGTGCTCGTCGTCGACGACGAGGAAGGTGTCCGGGCCTCTGTCCGCGCGATCCTCGAGGAGACCTGCGAAGTGCTCGAGGCGGAGAACGGCGAAGGGGCCCTGCACGTGCTGGCCGCGCACGACGTCGACCTCGTGATGCTGGACCAGCGCATGCCCGGCGAAGCCGGGGTTGACGTGCTCCCTCGCCTGAAGGCGCTCGACCCTTCGGTGGTTGTGGTGCTGGCCACCGCCGTCCTCGAGGTCCGCACGGCCGTGGAAGCGCTGAAACGCGGCGCGTACGATTACCTGACGAAGCCGTTCGACGTCGACGACATCCTTGGTCTCGCCGATCGCGCGCTGGAAAAACGCGCGCTCGAGCGCGAGGTGCTGTGCCTGCGCTCGGTGCTCACGCCGAGTGGTGTCGAGGCCTCGGTCGGCTTCGAAGGGCTGGTCGGGCGCCACCCCGCGATGGTCAGGGTCTATCAGCTGATCACGCAGATCGCGCCGACGCCGACCACCGTGCTCATCACGGGCGAGAGCGGCACGGGCAAGGAGCTGATCGCCCGCGCGGTCCACCACAAGAGCGAGCGCGCCACCCAGCCGTTCGTGGCCGTCAACGTGGCGGCCATTCCGGAGACGCTGATCGAGTCCGAGCTCTTCGGACACGAGAAGGGCGCGTTCACCGGGGCGCACGCCCGGCGGCTGGGCCGCTTCGAGCTGGCCCAGGGCGGCACCGTATTCCTCGACGAGATCGGCTCGCTGCGCCTCGATCTGCAGGCAAAGCTCCTCCGCGTCCTCCAGCAGCGCGAGATCGAGCGCGTGGGCGGGCAGCGTACGGTGCCCGTCGACGTGCGGGTCCTCGCGGCCACCAACGTCAATCTGAAGGCGGCCGTGCGCGCCCGCACGTTTCGCGAGGACCTCTACTATCGTCTCAACGTCGTCCCCATCCACGTGCCGCCCCTGCGTGAGCGTCGCGAGGACATCCCCTACCTCGTCGAGCACTTCGTGCGGAAGGCGGCTCGCGAGTGCAACCGCGACGTCCGCGCCGTCTCGGCCGGCGCCCTCGAAGTGCTGATGCGCTACGACTGGCCCGGCAATGTCCGCGAGCTCGAGAACGTCATCCACCGCTCGGTTGTGCTCGCCTCCAATCCGGTGCTGCACTTGCCCGACATCCCGCTCGATGTCGCCATGCCGGAGATGGGCGCTCGCCTGGGCGAGGACGACGGGCTGCCGCTGCGCGAGGCGTGCGACCGGTTCGAGCGCCAATACGTACTGCGCGTGCTCGAGCGCGTGCAGTGGAACGTGAGCCGCGCCGCGCGGCTGCTCGGGGTGCACCGCAACACCGTCCTTGCCAAGCTGTCGACGTGGAACGTGCAGCGGCCGGGCGATGCGCGGTCTCCCGGCACTCCGTTCAGCGCAGGAGGAGCGTCGCCATGACATTCCGATTCACGAGCGGCTGGGCGCAGATGCTGTTCATCCTGGGCATCGTGATCATGATCCTCGGCGTGGCGCTCGCGGGCGCGCTCAGCGTGGTGCCGATCCCGTGGACCGATCAGCGGCCGGGCACGATCGAGCGCGTCGCCATCGCGGCCCTCCTGGTGGCTGCCGGCGTCGCCGTCGGCGGCTCCATCATGGTGATGGGTCAGCTCCTGCATGCATTCTTGAGCCTTCACCAGAACGTCGAGCGGCTCGCGCTCCGGTTCGCGTCCGACGACGCGATGCCATGCCTCTACTGCGGCGAGGACATCAAGCCGGACGCGACGATGTGCCGGTACTGCCGGAGCGACCTGACGCGCCCCACCGCGGCCGATCGGCTGCTGGCGCCGCGCTGAATCAGCGGACCAGCAGGTCGTACACGACCCCGAGCAAGCGGACGAAGTCGCCGGCGGCGCGGAGCCCGGCGGCGGCGCCCTCGACGTGCGCGATCGCGCCGACCAGCACGACCCGTGTGTGAGCCGGACGGGCCGCGGCGAGCCTGAGACTCTGCGAGTACGGCACGGCGGCGTCGTCGCGGCCGTGCACCAGCACGATGGGCGCGCGAACGGACCGCACCGTCTGCGCCGGTGACAGCTCGGCCATCAGGGCCTGCGTGCTCGCGGGCAGGGTGGCGAAAGCGGCATCGACCCGGGCCGCGTCACCGGTGGCGAGCGCCGCGCGCAGCGCCGGGTCCGCCAGCTCCGCGTTCGCCTCGATGAGCGCGCGGGCCAGCTCGGGGTGGCGCGGCGGACCGCGCAATCCGGCCGAGGCATCGGTGCCGGTGAGATGGTAGCGGATCAAGTCGAGCGCCGACGCGTGCGCGCCGAGGGCGAGCAGCATGCGGACGCGGCCGCTCATCGCGGAATCGGCGGCGGCGAGGAACGCGGGTGCCGCGCCGACGCTGACGCTCACCACGCGCGCTGGCTCGGGCCGCGCGGCGAGCGCGGCGATGATCGGTCGCGCGTCTTCGGGGCGCAGGCGGCCCTGCGTCAGCCCCGGAATCGTCGGCAAGGCCACGTCGAAGCCGGTACGCGCCAGGAGTCGCGCGGCGCGCTGCAGCCGCGGGTCGTCCTTGCCGTGCGGCGTCAGCCCGTGCACGAGCACGAGCGGCGCGCCGCCGGCGAGGCCGCCGGGCCGATAACGATCGGTGGCGGGGTCGAGCGTCTCGGTGAGCGGCGCCGCGGTCAGCGTCGTGAGGGCGGGCACGTCACCGTCGGAGACGAACTCGACCACGAATGCCGCGCTCAACACGAGGAGGCGGGCGGCCCGGACGACCGGCGCGGCGAGAGCGAGAGCGGCGGCGAAGGTGAGGAGAGCGGCCGCTACTTGCGGTTGACGCACTTCACGAGGCGCCACCCGTTGAACATGTTCACCTTCTGGACCAGTTCCGGCGTCAGACCGACGTCGGCCAGGAGCGGCTTCATCGCGAGATTCGACCTCCAGCCGAGCCGCGTGCACACCGGCGCCACGAGATCCTCGGCCCGGCTGGTGATCCGCCCCTCGCTGCGGAAGTGATTCAGGATGACGATCGTGCCGCCCGGCTTCACCACACGACGCATCTCGCGCAGGACGGCCACCGGATCCGGCACCGCCGAGATCGTGTATGTCGCCAGTGCCTTGTCGAACTCGTTCTCGGCGAAGTCCAGCGACGTGGCGTCCATGACCTTGAGCGTCACGTTCGGCATGGCGAGGTTCTGCACCCGCTCGACCGCCTTGTCGAGCATCTCCGACGAGAGATCGATTCCGGTCAGCTGCGTGAGTGGCGGGTAGAGCGGCAGGTTGAGTCCGGTGCCGATGCCCACTTCGAGAACCGTGTCGGTCGGCGCAAGCGCCAGCTGGCTCACCGCCGCCGTGCGACCGGGGGCGAAGATCCAGTCGAAGACGAAATCGTAAACCGGAGCCAACAACTCGTAGGCGCGCTCGACCTGCCTCTTCTCCAGCGCTACGTCCACGTGTTTCCCCCTAGCGTGCTCGGATCGAGGCCGTCGATTTTCGGGCGTATTTTACCCGGCCAACAGGAGCAATGCAAAGCCGGTTGTCGCCCTACAGCAGGAAGCGGATCAGGAGCGTGGCCAGACCCAAAAACGAAAAGAAACCGCAGACATCGGTGAACGTCGTGATGATGACGCTGGACGCGATCGCGGGATCGACGCGGAAGGCTTTCAACGCGACGGGCACCAGCGTCCCGACGACGGCGGCCACGAGCATCGTCGCGATCATGGCGATGCCCAGGATCGCAGACAAGAGCCAGTGTCCTTTCCATAGGTACGCGATCACAGCAATCACCAGGCCGTTCGCGGCGCCCGTGGTGGCGCCGAGCCAGAGCTCTTTCATGAGCACGCGACGAAGCACGCCCTGCGTGAGGTCGCCCACGGCCAGCCCGCGCACCACGACGGTGGCCGTCTGCGTCGTGCCGATGCCGCCCATGGACGCCACGATCGGCATGAACACCGCGAGCGTGGCCAGCGCCTGGATGGACGACTCGAACAGCCCGATGACGGAGGCGGCGAGGACGGCGGTGCCGAGGTTGATCAGCCGCCACGTCATGCGCGAGCGGAACACCTGTCGCGGTGGATCGAGCACGGTCTCGTCACCGCCGACGCCGCCGAGACGCTGGATGTCCTCGGTGGCCTCCTCGTCGATCACGTTGATCACGTCGTCGGCGCTGATGGCGCCGACGAGCCGATGCGTGCCGTCGACCACGGGCACTTGCAGGAGCCCATAGCGCCGCGCGAGCTGCGCGACCTCTTCCTGGTCAGTCTCCACGCCGACGCTCTCCACGCTGCCGCTGCGGATCGCGCGAATCGGCGTGACCGGGTTGGCCGTCAGCAGACGGTGGAGGGGCACCACGCCGACGAGGTGCTCGTGCTCGTCGACGACGTAGAGATAGAACGCGTTGTCGCCGGTGGCCGCCTTGCGGATGTGCTCGATCGCCTCGGCCACAGTGGCGCGTTCGTCGACGGCGATGAACCGCCGCGACATGAGCCGGCCCGCGGTCTTCTCGCCGTAGTCGAGGAGCTCCTGGACTTCCTCGGACTTCTCCTCCTGCATGAGGTCGAGGAGCTTGTCGGCCTCGTCGCGCGGAAGCTCCTCCACGACGTCCACGACGTGCTCCGACGGCATCCGGTCGAGGATGCGCGAGATCTCGACCTCGTCCAGGGCGCGCACCAGCTCGGTGCGTGTGCGGTCGTCGAGCTCGGACAGCACGTCGCCGGCATGCTGGGGCCCGAGCAGCCGGAACAGCTGAACCTGGTCGGGGAGCGGCAGCTCGCGGAGGGCAGTGGCGACGTCGGCGGCGTGGGCGGCCTCCAGCACGTCGGCCAGCCGTTCGGCCCGGCCGGCGCCGAGCAGCTCCTTGACCGACTCGGTGAGCCGGGCGGTCTCCTCCACGCTAGCTCCGGAGCGCGCGCGTGAAGCGGGCGACGATGCCGCTGGCGAGCGCGCGCGACGTGGCCCGGCCCTGGCGGGCGCGCCAGTCGCGCAGGCGAATCACCGCCTTGGCCATCGAGCGATGACCGCCGGCGCCGCCGAGATCGCCGAAGGCGAGCTGCACGACCTCGCCCGCGGCCCGCACATACCCGACGTTGCGCACGGAAATGTGCAGCTCGCCGTGCACGGTGCCGGAGACGACCGCCCACTCCGCGCCCTCCACCTGCAGGAAGAAGTCCGCGAATTGCGCAACGAGCTCGGGATAGGCCACCGCGCCGAGGTGCGTGAAGACGACGGCGCCGACCACGTGCCGCTCGGCGATGCCGCGCGCCAGCACGTCGAGCGCGACATCGGGCAGCTCCGGTCGCTCGATCCGACGGAGGGCGGCGTGGTTGGCCTGAGCGTGGACGAAGGCGAAGGCCTCCATGTCGGCACGCGTGGCGCCCCGCTCGAGATGCTGCGTGTCTGCCTTGATGCCGTAGAGCAGCGCGGTGGCGAGGCGCTGGCTGAGCTTGGCGTCCACGGCGCGCAGGTACTCGGTGAGGATGGTGGCGGTGGCGCCGTAGGAGGGCCGGATGTCCTTGAGCACCGCGCGGACCGGAACGTCTTCCGGGTGATGGTCGACCACGAAGTCGACGCGGTCAAGGCGCTCCTCGAAGAAGCTCGGCTGCGCGTCGACGATGGCGATGCGGTCGTACTCCTCGAGCGCGCGCGGCTTGATGGCCTCGACGTCGATCTCGAGGATCCGCGTCATCGCCCGGTTCTCCGCGCGGGTGATGGTGCCGAAGGTGCCAATGGTGGTGGCCGTGCGGCTGCGACCCAGCAGCGCCTTGAAGGCCACCGCGGAAGCGATCGCGTCCGGATCGGGATCGTCCTGCATCAGGATCAGCACGCGCTCGGCGCGCGCGAACTGCGTCCGAATGCGCTCCACACGGAGGCGGGTGAGCGCGCGCTCGAGGGCCGGGTCGAGCACGCGCGCGGCGAAGCCGTCGAGCGTCTCGCCGAGCGTGATGATCGGCGCCTCCGGCGCCGCGCGGCGGATGGCGGCGGTGACACGCGCCTGGCGGGCACGCTCGACCGCGAGAAGCACCGGCTCGTGTCCCGTGCGGAAGGCGCGCTGATAGAGACTGTCGCGTTCGAGGTTACCGGCAAGGGCCTCGCCGCCGTCCTGAACGATTCGCGTCCGCGCCCGCGGCTGCTCGACGAGGTGGAGAGCGTCGAAGTCCGAGGCGCCCGTCTCGGCCAGCAGGCGCCACAGGAAATCGTCGGAGCAGACGAGAATGCTGCGCGTCACGCCCTGAAGTATGACGCGGGCCGCCGACGGCACAAGCCCTTTTTACGTCAGCCCTTTTACGTCGCGGTCAGGCGGCGCGCTGTTGCGTCTCGCGGACCTGGTAGCGGTGCCGATCGCCATTGGTGCCCGGCAGCAGACTGGGGCGGCGACCATACCGACCGAAGTACCAGGCCTCGAAGCACTCGCGGTGGTACGTGCCCGTGGAGGCCACGACCTGCGGGGCATATCTGGCCACAAGCATGTGGCAACGGCCGCACGGCGGCGCACCCTTCATCGAGATGTCGGTCAGCTTTTCGTCTTCCATGGCGTCGTCTCACCTTTCTCGGCTCGGCGATGTCTGCGGCAGCAACGACCTGGAGGAAGGCAAGCGCAATGCCAGATAAGAAGCTTGGTTTTTCAAAGAGTTCCGGGCCACCGGACCCACCTCGGAAGGTAACTCTTACCAGAATCCGCGCTGTCGGCTCAGGCGGTGGGGCGGGGCAGCGCCTCGCGCGGGATCCGCGCCAGCTCGGCGAGCAGAAGACCCGCCCAGCCGAAGATGTTGTGCTCGCGAACGTGCGCGCGCATCCGGCTCATCCGCGAACGGCGGTCTTCGGTGTCCATGGTCACCGCGTGGTAGATCGCGTTCGCCATGTCCTCGATGTCGTAGGGGTTCACCAGGAGCGCGTCGTGGAGCTCGTGGGAGGCCCCCGTGAAGCGGCTCAGGATCAGCACGCCCTCGTCGTCGTCGCGGGCGGCCACGTACTCCTTGGCCACCAGGTTCATGCCGTCGTGCAGCGAGGTGACCATGCAGAAGTCCGCGTGCCGGTAATAGCGCTGAATCTCGCGGTGCGCGTGATGACGCTCGCGGTACACGATCGGCTGCCAGCCTCGATCACCGAGGTCGGCGTTGATGGAGGCCACGATGTCCCGCGTCTGCTCGGCGAGCTGCTGGTAGCGCGGAATCCTGGTCCGGCTCGGGGAGGCGATCTGGACGAAGACGACCCGGCGCCGAAACTCCGGCCAGCGCTCGAAGAACCGGCGGATGGCGCGGAACCGCTCGGGCAGTCCCTTGGTGTAGTCGACGCGCTCCACGCCGACGCCGATGAACTCGGCGGTCCCGCCGAGCTCGGCCACGAGCTCGGCGCGGCTCACCGGCTCCGGGTCGTTGAGCACGTCGGTCGCGACGCTGATCGGGAACGGGCGCACGTGCGTCGTCCGCTGACCCCGTACGACGGTGAACCGGTCCCACTCCACGCGACCCTCGATGGTGCGCTCCACGGTCTCGAGGAAGTTGTTGCAGTAGAACTGCGTGTGGAAGCCGACGAGGTCGGCGCCCAGCATGCCGAGCAGGATCTCCTCCTGCCAGGGACAGATGCCGAACGCCTCGAAGTTCGGCCACGGAATGTGCCAGAAGAGCGCGATGCGCGCGTCGGGGCGCGCCTCCTTGACGATCCGTGGCAGCAGCGCGAAGTGATAGTCCTGCACGAGGACGATCGGCTCGTCCGCCTTCTCCATCTCCTCGAGAAGGACGCGCGCGAAGCGCTCGTTCACCAGCCCGTATTGCTGCCAGTCCGCCGCGCGAAAGCTTGGCCGCTCGTGGACGATGTGGCAGAGCGGCCACAGGCCCTCGTTCGCGAGGCCGTAGTAATAGCCGGCCTCCTCGTCGTCGCTGAGCCAGACGCGCCGCAGCGTGTACGTGGGATCCGCGGATGGCAGGCCGATGCGCTCGCCGACCAGGCGATCGGCGTTGCCGCTGCCGTGCGCGACCCAGACGCCTCCGCACGCCTCCATGATCGGCTGCAGCGCGGTGACGAGACCGCTGGCGGGCTCGATCTCGCGAACGCCGCGGCCATCCCGGACGTGGCTCACCGGCTCGCGGTTCGAGACGACGAACACCGGGCGATGACCGAAGCGCGCCTCCACGAACTGCTTGAGCCGCTCCTCGGTCCACATGCTCTCGCCGGCCAGGCGTAACCGGGCTTCCTGCTCGGCGGCGTTGCGCGCGCGGGCCAGCGTCCGTGCGAGGCTGGTGACCTCCGTGGCGAGGGGACCGAAGAGGCTCGCATCGGCCTCCGGCGGGGGCGCCACCGGCTGGCCGGCCTTCAGCTGCTTCGTCCACTCGGCGATCCGCGCCATTGGCCGCGTCACCGACCAGCGGACGGCGGCCCACGTGATGCCCGTGACGAGCAGCATGAGGACGCCGATGCGGACGGCCGTGCGACGCCAGAGATTCCAGTCGGCGGCGTCGAGATACTGAGCATCGAGGAGCACCGCGGTCGCGCCGAGGGGCCGCTCGTCGTGCTGCAGCGGCAGCACGTGCACCCATGTCAGCCGACCGGCGACCGGCTGGAATCGCGCGACCTGCTCGTTCTTCTCGATGGCCTCGGTGATCATCGGCGACAGCGGCCCGAGGAACGGACGCGCCTCGGACGTCGCCGCCAGCACGCTGCCGAAGGCGTCATAGATGGCGACGGGGCGATCGGGGCGTCCGAAGCGCGTCACGATGCGCTCGAGGGCAGCCTTGTTGTTGCCGCCTCGCGCGACCGGCCCCTCCGCTGCCTGACCGACCGTGTAGCCGACCAGCGCCGCCCGGCGCTTCAGGTCCTCGACGAGCCGCTCGCGCTCCTCACGAACCTCCAGGTACGCAAAGCCGGCCGAGACGAGGAGGGTCGCCAGCCAGATTCCGCCGAGGAGGCGGACGAGGAAGCGCATCGCTTACGCTCCGAACTTCGTCAGCCGGAGTGCGTTGGCCATGACGAGCGGCATGAGGTGATGGGCCGGCAGCGTCCCGAGCGTCCCCGCCGCGCACGCGCGCTCCGTGAACGCCGTGACGGGATCGGCGCCACAGTACCGGCTCCAGAGGAGCACAGGCACCGGCTGCCAGCCGTGCGCGGCCAGCACGGAGGGCGTGGCATGGTCGCCGCTGACCACGAGGACATCGGGGCGCAGCGCACGTACTTCCGGCACGAAGGTATCGAAGCGCTCGAGCGCTGCGACCTTGGCGTCGAAGTCGCCGTCCTCACCGGCCTTGTCCGTGTCCTTGTAATGGACGAAGAAGAAGTCGTACGCCTCCCCGTGCTCGCGCAGCGTCGCGATCTCGTCGGCGTAGGTGCCGCCGGTCTTCAGCACGTCCATGCCGACCAGCTTGGCCAGGCCGCGGTACATAGGATAGGCCGCGATGGCGGCCGCGCGAAGGCCGAAGATCTCGGGAAAGCGGGGCAGGTCGGGCAGCTGGTCGAAGCCCCGCAGCAGGATCATGTTCGCCGGATGCGCGTCGTGGAGAAGTCGGCGCGACTCGACGATGAACGTGTTCACGACCTCTGCCGTCATGGTCGCCTCGGCGGCGAGGCTGCGGACCGGCAGTGGCGGCTTGCCGAGGGCCTGCGGATCCGTTTCCGAAAGGCGGCCACTCAGTCGTGGCCCGCGAAGCACGAGGACGAACCGGTGCTCCTTCACGGGCTCGACGAAGACGTCGACCCCCGGCAGCCGGATTGCGCGCAAACGGTCGACGAGCTTCACGGCGCTCTCGGTGCTGATGCGCCCGGCGCGGCGGTCCGTGATGAGACCCTGGGCATCCACGCTGCAAAAGTTCCCGCGCGCGGCCACATCACCGGGTCGCAGATCGAACTCGATGCCGAGCGATTCCAGCACCCCGCGCCCCACCTGATACTGCAGCGGGTCATAGCCGAACAGCCCGAGATGGCCAGGGCCGCTGCCCGGGGTGATGCCTGGCGCCACGTGCCGGAGCAGCCCGCACGCCGCCTCGCTCGCGAGCGCGGAGAGGTTCGGGATGCGCGCCGTCTCCAGCTCCGATCTTCCCGTCTCCGGCCGCGGCAGCCCCCCGAGCCCATCGAGCGAGAGCATCACGATCTTCGTCTCGTTCGAGACCACGAGCGGCTGGATGACCTCGAGCATGCCCAGAGTGTACCCGACGAACGACTCCCCGGCGCGCCCCGCCGCCCATGCCCGAAGCGCCGGACAGCCGGCGCAAGAAACAGGGCAGACAGGCGCCCGAGAGCAACCACGGTCGGCGACGGGGAGGGCCCGCCGCCCTCCCTGTCGCCGAGTTACGCGTCTTTGACCGGGTTCTCCAGCGAGCCCAGGCCGTCGATCTCGACGCGACACACGTCGCCGGGATTCATGAAGACGGGCGGCTTCATGCCGAGGCCGACGCCAGGCGGGGTGCCGGTGGCGATGAGGTCGCCGGGCGACAGCGTCATGAGGCCGGAGAGGTAGCTCACCAGATAGCGGACGTCGAAGATGAAGGTCTTCGTGTTCCCGCGCTGCATCTGCTTGCCGTTGACGAAGGTCTTCAGCTCGAGGCTGTGCGGATCCGAGATCTCCTGACGGTCGGCGATGAACGGCCCCACCGGCGCGGCCGTCTCGAAGATCTTGCCGGCCATCCACTGCGTCGTGAGGAACTGGAAGTCGCGTGCGCTCGCGTCGTTGACGATCGTGTAGCCCCAGACGTAATCGAGCGCCTGTTCCTTCGAGACGTAGCGTGCCGTGCGGCCGATCACCACGCCGAGCTCGACTTCCCAATCGAGCTGCTTCGAGCCGCGCGGTCGCAAGATCGGCTCGCCCGGGTCGACGATCGACGGCGCCCACTTGGCGAAGATCGGTGGCTCCTTCGGTATGGGATTGCCCGTCTCCTCGGCGTGGTCACGATAATTGAGGCCGATGCAGATGAACTTGCCGGGATCGTTGATCGGCGCGTGCAGCCGCGCGCTCGCGGCGGGAACGGTGACCCAGTCGCGCACGGCGCCGATTGCGCCCGCCGAGGCCGCGCCACCTTCGAGAAACGCGCGGGTCGACTGGGGCACGAGGGCCGCCGCGATCTCCTGGGCGCGCACGACACCGTTCCTGGCCAGGCTGCCGGCGACGCTCGCCTGCAGGTCGGCGATGCGGTCGCCCTGGAGAACGCCGAGGCGCGGGGATCCGCCGTTGACTGAGAAGCGGACGAGCTTCATGACTGGTGCCTCCCGAGGCGAAATGTGACGGGATTATAGCCGTTTCAGCGCCCGGCAGGGCGGCGGCAAAATTCATTGGGCCGGCCGCTCTCTCCGGGCGGACAATGAGGCCACAAGGAGGGTCGGTGTATGCGCACTACAGGTATGCGGTTGGTGGCAGCAGTCGTCGCGACCTCGCTCGCGGTCACGGGGCTGGCCCCACTGGCCCATGCGCAACAGCCGCTGCCGCCGGTCGAGTCGGTGCCGCTCGAGCACGCCGAGCAGCCGATGCTGCCGGTGCCGGCGCCGCCCACGGCCGATCCCTCGGTGGCCCAGGCCCAGCCCCCGTCGCAGCCGGCGCCGGTGTTGCCGGCGCCCCCGATGCAGCCCGTGCCGCCGGCCGCGCCGGCTCCGCCGGCACCGTCCGCCCCTCCCGTCGTCGCGCCGCCGCCCCCGCCGGCGACGGCCCAGCCGGATCTCTTCCAGGAGGCGCTGAAGTCGGAAGCGCGCGTCGCCGGCGCCAAGCAGGGCCTGTACGAGGCCGGCGCGGTGGTGACCAACGTGTTCCTGATCCCCGGTCGGGCCATCACCTGCGCCCTCGGCGCGGGCCTGGGTGTCGCGGTGCTTGCGCTCACCTTTGGCACCGGCTACAAGACGGCAGCCGGTGCGTTCGACGAAGGCTGCGGCGGCAAGTGGGTCGTGACGGGGGATGACCTCAAGCCCGATGGCGGAGGTCGCGCCTTCGACTGGGAGCGGTAGCCCGCGTTCGCTGAGCCGGCGCGCCAGCGCGCGCCGGCTCGTCGTCGTCCTCTTCGTCGTCCTGGTGGGTCTCTTCGCGGCCGGTCTCTGGGGCACCGTCGTGCGCCCGGCAGCCTACGAAGTGCGCGGCGAAGTTGTCGCGCGGGCGGCGCCCGATCTCCTTCTCATCCGTCACCAGCCGGTCTCTGGCCTTGGCATGGGCGCCATGGAGCTGATGGCCGTGCGGGGCGCAGCGGCGACACTCGACGCCGTCCGCGTCAGCCCGGGTGACCGCGTGCGCCTCGCCGTCCGCCAGGTCGGTGACGAGGTCACGCTCGTCTGGATCGAGCGGCTGCGTTAACGCGGTCGGCCGAGCGTTTCGAGATACGCGGCGAGCGTCCGGATGTCGTCGTCGCTGAGCTGCGCGCCGAACGCCGGCATGCCGGGCCGCCCGATGGAGGCGCCCCCGTGCTTGATCATGTCGAAGACGTACTGGTCGGGATGATCGGCGGCGACGGTGAGGTCGCCGGGACGGATCAGGAAGAGCGCCGCCCGCCAGGAGCCGCGGCCATCGACACCGTGACAGCCGGCGCAGTACGCGACGTAGAGCCGCTCGCCGCGTGACGCCCCCGCCGGCGGCCTCGGGTCGTTGAGCACCCAGGCCAGGCCGCCGGCGAAGAGACCGAGACCGCCGAGGGCGAGGGCCAGAACCAGCAGCGCCCGTCGCACTCGCCGGCCGCGACTACAGAGCCTGCTCGGTCTTCGAGTCGAAGAAGTGCAGCCGCTCGGGGTTCATCGCCAGGCGTACGTGCTCGTGCACCTTGGCCCGCACGGTCGGCTCGACGCGTGCCACGAGCGTGGTGGTGCCCGACTTCACGTCGAGGAGGATCTCCGAGCCGAGCGGCTCGACGACGTCGACGACGGTGTCGATGGTGTGCTGCGGCGAATCAGCGCCGCCGGCGACGTGGAGATCCTCCGGCCTCACGCCGAGCGTGACGCGCTGCCCCTTGTACGGCTTGAGGCTGGCCTGCTGCGCGGGCGGCACGTGGATCCTGAAGCCGGAGGCCTCGGCGACGAGCGCGGCCCCCGTCTCGTTGATCGTCACGTCCGCGAAGTTCATCGCCGGCGAGCCGATGAATCCGGCCACGAACTTGTTGGCGGGCGTGCCGTAGAGCTCCATCGGCTCGCCGACCTGCTGGATCCAGCCATCCTTCATGACGACGACGCGATCACCGAGCGTCATCGCCTCCACCTGATCGTGGGTGACGTAGATGGCCGTCGTCTCGAGCCGGTCATGCAGGCGCTTCAGCTCGACGCGCATCTGCACGCGGAGCTTGGCGTCGAGGTTGGACAGCGGCTCGTCGAACAGGAACACTTGCGGATGACGCACGATGGCGCGACCGACGGCGACGCGCTGGCGCTGGCCGCCCGAGAGCTGCCGCGGCTTGCGCTTGAGGAGCTCCTGGATACCGAGGATCTCGGCCGCGTCCTGCACGCGCTTCTGGATCTCGGCCTTGGGGAACTTCCGCATCTTCAGGCCGAACGCCATGTTGTCGTAGACCGTCATGTGGGGATACAGCGCGTAGTTCTGGAAGACCATCGCGATGTCGCGGTCCTTGGGCGGCAGGTCGTTGACGACGCGATCGCCGATCACGATCTCGCCGCCCGTGATCTCCTCCAGCCCGGCCACCATGCGCAGCGTGGTCGACTTGCCGCAGCCGGATGGGCCGACGAGCACCATGAATTCCTTGTCGCGGATGTGGAGGTTCACGTCCTTGACGGCGTGCACCTCGTCGTACTTCTTGTTCAGGCTCTTGAGCAGCACCTGGGCCATGGTCGGTACTCTCCCCTCAAATAGGTTCCCCGGAGTCGGGAGCTCCGGGCACTGTACGGCGGCCGGGGCGTCGCCCGGCCGCCGCATGGTACCTCAAGCTACGCGAACTTGGCGTAGATGCTCTTCATCTTGTCCTCGCCCCACTTCATGGCCGCCTCGAGATCCAGCCGATCGCTGCAGAACTGCGCCACCGTGTCGATCATGATGAACTGCTGGTAGACCTCGTCGGCCGCCGGCGTCAGCGGCCCCGGATAGCCGGTGGTGAAGTGGTACTCCGGCGACTTCTCGAGGACCTTCAGCTTCGGATCCTCGCTGATGATGGGCAGCGGACCCTGGGCGTACTTCTTCAAGAACGGGTTGTCGTAGCCCGTGGACGCCCGGAACGCGTCGGTGAAGTTATCGGTGAGCGCCTCGAGGAACGCCTTGGCCGTGTCCTGGTTCTTCGAGAATTTCGTGATCCCGTAGGCCAGACAGTTCGCGAACGACAGCCGTCCTGCCGGGCCCCGCGGCGACAGGCCGATGTGGATCTTCTCGGCCAGCGCCTTGTTCGAGCCCTCGATCGTCCGGTACGCGCTGATCGGGTTGTGGATCCACGAGGCGCGCCCCGAGGCCAGGAAGCGATTGTTGGAGGAGTCGTCCCAGGCCAGGACCTCGGGGGTCATCGTCTCCTTGTAGAGCGCCTTGAGGTACTTCAGCGCGTCCCGCACTTCCTTGGAGTTCCACGTCAGCGTCTTGCCGTCCTTGGCCACTTCGGACCCGCCGTGGCTCCACATGATCGCGCGCCAGGAGTTCCGGGAGTCGTTGTGGTGCGCCAGGCCGATGCCTGTCGGGAAGCCCTTCGCCTTCAGCTTGCGGCCGCCCTCCAGGAGCTGGTCCCAGGTGTCGGGGCCATTCGGCATGCCGATCTCGGACCACAGATCCTTTCGATAGAGCATCGGGAAATCGATGAAGTAGTCGGGGATCGAGAAGAAGCGGCCATGGTACTTGGAGTAGTTCTCGGCCAGCGGCGTCCAGCCGCCGTGCTTCTTGCCGAGCTTCTCGGCCAGCTCGTGGACGTCCAGCAGGGCGGGCGCGAACTTCTCGGTGCCGCTCGCGGCCAGCTGGACGATGTCGTGGCCCGACTGCGTGGCGATCTCCGCCGCGATCTTGGACGCGAGGTTCAGGTGCGGGATGTGATCGATGACGGCGTTGACGCCGTTCTTCGCGCCCCAGTCGGCGATGAACTGGTCGATCCACTTGTCGTAGGACGGGACGAAATGGCTCCAGGCCAAAATCCGCAGCTCCTTCGTCTGGGCCCACGCCGGCCGGATCCACGCATGAGGAACGGTGGCGGCGGTGGCAAGCGCTGCACTGGTACCGAGAAACTGACGTCGAGTCACCCTGGACATGTCACAGCTCCTCATGACCGAGCCGGGCACAGCACGCGGCGGGCGGGACGGACCCCGCCCGCCGCCGCGGACATCACGCGAACTTGGCGTAGATCGCCTTGATCTTCTCCTCACCCCATTTGACCGTTTGCTCGAGGTCCAGCTTGTCGGTGCAGAACTGCGCGAGCGCGTCCACCATGACGAACTGCTGGTAGACCTCGTCGGCGGCCGGCGTCAGCGGGCCGGGATATCCGGTGGTGAAGTGATACTCGGCATCCTGCTCGAGCGGCTTGAGCTTCGGGTCCTCACTGATCACGGGGAACGGCGGTTTGGCGTAGTTCTTCAAGAACGGCATGTTGTAGCCGGTGCTCGCGCGCGCGCCATCGCGGTAGTTGTCGACGACCGCCTCCAGGAAGGCCTTGGCGCCGTCGGCATTCTTGCTGAACCGAGTCACGCCGTAGGCGCGGCAGTTCGCGAACGAGCGGCGCGCGGCGGGGCCCTTCGGCGAGAGCTGGACGTAGATCTTGCCGGCCAGCTCCTTGTTCGAGCCCTCGATGGTCCGATAGGCGCTGATCGGGTTGTGGATCCAGGCGCCGCGGCCGGAGGCCAGGAAGCGATTGTTCGAGGCGTCGTCCCAGGCCAGGACCTCGGGCGTCATGCAGTCCTTGAAGAGCGCCTTGTTGAACTTGAGCGCCTCGCGGACCTCTTTCGAGTTGTACGTGATGGCCTTGCCGTCCTTGGCCACCTCGGCGCCTCCGTGCGACCACATGATGGCCCGCCACGACGCGCGCGAGTCGTCGTGGTGGGCGAGGCCGATGCCGATCGGGAAGCCCTTGGCCTTGAGCTTCATGCCGCCCTTGTGAAGATCGTCCCAGGACTCGGGGCCGTTCGGCATGCCGACCTCGGTCCACAGGTCCTTGCGATAGAGGCCGGGGAAGTCGATGAAGAAGTCCGGGATCGAGTGGAACTTGCCGCCCTTGACCCTGGAGTAGTTCTCCGCGAGCGGGGTCCAGCCGCCGTACTTCTTGCCCAGCTTGTCGGCGAGATCCTGGACGTCCAGGAGCGCCTCCGCCCACTTCTCCGTGCCCGAGCCGACCAGCTGGACGATGTCGTGTCCCGACTGGGTGGCGATCTCGGCCGCGATCTTGGCCGGGATCTGCAGGTGCGGCACGTGATCGATGATCACCTTCAGATTCTGCTTGGTGCCCCAGTCCTCGGCGAAGCCGTCGAACCACTTGTCGTAGGCCGGGACGAAGTGACTCCAGGCGAGCACCCGGACCTCCTTCGCCTGGGCCCACGCCGGGCGAGCCCAGACGTGCGGGACGGTCGCCGCCGCGGCGCCGGCGCCCGCCATCCCGAGGAATTTCCGTCGAGAAACCTGACTCATCTAACCTTTCCTCCTTGCGCGATTACTGCCTCACTTCAGCGCACCGGCCGTCAGGCCGTGGATGAAGTGGTCGAGACTGAACGCGTACACGATGGCCACCGGCAGAGCGCCGATGAGGGCCCCCGACATGAGGGAACCCCAGTAGAAGACGTCGCCGCGAATCAGGTCCGTGGTGACGCCATAGGAGATGGTCTTGTTCGCCGACGCCGACACGAACGTCAGCGCGTAGATGTATTCCTGATAGGTCAGCGTGAAGGCGAAGATCCCGGCCGTGATGATCCCGGGCACGATCACGGGCAGGATGATCATCCGGAAGGCCTGGAACCGCGTGCAGCCGTCGATCTGCGCCGACTCCTCGATCTCCCGCGGCACGGTGCGCACGAAGCCCATCAGCAGCCACGTGCAGAACGGCAGCGTGAACGACGGGTACACGACGATCAGCGCCCAGATCGAGTCGGTGAAGCCGAGCCCGCGCACGAGCTGGGAGAGCGGCAGGAACAGCAGCGTGGGCGGGATCAGGTAGGACAAGAACATCCCGGTCGACATCACCTGGCTCCCGGCGAAGCGCATTCGCGCCAGCGCGTAGGCGGCCGGCAGGGCGAGGGCCAGCGTGATGAGGACGACGAGGATGCCGATGATCAGACTGTTCTGCAGCCAGGTGAGGAACAGCGTCCCCTCCAGCAGGAGCTTGAGATGCGCGAGCGTCGGCGGCTCCTTGAACCAGAAGGGGGCGGTGGTGAGGTTGTAGAGGTCGCTGTCGCGCTTGAAGGCCGTGATCACCATCCAGTAGAACGGGAACAGCACGACGAACAGGTACGGGGCGAGCGGCAGGTAGGGCCCGTAGTCCGCTCGCAGGCGCCGCCAGACGCGGTGGCCGCTCAAGACTCCCTCCTCAGGAAGCGCAGCATGACGATCACGATGAGCGCCAGAAACGGAAAGATGAAGAGCGTGATGGCCGCGCCCTGGCCGATGTCGCCCGCGTTGATGCCGATGTTGTAGGCGTACGTGCCGAAGACGTGGGTGGTGTTGTAGGGGCCGCCCTGGGTCAGCAGCCACACCGCCGAGAAGTCGGTGAAGGAGAAGACGATCGAGTAGAGGAGTCCGACGAACAGGATGGGACGGATGATCGGCACCACCACGTAGTGGAACCGCCGGAGCGGTCCCGCGCCGTCGATCTTGGCCGCCTCGATGATCTCCTGCGGCACCGCGGTGAGCGCAGCCAGCAGGATGACCGCCGAGAACGGAAAGCCGCGCCAGACGTTCATGATGATGACCGACCACATGGCGAGGCCCGGCTCACCGAGCCACTGCCACGGATAGTCGATGAGCCCGACCTGCATCAGCATCCAGTTGATGACCGAGTAGAGTGAATCGAACATCCACTTCCACGCCAGCGACGACAGCGCGATGGGGATCACGAACGGGATCAGGATGAGGCCCTGCACGAGGCGCTTGCCCTTGAACGTGCGGTTGAGCGCGAAGGCGAGCGGTAGCCCGATGACGAGGCGGATCAGCTCCGAGCCGAAGGTGAACACGAACGAGTTGCGCACGGTCTGCCAGAAGGTGGGGTCGGCGAAGAGCCGCTGGTAGTTCTGCAGGCCGACGAAGTGCGACTCGGGCGACCCGACGCGCGCGCTCGAGACCGACAGGTAGATCGACATGAAGAACGGATAGGCGATGAAGAAGGCCAGGTAGAGAAAGGCGGGGGCGATCCAGACGAACCCCTGGAAGCTCTCCCGATCGAGCCACGCGCTGCGTATTCGGACGCGCGACGCCGGCGCCGCCACCACCTCGACGTTCTGGCCGTTGGCCATCCGATCAGCCCTTCACGGACCCGGTGAGGCCGGTGACGTAGTACTCGACGAAGAACGAGTACACGAGCGCCACCGGGATGGAGCCGAGCAGCGCGCCGGCCATCAGCTGGCCCCAGAAGTAGATGTCACCGCGGATCATCTCGGACACGACGCCGACGGGAACCGTTTTACGCTCCGGCGAGGACAGGAAGACGAGGGCATAGATGAACTCGTTCCACGAGAGCGTGAAGGCGAAGATGCCTGCCGACAAGATGCCGGGGACGGCGATGGGGAAGATGATCCGGATCATGGCGCCGAACCGTGTGGCGCCGTCGATCCGCGCGCACTCTTCGAGCTCCTTCGGAATCGTCTTGAAGTAGCCCATGAGCAGCCACGTGCAGAAGGGAATCAGGAACGTTGGATAGGTGAGAATCAGGGCCCACGGCGTGTTGCCGAGCTGGAAACTGCGGATGATGTCCGCGAGCGGAATGAACAGCAGCGTCGGCGGCACCAGATAGGTCACGAAGATCGACGTGCCGAGCGTGCCGGCCATCGGGAACTTCAGTCGCGCCAGCGCGTAGCCGGCGAGCAAGCCGCAAAACAGCGAGATGCCGGTGGAGACGACGGCGATGAAGAAGGTGTTCCACAGCCAGTACGGGAAGGTCGTCTTCGCGAGGAGATCCCGGAAGTGCTCGAGCGTCGGCGACAGCGTCCAGAAGGGCGCGTTGTTGACGGCACGCCACGAGCGGTAGAGCTCCGCATCGGGGCGGATGGCGGTGATGACCATCCAGTAGAACGGAAACAGCGTGCCGATGACGAACAGCGTGAGCGGGATGTAGAAGTACACCCATTTCTTCCATCGCCGCTCGATGACCATTTACCGAAGACCCCAGCCCGGCGCCATTACGCTCCCTCCAGGCGCCGCAGATATCTCAGCTGCACCCACACCACGATGAAGAGCACCGGCAGCATGAACAGCGAGATGGCGGCGCCCTCACCGAGGAGACCGGTCGCGACGCCGACCTGATACGCGTAGGTGGCCAGCAGGTGCGTGGAATTCGCGGGGCCGCCGCCGGTCAGGACGTAGATCAGCTGGAAGTCCGAGAACGTCTGGATGATCGAGAAGACGACGACCACCAGGGTGACGGGCTTCAGCAGCGGCCACGTCACTCGCCAGAAGCGCTGCCAGCCGTTGGCGCCGTCGAGCGAGGCCGCCTCCTGCAGGTCGGGGCTGATCGTCTGCAGCCCGGCCAGGAGCGTGATCGCGAAGAACGGCATGCCGCGCCAGGTGTTGACCACGATCGCGCACCACATGCCGTAGTCGCCGTCGGAGAGGAACGGGATCTTGGTCACGATCAACCCGGTCCGGTACAGGAGCCAGTTCAGCACGCTGAAGGTCGGGTCGAACATCCACCGCCAGGCGAACGTCGAGAGCACGGTGGGGATGATGAACGGCAGCAGCATCGAAGCGCGGATGATGCGCTTGCCCCGGAAGTGGCGGTTCAGCAGCAGCGCCAGCCACATCCCGAGCGCCAGCTTCAGGACCGTCGCGAAGAACGTGTAGTAAAAGGTGTTCCGGAACGCGGTCTGGAAGATCGAGTCGTCCCACGCCTTCACGAAGTTGCGCAGGCCGACGAACTCCCCCGGGTTGCCGACGCTCGTGTTCGAGAGCGAGAGCCACACGCCCATGATGAACGGGTAGGCGATGAAGACGCCCAGCAGCAGGATGGTCGGGGCCAGGAGCAGGCCGGCCAGGAGCCCCTCGCTCTCGAGGAAGCGCGTGCTCCGCCCGCCGGCCGCCTGCGCGCGCGGCAGCGCCACCTGAAGCCCGGTGGCGTCGGTCGAGCCGCCCGCGATGATCTTCTTCACGGCCTATCCGTAGATTCGTTGCAACTCGGCGGCCGCCCACTTCACCGCGTCGTCGGCGCCCATGCCCTGCACTGCCTTGGCATACATGTCTGTGATGATGTACTTACTGTATACCTCCGTCGCCTTGGCGTTGGGGGGGCCCGCCCAGCCCACCATGCGGGATGCCTGCGCGGCGTTGCGATAGATCTTCATCGGCCCGTCGACCTTGCTCCACATCGCGTGGTTCTCCCACGACTTGTTGGCCCCCACGGAGAACCCTTCCGCGATCTCGAACCACCGGGCAAAGTGCTCCTTGCCATGGAGCCACTTGAGGAACTCCTTGGCGAGCTTCACGTTCTTGCCATACTTCATGACGGCGTGCTCGAACGGGATGTGGTAGCCCCAGGATCCCGCCGGACCGTTCGGAATGGGGCCGTGCAGGATGTCGCGCACCAGCGGCTCGCCCCGCTCATCCTTGATCTTGTCCTGTCCCCGCTTCGAGGCGATGTAGATGGACGCCCCGTTCAACGTCGCGCTGATCTCACCGGCCATGAACGCGCGGTTGTTGTTCGTATCGTCCCAGGCGAGCCCCCCCTCGTCGCAGGCGTCCTTCCAGAATGCCTGCATGAACTTGACGGACTCCACGGCCGCCTTGCCGTCAGCCAGCACGACCTTCTTGCCGCTCTTGTCGGTTTCGGCGCCGCCGAAGGCCCAGAGCAGCGGATACGACCACGCCGGCGCGTCCCCGAAGGTGTGGCCGAGCGTCTGCCCGATGGGGCGCCCCTTCTTCTTCAGCTTCATGCCGACCTGTCGTAGCTCCTCGAGCGTCTTCGGCCACGTCGTCTGCCCCGTGTCGTCGAACCACGACTTGCGATAGGCGAACTGCAGCCCGACGATCGAGTGCGGCAGCGCCAGGAACCGGGCGCCGTCCTTGACCGCGGACTCGGACTGCGGATAGAAAGCGCCCTGCTCCTTGGCCTGCCACTGCGCGAGGTCGGCGACGTCGACGACGCCACCCGCGTACAGGAACGGCCAGTTGTGCTGCATCATGATGATGTCGGGGCCGCTGCTCGACTGGATGGCGGCCGTGATGCGCGACTGCAGGTCGTTGGCGTTGATGAACTCGAACACGATCTCCGCCCCCAGCGCCTTCGAAGCCTCGGGGGCCTGACGCTTGAGCTCGACGTCGCAGGCCGGCACGAAGTCGTTCCACCGGAGGACGTGCAGCTTCGTGCCCTGCGCGAAGGCGGGCGCGCGGTGGGCCGAGAGGATGCCCTCGAGGCCCGCCGCGGCCACCCCGACCGCGGCACCGCTGGTGACGAGAAACCCCCGACGATCCACGGGTCGCGGCGTCGTCATCGTCGGCCTAGCCTTCGTAGATCTTCTTCAGCTCGGACTCCGCCCACTTCACGGCGTCCTCGGCCGACATGCCCTGCACACCCTTGGCGTACATGTCGGTGATGATGTACTTCGTGAAGACCTCGGTCGCCTTCGCCGTCGACGGGCCCGCGTAGCCGAAGAGGCGCGTGTTGCGCGCCGCCGTCCGGAACATCTTCAGCGGCTCGTCGAGCTTGCCCCACATGGGATCGTTCTCCCACTTCTTCGTGCCGCCGACGGAGTAGCCTTCCTGTGTGGTGAACCACTTACCGTAGTTCTCAGGTTTGTGCAGCCAGCGCAGGAACTCCTTCGCGACCTTCTGGTTCTTGCTGTACTTCATGATCGAGTGCGAGTGGTTCAGGAAGAGCAGATAGGCGCCGCTCGGTCCGGCCGGCAGCGGCGCGTGGTCGATGTCCGTCCACATCGGCTCGCCCTTGTCGTCCTTGATCTTTTCTTTCTGCCGCTTGGCCACGATGTAGATCGACGCGCCGTTCAGCGTGGCCGAGACCTCGCCCGCGTGGAAGGCGCGGTTGTTGTTGGTGTCGTCCCAGGCGAGCCCGCCCTCGTCGCAGCACTCCTTCCAGAACGCCTGCATGAACTTCACGGACTCGACGGCGCCCTTGCTGTTCAGGACGACCTTCTTGCCGCTCTTGTCCGTCTCGGCGCCGCCGAACGCCCAGAGCATCGTGTACGTGAACACCGGCGCGTCGCCGAACGTATGGCCGAGCGTCTGCCCGTAGGGCTTGCCCTTCTTCTTCAGCGCGCTGAAGAGCTTGCGCGCCTCGTCCCACGTCTTCGGGTACTGGCTGGCGCCGGCTTCCTTGAGCCACGACTTCCGGTAGGCCACCGCGTTGCCGACGATCGAGTGCGGCAGCGCCAGCCAGCGACCGTTGATCTGGTCGGCGGGCGGATAGATGTCGTAGAAGCCGCCCTCGGCCTTCGAGAGCTCGGTGGCGAGGTCGCTCACGTCGACGAGCGCGTTCTGGTAGAGCTGCGCCCAGTTGTACTGCATCAGGAAGATGTCGGCGCCCGACCCGGACTGGATCGCCGCCGTGATGCGCGGCTGCAGGTCGTTGGCGTTGATCGTCTCGAGCTGGATCTCGGCCCCGAGCGCCTTCGAGGCCTCGGGCATCTGTCGCTTCAGCTCGACGTCCGACTCGGGAATGAAGTCGTTCCAGCGCACCCAGTGGAGCTTCGTACCCTGCGCCCATGCCGGCGCCTGCCGCGCGGCGAGAATGCCTTCGATACCGCCGCCGGCCACGGCCGCCGCCGTGCCGGACACCTTGAGGAAATGCCGTCTGTTCATCGTGTCCACACCCATGCGTAATCCTCCTTGATCGTTCAACCGGCGTCTCGCCCCCTGCGGTTCCGGCTCTCGCGGGGGACGGTGAGTCCGATGGCTGGGGAGTGGCTAAACCTCCGAGAAAAGTGACGAAGTGATACCACCGCGGGTGCGACCTGTCAACGTCGAGGTCTGCGGTCCGCGCGGATTATCGAGCGGCGGCGGGGGCCTCGAGCCGAACGTGTACGCCGGAGGGACGGCGGAAGGTGAAGGCAAGGAGGACGGCCATGAACGCGACCAGCGCCGAGCCGAGGTAGAGCCACGCGTAGGCGCCGAGGCGATCGTAGATGACGCCGCCGGCCAGAGAGCCCAGGCCCATGCCGAGCGACGACACGAGGAACACGGCACCGTAGGCGGTGCCCATGACCTTCTCGCCGAAGTACTCCCGGGTGACGAGGGCGTAGAGCGGCATGACGCCGCCGTACGCGGTGCCGAAGACGACGGCCAGCGCGTAGAACGACCACGCCTCGCGCGCCAGCACGTAGGCGGCGATGATGGCCGCTTGCAGCAGCAGCCCGCCGATCAGCGTCCGCTTCACGCCCAGGCGGTCGGCGATCATCCCGCCGCCGATGCGACCCGCGATGGACGAGAGTCCCGACACCCCGAGCGCCGCGGCCGCCGCCATGGCCGGGACGCCCTGATCCGTCGCGTGCGTCACCATGTGGAAGATCGGTCCCGAGTGCGCGGCGCAGCAGGCGAAGTGCGTCAGCGCGATCGCCCAGAACTGCGGCGCCCGAAGCACCTGCGCGCTCGAGTAGGCCGGCTCGGGCCGCCCGGCGGCGCGCGCCGTCACCGGCGCATCGTCTCGAATCAGCAGCGCGGTGGGGATGATGACGAGCCAGGCGATATCGCCGAGGACCAGCATGGCGACACGCCAGTCCCACGCGGTGGTGAGCGCGCGGGCCAGGGGCGAGATCACCAGGATGCCGACGCCGATTCCCGAGGACACGAGGGCGACCGCCAGGCCCCGTCGCTCGGTGAACCACTTCGTGGCCGTGGAGGTGAGCGGCGCGTAGAAGGCGCCGACCGAGAAGCCGACGAGCACGCCGAACGTCACGTAGAACTGCCAGAGCGTCTGCGCCTGGCTCGCCAGGACGAGCCCGAGACCGAGGAGGAAGCCCCCCGCCATGACCACGCCGCGACCGCCGATCCGGTCGGACAGCACGCCCCACGCGAACGAGCCGACGCCCATGGCGATCCAGTTGAGGAGGGCGACCGTCGAGATCTGGCCGCGACTCCAGCCCGTCGCGCGCTCGATCGGGACGAGGAAGACGCCGAGCGAGAAGAGCGTCCCCATTCCGATGCAGATGATCGCGGCGGACGCTGCGACCACGATCCAGCCGTACGAGACGGTGCGCTGCGCCATCGACGCGACCTACGATAGCATGCGGCGCATGTCGCCTCTGTTCTGGCCGGCCGCGGTGTCGGTGTCCGTCGTCCTGGCCGCCCTCGTCTTCCGGCACGCCCTGTTCGTCGGCTTCCGCCGCTGGACCGGCCACACCGAAGACAACAGCCTCTTCCTGCAGGCCGTGCGCGTCCCGTCGATCCTCTGGTGCGTCGTGTTCGGCCTGTTCGCGATGCTCGAGATGACGGAGGTCCCGCCGCGGCTCGCGCTACAGGTCCAGCGGGTGCTCGTGGCGGCCGTCATCATGTCGGTCACCATTACCGTCGCCGGCGCGCTGAGCTCGCTGGTGGCCGCTGCCAGCGAGCGCCACGCCATCGGCGTCGGCGTGACCGGGCTGGCGCGTACGTCGGTGCGGATGACCGTGATGATCGTCGGCACGCTCGTGATGCTGTCGTCGCTCGGCATCGCCATCACGCCGCTCCTGACCGCGCTCGGCATCGGTGGTCTCGCCGTGGCGCTGGCGCTGCAGGACACGCTGTCGAACCTCTTCGCCGGCATGCATCTGCTGGCCGACCGTCCGATTCGCGTCGGCGACTACGTGCGGCTCTCGCTCGAGCACGTCGAGGGCTACGTGGTGGACGTCGGCTGGCGCTCGACGCGCATCCGCATGCTGCAGAACAACGTTGTCATCGTGCCGAACTCGAAGGTGGCGCAGTCGCTGATCACCAACTACGACCTCGGCGAGACGCGGGTGGCGCTGTCGATCGGCGTGGGCGTCTCCTACGAGGCCGATCCGGACCATGTCGAGCGCGTGCTCGTCGACGAGGCGACGCGGGCGGTCGGGCACATCGAGGGCTTGCTCGGCGATCCGCCGGCGACCGCGCGTCTGATCCCCGGATTCGGCGCCTACTCGCTCGACTTCACGCTCGCCTGCTGGATCGCGCGCTTCACCGACCAGTTCGCCGTCCAGCACGAGCTTCGCAAGCGCGTCCTCAAGCGCCTGCGCGCCGAGGGCGTGGAGATTCCATTCCCCACCGCCGTCCACCTCGCGCGAGATTGTTGACGTGGGCGGCCACGAAAGGCCCCCGACACCGCCCCCGCGCCTCGATAACCGGCCAGGGGCTCAGAGCGGCCGGCGCTCGCGGACCAGCGCGAGCAGCGCGAGGCCGCCGAGCATCGTCAGCGCCAGGCCGATCCAGGGGGCGCGGAAGCCGCCGGCTGTGGTCACGCACCAGCCGAAGATCGGCGGGCCGATCGTCACGCCGAGCGAGGAGATGGCCAGGCCGAGCCCGACCGCCGTGCCGGCCGTGCGTGGCCCGGCGAGCTCGGCCATCAGCGTGTGCTGGACGCCGTTCCAGCCGATGCCGACGATGCCGAAGACGAGCGCCAGCGGCGCCAGCCAGGCGCCGCTCGTCGCGGGGCCGGTGTACGCGAGCGCCACCGAGCAGAGCGCGGAGCCACAGCCGGCGATGGCGAGCGGCAGTCGCCGTCGCCCGCCGAACACGCGATCGGACAGCACGCCGAAGGCGATCCGCCCCAGCACGCCGCCGCCCTGCGCCACGGCGAGATAGCGGCTGGCGCCGAGCAGACTCAGTCCGACGACGCCCTGCAAGTAGAGTGCGAGGAAAGCCATCCACACCGTCTGCATGCCGGCGAAGATCAGCGTGGCCACGGCCACCAGCCAGAGGTCGCGATTGAGGAGCACGAGGGCGAGCGCGCCACGCTCGCCCGGCCGGCGCGCCGGCAGCGGCTCGCCCGGCGGATCGCGATAGACGAGCGCGCAGAGGACCGCGCAGGCCGCGATGAGGAGCGCGGCCACGACGACGGCGCGCCGCCAGCCGAACGCGAGTGCGAGCGCGGGGAGGCTGGCCGCGCCGAGCATGCCGCCGAACGGCAGGCCCACCTGCTTGAGGCCCACGACGGTGGCGCGCTGGCGCGGCGGGAACCACGACATCGCGGCCGTGGTGGACGCGGGATTGAGCGTGCCGTAGCCCACGCCCGCCACGGCCATCAACGTGATGAACGCGGCGTACGAGCCGGCCGCGCTCACCGCGACCAGCCCCACGGCGATGATGGCCTGGCCGAGGACGAGCGTCCGGGCCGTGCCCCAGCGGTCGGCGAGCAGGCCGGCGAAGAGCGACATCACGATCGGGCCGATGTAGTAGGCGGACAGGAACGACCCGGCCTGGGTGAGCGTCAGCGCGAGGTCGGCGCGCACGAGCGACGCGATGGCCGGGATGCCGAGCGGGCCGATGTTCGCGACCGTCTGCGCGAGGACGATGACGCCGAGGATCACCCAGCGCCTGCGCGCGGGGTCGCCGGCGGGGAAGACGCTCACGAAGCCGGCGCGCCGAGCTGCGCGGCGGCCGCGCGCAGGTCCTCCTCGGTGTCGACGCCGATGGTCGGCTCGGTCGTCTCCATCACCGTGATGGCGATGCCGTTCTCGAGAAAGCGCAGCTGCTCGAGCCGCTCGGTGCGCTCGAGGAAGGACGGCGGCAGCCGGTGAAAGGCCTCCAGCGCGGCGCGCCGATACGCGTAGAGGCCGATGTGCTTGTACACGGGCGCGCCGGCGCGATCGCGGTCGTACGGGATCGGGTACTTCGAGAAGTACAGCGCGCGGTGATCGGCGTCGACCACGACCTTGTTCACGGCGGGGTTCGGCTTCTCCGCCTCGGTGGCCAGGATCTTCAGCGTGCTCACCTGCGTGTCAGGGTGAGTCAGGAACGGCTGCACGAGGCGCTCGATGTGGCCACGCGTGATGCAGGGCTCGTCCCCCTGCACGTTGACGTAGACGTCGGCGGCGCGGCCCTGCGCGACTTCCCACACGCGATCGGTTCCCGACGGGTGCTCGGGCGAGGTGAGCACCGCCGGAATGCCGTGCGCACGGCACACGGCGGCGACCTCGTCGGCGTCGGTGGCCACGAGGACGTCGCCCAGCAGCGGCGAGCGCCGCGCCGCCTCGTAGACCCATGCGATCAGCGGCCGGCCGCCGATGTCCCGGAGCACCTTGCGCGGCAGCCGGGTCGAGGCGAGGCGGGCGGGGATGACGCCGAGAACGGCCAGGCTCATCCGAAGGCGCGCAGGGTCCGTAGCAGCGACGTACGCGGGTCGGCGCCGGTCGGCGTGAACGGCAGCACCACCGGCATCGTCACGCCCGCGCGCGCGAACGCCTCGATGCGGTCGCGGCACGCCGCCTCGTCGCCCACGACGCCGAGGCCCTCGAGCACGCGCGGCGAGATGTGCCGCACGGCGCCGGCGCGATCGCCCGCCTTCCACGCCGTGTTGACCGCGTCGACCTCGGCGGCGAAGCCCGCGCTCCGGAAGAAGCTCGCGTAGACGTCGACGATCGTGTAGCCGGTGATGTCGCGCGCGAGCGTCGCCCGGGCGGCGCCGACGTCGTCGGTGACGCACGTGCGGATGAAGGCGGCGATCTCGAAGCCGTCGAGCGTCCGGCCGGCACGCCGGGCGCCCGTCTCGAGGTATCGGATCGAGTCCGGCACGCTCTCGGGCGGGATCCAGTTGAGGACCACACCGTCGCCGATTTCGCCGGCCAGCTGCAGCATCTCGGGTCCGAGCGCGGCCAGCACGATGCGGGGCGGCGGCGACGGCGGCGGCGTGGTCAGACGGAAGTTCTTCAACCGGTAGAACGTGCCCTCGAAGTTGACGCGCTCGCCGGCGACGACCAGACGGATGATCTCCACGGCCTCGCGAATCTGCGCGAGCGCCGGCGCGAACGACTGCCCGTGCCACTGCTCGACGATGATGCGGCTGGAAAGCCCGAGGCCGAGCGCCACGCGGCCCGGCGCGAAGTGCGCCAGCGCCGCCGCACTCATGCCGAGCACCACCGGCGTGCGCGTCTGGACCGGCACCACCGCCGAGGCGACGTGCAGCCGCGCCGTCCGGGCGGCGATCATCGCCATCACCGTGAAGGCGTCCCAGCCGGAGACCTCGCCCGTCCACGCGGTGTGGTAGCCGCGCACCTCCGTCTCCTGTGCGATGGCCACGAAGTCGGCCGGCGGCAGCGCGGCCGCGCTCGCGAGCACGAAGCCGAGTCGCGTCATGGGTCGGCAGTATAGCGCGGGCTCTCCGGTAGAATGCCGGCCGTGCGGCTCGTTCCCGACCTCGTCCTCACCGCCGACGGCTGGCGACGCGATGTGAGCGTCAGCGTCGTCGACGGCCTGATCGAGTCCGTGGACGCCGCGCCGCCGCGGTCCGACGACGTGGTGCTCCGGGGGCGCGCGCTGCTGCCCGGCACCGTGAACGCGCACTGCCACGCGTTCCAGTCATTGCTGCGCGGGCTCGGCGATGATCTGGACTTCATGGGCTGGCGCGATCGCGTGCTGTATCCGTTCTCGGCCCGCCTCGATCGCGCGGCGCTCGCGGCCGGCGCCGCCTTCGCGTTCGCCGAGATGCTGCTCCACGGGGTCACCACGTGCGTCGACTTCTTCTACATTCACGATGCCGGCAATGAGAACGCCGAGGCCGTGGTCGAGGCGGCACGGGCGGTCGGAATCCGGCTCGTGCTCGCGCGCGGGATGTACGACTGGGAGGGCGCGCCGGCGCGCTACCGTGAGACGCCCGCCGACGCCGCGCGCCGGACGCGCGAGCTCATCGCGCGCCATCGTGGAGAGGCCACGGTGACCGTGCAGCCGGCGCCGCACAGCCCGCACGGCGCCTCACCGGCCATGCTGCGCGCGGGCTTCGAGGTGGCCGAGGATGCGGAGACCGTGTTCCACGTGCACGTGGCGGAGGGTCGCTACGAGGGCGAGCGGACGCTTCGCGAGCACGGCGCCACGCCGGTTCGCTATCTCGACCGGCTCGGGATCCTCGGACCACGGACAGTGGCCGTGCACTGCGTGTGGCTCGAGCCCGACGAGCTCCGCCTCATGGGCGAGCGGCGCGCCGCCCTCGCCTACTGTCCCAGCAGCAACATGTTCCTCGGCGATGGCATCACGCGGCTGCCCGAGCTGCTGCGTGCCGGCGTGCGTGTCGGGCTCGGCAGCGACGGCGGCTGCACGAACAACCGCCTGTCGGTGTTCGAGGAGATGCGCATGGCCTCACTGCTGGCGCGGGTGCGGCTCCTCGACGGCGCCGCCCTCGATGCCGCCACGGCGTTCTCGCTCGGCACGGCCTCCGCGGCGTCGATCCTCGGTCTCGATGCCGGGCGCATCGCGGCCGGCGCGCTGGCCGACCTCGTGGCCGTTGACCTCGGGCATCCATCCCTGCATCCGCCGACCGATCTGCTGCGCAGCGTCGTCTACGCGATGTCACCGCAGGCCGTCACCGACGTGTGGGTACACGGCCAGCGCGTCGTCGAGCGCGGCCGGCTGACCCGCGCCTCGCTGGAAGATATCGTCTCGCGCGTCGACACCATCACGCGCGGTTTCGCGTTGTGACCGTTGTCGAGGCGCGCCACGGCTTCGCCGGGGCGTGCCGAGCGTTGGGGGTCTCGGGCCATTTCGAGTCCCCCAGTTACTTCAAGGTATACAGGTAGGCCGCGATGTCACGAGCATCGCGCTCGGTGATGCCCATCTCCGGCATCGGCGTGCCCGGCCGCACGCGGCGCGGATGCTGCAGCCAGGCGACGAGATGCTCGGGAGCGTTCGGCGCGCCGGCGACCTAGCTGCGGCGCGCGACCTGCTCGATCTGGTCCGCGATGTCCTCGACAAGCAGCTGCTCGACGGGGAGGGCCGTCCGTTCGGCAAGGCCGGAGTGGGTGGTGCGCGGTTACGTGATCGGTGTGGACGGGCTCATCGAGCGGCTTGCCGCGGGCGGCATCGTCCGGGCGCTGCTCGGGGCGCTCGCTCCGAAGCGCCGGCACCGGACGGTGGCCTGGAACGAGCTGGACCTCGCCGATCCGGAGCGGCCGCGCCTCCGGTCGGCCTCGGGGGCCGCGGTGCGTCGCCTCAGCGCTTGAGCGCGACCACCGCGTGCTCGCGGGCGCCGTCCGCGCTGGCCTGCCTCATCCGGCAATGGCCGTCGAACACCACGCCCTCGTCGACGACGACGATCGGCGCCTCGACGTCACCGGACACGCGCGCGCCGCCGCGCAGTTCCACGCGCTCGACGCCGGTCACGTTGCCGACGACCTCGCCGCTCACGAGCACGACGCCGGCGCGGATGGCGGCGGTGATCACACCTTTCTCGCCGACGATCAGCGTGTCGTTCGAGTGGATCTCACCGCGCAAGCGGCCGTTGATCATGACCGTGCCGCTGAACGTGAACTTCCCTTCGATCTCGCAGGCCTCATCGAGGAACGCGGTCAGCTCGCCGCCTTCCTTGCCTCGCGCCTTGCCGTTGCTTTTCCACATCATGAGCGCCGCATGCCTCCTCGTCGGGGAGCCGACCGTGGAACAGTGCCGCGCTGGGCCGCGCGGGGGCGCCATCGGATGGAGCGCGATGTATCGGATTCAGATGTAGCATCCTGGCCTTCGTCCGGTCAAATTTTGGAGGCTGCCCCGACCGAGGTACGCTTCCCGACCGCGCCCGCCGCCGCCGGCAGGCCGGGCTCCCGCAGCCGCGCGTACTCGAGCCCGAGCCATACCGCGAAGTAGAGGGCGAGGAGCGTCGAGACGCGATGCATGAGCGGCAGCGAGTCGTGGGACGCGATCTCGAGGCCGTACGCGACCGCTCCGAGGACCGTCAGCAGCGCCATCTCGATCAGACGCATGCGGTCGGCGTGACCGTCGCGCCACGGCAGGAGCACGAGCAGCACCAGCAGCGAGTAGTAGTAGCCGGCCGGGGAGACGGCGCACCAGATCAGCGGCACGGCGTACATCATGGACTCGAGCACGCGTGTTCTCAGGATCAACGGCAGAGCGGCCGCCAGATAGAGTGCGGACGCGGCGGGGACGACCCACCACGCCGGGCGCGCGGCGGCGAGCGCTACCGGGTCGACGGAGCGCATGCCGTCGGCGTAGACGTTCCAGGGCGCCGTCTGGAAGATCAGCCACGTCCCGAGCCCGACGTGGTTCGTGAAGGCGCTGTCTCCGTGGAGCCGGATCTTCGCCACGAACTCGCCGACGGAGAGGAACGAGGCGGCCAGCCCGGTGACGAGCGCGATCAGCGCGATGCTCAGCGTGGCCGCGAGCAGGCAGCGGTCGAGCGTCCGGTCGGGCGTGTGCGCGCGGCGTTTCTGGAGCCACTTGATGGCGAGTGGGACCAGCAGCAGCGCGGGAAACAGGCGCGCGGCGGCGGCGTACGCGAACAGCAGGCCCGCGGCGCCGCCGGCGCCACGGGCGAACGCGGCGGCGCCGGCGATGAGGGCGGCGATCCAGTCCCAGCGCAGCACGGAGCCGCCGATGTAGTCGAATCGCCCGAAGAAGCTCAGCAGCAGCGAGGCGGCGGCCAGGCCGCCCGCCAGCGGGCCGAAGGCCCGGGCGGCGAGGGCCAGCGCCCCCGCGATCAGCACGTAGTCGACCGAGGTGACGAGGGCGAGCGTGAGCGGCGTGGCCGGGGCCGAGCGGACCAGCGCGTGCAGCAGCAGCGCGCGCGGCGGCGGATCGTTGTAGCCGTGGTCCATGAACAGTCGCCGCCAGTCGGGGATCTTCGGGCCGAAGAAGAGCAGGTCCTGCTTGAAGGCACGCCAGCGCGCATCGCTGAAGCGGGCGCGCACCGCGGCCGCATCGAGGGAGCGCGTGTCGCGCGCCTGATACGTCGGCAGATCGCGGATCGCCCCGATCGCGGCGAAGGCGCCGAGCTCGCGGCCGGCCACGTAGGTGGCCTCGTACAGGCGCGTGTAGCCGAGCTCGGGCAGGTACTTGGCGCCGACGAAGTAGTGGAAGGCGTCCCAGTAGTGGATGTGCTGCCGCTGGAGCACGTGGAAGAAGCCGAAATTGACGAAGCCGGCGGCGGCCAGGACGACGAGCGCCACCACCGCGAGGCGCAGCCGGCGGGAAACGGGGCGACCGGTGGCGAGGACGAGGAAGACGGCGGCGAGGGCGACGAGGAGAAGCAGCCTGGCGACGCGAAAGGCCAGGTACGCGTTCAGAACGATCGGATAAGACGCTCGACCCGCTCGTCGTGGGACTGGAACGGGTCCTTGCAGAGGATCGTCTCGCGCTCCGGATCGTTCAGCTTCAGATAGACCCAATCGACGCGATAGTCCTTGCCCTTCAGGTTGGCCTGCCGGATGAACTCGCCCCGCAGCCGCGCGCGCGTGGTCTGCGGCGGCATGTGCTTGGCCGCCTCGATCGTCTCGTCATCGGTGATCCGATCGATCATGTCCTTGCCGATCAGCTTGTAGTAGAGGCCGCGGTCGGGGCGGATGTCGTGATATTGCAGATCCATGAGCGAGATCTTCGGATCGCGCCACGAGAGCCGGTTGCGGGACATGTAGCTCTCGATCCACTGCCGCTTGATGACCCAGTCGAGCTCGCGGTCGAGCTGCATCGGGTCGGTCTCGAGCTTCTCGATGACGTCGGTCCAGCGCGCGAGCACGTCCTTGGAGGCCGGGTCGGCGTCGATGGAGCCGACGTAGCGCGTCGCGTACTCCAGGTACTCCTGCTGCATCTGCAGCGCGGAGATCGCGCGGCCGTCCTTCAGCTTGATCGTCTCCTTCAGCGTCGGATCGTGCGAGATATCGCGGATGGCCTGCACGGGCGACTGCAGTGAATAATCCTTGTCGAAGAAGCCGTCCTCGATCATGTCGAGGACGAGCGCCGTCGTCCCGATTTTCAGGTAGGTGGCCACCTCGGACATGTTCGAGTCGCCCACGATCACGTGCAGCCGGCGGTACCGCTCGGCGTCGGCGTGCGGCTCGTCGCGGGTGTTGATGATCGAGCGTGACGAGGTGGTGGCGCCGGAGATCTCCTGACAGATGTGCTGAGCCCGCTGGCTCAAGCAGTAGTGGAACCCTCGCGGCGTCTGCAAGACCTTGCCGGCGCCCGCGAAGATCTGGCGCGTCACGAAGAACGGGATCAGCGCTTCCGCGAGCCGCTGGAAGGAGACGTCACGGCTCACGAGATAGTTCTCGTGGCAGCCGTACGAGTTGCC
>Ga0075431_100000177_pt1 | contig 45440 bp, 33 predicted proteins | sample RhiMetdeltSRZDD5_FD_75297 | JGI IMG/M metagenome (GOLD analysis project Ga0075431, IMG submission 75297) | Populus rhizosphere microbial communities from Tennessee, USA - Rhizosphere MetaG P. deltoides SRZDD5 | ecosystem: Host-associated > Plants > Roots > Rhizosphere > Soil | place: USA... | reverse complement strand
TCCTCGCCTTCAACGACAACGTGTTCACGCTCGCGCGCCGGGAGACCGACGCCGGGGCCCGCCTGCGCGCGGTGGACCGCCTGACCCCCTGGGGAGGCACCGCCCTCTACGACGTCCTCCTGCGTGCGATGGACCTCCTCAGCCATCGCAAGGGCCGGAAGGTGCTGGTCGTGTTCACGGACGGCGAGGACCAGTCGAGCCGCTCCAGCCTCGCCGACGTCGAGCGGCGGGCCGAGGTCAACGACGCGCCCATCTACATGATCGGCCAGGGCCGCGCCACGACCGACGGCAAGCTGCGCGAGGTTCTCGAGAAGCTGGCCGGCATGAGCGGCGGCCGGGCCTTCCACACCGACCGCCTCGACGAGCTCGAGCCCGCGTTCGCCCAGATCGTGGACGAGCTCGACAACCAGTACCTGCTCGGCTACGAGCCGAGCAACGCCGCCCGCGATGGATCCTGGCGGCGCATCCGCCTGGAGGTCGAGGGCTCCGGCCGCCGGGTCCGCGCACGCCAGGGCTACCGCGCGCTACCCCCGGGCGCCCTCACGGAGGATCGGCCATGACCCGCATCCGGCCCGCGCGACGCGCCGCGCTGGCGATCGCGTGTGCCCTTTCCCTCACCCTCGCCGCCGCTTCGTCGCCCGCGGCGACCCACGGCGACGCGGCGTCTCCGTCTCCATCTCCGTCCGTTCCCGGCCCGGCCGAGCCCTCCAAGCGCCCCGTCTTCACCTCCGACGTGGACGTGGTGGCGGTGGACGTCAACGTCGTGGACAAGCAGGGCCGGCCCATCCGCGGACTGGGAGCGGAGGACTTCACGATCACGGTGGACGGCACGCCGCGCCGGGTGGTCTCGGCCGACTTCCTGTCCCAGGCCACGGAAGAGGAGGCCGCGCCCGCACCTCCTCCTTCTCCCGACCGCCTGGTGAGCACGAACGAAGGCATCCGTCGCGGCCGCATCATCGTCATCGTCGTCGATCAGGGGAACATCCGGCCCGGCGTGGGGCGCCATGCCCTGCGCGCGGCGGACCGGCTCCTGGACGCGCTCAACCCCCAGGACCAGGTCGCTCTCGTCACCATGCCCGGCGGCGGACCCCAGGTCGAGCTGACGAGCGAGCACGCGCGAGTGCGCGACGCCCTCAAGCGCATCGTCGGGCGCGCGCAATACACGGGGCCGCGGCTCAGCCTGGCCCAGGCCCAGGCCCTGGACGAAAAGCGCGGCTACGAGGTCCAGGACCTCCTCAACCGCTTGTGCCCGGAGTCGCTCACCAAGCAGGAGCGCGAGGTCTGCCTGAGCGACGTGGAAGGCGAGGCCTTCTCGGTGATGGCGAACTTCCGCCACCAGTCGGACGTCTCCATGAAGGGCCTCGGCGCCCTCATGCAGGGCCTCCGGCAGATCGAAGGGCCGAAGACGGTCGTGCTCATCACCGAAGGGCTGCGATCGGAGCGCATCGACGAGCTGCGCACGGTGGCCAACGCCGCCGCCGCCGCCCGCGTCGCCTTCTTCGGCATCCACATCGACGAGACCGGACTGCCCGACCCCTCACGCTCGGAGGCGTCCCCCACCGTCCTCGAGGACTCCTCCATCACCACCAGCGACCTCTACCGGCTGGCCACCCTGACCCGCGGCGCCGTCTTCGGCACCGTCGGCTCCGCGGCCCCTTTCGAGCGCATCGCCCGCGAGATCTCCGGCTACTACCTCGTGGGGTTCGAGCCGCAGGGCAGCGACCGCGACGGCAAGGACCACGTGGTGGACGTGAAGGTGCCGCGTCCAGGCCTCACCGTGCGCGCCCGCCGGGCCCTGCCCATGGGGGCCCCCAAGCTCGAGCAGAAGGAGCTGCTCGCCTCCACCATCCGCAATCCCCAGGCCGCCCTGGAGCTGCCCCTGCGCGTCACGACCTATTCGTCGCGTGACGCCGCGTCGGGCAAGGTCCGCGTGATCGTGAGCGCCGAGGTCGGCAAGGGTGGAACGTCGCCCGCCGGTCTCGCCGTCGGGTTCGCGCTGGTGGACGACAAGGGCAAGGTCGCGGCCAGCAGCTACGAGCGCGTCGGCGACGACGTGGCCGCGACCGCGGACGGGCCCGTCCGCTATCTGGGCAGCACCAGCGTGGATCCCGGACGCTACGTCCTGAAGCTCGCCGCCATCGACGCGCGCGGACGGCGGGGCAGCGTGGAGCATCCCGTGCGCGCCACCCTCACCACCATCGGTCCCTTCGAGGTCAGCGACCTCGTCGTGGCTCCCCCGCCCCGCACGGCGGGAGCGTCACTGCGGCCGGGCGTGGAGACGGCCATCGACGCCGGAGCAGCGGTGGGACTGGTGGACCTCCACGGAGAGGACCCGGGCGCTCTCAGGTCGGCCACGGTGTCCTTCGAGCTGGCCGTGGACGAGGTGGGGCCCGCTCTGGTCTCCGCGCCCGCGCGGCTCTCCGAAGCGGCGAACGGACGACGCTCGGCCCAGGGCGCCGTCTCCTTGAGCCTGGTGCCGCCCGGCCGCTACGTCGCGCGCGCGGTCGTTTCGGTGGGTGGCAGGCCCATGGGACAGGTCACGCGGCCGGTCGTGGTGGCGCCGTCACGCGCCGGGGCCGCTCCCACCACGTTCGCAGCGGCGGGCCTGCCCGGCCTCCAGTTCGACCGCCGCGCGCTCCTCGCGCCTCCGGTCGTGATGGACGCGCTGGACAACCTCGCCGTCGGCGGCCCCCCGTCGTCCCCGTCTGTCGCGCGCGCCGCCGACGAGGCGCGGCAGGGCCACCTCGACAAGCTGACCGATCTCCTCCGCGCGGGCGAGAAGCCGGCGGCCGACCTCGCCTTCCTGCGCGGCCTGGGGCTGTACGCGCGCGGCGAGATGGCGGGCGCGGCCGACCAGTTCCGCGCCTCGCTGCGGCTGCGCCCCGACTTCGCGCCCGCGACCATCTACCTGGGCGCCGCCTCCGCCGCCATGGGGCGTGATCAGGACGCGGTGGGAGCCTGGAACACGGCGATGCTCGAGGAGGCGCGGTCCCCGGTGCTGTCCCTGCTCCTGGGCGATGCGCTCCTCCGCCGCGGCGAGGTCGACTCCGCCGTCGACATCCTGAAGGAGGCCCACGCCTCCTGGCCCACGGAGGAGCGCTTCCGGCAGCGCCTGGGCCTGGCCTACCTGGCCGGCGGTCGCACGTCGGAGGCTCTGCCCCTCCTCACCGCCTACGCGGACGCGCACCCCTCCGATACGGACACCCTGTTCGCGATCGTGCGGCTCCTCTACGAAGCGCGCGGCGCGCCCGGGGCCGATCGCGAGCGCTTCCTGCGCTACGCGCGCGCCTACGTCGCGGCGACGGGGCCGCAGCAGGCCCTCGTCGCGCAGTGGATCAAGGCGGCCGAGAGCGCGAAGCCCTGAGGCGACCGACGCCGCTCAGGGCAGGGCGATGGTCGTGAGCGCGTCCGCGCGGACCTCGAAGGGCCGCGGCTCGGCGCCTTCGACCTGGAGGACGTACGCGCCCGGGGCGAGGTTCTCCAGGCGGCGGATGGGCGCGGTCAAGGTCACCCGGCCCTCGGGCGCGAAGAACGCGAACGGATAGGGCTGCCCGCCCCCGGTCAGGATCTGCGCGCGCGCGCTCCCCCGGCCCAGGGTGACCGGCCCGGCCTGGATCTCGATACCGCCTCCGACGGTCAGCGGGAGCAGGACCGGCGGCGCGGGCGCGGTGACGACCAGGGTCGCGGGCGCGTACCCGCTGGCATAGACGGCCAGGCCGTAGCTGCCCGGAGGCAGGGACGGGATCTCTCCTCGCCCGTCGCTGTCGAGGGTGACGATGCCCGCGAAGACCACTCCGCCCGCGCCGCTGGTGGCGCGGGCCTGCACGGCGCGCAGGGGCACGCCGAAGGACGCGTCACGCACCTCGATCGCGATCCCGGCGCCGCGCGCGAGCTCCAGCACCAGGTCGTCGCCCCCGCCCTCGACGGGCGTGACCTCGCGGGTCTCCAGCTGGTAGCCGGACTTGCGGGCGACGAGCGTGTAGGGGGTGGCTTCCAGGTCCTCGAGGCTGAAGCGCCCGTTGCTGTCCGTGCTCGCGGTGCGGGGACCGCGCGTCGCGGCGGGGGCGGTGGCCTGCACGACCACGTCCGCCAGCGGCTGGTGGGTCGCGCCGTCGAGGACGACGCCGCCCAGGCGAGCGAACGGGATCACGAGATCGAGGCTCGCATCGCCCTCGATCGCGATCGACTGGGTGCGCGCGGCGCCGCCCTGGCTGACGGAGACGGTGTAGGTGCCCTCGGACAGGCCTTCCAGGCGGTAGGCGCCGGACGCGCTCGTGCGGGCGGAAACGAAGGTGCCGCGGCCGCCCAGGGACGCGGACACGCTCGCGCCCTCCACGGGCTGGCCATTGCGCGTGACCAGGCCCGAGAGCGTGAACCCGCTCTCGAACACGATCTGGGCCTGCGCCTCCTCCTCACCCTCCGCGACCACGACCTGCGTGCTCGCCGACCGCATGCTCGTGGGATCGCCCGCCATCGCCCGCAGGTCCACCGGACCCGCGGGAGCGCCCGTCAGCTCGAACGAGCCGTCCGCCGCCGTCGTGGTCGCGGCCCCGTAGCCGTCCGGGCCGCTGGCCGAGACGCGGACGCCGGCGCGCAGGGCGGAGGACAGGCCCGTGACCATGCCGCGGATGCGCGTGCCCGAGGCCAGCGAGAGCACCAGGTTCTCGCGCGATTCGCCGACCTGCAGGATCACGTCCGTGGGAGTCGTCCGCTGCCCGCGCAGCGATGCCGCCACCGTGTAGCGGCCGGCGGTGACGTGACGGAAGCGGAAGCGGCCGCTCTCGTCGGTGACGGTGGAGTCGCCGCCCGCGAAGCCACCGAAGCCGCCGCGACCGAACCCGCCGCCCGCGCCCGACGAGAGGCTCACCGCCGCGCCCGCCAGCGGCGTGCTCGTGGTCGAGAGCACGACCCCGCCCACGGTCCCTCCGGGCAGCATGCGCAGCTCGGCCGCGGCCGGACCCTCCTTGACGTCCACCACCGCCGTCGCGTCCGCGAAGTCCGGGTGCTGGGCCACCACCGTGTACGAGCCCGGGGCCAGGCCTTCGATGGTGAAGCGCCCGTCGCCGTCCGTACGCGCGTCGGAGTCCCCCATGAGCTGGGCGAGGGCGCGCCCGCCGCCGCCCGCGCGCTGGAGGGTGACGGACGCGTCGAGGACGGGGACGCCGCCCGCACCGTCGAGGACGCGGCCGCGGATCGCGTTGCCGGGCGTCAGCCGGACCTCCACGCCGTCGCGGGTGCCGCCCTCCTCGACGGCCACCCCGCCGACACGCGCGCTCTGGTAACCCTTGGCCTGCGCCACCACCTCCCAGGTGCCGGCGGGGACGTCCTCGAGCGCGAACGCGCCGTCCTCGCTGTGGATCGCCTGGGGGCCCGCGCTCGCGTCGCCGGCAAAGGCGCGAAGGGCCCGGACCACCGCCCGGCCCGCCCCGCCCGCGCGGCCCCCGGGGCCGAAGCCGCCGCGGCCGCTGGAGCGATCGGGGCCGAAGTCCACCTGGAAATCAGGAATGGGCGAGAGGGTCTGGGCGTCGATGACGCGCCCGCTGATGCGGCCGGGACCGGGCACGACGATGTCGACGTCTTCCGAGGGGGCGGCCACGCCCTCGCGGCGCGTGCCCGTGCCGTCCGGTCCCAGGACCACGAGGTCGTAGGTCTCCCCCGCGCGCAGGCCGCCGATGGAGAAGCTCCCGTCCGCGCCCGTCCCGCGCAGCAGGTCGCCGCCCGCGAAGGGACCGAATCCGGGCTCGGAGCTGCCGGCGATCACGGCCCGCACGCGGTACCCTTCCGCGCTCCGCCCATCGCGACGCGAGACGGTTCCGCGGATGTCGGCTCCCGCGGACAGCGTGATGTCGAGGGGATCGCGCCGGCCGGCGTCGATGGGAACGCGGTCCAAGCGGTGGTCCGCGAACCCGGCCTTGGACACGGTGAGCGAGTAGTCGCCCTCGCTCAGTCCCTTGACCTCGAACCGCCCGTCGCTGCCGCTGCTCGCCTTGGGGCGGGCCTCGGCCAGCGCGCTCACGCCGAGAGCGCGGGCCGCGCGCGCGCCGAAGCCGCGCCCGCTGCCCAGCTCTATCTCCGCGTCCGCCACCGGCCTTCCCGCCTCGTCGCGCACGCGGCCGGCGAGGGTCAGGCCGCGCCGCAGCACCACTTCGACCGTCTTGGTCCGTCCGGGTGCGAGCGAGAGTCCGCCCGTCGTCTTCGGCTGGTAGTCGGGATGGGCGATGGCGAGCCGCTGCTCGTCCCCGGCGACCAGGCGGGTGGCCTTGAACGTGCCGTCCGCTCCCGTGCGGAAGACCAGACGGTCGGCGGCGCGCCACGCGCCCAGCCGCGCCGCCATCCGCGCGGGCGGGGCGGGCATGATGCGGCCCAGCGCGCCCGCCACCGGCTTGCCCGCTTCGTCCACCACGCGCCCGGCCAGCGTCGCGGCCAGGGTGAGGGGAACGTCCACGCGCAGGGTCTCCGCCGTCGTCAGCAGCACCCGCGCGCGGACGTACGGCGTGTGGCGCGGCTCGTCCGCGCGCAGCCGGTACGGGCGTTGCGGGAGGAGGCCGCGGATCCGGTAGCGGCCGTCCGGGCCCGTGTGCGCGGTGCGGGTGCGCGCGCCGTCCTCCACGGTGATGCGGACGCGCGGCACGGGCGCGCGTGTCCCGGTGTCGATGGCCAGGCCTTCCAGCGTGGGAGGCGCGGCCAGGACGATGCTCAGCACGCGTCCGGGCGGAGCCGGCAACGGGCCCGTCGCCGCCTCCCCCAGGCCCGCGTCTCCGCCTTCGGCGACGACCGTCCCCGCACGCGCGGGCAGGTCCGTGAGCTGGAAACGTCCGTCCGGGCCCGCCTCGACCCACGGCGTCTCCAGGCCTCCGGTCTCCAGGCGCACGAGGGCGCCCGCGGCGGGCGTCCTGCGATCGCTGCGCAGCACCACGCCGGACACGAGGGCGCCCAGGCCGAGCGTGATCGGCCGCGGCATCGCCCCCGCGCGGACGCTCGAGAGGGCCGCCGCCCCGAACGATCGGGCCACGACGGTCAGCCGGTTGCCGTCCACGGCCGCCTCGCTCGAACGGAACACGCCGTCCGGGCCGGTGACGACCGTGCGCGGGGCGGGGACGACCTCGGCGTCGCCGGCCGCGGACGCGCCGAGCGGCCACACCGTCACCGACGCTCCCGCCACCGGCGTGCCCGTGCCGCTCACGACCTTGCCGGCCAGGGTCTCCGCCCGCGCCAGCGCGTGCTCGCCGAGGTCGTCGCTTTCGGTCGCGTCGTAGGTCCCGCCGACCCAGGACGCCACGACTCCTCCGCCCTCGGCCAGGAGGCGCACGGGGACGCCCGCGGTGTCGGGGACCGCGACCGCGAACGTGCCGTCTCCCCTGGTGATGGCGGAGGCCAGGGCCTTCGGCGCGTCACCTCTCCGCGCGAGCCGGCGCGCCTCCACGTCGGGAGCCTCGTAGGGGAGCGCGCTGACGGTCACGCCGGGTGCCGGCCTCTCGCCGATGAGCAGGCGCCCCCGGATCTCACCCGCGTCGACACGGCCGCGCAGGCCGAGGACGGCGGCCAGGAGTACGGCGCATTCGAACGGGCGGCGGAGGCGCGGCAGCTTTGACTCCCGCGCACATGGTACACGGCCCACGACGGCTTGGACCGCGCGGGAGGCGGGCGCGTTGGCTTTTTACCCGCTTTTTACGTGTCGGCGATCACTCCTCGTCCTCGCGCAGCCGGGCCAGGACGGAGAAGTCCTCGAGCGTGGTCGTGTCGCCCACCGTCTCCTTCCCCGCCGCGATGTCGCGCAGCAACCGCCGCATGATCTTGCCGCTGCGGGTCTTGGGGAGGGCGTCCGTGAAGCGGATCTCCTCCGGCCGCGCGATGGAGCCGATCTCCTTGACCACGTGCTCCTTGAGCTCGCCGCGCAGCACGTCGTCCGCCTTGAGGCCGCCCTTCGGGGTCACGAAGGCGACCAGGGCCTGGCCCTTGAGCTCGTCCGGCCGCCCCACCACCGCCGCCTCCGCCACCTTGGCGTGGGAGACGAGCGCCGATTCGACCTCCATCGTGCCCAGGCGATGGCCGGCGACGTTGATGACGTCGTCCACGCGCCCCATGATCCAGAAGTAGCCGTCGGCGTCGCGACGCGCGCCGTCGCCCGTGAAGTAGATGCCGGGGAACTTCTTCCAGTACTGCTCGACGTAGCGGTCGGGGTCCTTGTAGACGGTCCGCAGCATCGAGGGCCACGGCTTCTTGATCACGAGGTATCCGCCCGCGCCCGTCGGAACGGACTTGCCGTCCTTGTCCACGACGTCCGCGTCCACGCCGAAGAACGGCAGCGTGCCCGAGCCCGGCTTGGTGGGAACGGCGCCGGGCAGGGGCGTGATCATGATCGACCCCGTCTCCGTCTGCCACCACGTGTCCACGATCGGACAGCGCCCGCCCCCGATGACCGCGCGGTACCACATCCAGGCCTCCGGGTTGATGGGCTCCCCGACCGTGCCCAGGAGGCGCAGCGACGAGAGGTCGTGCTTGCGCGGCCACTGCTCGCCCCAGCGCACGAAGGCGCGGATGGCCGTGGGCGCGGTGTAGAAGATGTTGACGCGGTGCTTCTCGACGATCTCCCACAGCCGGTCCGGCTCCGGATGGTTGGGGGCGCCCTCGTACATGAGGCTGGTGCCGCCGTTGGCGAGGGGGCCGTAGACGACGTAGCTGTGGCCGGTCACCCATCCGATGTCGGCCGTGCAGAAGTACGTGTCCTCGTCCTTGAGGTCGAAGACGTATTTCGTGGTGAGCGCGACCTGCAGCAGGTAGCCGCCGGTGGTGTGCACGACGCCCTTGGGCTTTCCGGTGGTGCCGCTCGTGTACAGGATGAAGAGCGGGTGCTCGGCGTCGAGGGGCTCGGCCGGGCAGACGGGCGACGCGGCCGCCATCAGCTCGTGCCACCAGTGGTCGCGCCCGGCCTGGAACGGCACCGGGGCCCCGGTGCGCCGCACGACGACGACGTGCTGGACGGTCTTCGCGCCCTTCAGCGCGCCGTCCACGTTCACCTTGAGGGGCACGACCTGGCCGCGGCGGTAGCCGCCGTCGGCGGTGATGATCAGCTTGGCCTCCGCGTCGTTCATGCGATCGCGCACCGCTTCCGAGCTGAACCCCCCGAAGACGACGGTGTGCGTGGCCCCGATGCGCGCACAGGCCAGCATCGCGATCGCCGCCTCCGGGATCATCGGCATGTAGATGCCGACGCGGTCGCCTTTGTGCACGCCGAGGGCCTTGAGCACGTTGGCGAAGCGGCCCACCTCGCGCAGCAGCTCCTGATAGGTGAGCGTGCGCGTCTCCCCCGGCTCCCCTTCCCAGATGATGGCCGCCTTGTTCTTCCGCCAGGTGGTGACGTGGCGGTCCAGGCAGTTCTCGGAGAGGTTCAGGGTGCCGCCGCTGAACCACTTCGCGAACGGCGCGTTCCACTCCAGGACCCGGTCCCACTTCCTCGACCACCGGAGGGTCTCCGCCTGGTGGGCCCAGAAGCCCTCGGGGTCGCGGAGGCTGGCTTCGTAGAGGCCGCGGTACTCGCCGAGGCTCTTGACGTGGGCGGCCTGGGCGAACGACTCGGGAGGCGGGAAGACCCGCACTTCCTTCAGGGTGCTCTCGATATCGTCAGCCACGCGCGACCTCCTCCAGCCCCAGCTCGATGGGGCCCGTCTCCGGATGCCGTTCCAGCTCGGTCCCGTTCTGCACGACCAGGACGCGCAATTCGAGCCGCTGCCCGGGCCCGGGGTTGAGCTCGCGCAAGGGGACGGCGAGCTCCAGCACGGCTCCCACCCCGACGACCGCCCGCGTCTCGCCCGCGATCCAACCCATGTCCGTCCAGGCCTCGCGGATCACCCGCGCCTGAGCGCCCTCCCTCCGCACACGATAGCGCAGGCTCTCGGGCCCGGGGAAGATCACCACCACCTCGGCTGCGCCGACGAGGTCGCGCAGGGCGCCCGTGCTCGGCTCGACCAGGAGGTTGAGGCACCGGCGGTCCGTGCCGAAGCGGACGGCGCGAATGCCCTGGGCGCCCCGGTGCATCGCGCCCGTGAGCGGCACGCGGTGCAGCCCCGCTGCTTCCCATTCGTCCGGCGAAGTGATCTCGCCGTCGATGACGGGCGCGACCGTGCCCGCGGGACGGCTCTGCCGCACCTCCAGATGGCGCGTGGTGATCAGCGTCTCGGAGAGGTCCTCGGGGGCCGGGCGGCCGAGGGCCTCGTACACGGCCCGCAGGTGACGGCGGAACAGGCGGTCGAACTCCAGGTCGTTCTCGGACGAGTGGTCGTCGCCGTACCACCAGCACCAGTCGCTGCCGGACGCGGCCCGGAAGGCTTCGCGCGCACGCTCCAGGGCCGCGGGCGCGACCGCGCCCTCCTTCTCCGCGGCGGAGAGCGCGTCCCGCGCCGCCCCCAGCAGGTCCCAGGCCCGCCGGTCGTCGGCGTGGCCGATCCACACCGAGAAGTCCGAGTGGATCCAGCTGCCCGCGAACACGCGGGGCAGCTCCCGGGGCACGCCCGCGCCCACCGCCTCGCTCATCGTCACCGCGCGCAGGTGGGGATCGGCTTGCAGCCCGGCGTAGAACCGGCGCAGGAACGTGCGGCCGCCCTCGCGGAAGTGCTCCCAGGCGTTCTCGCCGTCCAGGATGATCGGCACCACGGGCTCGCCGTCCTGTCCCTCGCGCGTCCAGGTCTCCCCGATGCGCCGGATGCGCTCCAGGAGGTCATGGGCGGCGTGCTCCGGATCCGACCCCGAATAGCTGAAGCCGATGAGGTCGCTCAGCGTGCGGTCGCGGAACAGCATCGCGATCTCGCCGGCGGCCGTGCGCCGGATCCAGGGCCGGTAGAGGAGGTCGACGGGGTGGGCGGTGCCGCGGCTGTCGCGGTGCAGCGGGCGCTGGATGCTGCGCTCGAGCACGCCCTCGTCGGAGGCGGTCCAGCGCAGGCCGGCGCGCGCCATCTCCGTGACCGCCTCCTCCGAAACCGATCCCTCGGACGGCCACATGCCGGAGGGGGGACGGCCGAAGACGGCGGCATGCCGCGCGATGGCACGGTGGATCTGGTCGGCCGCGTCCTCCGGATGCCGGAAGCGGCGGGGCACGTAGGCGCCGGGATGCGCCTCCCGGTGCACGTCGCTGTCGCAGAGGAGAGGCAGGATCGGGTGGTAATACGGCGAGGCGGAGAGCTCGACGCGTCCCTCGTCGGCCGCGCGCCGATAGGCGGGGATGACCGCGGCCAGCAGCGCCCGCTCCCGCTCGGCCAGGACGCGCTTGTCGTCCTCCGTGTAGTCGCGGCCCTTGGCGATCAGCGCGCGCAGCGCGGGGTCACCCTTCTGCCATTCCAGGTCGAACCAGGCCAGCTTCGAGAGCACCTGCAGGTCCCGCATCTCGGGCGCGCCGAAGCGCGGCGCCACCGCGTGCAGGGAGGCCTCGTCGTTGCGCGGCCCGCGCAGGGCCAGGAGCTCGGCGAACCGCGGGAAGCGGCCGATCAGGTTCTCGGGATGGGCCATGAACGCGGCCCGCAGCAGGTAGACCTTCTCGGACTCGTCGAGGCGGCCGGCCGCGGCCAGCCCCAGCCGCAGCTCCGCCTCTCGCGCCTCGCCGCTCACGTAGGCCTCGATCTGGTCGAGGAGCGAGGGCACGAGGTTGAAGGTGACGCAGACCCGGGGCGTCTCCGCGAGGATCTCCACCATGCCCCAGTAGTCCTTCAGGGCGTGCAAGCGCACCCAGGGCAGGACGAAGGTGCCGTCCAGGGGATCGCGGTACGACGGCTGGTGCATGTGCCAGAGGACGGCCACCCTTACGGTCACGGGCACGAAAACCCTCGTGCTAGGCTCATTCGGTGACGTGGCTCCGGTGGTTCCGTCCCACCCTCCTCGACCGGTACGTGGCCCGCGAGATCTGGCCTCCGACCGGCCTGGGCCTCCTGCTGTTCACGTTCATCCTGCTCCTCGATCAGATCTCCAACCTCATGAAGGTGCTGGTCTCGCGGGGAGCGGACCTGGCCACCGTCTTCCGCGCGTTCGCGTACCTGCTGCCGAGCATCTTCTCGGTCACCATCCCCATGGCCTTCCTGCTCGGGGTGCTGCTGGCCTTCGGGCGGATGGCCAGCGACAGCGAGATCGTGGCCCTGCGCGCGAGCGGGGTCAGCCCGCTCAGCCTGCTCCGCCCCGTGGTGTCGCTCTCGCTCGTCACCGCCTTCCTCACGTTCTACGTCTACGCCGTGCTCGGTCCCGCGGCCAACCAGGCCTATCGCGAGATCATCTTCGCGCTCATCGTGAGCCGCGCGCGCAACGACGTGCAGCCGCGCGTCTTCAACGACGACCTCATACCCGGCGGGACGATGGTGCTCTACGTGTCCGACATCGCGGCGGAGACGGGGCAGTGGAAGGACGTGTTCATCCACGACACCCGGAACCCCCAGCAGCCGAAGGTGATTCTAGCCCGCGGCGGCCAGCTCACGATCGACAAGGAGAGGAAGAGAGTCGGGCTCGACCTCCAGAACGGGGTCTCCTACACGTTCCAGGTCTCGCAGGCCAGCGAGATCGGGGCCGATCATTTCGAGACCGGCTACTTCCCCTTCGCCTACGAGGAGTTCTTCCCCAAGCTGCCCCTGGCCAAGGGCGACCGCGAGCTGACCATGGGCGAGCTCAGCGAGCGCGTGCGCGAGCTGCGCGCGCAGGGCAAGCCCAGGACGGAGAGCGCGCGCTACGAGGTGGAGTGGCACAAGAAGCTCGCCATCCCGACCGCATGCTTCGTGTTCGGCCTGCTCGGCCTGGGCTTGTCCCTGGGCAGCAAGAAAGAAGCGCGCTCCGCCGCCTTCGGCCTCTCCATCGGCGTCATCTTCGTGTACTACGTCCTGATCCGGCTGGGCGAGCAGGCGGGCGACAACGGCCTCATGGCCCCGCTGGTGGCGGTCTGGGCGGCCAACGCGGTGCTGGGAGCGGCGGGAGTGACCCTGCTCTACCTCAACTACCGCGAGGCCGCCTTCGACCCCCTCGATCCGCGGCACTACCGGGCGCTCCTGCCGCGCATCCGCACGCGCAAGGCTTCCCTGCCCGCACCGGTGCCACGGAGCGGCCGCGGCCGGCCCCGCCGCGTGATCGTCCTCCGTATCCCGCGCCTGAGCCTGCCCATCCCCGGCCTCATCGACCGCTACATCGTGCGCACGTACCTCGAGAAGTACGCCCTCGTCCTCACCGCCTTCTGGGCCATCTTCGTGCTCGTGAGCTTCATGGACCTGTTCGACGACGTCCAGCAGAACAAGGTCAAGGGCGTCGTGGTCTTCCACTACTACGCGTTCAACACCCCGACCATCGCGCACCTGCTCACGCCGGTGGCGGTGCTGGTGGCGGTGCTGATCACCTTCGGGGTGATGGCGCGCTACAACGAGATCACGGCCATGAAGGCAGCGGGGCTGAGCATCTACCGCATCGTCTTCCCCGCCCTGGCCCTGTCCGCGATGATCTGCTTCGGGATGTTCGAGATCGCGGAGTACCTCCTGCCCCCGCTGAACAAGCGGGCCAACCAGGACATGAACGTCATCAAGGGCCGCCCGCCCCAGTCCAGCAGCACCAACGAGCATCGCTGGATCCTGGGCAGCGACGGACGCATCTACAACTTCGACTACCTCCAGCGCGGGGACGCCCTGGGCGGGGTGCCGACCTCGCTCTACGGCCTCTCCATCTACGACGTCGATCCCGCGCGCTGGCAGCTGCGCGACCGCCTCTACGCCGCGCGCGCGGTCTGGAACGGCATGGGCTACAACCTCGAGCGTGGCTGGCGCTGGGCCTTCCTGCCCCGCCCCGCCTTCCGCGAGTTCGCGGAGGCCCGGACGCGGGAGATCGAGGCCCCCACCTACTTCGCGCGCGAGGAGCGCGAGTCGGAGACCATGAGCTTCGTGGAGCTGCGCACGCACATCCTTACCCTGGAGAAGCTGGGCCTGGACGTCACCAAGCTGCGCGTGGAGCTGCACCGCAAGATCGCCTACCCGATGGTGAGCCTCATCATGACCATGATCGCCATCCCCTTCGCCTTCGTGGTGGCGCGCCGCGGCGCCCTCTATGGCGTGGCCACCAGCGTCGTGATCGCGATCGTCTACTGGGCCATGATCGGCATCTTCGGCGCCCTCGGCGACAACGCGCGCCTCCCCCCGCTGCTGGCCGCGTGGGCCCCGAACCTCCTCTTCGGGACGACCGCGCTCTACTTCCTCTTCACGCTGGATACGTAGAGCAGGCCCGGCGGTTGGCGGGCCGGTTCGGTACACGTCAGGACGACCGTCGATGAACAGCGGGGAGGCCCGAGCGACGGCGTCTCGACTTCGAGCGGTGGCCATGGCGCTGGTGGCGTGCGGGGCGGCTGGCGGCACCGGTTGGACCGAGACTGCAGCGAGAGGTCAGGAAAGGCCTGCCCCCAGCCCTTCGCGACGAATGGCCGACGGCAAGCGATGGACGGTCGAGAACCTCAGCGTCGACACCGCTCCGTCCTACTGTTACGACGATGCGGAGCTGAATTGCCGCCGATATGGCCGCTTGTACACGTGGGAGTCGGCGCAGCGTGGGTGTCGATCGCTGGGAAAGGGATGGCGGCTGCCCACGGATGACGATTGGAGGCGATTGGCGACCCATTACGGTGGGGTCAGTGAAGACTCGGTGGACAGGGGGAAAGCGGCGTACAAGGCGCTCTTCGTCGGAGGCAGCTCGGGCTTCGACGCCCTGCTCGGCGGCGGGCGCTCCGATGCGGGAGAGTACGCGCGGCTCGAGGCTCACGGGTTCTACTGGACCACATCGGAAAGCGCTCCGGCCACGGCATGGTTCTACAACTTCGGCAAGGGTGGGCTGGCTCTCCATCGTCAGCGCGAGGGCGAGAAGGAACGGGCGTTCTCCGTCCGTTGTGTCCGCGAGTGAGGAAGGCGAAAGCAAGCGCGCCGAACTCCAATCCTCGATCGAAGCTCGGCGCGCCGTGTTGTGCGTCGTCCGGCGGGATCAGGTCCCGCTTCGCGCCTCAGTACCGATACCAGTCCGTCTTGTAGGGCCCGTCGACGGACACCCCGATGTACTCCGCCTGCTTGGGGCTCAGCTTCGTGAGCTTCGCGCCCAGCTTGTCCAGGTGCAGGCGCGCCACCTTCTCGTCCAGGTGCTTGGGCAGCGTGTAGACCTTCTTCTCGTACTTCGCACGCTGGGTGGCCAGCTCGACCTGCGCGATGACCTGGTTCGTGAAGCTCGCGGACATCACGAAGCTCGGATGGCCAGTGGCGCAGCCGAGGTTCATCAGCCGGCCTTCGGCCAGCACCATCACCGCGTGCCCGTCCGGGAACACGAACTGGTCGTACTGCGGCTTGATGTTGATGCGCTTGATCCCCTTGATGGCCTTGAGGCCGGCCATGTCGATCTCGTCGTCGAAGTGCCCGATGTTGCCGACGATCGCCTTGTCCTTCATCCGGGCCATGTGGTCGGCGGTGATGATGTGGGTGTTGCCGGTGGCGGTGATGAAGATGTCCGCGGTGGCCACGACGTCGTCCAGGGTGAGGACCTGGTAGCCCTCCATGGCCGCCTGCAGCGCGCAGATGGGATCGATCTCGGTCACGATCACGCGCGCGCCCTGGCCCTTCAGCGACTGCGCGCAGCCCTTGCCCACGTCGCCGTATCCGCACACCACCGCGACCTTGCCCGCCAGCATCACGTCGGTGGCGCGGTTGAGCCCGTCCACCAGCGAGTGGCGGCAGCCGTAGAGGTTGTCGAACTTGCTCTTGGTCACGCTGTCGTTGACGTTGATGGCCGGGAAGAGCAGCGTGCCCGCCTTCTCCATCTCGTAGAGCCGGTGCACGCCGGTGGTCGTCTCCTCGCTCACGCCCTTGCACTCCGCCGCCACCTTGGCCCAGCCGCCCGGCTGTTCCTTGGCCAGTCGCGCGAGGAGGCGCAGGATGATGGCGAATTCCTCGCTCGACGCCGTCGAGGGATCGGGCACCTTCCCCGCCTTCTCGAACTCGAGGCCCTTGTGGATGAGCAGGGTCGCGTCGCCGCCGTCGTCCACGATCTGCGTGGGCCCGCGGCCGCCCCCGAAGTCGAGGGCGCGCGCGGTCAGGTCCCAGTACTGCTCGAGCGTCTCGCCCTTCCAGGCGAACACCGGGATGCCCTTCGGGTTCTCCGGCGTCCCGTCCGGTCCCACCGCCAGCGCCGCCGCGGCGTGGTCCTGGGTCGAGAAGATGTTGCAGGAGGCCCAGCGCACTTCCGCGCCCAGGGCGCGCAGCGTCTCGGCCAGGACCGCGGTCTGGATGGTCATGTGCAGGCTGCCCGTGACGCGCTGGCCCTTCAACGGCTGCGCGGCCGCGTACTCGCGGCGGACGGCCATGAGGCCGGGCATCTCCTGCTCCGCGAGGAGGATCTCCTTGCGGCCCCATTCCGCCAGCTTGAGGTCGGCCACCTGGTGCTCGAGCGCCGCCTTGCCTGCGGCCGGGTTCATCGTCGTCGTCATCAAGTCCTCCTCACGATTCGCGGACCGCGCGTTGCCGTAGCGAGCAGCAGCGCCGGTCCCTTGGCTTCCGGATCCGGAGCCAGGGCGCGCACCCGGACGTCGTCCAGGCCCACCGTCCCCAGCAGTGCTTCCATTTCCTGCGTGTCGAAACCGAGGCGGAGCTGCCCCATCTCCCGACGGAACTCTTCGCGGTCGTGCCGCAGCAGGTCGGCAGCCACGAGACGGCCCCCCGGGCGAAGAACGCGCGCGGCCTCCCCCAGCACCGCGGCCGGATCCTCGACGTAGGTCAGGGCCAGCAACAGGAGCGCGCCGTCGCAGGCGCCCGCGTCCAGGGGCAGGGCCTCGAGGCTCCCCTGCTTCAGCTCGACGTTGTCCAGGCCGGCCGTCCGCTTGCGCGCCGCCTTGAGCATGGCCGCGGACTGATCGACGGCCAGCACGCGGCGCACGTGCGGCGCCAGCGCGGCCGTCACCTGGCCCGTGCCGCAGCCGAGGTCGGCCACCACCCACTCCGCGGGCAGCAGGGAGAGGAACGCCTCCTGCGTGAACGTCTTGCCATAGAGCTCGTCGCGCAGGCGGTCCCAGCGGCCGGCCGCGCCCGCGAAAAAGCCCTGGCTCGGCTGGCGCTCCGCCAGTCGCCGGGTGAGCCGCAGCTGATCCTGTGCCACGGTCGCCCAGCCGTCCGTCTGCTCGCGCGTGACGGTCCAGAGCCGGCGGGCGGCGGGATCGAGCTCGCCGAGGTCCATGCGATAGAGGTTGGTCGTGCGCTGCGGGCGGCTGCGCAGCCAGGCCTCGTCGGCCAGGATCTTGAGGTGCCGGCTCACCGTCGACTGCGGGAGCTGCAGGACGTCGCAGAGCTCGGCCACTCCCAGCTCGTGCCGCTCCAGGAGCCGCAGGAGCCGCAGGCGGGTGGGATCGGCCAGGGACTCCATCCAGCGGAGGGCGTCCGGCAGGCGGGCGACGGCGACGGCGGGAAGGCGGCGCTCGGAACCCATCACTGAATCCGGATGAAAGGATAGACCAGGCGGCCCCGTCGGTCAAGGCCCTGGCCAAGGGGTCGGTAAGGGGTCAGTAAAGGCCGAGCTCGTCGATCAGGATCGAGCCCTGCGCCCCCGGCCTCTCCGCCCCCGCATCGATGACGAACACGAGCTGGCGGACCTTGTCGAGGTCCAGCTTGCCGTCCGTCTTCGGGTTCAGGGAGCGCAGGCGCGCGAAGGGCACGGCCACGCGGTGCCATTCCGGCTCGCTCCGCACCGAGGCGAACCACCACTCCGTTCCGTCGTCCGCGGAGGCGGGGTTCTCGTCCCGCACCTGCACCCAGATGCGGTACGGTCGGTCTCCGCGGATCGAGAAGACGAGCCCCTGCGCGCCGGCCAGATTGCGCGGCTCGCGGCTCACCAGCGCGCACCAGACGTAGGGGCGGCCGGGACCCGGTGCCCCCAGGCGGAACTCGATGCGGGCCGCGCTCGAGCCGTCGGGTCCCGCCTTGGGCACGATGACTTCCGGGGCCATCGACGACGAGGGGTCGAACTCGGGATGGAACGTCGTGGGGCCGTCGAACGAGTCGAGGACACGCGTCGCCGCCGGGGCTGGTGGCGGCACCGGCCAGGCCGCGGTCTCGTGACGGGCCTTGGCCGTCTCCTCGGGGAACACCGAGATCGGGTTCGAGATCACCCAAGGCACGTCCCATCCCGGCAGGCGCGCCTCCACGCGGTACACGCCCGGCCCCGGCACCTCGGTTTCGATAGCTCGATCCGCATCCGCGATGGCACGGCCGTCGCGGAACAAGGTCAAGTGCGTCTTTTCCGGTAGCCGGCCTCCCGCCCGCAGCCGCAGACCCGGCTCGGGCGGAACGACATCCCCCATCGACCAGGGGATGCGCGCGGCGTCGGGGCCGCCGGCGGTCGTGAACGAGAACCCGTCCGCGGGCGCGAGCGCGTCCAGCCCCACGAAGCTGCGCCCCAGGGCCAGGGCGCGCACAACGGCCGGAATGTCGACCTGCGCATCGCCGGTGAGCGGCCGGCTCAGCAGCACGTGGTTGCGAGCCACCCTGAAGAGCGAGACGTAGGAAGGAAAGCCGATGGCGCGGTCCTTGCGGATCGGGATCTGGCCGTGTGCGTCGGCGCCGGCGAGGGCGGCCGCGGAACGGCGCACGAGCACCGCGTCCCACCGGGCGAGGGTCTCCGTGGGCGGAGTGAGGCTCTTCAAGAGCGCGTATTCGTGGTTCAGCGGGTAGAGGGCCAGAGTGCGCGCGAGACGCATCCCCCCCGCCGCCCGCCACTGGCTGTCGCCGTTGACGACCTCGAGTCCCCACGGTCCGGGCAGGTCCCAGCCCGTCCACTTGAAGTCCGCGCGCGGCGAGGTGGGATGGGCGGCGAAGGCCGCGCCGTGCAGCGTCTCGATGTCGTCCAGCGCGTCTCGCGCATCGCCCGAGAACCGGAAGACGGGGTCGTCGATGCCCAGGCCCAGCACGTGGCCGGCGGTGGTGGAGATCTCCGTCCCCACGATGACGAGGAGGCCGTCGTGGTAGCCCTCCCACTTCTTCGCGTCCAGGTTGTTGTGGTCGGTGATCACGACGAACTTCAGCCCGGCCGCCTGCGCGGCCGCGATCACGTCGTCGGGAGTGGCCGCGCCGTCCGACAGCGTGGTGTGGACGTGCACGACCCCGGATACTCGCTGGTACCCGTCGTGCGCCTGCTCCCCCACCACCGGAAACGGCCTCCACCGCACGACATGCACGGCCCATGCGAGGACGACGAGGAGAACGAAGGCGAGGACGACGGTACGGGTCCGCGGCCGCGTCATGCGATTGAAGGCTGTGACCGCTGGCTCATCCAGCGTGTCGCTCTAGTTGTCCGTGCGGCGGGGGTTCGGGCGTCGCCGGGAGCGGGGCCTGTGTCGGTGCATTCACCCGCGGGATGCCCGACACCGGAGCGAGCGCGCGCACTGCTTCACGTGGGGCGAACAAGTTCCAGCGCGCGCGAGCGTCCCCGCGAAGGCGATGCCCGCGACCCCAGGCCGCACGCCGGCGAGAGGGTCCGTTCGTTGTTGCTGGCGACGCCGCTACTTTCGCAGAAAGCCGCGCAGCGCATCGGCTTTGTCCGTGCGCTCCCAGGTGAACTCTTCCTCGTTGCGCCCGAAGTGGCCGTAGGCGGCCGTCTTCTTGTAGATGGCGCGGCGCAGGTTCAGGTACTCGATGATGCCCTTGGGGGTGAGGGGGAAGATCTCGCGCACGGCGTCGACGATCTTGCTCTCCTCCACCTTGCCCGAGCCCTGGGTGTCCACCATGACGGAGACGGGATCGGGCACGCCGATGGCGTAGGCGATCTGGAGCTCGAGGCGGTCGGCCAGGCCCGCGGCCACGATGTTCTTGGCGATGTGGCGCGACATGTAGGAGGCCGAGCGGTCCACCTTCGTCGGGTCCTTGCCCGAGAAGGCGCCGCCGCCGTGGCTGCCCACGCCCCCGTAGGTGTCGACGATGATCTTGCGCCCGGTGAGCCCGCAGTCGCCCTGCGGCCCGCCCACCACGAACCGGCCGGTCGGGTTGATGAAGTACTTGGTCTTCGAATCGAGGAGGTTCGAAGGGATGACGGCGTGGATGACCTTCTCCAGGATGTCCTCGCGCACCGTCTCCATCTTCACGAGGTTGGAATGCTGGGCGGAGACGATGACGGCCTCGACGCGCACCGGCTTGGCGCCGTCGTACTCGACCGTCACCTGGCTCTTCCCGTCCGGGCGGAGATAGTCGAGGATCTCGTCCTTGCGCACCTGGCTCAGCCGGCGCGTGAGCTTGTGGGCGAGCATGATGGGCAGCGGCATCAGCTCTTCCGTCTCGTTGCAGGCGAAACCGAACATGAGCCCCTGGTCGCCCGCGCCCCCCGGGTCCACGCCCATGGCGATGTCCGGCGACTGCTCGTGGATGGCGGAGATGACGCCGCAGGTCTCGTAGTCGAAGCCGTACTTGGCGCGCGTGTAACCGACGCCCTTGATGGTGTCGCGCACGATGGTGGGCAGGTCGGCGTAGGCCTTGGTCGTGATCTCGCCGGCGATGAAGGCGAGGCCGGTGGTGACCACCGTCTCACAGGCCACCCGGCTGTAGGGGTCCTGGGACAAAAGCGCGTCCAGGATGGCGTCCGAGATCTGGTCGGCGATCTTGTCGGGGTGGCCCTCGGTGACCGATTCCGAAGTGAAGAGATGCCGGCCGTTCTTACCCATCCTGTGTCCTCCGGACGTCGCTGCCCTTAAGTGCGGCCCCGCGGGGCCATCCCCAAAAGGACGTAGCGTACCACCCGCCTCCGCGGAGGGTCAATTTCTATGTCACGCCCGGGGATGGAACTGGTCATAGACCTTGCGCAGCCGCTCGCGCGTGATGTGGGTGTAGATCTGCGTGGTCGAGATGTCGGCGTGGCCCAGCATGGCCTGCAGCGCGCGCAGGTCCGCTCCCCGCTCGAGCAGATGGGTCGCGAAGGAGTGCCGGAGCACGTGCGGGGTCAGCGTCGCTTGCACGCCCGCCGTCACCGCGTGGCGGCGCACGATGCCCCACAGCCCCATGCGCGAGAGCCGGCCTCCGCGATGGTTGAGGAAGAGCTCGGGGGCGCCGACCGCGCCCGCGAGCTCCGGCCGCGCGTCGTCGAGATACCGCACTACCCAGCGCCGCGCCTCCCCGCCCATGGGCACGAGGCGCTCCTTCCGGCCCTTGCCGAAGCAGGTCAGGATCCCGACCTCCAGGTCCAGGTCGCGCCCGCGCAGCGCCGTCAGCTCTGAGACGCGCAGCCCCGTCGCGTAGAGGACTTCCAGGATCGCGCGGTCACGCAGGCCGCGCGCGGTGGCCACCTCCGGCGCGGCCAGGAGCGCCTCCACCTGGGCCGGCGTCAGGTACCGGGGCAGGGCGGCGAAGGCGCGAGGGGCACGCAGGTTCTCCATGGGATCGTTCTGGAGGCGCCCCTCGCGCACCGCGAAGCGGAAGAAGCCGCGCAGGGCATGGACGGCGCGCGCCACCGAGCGCGCGGCCAGCCCTTCGCCGCGCAGGGACCCGATGAAGTCGGTCAGGTCGGATTGCCGCAGGTCCAGGAGGGCGCGCTTCCGGAGCTGGGCGTAGGCGCGGAGACGCGCGAGGTCGCGGCCGTAGGCCTCGAGGGTGTTCGGCGAGAGCGCGCGCTCCACGCGCAGGTGGTCGAGGTACTCGGCGTCCACCCGGTCCCGATCCCCGCGCGTACCCGCGCGGCCGCCCACGCTAGAGGCTGATCTCGAGCCCGAACTGCCAGCCACCGAGCTTGAGTTTCACCTGGTCCTTCCCGTCCTTGCCGTTCAGGGACAGGTAGCGGTAGCCGCCCATCGCGGCCAGACGGTCGGAGACGTGCACGCGCACCGACCCTTCGGCATCCACGGCGCTGCCGCGGCTGCCCGCGCTGAGCCCGGTGACCTCGCCTTCGACGCTGAAGCGGCCGGCGTAGAAGCGGGTGGCCAGGCCGATCACGGGGATGGGCGAGGTCAGGGTGTCCACCTCTCGCGCGTTGATGGACACGTTCACGAGGGCGGCGTCGACGTCGAAGAGCTTCGCGCCCGCCACCGCGCCCAGGAAGCCGTGCGGCCCCTTCAGGAAGTCCCACTCGAGGTCGGCGCTGTAGTACGCGCCCTTCACCGTCGTCACCACGCGCTCGAAACGCGCGTAGCGGGTCTCGCCGTAGGTGAACGACGCGGGCACCTCGGTGTCGCCCTTGTAATCGAGCGGCGTGTACGCGCCGCGCAGCTTCCAGCCCTTCTTGAACTGGATGGTCCCCCGCACGTCGAAGGTGCGCTTGTCGGCGATGCCGAGGGCGTCCGTCACGTTGACGACGCTGCCGTCCTTGTCCTCGAACCCCTTCTGCACCTCGCCCGTGAGTGAAGGCCGGAACTCGCGGTACTGAAGCCGCAGGCCGTACCTCTCGGGCGGGGGGAGGTTCGACGAATCCTGGGCGCTCGCCGCCGTCGCGAGCGAGAGCGCGATCAGCGCCGCGCCGCCGGTCCAACCTCGTGCCATCGGGCCTCCTCTCCTGCGCCGCCCACGATACTTTGTAGCAGGGCCAGGGGAGGTCCCCATGATCTCGCTCATCGGGCACCCTTCCCGCCCGCCCACCCTGCCAGCCCGGACGTCAGCGCCTGGGCCTCGGGCAAGCGGAGGAGGCGGCTCACCCCGAAGTAGACGACGACCCCGATCGCGACCGGTGCCAGCCCGCCGAGGGCCTGCGCCGCCAGGCCGTGCGTCCCGGCCCGGGACGCGATGGCCCGCGCGCTCAGCCAGGCGGCCGGCGCCATCGCGCCCGCGGCCAGGCCCATGCGGAGCAGGCCCCCGGCCAGGGGACGAGTCAGGAGTCCGCCCACGCGTCGCTCGAACGCCCCCGCGAGCAGCGCGACGTTGAGGATCGACCCGAGCGCGATGCCGAGCGCGATCGCCCGATAGCCCAGCCGGCCGTGCAGGAGCGCGATGACGAGGAGGTTGGCGACCACCGCGCTCGCGCTGGCCAGGAGGGGAAGGCGCGGCGTCCCCAGCGCGTAGAAGGCCGGGGCCAGCACCTTCACGCCCGTGAAGGCGACGAGCCCGATCGAATAGATGGAAAGCGCGGTGGCCGTGTTCTCCGTGTCCACCGCGTGGAACTGGCCTCGCTCGAACAGCAGCCGCACGATGGGCCGGCCCAGCACCATCAGTCCGACCGTGGCCGGGATGGAGAGGAAGGCCACGAGCGAGAGGGACCGGCGGAGCGTCTCGCGCAGCCCGGCCAGGTCTCCGGCGGCGGCGCGCTGGGCGAGGCCGGTGGTGGCCACGGTGCCGACGGCGACGCCGAACACGCCGATGGGCAGGTAGAGGATGCGGAAGGCGTACTGGAGCCAGGACACCGCCCCCTGCTCGTGCGACGCGAAGATGGTGCTCACGAAGATGTTCACCTGAACGGCGGCCAGCCCCACCGTCGCCGGGGCCATCAGCGATGCCATCGCGCGGATCTCCGGATCGCCGGGGGCCCACTCCGGGCGCAATCGCCAGCCGTCCTTCCAGAGCGGCGGCACCTGGACGAGGAGCTGCGCGGCCGCCCCCAGCAGCGTGCCGACCGCCCAGCCCATCGCGACCTGCGCCGGTCCGAACCCCATCGCCCAGAGGAGGGCGGCCCAGCCGATGATGACGAAGTTGAACATCGCGGGCGCCGCCGCCGGCGTCGCGAAGCGCTCCTGCGCGTTCAGCATGCCCATCGTCACCGCGGCGAACGAGACGAGGGGCAGGCAGGGCAGCATGACGCGGGTAAGGGCGACCGTGGTGTCGAGCTTGCCCGGCACGGCGGCGAATCCCGGGGCCAGGACCTGGACGAACGGCGCGGCCAGGACGAAACAGATCGTCACCAGGCCCGCCAGGATCACGGCCAGGAGCGTAAGCAGCCGCGACGAGAGGTGATGGGCGCGGGCGGGGCCGCCCTCCGCCAGCGCGCGCGTGTAGGTCGGGACGAAGGCGGAGGAGAGAGCGCCTTCCGCGAAGAGGTCCCGCAGCAGGTTCGGGACCCGGAAGGCGGTGTTGAAGGCGTCCGCGTAGTAGCCGGCGCCCAGGAGCATCGCGAAGACCTGCTCGCGGGCCAGACCGAGGACGCGCGAGACGAGGGTCAGGGCGGAGACCGTCCCCGCCGCCCGCATCATGGAAGAGGGCGCCTTGCGTTGGCCGGTCAATTCCGGTAAGCTGCGGGTTTGTCGTCCGTTAGAGGAGGGATGGAGTGGCTCATCACGCATCGGCCCTGAAGCAGCAGAGGCAGAGCCTCAAGCATCGGGACCGCAACCGCCGCAACGTGTCCAGGCTCAAGACCAAGATCAAGTCGCTGCGCAGCGCCATCGCCAAGGGCGACGCGTCCGCGGTCAAGGGAGCCCTGGCGGAGACGATCAGCGAGATCGACAAGGCGGCCAAGAAGGGCGTGATTCACGACAACGCCGCCGCCCGGTACAAGAGCCGCCTCTCGCGCCGCGTCAACGCCGTGTCCGCGTCGAAGTAGCGCCCGCTCCCTTCCCCGTCGCCTCGACCACCGCCGCCAGCAGCGCCGCGCGGGCATCCGTGCCCGTCTTCACCCGGCGGTCCGCTTCGCCCAGCGCGGCCACCGCCGCCTCCAGCTCCCTCTCCGACCAGGAGCGGCTCGCCTCCATCAGCTCCTGAACCTTGAAGGGCGGCACGCCCAGGCGCGAGGCCAGCGCTTCGCGCGGCACCCGTGCATCGCGCAGGGCGCGCGCGGCCCGGACGCGTCGCGCCGCGTAGTGCAGGGTGGCCAGGACCTTCAGCGGCGGCTCCCCTTCCTCCAGCACCGTCTCCATGAGGGCGAGCAGCTCCGCGCGGCGTCGCGTGGTGAATGCGTCCCCGATCCGGTAGAGCGGCTGGGCCAGGCCGCGGCCGAGGACGGCCGAGACCTCTTCCGCGCTCAGCGGACCCGCGTGGCCTTCCGCGAAGGCCTCGAGCTTCTCCAGCTCCCCCATGAGCCGGCGCAGGTCCTGGCCCACGCGCTCGAACAGCTCCTCGAACGCGTCCTCGCGCAGGGCGAGCTTGCGCCGGCGCACCTGGTCCGCGACGTAGCCGCGGGCGGCCCGTCCCTTGAGCGGCTCCGCGGAGTGGGACTGGGCGCGCTCGAGCAGCTTCTTCCAGACCGTCTTCCGCTTGTCGGGCTTGGCCGCCATGAAGATGACGCGCGCGTCCGGGCTGGGGTCGTCGAGGTAGGTGGCGAGCTCGTCGCCCTCGCCCTTCAGGGCGTCCGCTCCGCGCACGACCACCGCGCGCCGGGACGCGAACAGCGATCCCGTGCGCGCCGCCTCCAGCACGCGGCCCCAGCTCGTCTCGTCGCCGCGCAGGACCCGGACCGAGTCCTCGCGGTCGCCCCCGACCCAGCCCGCCAGCAGCTCCTCCAGGGCCTGCTCGGCCAGGTACGTGTCGGCGCCGACGATGGCGTGGACGCCGGCGGCGGCCGGGGCCGCGCTCTTCCCGGGGGGCGTTAGAACGCCTCCAGCATGGCGGACACGAGGCTGCGCGCAAACGACGTGGACAGGCGCTCGATGGCCTGCCCCTGCTGGTCGAAGAAGACGGTGGGGTCCGAGCCCACGTCGTATTCGTCGCGGAAGGAGAACGACTCGTTGGCCCAGATCGGCTCCTCCTGCCCGACCTTGATGTAACGCACGCGCGCGGTCAGGGTCACCGCGTAGCGGCTGGCCTGGGTCCGCGACTCCCCCGCCCCCGTGAACCCGACCGGGGTCTGGTCGTAGCGCAGGATCTCGCCCTCCACGATGGCGTCCGCGCCGATGCGCTCGGAGACGACGTCGAAGCGGCCGCGCTTGAGCAGCTCCTCCAGGACCTTCTGCGTGATCTTCTGGTCCAGACCGGGCCGGCCCGTCGAGTCCTTGAAAAGGGGCACCGCGATCTTCTTGATGGTGGGATCGACGACGGTGCCCCGCCCCACCAGGGCGTATCCGCAGGACGCCAGGGCGCCCAGCGACAACAGGAGGATGGTGCGCGCCAGAGGCGAGGTCCGCGTCACTTCACGACCACGCTGACGAGGCGTCCGGGCACGACCACCACCTTCACGATCTCCTTCCCTCGCGTGTGCTCCTGAACCTTGGGGTCGTCGAGGGCCTTCCGCTTGACCTCGTCCTCGGAGGCTTCCGCGGAAACCGTGATGCGGCCGCGCACCTTCCCGTTCACCTGCACCGCGAGCTCGACCTCGTCCTCGCGGGCGATGCTCGGGTCCGCCACCGGCCACGGCCGGTCCACGATGCTGAAGCGCCGGCCCAGGCGCTCCCACATCTCTTCCGCGATGTGGGGCGCGAACGGGCTGAGGAGAAGGACGAGGGTCTCCAGGGCCTCGCGGAACACGGGCCGCTCCGGCGTCTCCGAGAGCGTCTTCTCCGCATCCGCGATCGCGTGCTCGAGCTCGATGAGCGCGGAGACGGCCGTGTTGAGCTTGAGGCGCTCCTCCACGTCGTCCGTGATGCGCCGGATCGTCTGATGGACCTTGCGCCGGAGAGAGCGCGCGGCCGCCGACAGCTCCGCCGGCACCGGCGACCGCGTCTCGCCGGCGATGGCGGCGGCGTGGCGGTCGAGGAGGCCCCACACGCGATGGAGGAACCGGTGCACGCCGGACACGTTCTTGTCGTTCCACTCGAGGGCGTCCTCGGGCGGGGCCACGGAGAGCGTGTAGAGGCGCAGGGTGTCCGCGCCGTAGGCCTTGACCATGTCGTCGGGGGCCACCGTGTTGCCCTTCGACTTCGACATCACCTCGCCGTCCTTGTGCACCATGCCCTGGGGGAAGAGGCGCGTGACCGGCTCGTCGAAGGTGACGAGGCCGAGGTCGCGCATCATCTTCGTCCAGAAGCGCGAGTAGACGAGGTGCAGGATGGCGTGCTCGATCCCGCCCACGTAGAGATCGATCGGGAACCAGTAGCGCACGGCGCCCGCGTCGAACGGGCCCTCCGCCCGGTGGGGCGAGAGGTAGCGGTAGAAGTACCAGGACGAATCCACGAACGTGTCCATGGTGTCCGTCTCGCGCCGGGCCGGCCCTCCGCAGCGCGGGCAGGTGGCCTGCACGAACGACGGCACCTTCTCCAGCGGGTTGCCCCCCTCGCCCGTGAAGGGCGCGTCCTTGGGAAGCACGACCGGGAGCTGGTCGTCGGGGACGCCCACCACGCCGTCCTTCTCGCAATAGACGACGGGGATGGGCGTGCCCCAGTACCGCTGCCGGCTGATCAGCCAGTCCTTGAGGCGGTACGTGATCGCGCCCTTTCCAATGCCCCGCTTTTCCGCTTCCGCGGTCATGCGCCGGATGGCCTCGTCCGAATCGAGGCCGTCGAACGGGCCGCTGTTGGCGGTCCGGCCCGGCCCGTCGTAGGCGACGTCCATCTTCGCGGGATCGAGCGGGCGGCCGGCCGGCTGGATCACGACGCGGATGGGAAGCTGGTACTTCCGCGCGAACTCGAAATCGCGCTGGTCGTGCGCGGGCACGGACATGATCGCGCCCGTGCCGTAGCCGGTGAGCACGAAGTTGCCGGCCCAGATCGGGATGCGCTCGCCGCTGAAGGGGTTGGTGGCGTAGCGGCCGGTGAAGACGCCCTCCTTCTCGACCTGGCCGGCCTGACGGGCGCGGCGGTCCTGCCCGCGCAGGCGCTGGACGGCTTCGCGCACCTTGGCCTCGTCCCGGGACCCGCGGACCAGCTCGTCGACGCGCGGGTGCTCGGGGGCCACGACCATGAAGGTGGCGCCGTAGATGGTGTCGATGCGCGTCGTGAAGATGCGGAGCGGCTCGCCGCCCTCGACCGGGAAGTCCACTTCCGCGCCGTGTGAGCGGCCCACCCAGTTGCGCTGCTGCTGGAGCACGCGCTCGGGCCACTGCGTGAGCTGGGCCATGTCGTCCACCAGCTCGTCCTGGTAGGCGGTGATGCGGAGGAACCACTGGTCCATCTCGCGCTCTTCGACCTTCGAGTGGCAGCGCCAGCACTCGCCGCCCTCCGCCTGCTCGTTGGCGAGGACGGTCTGGCAGGAGGGGCACCAGTTCACGGGCGCCTTCTTGCGGTACGCCGTCCCCTTCTCGAGCATCCGGAGGAAGAACCACTGGTTCCAGTGGTAGTACTCCGGGTCGCAGGTCGCGATCTCGCGGCTCCAGGGATAGCTGAAACCGAGCCTCTGGAGCTGCCGCTTCATGCCCGCGATGTTGTCCCGCGTCCACTTCTCGGGATGGACCCCGCGCTTGATGGCGGCGTTCTCCGCGGGGAGGCCGAGCGCGTCCCACCCGATCGGGTGCAGGACGTTGAACCCGCGCATCCGCTTGTAGCGCGCGATCACGTCCGTGATGCAGTAGTTCCGGACGTGGCCCACGTGGATGTCCCCGGACGGGTACGGGAGCATCTCCAGGCAATAGAACTTGGGCCGGGCCGGGTCCTCCGTCACCTCGAAAGTACGTCCGGCCGCCCAGCGCTCCTGCCAGCGCGTCTCGATGTCGTGGAAGAGGTAATCGGTCATGGTGGCAAATCAGACAAAGGGAAGATGTTAACACGCGGTCGCGCCGCGCCTCCCGCCGCCGCCTGGTGGCACCTGGATTGCACCTGGGGTCCCTCGTATGGACTCGAAGGCGTTCCACATCTGCCCCTTCTGCCAGTCGCCCAGCCCCGTGGCCGCGCCGCGCTGCCTGCGCTGCGACCGGGCCCTTTCCGGCCTGCCCTTGCCCGTCTACGGCTCCGAGCTCGACGCCACGCCCATGCGCAGCGCGCCCGCGGACCTCACCGACCTTCCCCTGCGCGACACGGTCGCGGCGGCGCCTCGTCCGGAGGCCGCTCCCGTGACCGTGGCGGCACCCGTGGCGGCACCCGTGGCGGGGCCGGCGCGCCGGCGCGTTTCCGATCGGGGACGCATCGGCCGCACGGCGAAGCTGGCCGTGGCCGCCGGGATCGTGGGCGCCGCTCTCCTGGGCGGATGGCTGGTCCGCGCCCAGGATCGCGGCGAGCCTCGGGCGCGCGCGATCACGGCGGGCCCGGCTACGACCATGCCCGCGCCCGCCGCGGCCGCGGCGTCGCCGGCCATCAGCCTCCCCTCGCCGGCCGTCGCCGCCGCTGCGCCCGTCGCGGCGCGGGCGTCGGCATCGCCGCTTCCGCGGGCGAAGGCGGCGCCGTCTGCGAGCGCGCCGGCCGCGGCCTGGCCGCAGCGCGAGGTGGTTTCATCCGAAGAGCCTCCGCCTCCGGTCGCGGTCGCGGACGACGAGACGCCGCGACCCCCGGTGCGGCGCGCGCGGCGGCCGGCGGCGGCGCCCATCTACGACGAGGCGGACGTCACCACCGTGCATCCCGACGTCTCCGCGGCGCCGGTCGGCGTCGAGCGCGCGCGCGACGACTTCGGACGCGAGGCCTCGCCACCGGAGCCGGAGGCGCGCGCGGCGGCGCTTCGCGTCCGTCTCGAGCGCGCCCAGCAGCGTCGCGACGTCCTCGCCCAGCGGGTGACCGACCTCCGGGCCCAGACCAACGTCCCCGTCATCCGGGACGTCGACGAGTACCAGCGGCTCCAGCAAGCCCTGTCCGCCGCCCTCGACGAGCTCGATCGCGCCGATGCCGACGTCGCACGCCTGCGCCGCGCCCTCCGCCGCCGCGGCGAGTAGGACTCAGGCGCGCAGGATCGGCCAGTAGGGCGCCAAGGCCCGGCGATACTCGGCGATCAGGGGATCGATCGCCTTCCCCGCGGGCACGACCTTCGCCGGCGGATCTCCGAGGAGGGCCCGCGTCACCGCCGCCCCCGACGAGGCCAGGCCGCGGAGGTCGTAGCCCCCTTCCAGCACGAACACGGCGCGCCCGCGCGCCGCGCCCGTGGCCGCGGCCAGGCACACCGCGCCCAGCTCGGAGTAGCCACTCGCGGTGAGGGCCATGGGGGCCAGGGGATCTCCCCCGAACGCGTCGAAGCCGGCGGAGACGAGGACCAGCTCCGGATCGAAGGCCCGCGCGATGGGCAGCACGACGTCGCGGTAGATCCGCGCGTACTCGCCGTCGCCCATGCCCGGAGGGAGGGGCAGGTTCACGGTGAACCCCCGCCCCTCGCCCACGCCCGTCTCGTGCAGCGACCCCGTGCCCGGGTAGAACGGATAGGCGTGAGACGAGACGTAGAGGACGCGCCGGTCCGCCTCGAACATGTGCTGGGTCCCGTTGCCGTGGTGCACGTCGAAGTCGATGATGGCGACGCGCGACAGGCCGCGGGCCAGGGCCGCGGCCGCGGCCACCGCGACGTTGTTGAAGAGGCAGAAGCCCATGGCGCGGTCCGCTTCCGCGTGATGCCCGGGCGGACGCACCAGGCACAGGGCGCGGTCCAGGCCGCCCTCGAGCACGCGCACGACCGCGTCCGTCGCCGCGCCCGCCGCCTTCAGGGCCGCGGCGTAGGAATGCGGCCCGGCCTGTGTGTCCGGATCGAAGCGGCGGGTCCGGCCGGCCGTCGCCGCCACCGTCTCCACGTGCTCGGCGGTGTGCACGCGCCGGAGCTCGGCGCGCGTCGCGTCGCGCGGGGAGCAGAGCTCGAGCCGCGCCTCCAGGCCTTCACCCCGGATCCCTTCCCGCAGGGCGATGAGCCGCTGCGGCCGCTCCGGATGCCCGGCCCCCGCGTCGTGCTCGAGGAACACGGGATCGTCGTAGAGCCCGACCTTCATGCCAGAAGGCGATCAGCTCCGTCCGGAGCGAAACTCCTTGGCGGCCGCGGTCAGCTTGGGCAGGATCTCGAAGACGTCGCCCACGATCCCGTAGTCGGCGACCTTGAAGATGGGCGCGTCCGCGTCCTTGTTGATGGCGACGATCACCTTGGACGACGACATGCCGGCCAGGTGCTGGATGGCTCCGCTGATGCCGGCCGCGACGTAGAGCGTGGGCGAGACCGTCTTGCCCGTCTGGCCGACCTGCATCTGGTGGTCCACCCAGCCCGCGTCCACCACCGCGCGCGAGGCTCCCACGGCCGCTCCCAGCGCGTTGGCCAGCTCCTCCACGAGGTGGAAGTTCTCCGGGCCCTTCAGCCCGCGGCCGCCGGAGACGATGATCTGGGCCTCCGTCAGCTCCACCTTGCCCGCGCCCGCGGCCTGCACGGACTGCACGCGCGCGCGTCTCGTGCTCACGTCGGCGGTGCCGGTCACGGTATCGTACTTGCGGGCCGCCTCCGCCGTCCCCAGGGCGAACACGTTGGGCCGCAGGGTCGCCATCTGCGGCTCCCCTTCCCACCGCACGGTGGCCAGGGCCTTGCCCGCGTACACGGGGCGCCGGGCCTCCAGCTTGCCGTCCTTGACCTCGAGCTTCACGACGTCGGAGACGAGGCCGGCTCCGACGCGGGCGGCCACGCGCGGGGCCACGTCCTTGCCCATCGCGGTGTACGGGATGAGCACCGCCGCCGGCTTCTCCTGCGTGATCACCTGGGCCAGCGCCCGCGCGTAGGACTCCGAGGCATAAGCGGCGAGCTCGGCGTCGTCGAACACGTGGATCCGGTCCGCGCCGTAGGAGGCCACCTCGGCGGCCAGGGGCGCCACGCCCTGGCCGATCAGCACCGACTGCACGGTGGCGCCCAGCGGTCCGGCCAGCCGGCGCGCCTCCGACACCGCTTCCAGCGACGGCCGCCGGACCTTCCCGTCCCTGACTTCCGCGAAGGTGACGATGGTGGGCATCAGAGTACCTTCGCCTCTTCGTGGAGCAGCCGGAGCAGCTCATTGACCTGGGTGTCGGCGTCCCCCGGGATCATCTTCACGCCCGGACGCGCCGCGGGCAGCTCCAGTCCGACGACCGTCGTCCGGGGCTTGAGGTCCTCGGGCTTGAGTCCGAGGGCGGCCGCGTCCCTGGTCTCGATCGTCTTCTTCTTGGCGGCCATGATTCCCTTGAGGCTCGCGTAGCGCGGCTCGTTGAGGCCCTTCTGGGCAGAGATGACCGCGGGCAGCGAGGTCTCCCAGACCTCGTGCGCGCCCTCGATCTCGCGCTCCACCGTCGCCTTCCCGTCGCCGACCTCGACCTTCACCGCCATCGTCACCTGCGGCAGGTCGAGGATCTCCGCCAGCAGCCCCGGGATCTGGCTGTTGTCGCCGCCCACGCCCTGCTGCCCGGTGAGGATCAGGTCCGCGGCCAGCGGGCGGACCGCCGCCGCCAGGGCCCAGGCCGTGCCCAGGGTGTCCAGCGTCTCGAAGAGCGGGTCCTTGAGGTGAACGGCGGAATCGGCGCCCATGGCGAGGCCGCTACGGAGCGCGGACTGCGCGCGATCGGGGCCGAGCGCGACCAGCACGACCTCGCCCCCCTTCTTCTCCTTGATGCGGAGCGCCTCTTCGATCGCGAACTCGTCGTAGGGGGAGACGATCCAGTTGAGGTCGCCCTCGGCGATCCCCTTGCCGTCGGGGGCGATGCGGATCCGCGCCTCCGTATCGGGGACTTGTTTCACGCAAACGACAATCTTCATGGCTCGGGATCCTTGGCGATTGGTCGTGAGGCCGCCGCCAACGCGACAAAGGAGTCGCGTGCGTCACTCGAGGCGGGGCCTGTGTCGGTGCATTCACTCGCGGATTGCCCGACACCGGAGCGAGGGGGCGCACTGGGCCCGCGGTTATGAGCTCTAGCGCCCCCGAGCGTCCCCGCCGGAGTGACCACGCGGCTCCTGAACGCACGCGATGGCGGCCTCATGACCACCGTCAGCCCTCATAGCGCTTGAAGACGAGCGCGCCGTTCGTGCCGCCGAAGCCGAACGAATTCGACAGCGCGTACTCCAGCTTCACACGGCGTGCCTCGTTCGGGATGATGTCGAGGTCGCAATCCGGGTCCGGCGTCGTGTAGTTGATGGTGGGGGGCAGGATCTGATCGCGAAGGGCGAGGGCGGTGATGCCCGCCTCCAGCCCGCCCGCCGCCCCCAGCAGGTGGCCGGTCATCGATTTCGTGGAGCTGATGGGCATCTTGCGCGCGTGGTCTCCAAACACGCGCTTGATCGCGATGACCTCGACCTTGTCCCCCTGAGGCGTGGACGTGCCGTGCACGTTGATGTAGCCGATAGAAGAGGGCTCGATGCGCGCGTCCTTGATGGCCTTGTTCATGACGCGGTAGGCGCCGTCGCCGTCCTCGCAGGGGGCCGAGATGTGGTACGCATCGGAAGACATCCCGTAGCCGACGAGCTCGCAGTAGATGTGGGCCCCGCGGCGGCGCGCCATCTCCAGCTCCTCGAGGATGACGACTCCCGACCCTTCCCCGATCACGAAGCCGTCGCGGTCCTTGTCGAACGGACGCGACGCCCGCTGAGGGTCGTCATTGCGCTGGGACAAAGCGCGCATGGAGCAGAACCCGCCGGTGCCGAGGGGAGTGATGGCGGCCTCGCTGCCGCCCGCGATCATGGCGTCGGCGTCGCCGCGCTGGATGAGGCGGAAGGAATCGCCGATGGCGTGCGCGGAAGTGGTGCAGGCGGTGCAGGTGGCGGAATTGGGTCCCTTGGCCCCCGAGCGGATCGAGATCCAGCCCGAGGCGAGATTCACGATGGCGGCCGGGATGAAGAAGGGACTGATGCGCGACGGCCCCCGCTCCATCAGGATCGTGTGCTCGCGCTCGATGGTGGCGAAGCCTCCGATCCCGCTCCCGACGTAGACGCCGACCATCTCGTCGTTTCCGGCGTCGATCTTCAGCCCCGAGTCCTTCAGGGCGAAGTCGGCGGCGGCGACCGCGAACTGGATGAAGCGGTCCATCTTCTTGACTTCCTTCTTCTCCACCCAGCGCAGGGGATCGAAGTCCTTCACCTCGCAGGCGAACCGCGAGGAATGCTGCGAGGCATCGAACAGCGTGATGGGGCCGGCGCCCGATCGGCCGGCCTGGAGGGACTTCCACGTCTCCTCCGTGCCGATGCCGACCGGGGACACGAGCCCCACGCCCGTCACCACGACCCTGCGCTCTGCCACTGTGATCTGGTCCTTCCGAGGCCCGCGGCGCGGGCAGCCCCTACTTCTTGGCCTTGTCCGCGTGCTTGTCGATGTACTCGGTGGCTTCCTTGACGCGCGTGATCTTCTCCGCGTCCTCGTCCGGGATCTCGATCCCGAACTCCTCCTCCAACGCCATCACCAGCTCCACCGTGTCCAGGCTGTCCGCCCCCAGGTCGTCCACGAAGGAGGCCTCGGGAGTGACGAGGTCTTCCTCGACTCCGAGCTGGTCCACGATGATCTTCTTGACGCGATCGGCAACAGGCTCCATGAGGCTCCTTTGATTTAATTCGGCGTCCTCGCTCCGGCTTCTACTTCATCAAACGTCGCGGCGAGAGTGAATCTCGCCGCGACGACAGGGGAAAGCCTCCGCTCGGAAAACGCCTCCCCAGCGCGCAGCGGCGACCGGGAGTCGATCTCCCTGATTCTATTTCGTCACATGTGGAATCCGCCATCCACTCCCAGCACTTGTCCCGTGATGTAGGCGGCGGCGTCCGAGAGCAGGAAGGTCACGGCACCGGCCACGTCCGCCGGCGTCCCCACCCGTCCCATGGGAATGGAGGACGCGATCGCTTCCCTGGCCTTGTCCGTCATGGCCGCCGTCATCTCGGTGTCGATGAAACCGGGCGCGACCGCGTTCACGGTGATCGCGCGCGAGGCGACCTCCCGCGCGATCGACTTGGTGAAGCCGATCACCCCCGCCTTGCTGGCCGCGTAGTTGGCCTGGCCGGCGTTGCCGGTGATGCCGACCACCGACGTCACGTTGACGATGCGGCCGCTGCGCTGCTTCAGCATCGGCCGCAGCGCGGCCTGCGTGCAATGGTAGACGCCGGTGAGGTTCGTGGAGAGGACGGCTTCCCACTCCTCCGCCTTCATGCGGAGAAGCAGGTTGTCGCGGGTGATGCCGGCGTTGTTGACGAGGCCGTCGATGCGGCCGTGGCGCTCCAGCACCGCGGCCAGAGCGGTGTCGACCGATTCGCGATGGCAGACGTCGAGGGGAACCGAGGAGGCGCGTCCGCCGGCGCCGACGATCGCGTCCACCGCCTCCGCCAGCTTCGTCTCGTCGCGCGCGCCCAGCACCACGAGGGCGCCCGCCTTGGCCAGGGCCTCCGCGATCGCACGTCCGATCCCGCGCGAGGCACCCGTCACGAGCACGGCCTTGCCGCTGACGGTCACGCCGTCTGCCTCTCCTGGAGGGCGGCCGCGGTGGCCTCCAGCGACGCCGGATCCTCGACGCCGAGGGCGCGCACGCCGCGGTCGATCTTCTTGATCAGGCCCGAGAGCACGGTGCCCGGTCCCACTTCCACGAAGGTGTCCACGCCCTCGCGCACCAGCCGCTCCACCGACTCCTGCCAGCGCACGGTGCCGGAGACCTGACGCACCAGGCCGTCGCGGGCGGCGGCCGCGCTGCGGACCACCGTCGCATCGACGTTGTTGACGAGGGGCACGGCGGGCTCCGCGAAGGAGAGCGCGGCGAGGTCGCGGGCCAGCCGCTCCTGGGCCGGCATCATGAGCGCGCAATGGAAGGGGGCGGACACGGGCAGGCGGATGGCACGCTTGGCCCCGGCCTTCTTGCACAGCTCGGAGGCGCGATCGACCGCGGCCGCCTGGCCGGCGATGACGACCTGGCCCGGCGAGTTGATGTTCGCGGGCGACACCACCTGGCCCTGGGCGGCCTCCCGGCAGGCCTGCTCGATGGCGGCGAGGTCCAGGGCCAGGATCGCGGCCATGGCGCCCTCGCCCACGGGGACCGCCTCCTGCATGTACTCGCCACGGCGGCGCACCGCCACCACCGCGTCGCGCAGCGAGAGGACACCCGCGGTGACGAGCGCCGAGTACTCGCCCAGGCTGTGGCCGGCCACCCACTCCGCACGGATGCCCCGCGCGGCCAGCGCCCGGGCCGCCGCCACGCTCACGGTGAGGATCGCGGGCTGGGTGTTGGCGGTGAGCTGGAGCTGGTCCTCGGGCCCCTCGAAGCAGAGGCGCGAGAGCGGGAAGCCCAGCGCGCGGTCCGCCTCTTCGAAGACGGCCCGGCTCTCCGCAACGGCGTCGTGGAGGGCGCGCCCCATCCCGACCTTCTGCGATCCCTGGCCCGGGAAGACGAATGCGACCGCCATCAGCTCTTGCTCTCCGAGGCCGGCTCCTTGCGCTGGCCGAGGGCGCGCAGCTCCGCCTCGATGCGCCCGTTCACCCCGCTGCTGAAGAAATCGGCCGCGGTGCGGATGCCGTGCTTGACGGCGAGGGCGTTCGAGCGCCCGTGCCCGATCACGCAGCAGCCCTTCACCCCGAGGAGCGGCGCTCCGCCGTACTCGGAGGGGTCGATGCGGTGGCGCACGGCGTTGAAGGCGCCCTTGGAGAGGAAGGCGCCCACCTTGCGCACGTTCTTGCGCTGGATCTCTTCCTTGATGAGGCGCATGAGGGTGTCGGCCAGGGTCTCGCTGGCCTTGAGGACCACGTTCCCGGTGAAGCCGTCCATCACGATGACGTCGACGCGGCCGGTGAAGATGTCGCCGCCCTCCACGTTGCCGAGGAAGTTCAGCGACGAGCCCTTGAGGGCCTCGTGGACCTCCTTGGTGAGCTGGTTCCCCTTCGTCTCCTCCTCGCCCATGCTCATGAGGCCCACGCGCGGGTTGGGCGTGTGGAAGACCTGGCGCGTGTAGACCTTCCCCATCACCGCGAACTCTTCGAGGTTGCGCGCGTTGCAGTTTGCGTTGGCGCCCACGTCGATGAGGACGGTGCGGCCGCTGGGATGGGGCAGGGCCGCGGCCAGCGCCGGCCGATCCACCGCCTCCAGGGTGCCGAGGACGAGCTTGGCGATGGTCCAGCAGGCGGCGGTGTTGCCGGCGGAGAAGAACGCGTCCGCCGCGCCGTCCCGCACCTGCTCCACCGCCACCGTGATGGACGAGCGCTTCTTGAGGGTGGCCCGGTTGACCTTCTCCCCCATGCCCACCGCTTCCGCGGCGTCGACGACCCGGATGGGAGCGTCTCCGGCCTGCGCGCGACGCAGCTCCTCCGCGATCACGCCCTGCGGGCCGACGAGGACGACCTGGAGGTTGAACTCGCGGCAGGCGGCCACCGCACCTTCGACCACCACGCGCGGTCCGAGGTCGCCCCCCATCGCGTCCACCGCGACCCGCGGCGGGCTTCCGGCGGGCGCCTTCTTCGCTTCGGTCAGCGGCGTCCCCGCGCCCCTAGACCTCTTCCGCGCCTATGACCTGCTTGCCCTTGTAGTACCCGCACTTCGGGCAGACCCGGTGCGAGAGCTTGGGCTCGTGGCAGTTCGGACAAAGGGCCAGGCCCGGCGCCTTGAGGTGATCGTGGGCGCGGCGGGTGGCCGTGCGGGCCTTGGAATGACGGCGCTTGGGATTCGGCATGAACGGTTCTCCTCAGCGGGGCGCGCCGGCGTCCGGCGCCGGCCCCCAGTTCAATGGCGTGCCCGGGACGGCTACGAGGATCCCTTGTCGAAAATCTTACGGAGGGGCGCGAGGCGCTCGTCCACCGTCTCCGCCGGCTGGCACGCGCAGGTGGACGTGTTGCGGTTGATGCCGCAGGACGGGCACAGGCCGCGGCAGTCCTCGCGGCAGAGGCGCCGCAAGGGCAGGGCCAGGTGCATCTGCTCGCGCACCATCTCGCCCAGATCGATCCGGTCGTCGTCGTAGTAGGCGACGACCATGTCGCGGTCCGAGAGCTCGACCTCCTGCTCCTCCTCGTCGGCGTCGGGCTCTTTTCCGTGCGGCATGAAGAAGAGGTCGAGGTCCTCGTCGAGCTCCTTCACGAACGGCTCCAGGCAGCGTCCGCAGTGCAGGCCCAGGCGCGCCTGGAGGCGGCCCCGGAAGTGGACGGCCTGGTCCTCGCCCTTCTCGATCCGGCCGACCAGACGGCCCCCTTCCAGGGTGAATTCGTCCTCACCCTCCAGATGGACGGCTCCCGGATCCAAGGGGACATCGATCGGCTTCCCCTCGGCAGGGATTTCCCGGATTGATAAGACGAGCATGCTCTGCGTGGTGCTCAAACCGTCAATTTTACGGCTTTGCCCAGGATTGTCAAGGGTTTAGGTCTTGGAGGAACGATCTGCCCGCGGCCAGGGGCGGCAGCTCGAAGTTGTCGGCGAGGGTGGCCCCGAGGTCGGCGAACGTCGCGCGGACGCCCAGCTCACGGCCCGGCCGTACCCGCGCCCCGCGGACGAGCAGGGGGACGTTCTCACGGGTGTGGTCGGTGGAGACGTCCGCCGGATCGCAACCGTGGTCCGCGGTCAGCATGAAGACGTCGTCCTCGCGCATGCGCCCCAGCACGTCCGGGAGGCGGGTGTCCAGCAGCTCCAGGTTGGCGGCGTAGCCGGGCACGTCGTTGCGGTGGCCGTAGAGAGTGTCGAAGTCCACGAGGTTCGTGAAGATGAGCCCCCGCTCGACCTCATCCATGGCCTTCACCGTCTGGTCGATGCCGTCCGAATCGGACTTCGTGTGTACCGCCCCCGAGATCCCGCGCCCCGTGAAGATGTCCTCGATCTTGCCGACGCCGAAGACGGGCCAGCCCGCGGCGGCCAGGCCGTCGAGAAGCGTCTGCCCGCCCGGGGGCACGGGGAAGTCGCGGCGATTGGGCGTGCGCTTGAAGGTCTCGCGCGTCGTGCCCACGAAGGGCCGCGCGATCACGCGGCAGACGCCGTACTGCAGGCAGGCGATCTCGTAACCGATCCGGCAGATCCGGTAGAGCTCGTCGGGCGGGATCAGGTCCTCGTGGGCGGCCACCTGGAACACGCTGTCACCCGAGGTGTAGAGGATGGGCGACCCCGTGCGCAGGTGCTCCTCGCCCAGCTCCTTCAGGATCTCGGTGCCGGAAGCCGACTTGTTGCCCAGTACCTTGCGGCCGATGCGTTCCTCGAAGAGCCGCACCGCTTCCGCGGGAAAGCCTCCGGAGTAGACCTTGAACGGCGTGCGCGTGACGAGCCCCGTCATCTCCCAGTGCCCGGTGGCGGTGTCCTTGCCCGCGCTCTGCTCCGCCATCTTGCCCCAGGCCCCTTCCGGGCGCGGGTGGCGGGCGCCATCGTAGGTGGGCGTGAGGTTGCCGAGCCCGAGCTCCTTGAGGTGCGGGATGTGGACCGGCCGCGAGGCCAGGACGTGCCCGAGGGTGTCGCTGCCCTGGTCCCCGAAGGCGGCCGCGTCCGGCGCCTCTCCCACTCCGAGGCCGTCGCACACGACGACGATGGCGCGGCGGAAGCGCCGCATCAGCCGAGCCAGGCCAGGGCGGCGGCGCGGGCGTCCGCGGCTTGCGCGAACCAGCGCACGTCTTCCTGATGACGGAACCACGTCATCTGGCGCTTCGCGTAGCGCATCGTTTCCTTGACGATATCACGCTGGGCATCGTCGACCGTCTGCGTCCCGCGCACCACGGCCACCGCCTGGCGGTAGCCGATCGCGCGCAGCGGGCGCAGGTCGGCACCGCCGTAACGCGCGAGCAGGGCCCGCGTCTCGTCGAGCAGACCGCCCGCCAGCATGGCCCTGGTGCGCGCCTCCACCGCGGCCCGGAGCGCGTCGCGCGGCGGATCCAGCCCGACCACCAGCCAGCGGTAGCCATCCGGCGCGGGCGCGTCCTCGCGATGGTGCGCGGTCAGGGTGCGCCCGCTCGCCCGATACACCTCGAGAGCGCGGACGAGGCGCGGGCGGTCGCCCGTCCCGATGCGCGCCGCCGCCTCCGGGTCGACGCGCGCGAGCAGGCGATGGAGGCAGGCGTTGCCGCGCCGCTCCGCGACGGCCTCCAGCCGGCGCCGCAGGTCGGCGTCCCGCGACGGGCCCGCGAACAGCCCACGGCGCAGCGCGCGCAGGTACAGGCCGGTGCCCCCGGCCACGATGGGGAGGCGGCCGCGCGCCGTGATGTCGCCGACGGCCGCGCGCGCGAGCCGCGCGTAGTCGGCGGCGGAGAAGTCCTGGTCGGGGTCCACGACGTCCAGGAGGTGATGGGCGACCGCGCGGCGCTCCTCCGCCGTGGCCTTGGCGCTGCCGACGTCGAGCCCGCGGTACACCTGGAGGCTGTCGCAGGAGACGATCTCGCCGTCCCGCTCGCGGGCCAGGGCCAGGGCGAGCGCGCTCTTGCCGGACGCGGTGGGACCGACGACCGCGACTACGGGCGGAGCTGCCACCATCGCCAGGCCGTCCACAGGAGGATCGCGAAGAGGAGGATGGCCGCGCCCCGGGCTTGCTGGCGCGTCACGACGTCAGTGCTTCAGGGCCTTGACGATCGCGGCCTCGTGCTCCGCGCCCAGGGTGCGCTTGATGGCGAGGAGCTCCGCGTAGAGGAGCTCGTTGAGGCCGTCCACGAGGAGGCCCCGCCGCTGCTCCTCCGGGAACTTGTTGAGGTTGCGCTCGATGACGGCGATGTCCAGGGTTCCGTCCTTCTGCAGCTTGACGCCGCCGAAGACGTCCTTCCGCCCGTCGCGCAGGGTGCCCAGGTACTTCTCGAGCACGTTCTCCGCGATGGGCCCGACCTCGCGCACCATGTACTTGAAGATGTGCTCGTACATCTGGTTGAAGGAGTCGAGCACGGAGTAGATGGTGTCGACGGGCACGAAGTCCTGGTCCAGGGTGACGACCTTCTTGCCCTTGACCCGCGCCACGCCGGTGGAGACGAGGCCGTAGAGCGTCTTCAACGTCTCGTTGTCGCCGATCTCGCTCTCGCGGCAGATGTCGAGCACGCTGCGCTCGCCGTCGATGAGCTTGAGGACGTGGACCTCGTAGTCCTCGAGGGCCGCCGGCACCTGCGAGGTCGCGCGCTCCAGCACGGAGTCCCCTTCCGGGTAGTGCGCCTGCACCCGCCCGCCCGCGTCCACCCGCCGCAGCCCGGCCAGGATGAGGTCCTGGATGTCGAGGTCGACGGTGATGCGCTCCTTCTCCGGCAGCGACGATTCCTCGAAGTGGAACTGGCCCTCGTCCCACTGGAAGACGGTATAGACGATCTCCTTCACCTGGAACTGCACGCCCTCCCAGAGGTCCTTGGGCGAGAGGGCACCCATTTCGACCAGCACCTTGCCTTGCCGCTTGCCCTTGGTGATGGCCTTGATGGAGGCCTCGTACTCCTCGACCGTGATCTTGCCCTCGCGGAGCAGGATCTCGCCCAGCCGGTCGTTGGGCAGGTTCGAGGAGGCGAACACGACGCGGCCGTCTTTGAGGTAGAGCGCCTTGCGGGCCCCCCCCGCCACCAGGGTGAGGATGCCCGTGGACTGCGACAGGCGCAGGTGCTGGAGGATTTCGGGAACGGGCAGCTCGGAGATCTGGCCCTTCAGGCCGCCCGGAACCACGAACGGCTCGAAGCGCTTCGGAAGAGTCGCTGCCATCAGGAGTTGGTGAAGACAGCAGAGTTTACGGGACGGTCGCCGGACCTGTCAAAGAAACGAAGACGGGTCAGTACTCCTTCCGCAGGCTGATGCCGGTGTAGTAGTGCTGGAGGATGCGCTCGAACGTCGACCCCGCCTGGGCCATCCCGAAGCTGCCCACCTGGCACAGGCCCACCCCGTGGCCCCATCCCTTGCCCGTGAACACGAAGCGCGTGACGTTGCCGGCGGCGTCCCGCTCGCGGTCGATCACGAACAGGTTCTCGCGCAGGCCGAGGCCCCAGCGGACGCGCAGGCCGTCGAGGATCAGCTCGCCGTCGCTGCCGACGATGGCCGCCTCGATCACGCGCCCGGAGACGCCGAAGCGCTTCGGGACCACGTCGCGGACGTGCCCGACCGTCCCGTAGCGCGCGACCGCCCGGGCCACCTCGTCCGGGGTCATGCGGACTTCCCAGCGGTAGTACTTCGAGGAGCGATCGGCGGAGGCTCCGAGCAGGCTCTGCTTGGCTTCCAGGAACGTGATGCGTCCGGCCTGGGCCACGAACGTGACCTTGTCCCCCTCCGCGAGGTCGAGCTCGGACGTGCCCAGCCGCGCCCCGTCGAGGGAGCGGAAGAGCCGCGCCGCGAGGTCGATGGGAAGGGAGGCCTCCCCCTTTTCGGTGCGCACGGTCAGCCCACCTCCCGACATCCCCCGGAACTCGGCGGAGACGAGGCCGGGCGGAGCCGCCGCCACCGCCGTCCGCCCCAGCATCTCGATGGCCTGCGCGCGGGTGATCGGTGCGTTGGGGCGCAGGGTGTTGTCGGGGAACGGCGTGAGGATGCCCTCTTGCATGAGGAGCGCGGTGGAGAGGACGTCGCGGCGGTCGCTCAGCTCGCCTCGGTCTTCGACGCTGAGGAGGTACTCAGGGTCGTCCGGGCTCAGGAGCCGCTGCGCCCGATCGTCCCAGCACATCGCGGAGACGAGGTGGCGCACGAACGTACCGCGACGGGTCAGGGAGCCCTCGACGGAGGACGCGCAGGGCTTGCGCTTCAGGGCCAGGACCAGCCGTCCGACCCAGTCCCGCAGTTCCTCTTCGGTGGGCGCCGGCTTGATGGCGTTCGAGGTGTACATCTTCGCGGGGAGGACGTCGAGGCTGACGAGGAGGGCCGCGTCGCGGTTGAGATCCGGCTGGTCGCCCAGGGCGCGGGGCGCGGCCGTGGTGTGGATGGTGGCCCAGGCCTCGCGTTCAGGGGCGCAGGAGACGCCGACCAGGTACGGCACGTCCTCGCCCTCGAAGATGTTGGCGCCCGTCTCCGTGTGCCCGCCGCAGGTCGAGGTGTAGAGCGCGTTGATCAGGGCGCCGCCGTAGGAGGCGACCTGTCCCCGCGTCTCGTCCACCGCCTGCGTCGCCATGGGCTTTTCCGTGGACTTTCCACGGTAGACCTGGCAGCTGGGAGTGGCGCAGATGTCGTAGCCGCGGGCGGAGTAGCCGCCCCGGTTGCGCAGGACGTAGGTACGCGCGGCGACGGCCTGCGCCTTCAGGGCCTCCAGCTGGGGGAAGGCGTCCGGTGAGAGCTCGTTGGGGACGACGCCCTTGAGATAGTCCTCGAGGTTGATGACGTTGACCACGGTCAGCCCGGTCTCGCCGGGCCGGACTTCGACCACGCCGCGGTAGGGCAATCCGTCCGCAGAGAGCGTGTCTTCCGGCCGGGACGGCACCACGCTCGCCGCGCTGAACTCGTCGCCCGTCTCCATCAGCCTCAGGCGGCCGGGCGTGGGCTCGCGTGGCTCCTCGGCGATCCACCCTCCGGAGAGCCCGAGCTGCTGCAGGCGCGAGGAGAGGGCGACGGCCTCGTCACGCGTGCGCAGGTCGCCCGCGCGCACCTGCCACGTGCGCGTCTCGTCGCTCCAGCGCGAGACGGCATCCACCTTGGCCATCTCGCGGACGCGCGCGGCCAGGTCCTCCGCGCCGCGCTGGTCGGACAGGCTTCCGACCTGGACGCGGAACCGGCTGCCCGCGGCCATGGGAGCGACGGCCACGAAGGTCGCCCGCGGGAGCGGCACCTCGCGGGCGAGGGGGCCGCCCTCGCGGACGACGAGGCCCGACTCCGCGGCCACCACCGTGCGCGCCGCGTCCACGACGATCCCGACGCGGACGATGGGCGCGGGCACGAAGGCTTCGACGGGCAGCGGCGCCCCGTTCGTGGAGGCCCCCGCCGACCCCGCGGCCGGACGCCGTCCCGCGTCCCCGAGACGTGGAGTGGGAACGGTGCGGCAGCTGGCCGCGAGCGCCATCATGGCCGCGATGGCGGCGAAGAACGCCGCCGCCGCGGAGGGACGCTTCGGGAGGGCCTTGGCCGCGCGCGCGCGGCGCGCCGCCTCCCCGACGCCGAGCACGGCCGGAGTCCTCACCCTTGGGGCCCCTCTCCGTAATAGAACGAAACCTGCATGGTCACCCGCGGCGGCGCGAAATCGGAAGGGAGAGGGAGGAAGCGGCCGGCCAGGATCGCGTTGGCAGCCGCCTTGTCGAGCGCGGGGTTGCCCACCGACTTCAGGAGCCGGAGAGCGGTGACGCTGCCGTCGCGCTCGACCGTGAACTCGAGATCGACGTGCCCGCGGATGCCGAGGAGCACGGCGTTGGGAATGATCCAGTTCCGGTAGACCTCGTTCTTGAAGCGGTCGAGCCAGCGCGTGAAGTCCGCGCCCTGCGGGTCGAAGAACAGCGGTCCCATCTGCTGTCCGGTGCCCGACTCGATGCCGCGCGGGCCCGATTGCGCGAGCCGCCGGTCGAGGTCCCGAAGCGTCTCCCCCAGTGACCCGGGACGGTACGGCCCGACGGGTCCGGGTCTTCCCGGGGGAACAGGCGTCGCCGGGCTTCCCAGCCCGGGCGGAAGGCGCCGGCCGCCCATGGTGCCGCCCCCGTCCGCGCTGAGGGTGGGCGGAGAGGGCACGGGCGTCGGCGGTGGCGTCGCCTGGGCCCGCTCCGAGCCGTCACCGCGGACGGTCCCGCGCGGGGCGGCGGTCAGGTCGTCCTCGCGCCGGAGAAGGATCGGACCCTTCGCCCGCTCGCTGGCCGGCCCCCCGACGCTGATCCGGTCCCGGGCCGGGGGCGGGGTGGGAGTGGGAAGCGGCTCCGGAGACGCCATCGCCGGAGGGGCCGTCACGGGAGGAGCCGTCACCGGGGGTGGCGTCATCGCGGGAACCGGTCGGAGCTGCCGCAGGATGTCCGCCCGGGGCAGGAACACGGACGGACCCTTCGGGCTCGGGGTGGGGGCGATTTCCGGTGCCAACGGGCGCGGCGTCAGCGATCGATCGATGAGAAGCATGATCAACGTCACATGTACGAATCCGGAGACGAGAAAGCCCAGACGCGGAGTGTTGTCCCCCTGACGGCCTGGCTCCCTATCCCCAGTAGCGAACAATTAAACCTACCATGCAGTACGGCCCCGCCAGGTCGGGACCACGCAATTCAATGTGAAATCGGCCAAAGACGTGATTTTGCTATGAGTTGGCCTGACAAAAAATAAGGCTACAGCTCGCTCTGTTCAGCGATCCGGTCGAGGATGACGTGCGCCAGACGCAGGGCCCGCAGCCCGTCGGCGCCGCTGACGGCGGGCTCGGCGCGTGATGTAGCGCACTCGACGAACGCGGCGAGCTGCCGCCGGAGCGGCTCTTCGTCGGGGGCCGCCGTCTGTTCGACCTTGATCTCGGGACCGACGGCGCCGTCGGTGAGCCGGTAGACCTGCGCTTCCCGCCGGGCGAAGTCGACCGAGATGTACGTCCGGGGGGAGAAGACCCGGAACTTGCGCACCTTCTCCGCGGAGACCCGGCTCGCGGTCAGGTTGGCGATCAGGCCGGAGGCGAACCGGAGGCGGACGTTGGCGATGTCGACGCGGGGGGTCAGGACGGGGACGCCGACGGCGTCGACCTGCACCGCCTCCGACCCGTCGAGGGTCAGGACGATGTCGAGGTCGTGGATCATGAGGTCGAGCACGACGTCGATGTCGAGGCTGCGGGGAGAGAAGGAGCCCAGCCGGTGCACCTCGATGAAGCGCGGCCGGGAGACCGTCGCCTTCAAGACGTCCACGGCCGGGTTGAACCGCTCGATGTGGCCGACCTGGAGGACGGCCTTCCGGTCGGCGGCGACGCGAATGAGGTCCTCGGCCTCGGCAATGGTCGTAGTCATGGGCTTCTCGACGAGGACGTCCTTGCCCGCCTCAAGAAGGACACGGGCGACGCGATGGTGGTCGACGGTCGGCA
>Ga0075431_100000176_pt1 | contig 45497 bp, 39 predicted proteins | sample RhiMetdeltSRZDD5_FD_75297 | JGI IMG/M metagenome (GOLD analysis project Ga0075431, IMG submission 75297) | Populus rhizosphere microbial communities from Tennessee, USA - Rhizosphere MetaG P. deltoides SRZDD5 | ecosystem: Host-associated > Plants > Roots > Rhizosphere > Soil | place: USA... | reverse complement strand
CTCGGCGCGGTGCGCTGATGGCGCTGCTCGAGCTCGACGACGTCCACACGTACTACGGTGAGGCCCACATCCTGCAAGGGGTCTCGCTCGCCGTCGCCGAGGGCGAGGTGGTGAGCCTGATCGGCCGCAACGGCGCCGGCAAGACGACCACGCTGCTGTCGATCATGGGCATCGCGCGGCCCGCGCGCGGCCGCATCCGTCTCCGCGACGCGGACCTGACGAGGCTCGACACGCACGAGATCGTCCGCCGTGGGATCGCGTGGATTCCCGAGGAGCGTCGCGTGCTGCCGAACCTGACGGTGCGTGAGAACCTCCGCCTGGCCGTGCTCGGCGCCGGCGGCTCGCGCGACGAGGCGGGGCCGCGGATGGCCGAGGTCTTCCGTTATTTCCCCCGCCTCGAGGAGCGCATCGCCCACCGCGGCCGCTTTCTCTCGGGCGGCGAGCAGCAGATGCTTGCCATCGCGCGCGGCCTCGTCGCCCGGCCGGCGCTGATGCTGGTCGACGAGCCGACGGAAGGGCTGGCGCCGCTGCTCGTGCAGAATCTCACCGACATCCTGGCCGCCATCAATCGCACGGGCACCACGATCCTGCTCGTGGAGCAGACGCTCGAGGTGGCGCTCGCGCTTTCCCGGCGGCTCTACGTGATGGACCAGGGGCGCATCCAGTTCCAGGGGACACCGGAGGAGCTCCGGAAGGACCCCACCATCCAGCAGCGCTTCCTCGAGATTTGATGACATGGGGGGCCCCGAGAGGCCCCCCACCCCCTGGCGTGCGTCGCGCCCCGGCGGAGCCGTGGCGCTCCTCTATACTCGGGCCGTGCGCCGCTATCACGTCCTCGGGGTGCCGCTCAGAACGGGCTCGCTCTATCCGGGCAGCGAGAACGATGCGCAGGCGTATCGAGACGTGGGCCTCGTGGCGCGGCTGCAGCGCGCCGGGCGCGGTGTCGTGGACGGTGGGGACGTGGCGATCCCGAGCTACTTGCCGCATCACGCGATTCCGCCGATCCGCAGCTGGCCGGGGCCGCGCATCGCCTGGGACTGCGTCGGCGAGCGCGTGGCTCCGTTGCTGGCGCAGCCGGGCGCGGTGCCGCTGCTCGTGGGCTGCGACTGCAGCATCGTCGTCGGCACCACCCAGGCCCTCCTGCGGAGCGCGGTGCCCGACCTTCACGTCATCTACGTCGACGGTGATTTCGACGATGCCGCGCCGCAGGCCGGGCGCTGCCAGAGCGCGGCGGCGACCGCCGTGTGGCTGCTCACGCATGACTCGCCGTTCTGGAGCGGTCCGCCCCTCCGCCCCGCGCAGGTCAGCATCGTCGGCTGGAGTATTCCGTCGGCATCCGGGGGCCAGACACGATCGATGTCGCTGGCCGAGCTGCGCGGCTGCGGCGCTCGCGAGGCGGCGCGTCGCATTCTCGACGCGATCCCGGCGACGGCCGCGATCCTCGTGCATCTCGACGTCGACGTGCTGCAGAAGTCGGAGATGCCGGCCGCCTATTTTCCGCACGACGACGGGCTGCGCCTCGCCGAGCTCGCCGAGCTGCTCCAGGCCATCCTCGCCGACCCGCGGATCCGCCTCGTCGAGGTGAGCGAGTACGCGTCGCTGCGCGATCTCGAGCAGCGCCACGTCGCCGCGCTCGTGGATGTCCTCGCCGGCGCCCTGCCTGCCTAGGCTCCGCGCGTGCGACGCGGGCTCCTTGCGTTGCTTGTCTTCAGCGGCCTCGGCGTTACCGAAGCGCGCGCCATCACCGTGCCCGCCGGGTTTCACCTGGAGGTCTTTGCCGAGAAGCTGGGCGGCGCCCGCGGCCTGACGCTCGATCCGCGGGGCGTCCTGCTCGTGTCCGTCCCGTCGAAGGGGCGCATCGTCGCCGTGCCGAGCCGCGGCCGTCACGTCGTGCTCCTCGGCGATCTCGAGCGGCCGCACGGCCTGGCGTTTCGTCGCGGCGCCCTGTACGTGGCCGAGACCGGCCGCATCGTGCGCTATCGCTACGATGCGAGCGCGCTCACGGCCGTCGATCCCTCCGTGGTCGTGCGCGGGTTGCCGCCGGGCGCGCATCACTGGACGCGCACGATCGTCTTCGGGCCCGACGACAAGCTCTACGTCGCCGTCGGGTCGTCGTGCGACGTGTGCGAGGAGCGCGATCCGCGCCGCGCCGCCATCGTGCGGTACGAGCCGGATGGCGCGGGCGAGCGGGTCTTCGCGCGGGGCTTGCGGAATCCCGTGGGTCTCGGTTTCCATCCGGCGACGCGGGCGCTGTGGACGACGGTGAACGAGCGCGACTGGCCGGGTGGCGGCGCTCCGCCCGACTACATCACCGAGGTGCGAGCGGGTGGGGCGTACGGCTGGCCGCAGTGCTTCGCCGAGCGTCGCGTGTGGCGGCCGGACCCGACGTGGACCGGGCCGCGCGACTGTCGGCGCGCAACGCTGCCCACCGTCGAGCTCCCCGCGCACGCCGCGCCGCTCGGCCTCGTCTTCTACACCGGGCAACAGTTCCCGCGCGCCTATGTCGGCGATCTGCTCGTCGCGCTCCACGGCTCGCGCGCGGGCCTGCCTCCGGCCGGCTACAAGATCGTGCGGGTCCGCTTCCACGGCGGGCGCGTTGCGGGCGTCGAGGACTTTGCCGCCGGCTGGCGCTCGGGCGATCGCATCATCGGCCGCCCGGTCGATCTCGTGGTGGGCCGCGACGGCAGCCTCTATGTCTCGGACGACCACGGCGACCGCATCTATCGCGTGAGCTACGGACGGCGATGAGCCTCCGCGCCTTCGCGCTCGGGACCCTGCTGCTGCTCGCGTGGGTGACCCTCGCCGATGCCGAAGTCCGGCGTGTCGTCATCGCCTCGCGCCAGGATGTGCTCGGCGGCGAGTACGAGAAGCTGTCCGGGACCGTCGAGCTCGCGCTGGACCCATCGCACGGCGCCAACGCCCGCATCGTGGATCTCGGCCTCGCGCCGCGCAACGCGCGCGGCGGCGTCGACGCATCGGCGGATTTCATGGTGTTGCGGCCGCGGCGGCTGCCGGCGCGGGGGTCGACCGCGCTGCTCGAGGTCAGCAATCGCGGCGGCAAGGCGCTGCTGCCGTACTTCGCGCGCGGCACGTGGAGCCTCGACCCGAGCCGGAGCGAGGATTTCGGCGACCGGCTGCTGACGCGGCTCGGCCTGACGCTGATCTGGATCGGCTGGCAGTTCGACGTCCCACGACAGCCCGACCTGCTCCGGCTGCACGCGCCCGTCGCTCGCGCCGACGGCCGTCCGATCGAGGGCCTCGTGCGCAGCGACTGGACGATCGAGCATCCGACGACGACGCTGTCGCTCGCCCATCGCGATCACGTCGCCTATCCGGTGGCCGATCCGCTCCACACCGACAACGTGCTCACCGTGCGCTCGGCGCGGCTGGGCCCGCGCGAGATCGTGCCGCGCGACCGCTGGCGCTTTGCGCGTCTCGAGGCCGGCCGGCTCGTCGACGATCCCACGCACGTGCATCTGGCGGGCGGCTTTCAGCCCGGCCGCATCTACGAGCTCGTCTATCGCGCGCAGGATCCCGTCGTGGTCGGCATCGGCCTGGCCGCGGTGCGCGACATCGTGGCGTGGGCGCGTCACGACGCGCGCGCCGACTTCCCGGTGACGGCGGCGGTCGCCTTCGGCGTCTCGCAGAGCGGGCGATTTTTGAGAAGTTTCCTCTACCAGGGATTCAACACCGACGAAGCGGGCCGGAAGGTCTTCGACGGGATGCTGATCCACACCGCGGGTGCGGGGCGGGGCAGCTTCAATCATCGCTTCGCGCAGCCCTCGCGCGACGCGCACCGGTTCTCCGCCTTCTTCTACCCGACCGACATCTTCCCGTTCACGACCCGCGTCCAGCGCGACGCCGAGCTCGGTGTCGCAGACGGCCTGCTCGGCCCGTCGTCCGGCCGGCCCGAGCACCGGCCGAAAATCTTCTTCACCAACACCGGCTACGAGTACTGGGGCCGCGCGGCCTCGCTGATTCACACGTCGGTCGACGGGCGCTCCGACGTGGCGCCGCTGCCGACCGAGCGGATCTATCACCTCGCGAGCGCGCAACACTTCACCACGCCCTTTCCGCCACCACCGGCGGAGCGCGTGGGCCTCGCCTACCGCGGTAATGCGCTCGACTTCATGCCGACCATGCGCGCGCTGCTCGTGCGGCTGCTCGAGTGGGTCGTGGACGATCGGCCCCCGCCGCCGAGCGCGATGCCGACCGTCGCGGCCGGTACGCTCGTCCCGATTGGTGGCTTGCGGCTTCCCCGCATTCCGGACCTGACGCCGCCGACGGTCATCCACCAGGCGCATCGCGTGGACTACGGCCCGCAATGGGCCGCCGGCATCATCACGCGCGAGCCGCCCGCGATCGGGGCGCCGTTCCCGGCGCTGGTGTCACGGGTCGACGCGAACGGAAACGAAGCGGCGGGTATCCGTGGCGTCGAGGTGCAGGCGCCGCTGGCCACCTACACGCCGTGGCTCCTGCGCGGCGGGACCGGCCCCGACGCCGGCGAGCTCACGGACTTCCTCGGCACGTACGTGCCGCTCGCGCGTACCGAGGCCGAGCGGCTGCGGTGGAGCGACACTCGCCCCAGCATCGAGGCGCGCTATGCGGACAAGCGCGCGTACGTCGAGACGGCCACGCGGGCCGCCGAGTCCCTGGCCGCCTCGGGCCTGCTCCTCGGGGAGGACGTGCCGCGCGTGATCGACCGCGCCCGCGCGCACTGGGACTGGATCATGAGACGGTAGTCACGGCTGGGTCTGAACGGAATCGAGAAACGTCCACACCCGCTGCAGCGTGGCGGCGTCGAGGTTGTTCCACGGCGGCATGCCCTTGTCCGGGCGGCCGCGCGTGACCGTTGCGAAGAACACTTCCTGGGTGGCGGCGCCATACCGCAGCCGTAGCCGCCGCAGATCGCGGCTCGGCTCGGGGCTCATCGCGTTCGGCGCGTGGCAGTGCGAGCAGTGCTGGTTGAAGGCGCTGCGGCCGGCGGCGATCATGTCGGCGCGCTCGTCGGTCGGCGCGCTCGTCGCCAGCGAGATCGTGGCGCCGTGTGGAAAGCCGTACCGGTCGGCAAGCCGGCGGATCTCCGGCTGCAGCACGGCGAGCGCCTCGTCGATGCGGTCGCGCAGCGGCTCCCGACCGTTCCGCAGCGCGACCGTCGCGCGCCACTGCAGGCCTTCGCCGGCCACCGGTGTGACCCGGTAGGCGCCGCCGAGCTTCTTCAGATTGTGATAGCCGGCGGTCGGCCCCCACACGAAGGCGGCCTCGACCTCGCCGCGGGCGAGCGCCTCCAGCGCTTCCTCGTCGGTGCGGAACGTGGTCGTCTGGAATCCGCCGCGCACCGCGAGCAGCAGCTGCGGCATCGAGCGAAAGACGACGGCCACCTGGCGGGATTTCAGGTCGTCGATCGCGGCGAAGCTCAGCTGGGGCGGCGCGATGATCGCCCAGCCGACGTCGAGGAACGGGCGCGTCCGGATGAGCGCGCGGCCCATGAAGTCCGAGTCGTGCGGGAGCCCGATGAAAGCCTCGCAGCGATCGGCGAGCAGCGTGTTCCGGACGGCGCGCTTGCCGTAGAACGTGTGCCACCAGACGTACTCCGCGGGCATGCTCAGCCGGGTGGCAATGAGCTCGGCGATGTCCACGTACAGGCCGCGCTCGCCGGCGGCGGCGCTGCTGAACGGCAGATTGTCGGGATCGGCGCAGAACCGCAGCGCGCCGCCGTCGCGTCCTGCCGGCTCACCGGCGGGCGCGCAGACGAGGGTGACCAGCGTGAGGCAGAGGACCGACGCGAGCGACCGGAGGCGCCGGCCTCCGGTCGCTCGAGCGTCGAGGATCACTGCGACGGCAGCTCGAACACGAACAACGTCCCGCCCTCCGGGCTGGCCTCGACCATCTTTGCGCCGATCGGCCCGAGGAAGAGGGGGATGGTGAACGTGCGGCCGGAGACGACCGCGACGTACTGCTTGCCGCCGACCTCGTAGGTGATCGGCGCCGCGCTGATTCCGGAGCCCGTGTTGAACTGCCACAGCATCTGACCCGTCCTGGCGTCGAGCGCCTTGAACGTCCCCCTGATGTCGCCATGGAAGGCGAGACCGGACTTGGTGGTCAGCGTCCCGCCGAGCCACGGCAGCTCGTCCTTGTTGCCCCAGACCTTCTGCTGCTTGACGGGATCCCACGCGATCAGCTCGGAGAGATAGCCGCCGGGGCCGCCCTTGCCGAGATCGAACTCGAAGGCGAGGTAGAACTTGCCGCGCTGATACGTCGGCTCGGCGCCTTCCATGTCCATGCAGAGGTTCATCGACGGAATGTAGACGAGCCCCGTCTGCGGGTTGAAGCTCATCGGCTGCCAGTTCTTGCCGCCGAGGAGGTTGGGGCAGATGTCCTTCGCCCGTACCTTGAACCGCGGACGCTTCTCGGGCACCTCCATGGGACGGCCGGTCTTCATGTCGATCCCGGTCGCCCAGTTGATCGGCACGAAGGGCTTGGCCGAGATCAGCTTCCCCGTCTCGCGGTTGATCACGTAGAAGAAGCCATTGCGATCGGCCTTCAGCGCTACCGGCGTCATGCGCCCGTCGATCGACAGATCGGTGAGAACCAGCTCGTTGACGCCGTCGTAATCCCACGCGTCGTGCGGCGTCGACTGGTAGTGCCAGACGAGCTTGCCGGTGTCCGGGTTGAGCGCGAGCGTCGTGGACGTGTAGAGATTGGTGAACTGGCCGTACTCGCTCGTGTCCGGCCCGCGCACGGACGCGCCCCACGGCGAGGGATTGCTCGTGCCGTAGAAGAGCAGGTTCAGCTTCGGATCGTACGAGCCGATGCCCCACGCCGCGCCGCCGCCGAGCTTCCAGGAATCGCCCTTCCACGTGTCGTTGCCGGGCTCGCCCGGACCGGGAATCGTCCAGAAGCGCCACACCTCCTTGCCGGTGTTCTGATCGAGCGCCGCGATGAAGCCGCGCGCCCCGTACTCGCCGCCGCCGAAGCCGGTGATCACGAGGTTCTTCACGATCGTGGGCGGCGACGTGATGACGGAGCCCTGCGTGAAATCGATGACCTGCGATTTCCACAGCTCCTTGCCCGTCTTCGCGTCGAGCGCGACCAGGTGACCGTCGAGACGGCCGAAGAAGACCTTGCCGTTCGCATAGGCCACGCCGCGGTTGTTGACGTCGCAGCACGCGAACTGGTCGATGCCGGGCGGCACCTCGGGCGAGTAGCGCCAGCGCACGGCGCCGGTGCGCGCGTCGACGGCGAATACGTGCTTGGGGCCGTGCGACGACGTCACGTACAGCGTGTCGCCGACGACGACCGGCGTCGACTCCTGCGAGCGCAGCGAGCCGAGCTGGAGCGCCCACGCCACCTTGAGCTTGCCGACGTTGACCGGCGTGATCTTGTCCAGCGCGCTGTAGCGCGTGTTCGACGTGTCGCCGCCGTAGACCGGCCACTCCGTCGTCTGCGCGCTCGCCGGGCCGATGATGCCGAGGACGACGACGAGGGTGAGACTCGCGAGCGCGGTGAGCCGTCTCATGGGACGCCTCCTCTTCGGTGGCGAGTGCGATGCTCGACGGGATTGCGTGGGGACGGTTGTAGTCGCGCCCGCGCGCGCTGTCAAGACCGGCGCGCCGGACTATGGCACGTCCGCGATGGCGATGCCCCATGGCAGCGTTCCGGCCGGGATGCGGCGGACGACCGCGTTCGACGGCGTGTCGATGACGGCCACCTCGTTGGCGCGGCCGACGGTGACGTACAGGAAGCGCCCGTCGGGCGTCAGCGCCATCCACCAGCTTCGCGGGCCCGTCGGGATGACGGTGATGACGCGAAGCGACTCGGGGTCCAGCACCCGCACGTCGCCGGACTGGCCGTGGGAGACGTAGACGCGCGTGCCGTCCGGCGAAAGCACGACATCGACGGGACGCATGCCGCCCGTCGGCCCCGAGCGCATCACGCGCCGGGTGGCCACGTCGATCACGGAGACGTCGTGGCCCTGCTCGCTCGCCACCCACAGCTGCCGCGAGTCGCGCGTGAAGCGCATGCCGCGGGGATTCTTGCCGACGATGACGCGGCCGGCCACGGTCTTGCTCGCGGTGTCGATGAAGTGGACGTCGTTCGACGTCTCGTTCGAGACGGCCACCCACTTGCCGTCGGGCGACATCACCGCCGTCTCCGGCTCCTTGCCGACCTCGAGCTTCTTGACCACGGCCAGCGTCGCCGCGTCGAGAATGGTGACGGACAGCTCGTTCTCGTTCACGACGTAGAGGCTCGTGCCCTCGTGATCGACGACGAGACCCTCCGGATCCACGCCGGCGGGCGCGGTCCGCTCGACGGCGAGCGAGCGCGCGTCGAGAATGGTCACCGTATCCGAGTTGCTGTTGGCCAGGTAGACGCGGCGGCCGTCCCGGCTGGTGGTGACGCCGCGCGGTCGCTTGCCCACTGGCACCGTGGCCACCACGCGGCCACTCGCGACGTCGATGACGGTGACGTCGTCGGACTTCTCGTTGGTGACGAAGACCCGGAGCTCAGCGGCGACGGGGGTCGCGAACGCCAGCAGCAGCAGCGTGAGCGCGAGCGCTTTCACGACCCGGCGACTCTAGCACGGAACGCCGTCAGCGGCGGGCGAGCTCCACCGCGGGCGGCCTGACCTGTCGCTCACGGAAGCGGCAGCCGAGCTCGGGCCGCTCGAGGATCTCCACGTAGTTCGCCATGACCGTCCGGTAGTAATGCGGCTGACGGCCACGCGGGCCACCGTTGTACTCGGTGAGCGCGTCACGCATCGCCGGCTTGCGGACGAGGATGTCGCGCAGGTACGCCATGGCGAAGCGGGTGCTGATCACGGGGTCGGCGAGGTCCCCGAGATCGCGCTCGTATTTCCTGATGCTCGGCTTGCGCAGCTTGCCAAGCGCCGGCTCGAAGATGCCGGCCGTCGACGGCATGATCTGGTAGAGGCCGATCTCGCCGGCCGCGCCCACGGCATCCGGGCGGAAGTCCGATTCCGTTTGCGCCTGCGCGAGCGCCAGGCAGTGGTCGATGTTGGTGCGCGCCGCCTCGTTGATGAGCACGGCGGGATAGTTGCGGAACGCCCGCGGCGATGCGCTCGGATTGCGCTCGCTCACGTAGGCCAGGATGCTCTTGTGCAGCCGATCGGTCCCCGGCTCCGACGGCGAGACGATGACGATGTCGGCGCGCTTGGTGGGCTTCACGACGAGCGCGCGTTCGATGCCGAACGGCGTGTAGCCAGGAGCGCTGTCGGCCTGGCTGCTGCGCTCGATGTCCGAGTCGCCGGCGGACGCGACACCGAAATACCGCTCCAGCGTCCCGCTCGATAGACCGGCGTATCCGAACACTCCGGCGAAGATCGCCAGAGAGACGCAGCGCACGGCCACTCGTACTGACGGCATGGCGGCTCCTCCCCGAGATTCCAGGGTGTATGTCCAGCGCCCTTCAGTGACAGCAAGGGGAGGGCCAGGTCTGAAGTGCGCGAATTTCCTGAAATTCCGTACCGCCGCCCGCCGTCGAATTCGGCATCGGCTGGCCCATTGTTGACCGGTCCCGTGCACCGAAAGGTTGCTCGACCGGAGCCCGGCGAGGACCTGGTCAGGGAATGGCCATGCCCTGCGGACGCGGCAAATCCGGGCGCTCGGCGAAGAGGCGCGCCCACGCCGCGTGCGCGATGGCGCCGGCGGCGTGGACGATGGCCGGCTCGTCGAGCGTGAGGATGCGGCCGTTGCGCATCAGCCAGCGGCCGTCGACCATGACGTCGGCGACGTCGCCCGCCTGACCCTGATGCACGAACGTCGAGACCTCGCGGAGAGCCGGCGTCAGATGCGGCCGGCGAAAGTCGACGAGGATCAGGTCGGCTCGCGTGCCGGGCGCGAGCCAGCCGCCGTCGGGCACGCCAAGCGCGCGATACCCGTTGCGCGTGGCCCAGCGCAGCGCGTGCTCCGGCGTCGGCGCGCGACCGTCCTGCCGCCGCACGCGCTCCATGAACAGCGCCGTCCGCATGACCTCCACCATGTCCTCGGCCATGTTGTCGGTGCCGAGCGTGATGACGCACCCCGCGCGCTCGAGGTCGTCGATCCGCGCGGCCAGGCCACGCCGCGCCGCGATCGCCGGGTTCGCGGCGACGGCGACACGGGCGGCCCCCAGCGCGCGCTCCTCGGCGGCCGTCATGCAGCGGCAGTGCGCGGCCACCAGGCGCTCGGACAGGAAGCCTTCGCGCGCGAGGTACTCCGTCGGGAGCCGCGCGTGCTGCGCGCGCACCGCCTCGACCTCGCCCCACATCTGGTTCAGATGCACGCTCGCGAGCACGTCGAGCTCGGCCTGGAGCTTGCGAAGCCGCGCGAGCAGCCCCGGCGAGCACATGTCGGGGGCCCACGCGGCCAGGCCGGCCGCGACGCGGCCATCGGCGGCGCCGTGCCAACGGGCGTGCAAGCCGCGGATCCGCTCGATGGCGACGTCCGCGAGGCGGGCGTCCTCCTCGAATCGCCCGGGCTGACCGACCGACGCGTTGGCGCGGTCCCACGCGCGCTCGCACAGCACCAGCCGCAGACCGGTGGCGACCAGCGCGCCGGCGTAGATGTCGAGGCGGTGGCCCTCCTCGAGCACGAGGGTGGTCCCGCTGCGAATCGCCTCCAGCGCGCCGAGCCGCGCCATCACGCGCTCTTCGTCCGGGGTCAGACGCGGAAGCGGCAGCGGCGAGAGGCCGCCGGTAAACGGCGGTGTGTGGGGCGGCGAGAGGTCCTCGTAGATCCCGCGTGCGAGCACGCGCGGCAGATGCGTATGCGTGTTCGCGAAGCCGGGGAACACCACGCGCCCGCGACCGTCGACGCGCTCGGCGTCCGCGGACCGCGCGAGCAGCGCCGCGCTCGGCCCGACGGCGGCGATGCGGCCGTCCTCCACCACCAGCGCCGCCTCGCGCGCGATGGTGTCGCCGTCGTCGACGGTGACGATGGTGGTGTCGTGGATGATCGTGGCCGCCGCCATCCGCCGCACTCTAGCGCTTTCCGTCCTCCGCCGTCCGCGGTATCGTGCGGACGCTTCGAGAGGAGGAACGACCATGCGACGTTCGCTCGTGATCGCGGCTGTCATCGGCACCGCCCTGTCCCTCGGTGTGGCGCCGGCGGGCTCACAGGGGCCGAGGAAGGGTGGCATTCTCAAGATCGGTCTCATCGGAGAGCCGCCGACGCTCGATGCTCACGCCACGACGGCGGTGATCACGCGCGAGATCGGGATCAACATGTTCGAGGGGCTCTACGCGCTCGACGCGAAGTTCCAGCCCGCGCCGCTCCTGGCCGAGGGGCACGAGGTGCTCGAGGGGGCCCGGCGCTACGTGATTCGGCTCCGGAGCGACGTCAAGTTCCACAACGGGAAGCCGTTGACGTCGGCGGACGTGGTGGCCTCGCTGCGTCGCTGGGGCGCGGTGGCGAGCACCGGGAAGGCGGTGTTCAAGAACGTGGAAGCCGTCGAGGCGAAGAGCCCGACCTCCGTCGAGATTCGCCTCAAGGAGCCGTCGGGCAGCCTGCTGACCGTGCTGGCGCAGGTCGACAGCGCGGCCATGATCTATCCGAAGGAGGTGATCGACGCCAGCGGCGAAGGCGCGCTCAAGGAGATCATCGGCACCGGCCCGTTCAGGTTCGTCGAGCACAAGCCCGATCGCCACATCCGGCTCGCGCGCTTCGATGGCTACGCTCCGCGCGCGGAGGCGCGCAGCTACCTGGCCGGGTCGCGCACCGCCTACCTCGACGAGCTGCACTTCCTGCCGGTGCCGGACTATGCGACACGACAGGCCGGCATCGTCACCGGCGAGTATGGCTACATCCAGCAGATCAAGCCGGATCAGCTGGACCGCATCAAGTCGGCGGCGGGCGTGGAGCCGGTGGTGGTGAAGCCGTACGGCTGGGTGACGATCGTCCTCAACACCAAGCAGGGATTGATGACCGACAAGCGGCTACGCCAGGCGATGCAGGCGGCCCTCGACGCGGAGCCGATGATGCTGGCGGGGCTGGGCCACAAGGAGTTCTACCGGCTCGATCCCGGCATCTTCTTCGTCGAATCGAGCTGGCACTCGAAGGCGGGCGCCGCCCTCTACAACCAGCGCGACAAGGACAAGGCGCGCCGGCTGCTGAAGGAGGCCGGATACCAGGGTCAGCCGCTCCGCTGGATCGTGACCACCGAGTACGAGCATCACTACAAGCCCGCGCTCATCGCGAAGAGCCAGCTGGAAGAGATCGGGCTGAAGGTCGACTTGCAGGTCTCGGACTGGGCGACCGTCGTGAACCGCCGGACGAAGCCGGAGCTCTGGGACGCGTTCAGCACGGCCTTCGTCTTCACGCCGGAGCCGACGTCGTCACCGCAGGTGCTGTGCGACTGGCCCGGCTGGTGGTGCAATCCCGAGAAGGACGGTCTCCTGCAGGCGATGACGCGCGAGCTCGACGCGAAGAAGCGCTTTGCGCTCTGGGAGCGCGTGCAAACCGCCTTCTATGCCGACGCCGCGCGCATCAAGGTCGGCGATTACTTCCGCCTCGACGCCCGGCGCAAGGACGTCCAGGGCTACGAGCCGGGTCCCTACATGCACTTCTGGAACGTGTGGCTCGACAAGCGATAGGAGCAAGGCTACGCGAGCTCGGGGATCACCCAGAGGGGCCGGCGGCCGGCGGCCACGCGCTCGATGTTGTCGAAGCCGTTGCGGAAGCGCGCGGTCCAGTTCTCCCACGTGGGTCCGGCGGAGTGTGGCGTCAGCGTGACGGTGGGCAGGCCGAATAGCGGGTGGTCCTTCGCCGGCGGCTCGTCCACGAGCACGTCCAGCCCGGCGCCGCCGATCCGGCGCTGCTGGAGCGCCTGGTAGAGCGCGGCTTCGTCGACGACCGGTCCGCGGCAGGTGTTGACGAGGATCGCCGACGGCTTCATCAAGCCGATCTCGCGGGCGCCGATCAGGCTCCGCGTGCCGTCGTTGAGCGGCACGTGCAGCGTCACCACGTCGGCCGTGCGCATGAGCTCGCTCAGCAGCACGAAGCGGACGCCGAGCGCGTCTTCTTCGGCCTCGCTGAGCCGGGCGATGTCGTAGTAGATCACCCTCGCGTCGAAAGCGGCCACCCGGCGCGCCACCTTCTTGCCGATGTTGCCGAGGCCGACGATGCCGACGGTCCGTCCGGACAGCTCGTAGACCGGCGACTCGGACGACGCCGGTGGCCGCCAGCGGCCGGCCACCACGTCGAGGTGGAAGCGGACGAGCTGCTTGAGCACGGCGAGCATCAACAGGATGGTGTGCTCGGCCACGGCGATGGCGTTGGCGCCGCCGTTGTTTGCGACCGGCACCCCGGCCTTGCGCGCGGCCTCCACGTCCACGCGGTCATAGCCGGCGCTGAGGAGCTGAACGAGCTTCAGCTTCGGCGCCGAGCGAAAGAACTCACCGCCCATGTTCCGCGCGAGGCCGAGGAAATACTCGGCGTCCGCGGCGGCGGCATAGAACTCCGGCGTGCCGAAGTCTGCCGTGACCAGCTCGAACCCCGGCGGCGTCAGCGAGCGGGCGATGTCCGTGACCGCGCGGTCCTGCTTCGGCGCGAAGAGAATCGTCGCGCTCATTGCTGCGCCAGCGGGATGGTGGCAGTGAGGCACGGCTCCCCGCCGAGCACGCGCGTGGTGTGGCCCTTGCCGGTGGTGTCCTCGACCAGCCGCGCGTCGCCGGGGCCGAACACCTGCGTGGTGCCGTCGCCGCAGCCGATCTCGAGCTGCCCGGACAGGATGATCACGAACTGCCGGCGGGGCGCCGGATGCCAGTCGAGGAACTCGCCCTTCGGCCACACGCGGAACGCGATCTGCGTCGTCGGCAGGCCCTTGAGCCAGTCGGCCTTCTTCTCGATGTCGATCGGCTCGATGTGCGACTGGCCATCGGAGCCTGTGTACAGCCGGTGGGTCTTCTTCATCGCGCACTCCCTTCGAGGCGGAAGCCGTAGAGCCGCGCGGCGTTCTCGCAGACGATCTTGCGACGGATCTCCGCCGGCAGATCCGCCATCTCACGCGCAATGTATTCGCGCGAGTCCGGCCACACGCCATCGGGATGCGGGAAGTCCGAGCCCCACATGATCTTGTCGGCGCCGAGGTCGTCGAGGAGCTTGAGACCCACCGGGTCGGTCTGGTACGTCGCCCAGCACTGCCGGCGCCAGTACTCGCTGGGCGGCATCGTGAGCGACAGATCCTTGAACTGGTCCTCCCACTCGGCGTCCATCCGCCACAGCACGTAGGGAATCCAGCCGATGCCCGCCTCGCCGAGCACCACGCGGATGCGCGGATATCGCTCGAGCACGCCGCCGAAGATGAGCGAGGTCAGGACACCGGCCATGTTGATCTGAAAGCCCGTGATGTGCGTGGCAAAGGCCATCCGCGCCAGCCGCTTGTCCTCCGGCGTCGCATCCGCCGGCGCGCGGGAGAGATCGGACCCCATGTGCACGAGGCGCTGCAGGCCCTCGGGTAGGCGGGTGCCGATGGTGTGGAAGTGGATCGGCAGCCCGCACGCGTCGACGACGTCCCACAGCGGATTCCACGACGGGTCCCAGAGCGGCTGCAGGTCGGGCGAGTTCGCGATGTCGAGCCCGCGCACGGCGCCGCGCTTGGCGACGCGCTCGACTTCCGCGACGGCGGCCTCGATCGGCTGGTTCGGGATCGACGCGAGCCCCGCATACCGCTCGGGGTGGCTCGCGCAGAAGTCGGCGAGCCACTCGTTGTAGATCCTCATGACCTCCACCGTCGCCTCGGGATCGTTCATGCGGCCGGTGGCGCCGAGGATGCCGTAGAGCACTTCCGCCTGAACACCGTCGCGGTCCTGGTCGCGGAGTCGAAGGTCGGGGTCGGACAATCGACGGATGCCCTTCTTGCCGTCCTCGTACAGCCCGGTCTCGGCCATGCGATCGGCGCGGTGAATGCGCCCGGGCACGTACTCACGGCCGGCCGAGCCCATGCCGTTCACGAGCCCGAGGTTGGCGCCTTTCTTCGTGACCCACGTCTTGCCCTTCGGTCCGTCGATGACGTGCGGCATCCGGTCGCGCATGTCGGCGGCGGCGCGGCTGGCGAAGAGCTCGGTGGGGAGCCAGCAGAGGTCGAGGTGGCAATCGGCGGAGATCATCTCGTAGCGCATGGGGTCCTCCGGCGCGCGCATGATGCGGCGATCGGCGGGCACTGTCAAACGCCTTCCGGCTGCGGCGGTGGCCTGTATGATATCGTCGCCCGCGATGGCCGACGTCATTTTCAACCCGATGGACCCGGCGTTCGTGGCCGACCCGTATCCCACCTATCGACAGCTGCGCGCCGCGGACCCGGTGCACCGCAGCCCGATGGGCTTCTGGGTTCTCACGCGCTACGACGACGTGGTGGCCGCGCTGCGCGATCCGCGTCTCGCCAAGGAGGCGATCGCCGCCTTCGTGGCGGCGCGCTTCGGCGCCCCGGTGCCGATCACGGGGTTCTCGATGCTCGACCGCGACCCGCCGGATCACACGCGGCTGCGCAGTCTCGTGAGCAAGGCGTTCACGCCGCGCGTGGTGGAGGGGCTCCGGCCGCGCATCCAGCAGATCGTGGACGGGCTGCTGGCGCGGGCGCGCGAGCAGGGCTCGATGGATCTCATCGAGGAGTTCGCGTATCCCATTCCCGTCAACGTGATCTGCGAGATGCTCGGGGTGCCGGTCGAGGATCACGAGCGCTTCAAGGGGTGGAGCCTCGACATCGCCCGCGGCCTCGACTCGATCCTGCTGCCCCCGGACTCCGACGTCCCCAAGCGCAGCGCGGCCTCGCGGACCGCGCTGGCCGACTACTTCCGCGAGCTGATCGCCAAGCGCCGCGCCTCGCCGCGCGCGGATCTGCTGTCCGGGCTCATCGCGGCCGAGGAAGCCGGCGACAAGCTCAGCGAGCACGAGCTCCTCGCCACGTGCATCCTGCTCCTGGTCGCCGGCCACGAGACGACGGTCAACCTCATCGGCAACGGCACGCTGGCGCTGCTGCGCCACCCCGACCAGCTGCGCCGGCTCCGCGAGAATCCCGGCCTCATCGGCACCGCGGTCGAGGAGCTCCTGCGCTTCGACGGGCCGGTGCAGCGCACGGCACGCATCCCGAGCGAGGACGTCGTCATCGACGGGCGCACGATCGCCAAGGGCGAGATGGTGATGCCGTTCATCGGCGCCGCCGACCGCGATCCCGCCCAGTTTGTGGATCCCGACCGGCTCGACATCGGGCGCACGGACAACCGCCACATCGCGTTCGGCTGGGGCATCCACTTCTGCCTGGGCGCCCCGCTCGCCCGCGTGGAGGGGCAGATCGCCATCAACACGCTCGTGCAGCGTCTCCCGAAGCTCGCCCTGGCCACCGAGGCGCCGGAGTTCCGGCAGAGCCTGACGCTGCGTGGTCTCAAGTCGCTCCCCGTCAGATTCTAGGGGGGCCCGAAATGGCCCCACACCCCCAGCGCTCGTCGCACCCCGGCAGCGCGGTGGCGCGCCTCGATAACGGTCCGGTCCCGTTCTTGCTGTCCACGTAATCGTCGCTCGGTCCTGAACGACTTCAGGGCAAGTTCGTATCCGAAAGGGCTAGCCGCATGCGACGTGTGGTGCTCATCGCTGCCTTCATGCTCGCGCTCGCCGCGCCGGCGGCCAGTGTGGCACAGGCGCCTGCGCCGAAGGTGCTCGACTGGGAGAGTGGCGAGAACAAGAGCTATCTGATCCCGGCGCTCGAGATTCCCGCCTTCATCGGCGCGCTGAACGCCGTCGACCGGCTGCTGTTTCCGGACTCGTCGGACTTCGACGTCACCTGGGGCTCGATCAAGCGCAACATCCGCACCGCACCGGATTTCGACAAGGATCCGTTCAACGTCAACCAGATCGGGCATCCCTATCAAGGGGGCGTCTACTACGGCCTCGCGCGCTCGGCTGGCCTCGGCTACTGGGAGTCGCTGCTCTATACCATCGGCGGAAGCTTTCTCTGGGAGACCGCCGGCGAGAGCACGCGCCCATCGCTCAACGATCACGTCTCCACCGGTATCGGCGGAAGCTTCGTGGGCGAGGCGCTATTCCGGATGTCGAGTCTGCTGCTCGAGGGTGGCGGAGAGACGCCGAGCATCTGGCGCGAGGTGGGGGCGGCGATCATCTCGCCGCCCACCGGTGTGAACCGCCTTGCGTTCGGCGAGCGCTTCCGTCCCGTCTTCCCCAGCCGCGATCCCGCGATCCTCCTCCAGTTTCGGGTGGGCTTCACGCTCACCACCGACGTGGAAAGCGGCGGGCTCCTGGCGGAGCCGAAGGAGCAGGAGGGCAACGCCGAGTTCCTGATGATCTACGGCCTGCCGGGCAAGCGGGGCTACGCGTACCGGCGGCCGTTCGACTACTTTCTCTTCGAGTTCACCGCCGTCCCCAACGCGTCGACGGCCGGTAACGCCATCGAGAACGTGACGATCCGCGGCCTGCTCGCGGGCACGGGATACGAGTGGGGTGACGATTATCGCGGCCTCTGGGGACTCTTCGGCAGCTACGAGTACCTGTCGCCCCAAATTTTCCGGATGTCGGCGACCAGTCTCGCGCTCGGCACCGTCGGGCAGTGGTGGCTCTCCGGCACGGTCGCGCTGCAGGGGACGCTCCTCGGCGGCGCCGGCTTCGGGGCGGCCGGCACGGTCGGTGATCGTGAAGAGCGCGACTACCGCTATGGCGTCATCCCCCATGCGATTGTCGGCCTCCGCGTGATCGTCGGTGATCTGCTCATGCTCGAGGGCCAGGGCCGCCGGTACTGGGTCGTCGGCGTCGACCCGGGACCGGCCGGCAACACCCGTCGCACCGACGACGAGGTGATCAATCGTGCCGGCGCGGGACTGAGCGTACGCGTCTTCGGCCCGCACGCCATCAGCCTGTCGTATCGAATCTCGACGCGTGACGCGAGCCTGAGCGGCCGCGACCGCCATCAGTCCGTGGAGACGGTCACGCTCTCCTACAACTTCCTCGGCCAGCGGAAGTTCGGCGCCGTCGACTGGCGCCCGGGTGAGATCGACCGCTGACCCCCTCCGGGCCGCGGCCGGGTAGAATGCGGCATGCCCGATCGCCCCGCCCCGACGCTCGAGGTCGTGACCGACGTTCCCGACCGTGCCATGGTGGTCTTCGCGCACCCCGACGACGCCGAGATTGGCTCCGGCGGCGTCGTGGCCCGCTGGATCGAGGCCGGCTGCGAAGTCACCTACGTGCTGTGCACCAATGGCGATGCGGGCACCGCCGAGCGGTCGCTGACCCCGGAGCAGCTCGCGGCCAGGCGCGCGGAGGAGCAGCGCGCGGCCGCTCACGCCATGGGCGTCAAGCACGTGGTGATGCTCGGCTACCCCGATGGGTTTCTCGAGGACACGCGCGCCTTTCTCGGCGACGTCGTGCAGGCGATCCGCCAGTACCGGCCCCACACGGTGTTCGTCCACGACCCGTACCGCATCAAGCACTTCCAGCATCGTGATCACCGCAAGGCCGGCATCACGACGACGGATGCCGTCTATCCGTTCGCGCGCGACCATCTCCACTTTCCGGAGCACATCACGCAGGAGGGCCTGACGCCGCACAAGGTCCGCGAGCTCTGGTACTGGGGCGCCGACGAGCCGAATGTCATCGTCGACGTGACGGATGGGATCGAGCGGCAGATCGCCGCCCTCGTGCGCCACGAGAGCCAGCTGCCCGGCTTCAACGTGGCCGACGGCGAGACCATCGCGACGCGCGTGCGGCGTGGCGCCGCCGAGGCGGCGCGCGGCTACGGATTCCGCTACGGCGCCGTGTTCCGGCGCATGATCGCGCGGCGCTGAACGCGGCCGCCGCAAGGAGATGGACGCATGACGTTGCGCGCTCGCCTGGCCGACCCGCTGCCGATCACGGCCCCGCTCGTGCTGAATCCGTTGATGGCCCGCATGGCCGAGGCCGCCGGGTTCGCGGCCGGCTATCTTGGCGGCGGCGCCACCGGCTACGTCAAGGTCGCGCTCGAGGCGAACCTGAACCTCACGGAGCTGTGCCAGGCCGCGCTCGATATCCGCACCGTCTCGTCGCTCCCGCTCATCCTCGACGGCGCCTGCGGCTTCGGCGACCCGATGCACATGCACCGCACGATCGGTATGGCGGAGGCCGCCGGCTTCGAGGCGATCGAGATCGAAGACCAGCTGATGCCGAAGCGCGCGCACCATCACGTGGGCATCGAGCACATGATCCCGCTCGAGCTGATGGTCGCCAAGGTGAAGGAAGCCGTCGCCGCGCGGCGCGGCCGGGACTTCCTGGTCATCGGCCGCACCAACGCCGTGCGGGCCGGCACGATGGACGAGGCGCTCCGACGCGGCGAGGCGTATCGTCAGGCCGGCGCGGATGTGGTGCTGCTGTCGATGGCGCACACGCCCGAGCAGCTGCGTCTGATCGCCGAGCGGCTCGGCGGACCGCTGATGTACCTCACCGGGCGCGGCGGCCTGGCCACCCTTGGCCTGACCCTGAAAGATCTCGGAGCCCTCGGCTACAAGATCGTGGCCGATCCGTCGACGCCGCTGTGGGCCGGCTACGCGGCGTGGAAGACGATCTATGCGGAGCTGGCGGACGAGTTCGGCGCGCGGGCGCCGAAGCAGGACTGGACGGCGGTGGAGCACGAGGTGCTGGACGTCATCGGTATCGAGAAGCTGCTTGCCGTGGAACGGGCCACCGTCGAGAAAGGCAAGGCGTGATGGCGGTCGAGATCGGCGTTCTCATTCCGACGCGCGAGATGGTGATGTCGGGGCGGCCGGAGACGGAGCCGCTTTTGACCATGGCCGAGCACGCCGAGGCGGCCGGCTTCGATTCCGTCTGGATCGGCGACTCGATCACCGCGCGCCCGCGGCACGAGCCGCTGACGCTGATGGCCGCCATCGCCGCCCGCACGCGCCACGTGAAGGTCGGGACGGGCGTGCTGCTGCCGGCGCTCCGCAATCCGGTCGTGCTCGCCCACGCCGTCGCCACGCTCGACCGCGTGGCCGAGGGACGGATCATTCTCGGCGCCGGCATCGCCGCCGACATGCCGGCCATTCGCCGTGAGTTCACGGCGACCGGCGTGCCGTGGGAGCGGCGCGTGGGCCGCTTCCTCGAGACGCTCGACATCTGCCAGCGGCTCTGGTCGCGCGACCACGTGAGCTTCAGTGGCAAGCACTTCACGCTCGATGACGTGACCGTGGAGCCGAAGCCCCACCGGCGTGGCGGCCCGCCGATCTGGATCGGCGGCAGCGGACCGACGGCGCTGCGCGAGGCGGCACGCTTCGACGCGTGGTTTCCCACCGGCCCGAGCGTGGAGTTCTTCGCCGAGCAGTTCCCGCGCATCCAGGCCGCCGCGCGCGAAGTCGGCCGTCCCGCGGGCGCGGTGACCGGCGCCGCGTATGTCACGCTCGCGCTCCATCCGAACCGCAGCGGCGCGGAGGCGCGGCTGCACAAGTTCCTCGAGGAGTACTATGCGGCGCCGGCGAAGGCGATCATGGCGCGCCAGGCCACGTATGCCGGACCGATCGAGGGCTGCGCGGAGTGGCTGCAGCGCTGGGTCGCGGCCGGCGCCGGTCACCTCGCGTTGCGCTTCGCCGGCGGCGACCAGCTGGCGCAGGTCGGCGAGGCGGCCGCGTCGCTGTTGCCGCGCCTGAAGGGGTGAGGGAGACGCTCATGGCATTGACCCGGATCGACCACGTCATGATCTGCGTGCCGGACCTCAAAGTGGGCATCGAGACGTACCGGAAGATCGGCTTCGACGTCCATGACGGCGGCGTGCATCCCGGAGGGGGGACGGAGAACGCCATCGCGTTCTTCGAGGACGACTATCTGGAGCTCCTGAGCATTCGGGCCGGCGAGCAAGCACAGGCCGGCGCCGCGCTCGTCGACTTCATCGGGCGCGGAGGCGGGCTGCGCTACCTCGCGCTCCAGAGCGACGACCTCGCCGCGGACGTGGCCGCCATGCGTGGGCGGGGCGTCGACGTCGGCGATCCGACGGACGGCGGCCGGCGCACCCCGGCCGGACAGGAGCTCCGCTGGCGGGCGGCGCGGCTCGGTCCCGGAAATCCGCTGCCGATCTTCTTCATCCAGCACCTGACGCAGGTGGCGGAGCGGCGACGGCAGGTGCCGCACCCGGGCGAGCATCCGAACGGCGTGCTCCGGCTCGAGCGCGCGTACATCGCCGTGCCGGACGTCGCGAAGGCCGCCGAAACCTACGCGCGCGTGCTCGGCCTGCCGGTGCCGCACGCCGAGCGCGGCACGGTGATCAAGGCCAACATGGTCGTCTTCAACGTCGGGCCGACGGGACTGACGGTGGCCGAGCCCGCGGAGCCGGGGCCGGCCGCCGAGGCGCTGGCGGAGCGGGGGCCGGGGCCGTTCCAGGCACTGTTCCGCACGCGCAGCATGGACGCCGCGGAGCGGTGGATGCGAGAGCATGGCATGGCGCCGCCCGCGCGGGACATCCGCAATACCGGCGAGCACGCCATGCTGGTTCCGCCACGCGCCGCCGGCGGCGTCTCCATCGGCTTCGCCGGTCCGGCCTGAGCAATCGGACCATGACCAGGCGATGGTTGCCCTTCGCATGTCTTCTGCTGCTTCTCGTGCCGCGCATCGCCACCGCGCAGGCGGCGCGGTTCATCATGGCGAACGAGTATCCGGCCACGTCGATCCAGGGTGAGGCCGATGCACGGTTTGCGCGGGCGGTGACCGAGCGCACAGCCAAACGGATCGAGATCGTTCACGCCTACGACGCTTCGTCAGGATTTCGATCGAAAGACATGGTCGACGCGGTCAGTCGCGCCGCCGTGCCGATCGCCAACGCGTACATGGGCGCGCTCGGCGCCGTCGACCCGGTATTCCTCCTGCCGTCGTTGCCGTTCCTCGCCACCTCGCCGGAGCAGGGGAAGGCGCTCGCGGACATCGCGCGGCCGGCCTACGAGCGCGTGCTCGCGCGCCACAACCAGCGACTGCTGTTCCTGTCGCCGTGGCCGGCGGCCGGCCTCTGGGCCAACAAGCCCATCGACAGCGTGGAGGCGCTCAAGGGCCTGCGGCTGCGCACCGCCGACGCGAGCGGCGTGCTCGCGTTCAAGGCGGCCGGTGCCGTGCCGGTGCAGGTCTCGTTCGCCGACGCGATCCCGCAGCTGAAGGCCGGCCAGCTCGACGCCGTGCTCTCCTCGGGCGACGGCGGCGCCGGCGCACGGCTCATGGAGGTGCTGAAGCACTTCACCGCGATCGAGTATGCGGTGACCCTCAGCATGGTCACGATCAACAACGAGGCGTGGGCCGCGCTGGAGCCGGCGTGGCAGCAAGCCCTGCTGGCGGCCGCCGCCGAGACGGAAGCGCAGCAGTGGGACGTCATGAAGACGCGCGTGGCCGCGAACTACGCTCGCATGCGCGCGGCGGGCATCTCGATCACGACGGCGCTGTCGCCGCAGTTCCAGCAGGCCTTGCGCACGGCCGGCCAGGTGGCCGTGGACGACTGGATGCAACGAATGGGGCCGGCGGCGGCGCCGATGCTCGAGGCGTACCGCCAGCGCGTCGGACGCTGAGCGCGCGCCGCGCTGGCGATCTCAGCCTGGCCGCGTCACAGCTCGAACGTCTTGACGTACACGCCGGGTGAGCCGGCTGCGTGGCGCATGTGGTTGCGCATCTGCTCGTTCACCGGCGCCGCGTCGCGCTGCGCGTTCCAGGCCGCGCCCTCGGAGACTCTCGGGTGCTCGAACTCGTACACGGTCACGTAGGTCGGCGTCCCCTCCACGGCGCGGAAACGCCGGCCGCGAATCACGCCCGGGACCTTCTCGTAGTTCGGCACGTAGATCGTGTTGTACCAGGTGTTCCACTCCGCATCGACCTCGCGCGGCACGTCCATGCGCCCGATCTGGAGCGCCGGCGCCATCGGGCTCTCGGTGATGGCGCGCGTCGGCGTCGCCGGATGCAGCAGCGAGTACACGTTCCGGATGAAGGTGGTCGCCACCATCGCGGGGCCTGCGCGCTTCGTCCATTCCGTCGGCTGCGCCGACAGCCGCCTGTACGCGTCGCTCTGCAGGACGGCCACGCTCTCGAGCTCGTACACGGCGAGATGCTTGGGCCCGCCCTTGACGGCTTCGTAGCGGGCGGCGCTCAGAAAGCCCGGGACGGCGAGCCGCTCGGCGAGGTGCTCCTCGTTGTACCAGCGGTTGAACTCCTTCTCCTTGTCGGAGGGAACGTCCGCCCACACCATCAACAGGCCGCTGCCCTTTCGGTTCGCCATGCTGGCCTCCTCTTCGCCCCTTCTAGTCGCTGATGCCGATCCCGTCAACCGGGCGGGTCGTGTAGAGTGTCCGCGCCATGAAGCCGGCGGTCGGTCTGGTGGCGGTGGCCGGGCGGCGGCGCGCGACCCTGGAGCTGGCGTCCCGGCTCGAGCGGGAAGGCTTCACGGGCATCTACTGCCCGAGCCCGGGCGACGGGCTGGCGCTCTGCGAGGCATTGGCGCTCGTGACGCGCGAGATCCCGTTCGGGACGAGCATCGCGCACATCTATACGCGCCACGCCTTCGAGTACGCGCAGACCGCGGCCGTCGTCCACGAGCTGTCGGGCGGGCGCTTTCGGTTCGGCATCGGCGTCAGCCACGGGCCGGCCCACGAGCGGCTCGGCCTGCGGCCGGGCAAGCCGCTCGACGACATCCGGAGCTTCGTGGCCGAGGTGAAGAGCTATGCGCCGCAGGTCGGCGCCATCCCGCCGATCACGCTGGCCACCTTGCGGCGGGGGATGGTGGCGCTCGCCGGCGAGATCGCCGAGGGCGCCGTGTGGGCCAACGGCGCGCGCTCACACATGACGAAGTCGCTGGAGGTCCTGCCGGCGGCCGCGCGCGGCGCTCCGAGCTTCTTCATCGGCAACATGGTCCCCACGTGCATCGATGACGACCGGGCGGCCGCGGCCGCTGTGATGCGCAAGACGCTGACGTCCTACGTGAAGCTGCCGAACTATCAGAACTACTGGATGGAGGCGGGGTACGTGGAGGAGATGAGCGCCGTGCGGGCGGCGGTGGCGCGTCGCGATGACGCCGCCGTGCAGGCCGCGATGTCCGAGCGCTGGCTCGGCGACGTCACCCTGTACGGCAGCGCGAAGGCCGTGCGCGACGGCGTGGATGCATGGCAGGCGGCCGGTGTGAGGACCATCATCCTGGTGCCGTCGTCGACGCGGGGCGGCCAGATGGTCGCGTTCGAGGAGCTGATCGCCGCCTATCGCTGAGCCGCGACTACTTCAGCTTCGCGCGCCGGGCTTTCCGCTTGTTCAGCATCGACGTTTGCTTGCGCAGCATTCGCGTGAGGCTCTTCACCTTGCGCTGCGTCCGCGCGATGCTGGCGTCCATCTTGGCTCTCCGCTTCTGCAGCGCCCGCGTCGCCTTCGTGCTGGCTGCCTTCATCGGCTGTCCCCCTCGTGTGCGTTGATGAGCTGCAACGCAATCTCGATGCCGATTTTCTCATCGGAGGGACGTGGACCGGAAGTTTTCAGAGCCACCGGGCCTTGCGGAAGCGATAGAAGAGGTAGGCGTCGAGCACGCCCATGATGCCGAGCACGATGGGGTAGCCCCAGGGCGAGCGAAGCTCCGGCATGTGTTCGAAGTTCATGCCGTAAATGCCGGCGATCATGGTGGGAACGGCGATGAGCGCGGCGTAGGAGGCCAGACGCTTCGTCACCTCGTTCTCGTTGATCTGCAGCAGCGAGAGGTTCACCGACATGGCGGTGGTCGACATGTCACGGATCGAATCGATGCGCTGGCTGATCCGGAACAGATGATCGTAGACGTCGCGGAAGTACTCCTGCATCCCGGCGCAGACATGGGGGACGCGACCGCCGAGCAGCTTGCCCGTCGACTCCAGCAGTGGCTCCACGGCGTGGTTGAGGACCACGAGCTTCTGCTTGAGCGCGTACAGCGTCTCGATCTTCTCCCGGTGCGAGCCCTCGGAGAAGATGCGCGTCTCGACGTCCTCCAGCTCGGCCTCGAGCGCGCTGAGCACGGGAAAATAGCGGTCGACCACGGCGTCCATGAGCGCGTAGAGGACGTAGCCGGCGCCGCGGCGCAGCAGCTCCGGCTCGCGCTCGCAACGCGCGCGCACGGTGGCAAATCCACGCTCGCTGCGGCTGCGCACGGACAGCACGTAGTTGCGGCCGACGAAGATGTTCACCTCACCGACCGCCAGCTCGCCGTCCACCATCTGCACCGTGTGCAGGGCGACGAAGAGCGAGTCGCCGTACTCCTCGAGCTTCGGCAGCTGGTGACCGTGCCGCGCGTCCTCGACGGCCAGCTCGTGGAGGTCGAACTCCTGCTGCATCTCCTCCAGCTCGGCGGTGTCCGGCTCGTAGAGCGCGACCCACACGAAGCAGTCATCCCGGCTGACGTACTTCGAGATCTCGCCCTTCGAGATGTCGCCGAGCCTCCGGCCGTCCTGGTAGGCGACACAGTTGACGAGCATGGTTCTACTTTAGCTCCCTGCTCGCCGGGCCCTGGTGATTTTGTGTCGGAGCGCTGTCTCCCCTCCGCCGTGGGTGGCCTGAGAGAGGCCTTCGTGACTCCGCCCTGCTACTGCGGGTTGCTCCTGGATCTCCACTCCTGGATCTGGGCGGCATGCTCGCGATAGTGGGCGGGCCCGATGCCGGTCACGAGGTCGCGGCCGGCGCCGCCGGGCGCCAGGTGCTCGTCGGTCAGCGCCGAGGCGGCGGCGACGAAGTCGTGGTGCGAGGCCGCCAGCTCGGCCCGGACGTCGGCCAGCTTGACTCCGCGCCCGGCCTCCACGAAGCGAGCGTTCCAGGCGTCGAAGTCGTCATAGGACACGCCGTCGGGATACGGGGCCTCGCCCTTCGCGATCCGCTGGAGCGCGGGGATCATCTCGCGATGCCACCCGGAGATGTGGACGAGGATCTCGCGCGCGCCCCACGACCCGAGCCACGGCTCCGTCATCCGCGCGTCTGGAACGCCGTCGACGGCCTCGCGCAGCTCCGTGTAGGCGGCCTCCGTCTCGTGCAGCAGCTCCCGTTTGGCTCCCATCGCGGCCTCCTCGACGTCGAGATGACGGCGATGTCTAGAACCCCGGTCGCGATCCGCCGTGAAATCGGGGTCTCACGCGCACCATTCGCGCAGGGCGTCGTCGGTGTACCCGCACTGCCCGCTCGTGGCCGCCCTGGGCGGCGTCGGTCTCGTGGCGAGCTGCGTGATCGTGATGGTTGCGCTCATGCGGGCCGGACCCAGCCGCCGTGAACGGGATGATGCGAGCAGATGAACTCGACGAACGCCGGCCGCCCGCCGGCATTCTCCTTGAACGCTCGCTCGAGGGCCGGGATGATCTGCGCCGGGTCCGTCACGTCCTCGGCGTGGAAGCCGACGGCACGCGCCATGTTCGCCATGCACGCGCTGCCGTGGTCCGAGACCTTCCACGTGTACGGGTCGTGTCCGGCGCCCCAGAAGCCCGGTCCGTAGCCGGAGTAGCCGCCGTTGTTGATGTGCACGGTGGTGATGCCGATCTTGTAGCGCGCCACTGCCTCGAAGTTGCCCATCATGTAGCAGACGCCGGCGTCGCCGGTGACGTGCACGCACTGCCGCTCGGGGAACGCGAGCTTCGCGGCGACGGCGCCGGCCAGGCTGAACCCGAGCGTCGAGACGTTGCCCCAGCCGAGATAGCCGCGCGGAATCTGCGCCTCGTAGACGGTGCTCGTCTGGTCGCGGGTGTTGCCGGAGTCCGCGGTGAGGAACGACCGCTGAGGGTCGAGGACCTTCATCAGGTCGCCGAACACCCGGTAGGGATTCAGCGGCGTCTCGCTGGACTCGAGCCACGGGCGGAACTTCGCGAGGAATTCCTGCTTGCCGGCCCGGATCTCGTCGACGAGCGCGGGGTTCTTCCGTCCGCCGCCGCGCTTGCCGAGCTCCTCGATCAACGCCTGCAACGTGAGCCTGGCGTCGCCGATGACGGCGTGCCGGGTCTCGTAGCTGCGGTTGATGTCGAGCGTGTCCACGGTGCACTGCACGATCGTTTTCTTTGCGGCGTCGGGGATCGCGTGGCTGAAGCGATTCGGGAACAGGCTCGAGCCGATCGAGAAGAGCACGTCGCAGTTCCGGAGATAGTGCTCGGCCAGCGAGCCGCGCACGCCGACGGCCAGCGGATGGTTCTCCGGGAACGCGCTCTTGCCCTTGAGCGTGGTGAGCACGGGCACCTGCGCCAGCTCCGCGAAGCGGCGCAGCTCCGAGGTGGCGTCGGCGTAGAGCACACCCTCGCCTATATAAAGGAGGGGGCTCTGGGCGGCGAGGAGCGTCCGCACCGCGCTTGCCACATCGTCCGGATCCGGCGCCGAGCGCCAGCCCTTGACGGGGCTGTACGGGTGCTCGTCCGGATCGTACTCACCGAGGTCACGCGGGATGATGAGGAGCACCGGTCCCGGCCGGCCGGAGCGCAGGTGGGTGAAGGCGCGGCGCGCGTAATCCGGGACGAGCTCGGGTCGATCAACCTGTCCGACCCACTTGGTCACGGACCGAAACGCCTCCGCCATGTCGAAGTGCGTGTGGCGTGTGGCGCCGGGGCTGACGCCCTCGGCGATGACGAGCAGCGGCGACGAATCCTCCCACGCCTGGGCGATGGCGCCGTAGGCCATCTGCAGCCCGGCTGCGTTGAGGTTCGCCATGACCGTGCAGACGCCGATCTGCTTGCCGCAGGTCACCCGCGAGTAGGCGTCGGCCACCGCCACCGCGAATCGCTCCTCGCCCATCATGAGGATCGGCACGCCTTCTTCGCCGAGCGCGTTGTTGACGTGGTTCGTGGGGTAGCAGCTGACCCACGGGATGCCTTCCGATTTCAAGATCCGGGCGAAGCCGTTCGCGGCTTTGATCCTCATCGGTGTCCTCTCTCTTCTTCCAGCTCGATCTCCGCGCTCATGGCGACGGTGCCCTCCGGTGTCACCGCCCAGCACTCGCACCCCTTGGCGCTCGGTCGCCCGCGCAGCTCGAACGGTGCCGTGTCGAATAGCGGCGCCCGTGCCTGCGTCGCGTAGGCCACGATGCGACGCCCGGGGTTGTGGTCGCGCGCGAAGTCCACGAGCAGCGTCGTGGTCAGCGGCCCATGGACGACGAGGCCAGGGTAGCCCTCGACCTCCGTCGCCCACGTGCGGTCGTAGTGGATGCGATGGCTGTTGAAGGTGAGCGCCGAGAAGCGGAACAGCAGGACCGGATCAGGCGTGATCGTCTTCCGCCACGCGACGTCGGCCGGCGCCGGTTCACGTCGTGGCGCCTGGTTTCGCTCGCCCGATTTGACCTCTTCCCGAAAGACTGTCCGCCGCTCGTCCTCGACCGCCACGCCGTCGGCGCCGGAGACCCGGCTCACGACCGTCGCGAAGACCAGGGTGCCGGTGCCGCCCGCCTTCTCGCTGAGCCCGGCCAGCTCCATCTCGCGGTGGACGCGCTGGCCGAGGCGCAGCGGCCGGTGCAACCGCACGCGCTCGCCCGCGAACATCCGCCGCGGCAGCGGCATCGGCGGGACCACGCCGGTGTCTCGCGGGCTACCGTCCGGTCGCAGCTCGGCGCCGGTGAAGCGCGGCAGAAAGTAGAGCGAGAGCCACCCCGGTGGGAGGGGATCGCCCTCGCGCAGCTCGGGCTCCGGACGACCGAGCGCCAGGCGCAGCAGATTGGCGGGCTGCACGTGCAGCATGTCGGTCGCCATCTGCGTGCGGCCGACGTGCGACTTCAGCTCGTCCAGCACGTCAGTCGGTGAGCGCGCGGTAGATCTCGACTTCGGCCGCGCCCTCCGTGAGGCCTTCCTTCTGCCGCCGCTCGCGGTACTGGGTGAGGTGCGGCGCCTTGGCGTGCGCGTCGAACGCCGCCTGGTCTTTGTACTGCTCGTAGAAGAGGAACAACTCCGGGTCCTTCGTGGAGCGATGCGGCCGGTACACGAGGCAGCCCGGCTCGTTCTTCCGCACGACGCCGGCCTGCTCCTTCAGCAGCGCGGCCAGCGCATCACCCTTGCCCTTGGCGGCACGGATCTTCGCCACGACGGTCACGACGTCAGCCATTGGAAGGTCTCCTTTTGGGATGTGGCGAGGCTCGTCGTACCGCGGGCAGGTGGTCGTGTCAAGCCAGCATGTCCGAGAGCTGCGGCCCGGTTGGAGCTCAGGTCGACGCAACCAGCAGCTCCTCTGAATTGATTGGCGGACGAAGGCCATCGGCCCTGCCGGCGAAGTATCGTTGAGCCAGCGTAGCCGCGGAAACGTGGTCAACCTTTTTGAACCCGGCATCGCGGGCGAGTGCCAGTATCTCGTTCGGCATGAAGAAGCTGAGAAAGGGCGTGCCGCTTGCTCGCGCCCCGGCGGCCGCACGCTCGATCGCGGGGCGAATCTCCGGTTCCGCCATCTCGATCGGAAGCATGAAGGACATGGCGAGCGTCGAGCCCGCAGCGAGCGCGGCGACCTGGCGCAGCGTCGCCCCGATCGCATCCTTCGTCAGGTACATGCTGACACCGGTCGACGTCACCACGGCCGGCCGTCCCGAGTCGAAGCCCGACGCGACCAGGCGCTTCCACCACGCGTCGCCGGTCTCGAAGTCGACTGGCACGAACCGCAGGAACGACGGGATGCCGAGGCCGAGCTCGACGAGGCGGCCGCGCTTCCACGCCTGAGGCCCGGGCCGATCGATCTCGAAGACGACCAATCGGGAGGCGAGCGCCGCCCGACGCTGTGCGAAGGTGTCCAGTCCCGCTCCGAGAATGACGTACTGGCTCACGCCACGGGCAGCTTGTTCCGCCACGAGATCTTCGATGAAGCGGGCGCGGGCCACAATGGACGCGCGGAACGGCCGCGTGAACGGGCTCATGTCCGGACGGCTGCGCCATCCGTCGTCCGGGGCCGCCAGCTTCAAGCCGACTTCGTCAACGAGCACATGCGGCGGCGAATCGACTTCGACGTGCAACGCCCGCCACAAGGCGACCCGCACCGCCGTGCTGTCTGGCGCCGCCGGTTGCTTGTCGTGCATGAGGTCTCGCCTGACTTATTCCTCGTCCGTCTCGTTCCGAAGCAGTCGCCAGCAGCGCTCGGACGCTTCCAGGATGCCTCGGGTGATCTGATAGTGGGGCGTGTCTTCTGCGAAGCGAATGCGGTCGAACCCTGAGGGATCAGGTCCCATGTGGGTGGATAGCGGAAGATCAGCGCCACATCGCCCAGTAATCATCCCACGAGCGGCCTCTCTGCTCTCCGGCGGGAAGAGAGCTTCGATCTTTTGGGCGACTGCCGGAGTGAGCGGTGTCATGGAGGCCTGGCGGACAGGATAACGTGCGGCGCGAAGCGCCGTCGGTTCATCCTGGTTAGGCGGCATTCGGTAATGCACCCAGGCCCGGGCGAATAGAGTGACGGCCAGGAATGGATAGGCGAAGAAAGGTAAGGGCTGGGACAACGAGCAACGACTCTCGCGGTGGTCCGGTGTTTGCTGCCGGAACGGGTTTATGGGCTGCTCGCTCGCGCGACACGGTGCGATGCGAGCCGGATTGCCGCTTGAGCGCCCACCCGATCCGCAGACGCGCCGCCAGCACCCGACGCCCGGGTGCTCAGCCAGGCGGTCACGCAGCGTTGAGTCCGTCGAATAAGAGTTAGCTGGATTTCCTGAAGGCAACCGGTCGGCCGCGCTTTCCACTGTGCTTTCGAGAGGCGATGGCCAGCACCGGCACCCGCAGCCCGCGCGCGTGATATCGTTCGGTCACTCTTGGCCATGGAGGCTCGATCATGAGCGTATCCGGTTCTCGCTGGACGAGCGGTCTCGTCTCGCTGATCTTGGTGGCGGCGCTGGCGGGTGGTGCGAGGGCGCAAGAAACGCCGCGCGCCGGCGGCGAGCTGGTGTTCGTCGTGCCGGCGGAGCCGCCGAGCTTCGATGGGCATCGTGAGGAAACGTTCGCGATGCTGCATCCGGTTGCGCCGAGCTACAACACGCTGCTCCGCACGGACCCCGCCGACAAGACCGGCACCAAGTTCATTGGCGACCTCGCCGAGTCGTGGACCGCCTCCAGCGACAGGCGGACGTTCACGTTCAAGCTCCGCCGCGGCGTGAAGTTCCACGACGGCAGCCCGATGACGTCGGCGGACGTGAAGGCCTCGTACGATCACATCATCTTCCCGCCGCCGGGCGTCGTCTCCAGCCGGCAGGCCGCCTACCGGCTGGTGGAGGCGGTGGAGGCGCCGACGCCGGACACCGTCGTGTTCCGGCTGAAGTGGTACGAAGGCTCGTTCATCGCGAACCTCTCGTCGCCATGGAACTGGATCTACAAGGCCGACATCCTCGCGAAGGATCCGCGCTGGTACGAGAAGAACGTGATGGGCACCGGGCCGTTCAGATTCGTCGAGTACGTGCGCGGCTCGCACTGGGTCGGCAAGAAGAACACCGACTACTGGGACAAGGGCAAGCCCTACCTCGACGGCTATCGCATCCTGTTCATTCGGGATCCTGCGGCTCAGGTGGCGGCGATTCGCGGTGAGCGGGCGATGGCGCAGTTCCGGGGATTCTCACCGGCCGAGCGCGATCAACTGGTGAGCGCCCTCGGCAGCAAGATCACGGTGCAGGAAAGCCCGTGGAACTGCTCGATCCAGGTCGCGCTCAATCAGCAGAAAAAGCCGTTCGACGACAAGCGTGTGCGGCGAGCACTCAGCCTCGCGCTCGACCGCTGGGGCGGGTCGAAGGCGCTGTCGCGCATCGCAGTGGTGAAGGAGGTCGCCGGGATCCAGGTGCCGGGGACACCGTGGGCCACGCCCAACGAGGAGTTGATGAAGCTCGCTGGCTACGGCACCGACGTCAACGCCGCCCGCGCCGAGGCGCGACGCCTGCTGAAGGAGGCCGGGTACGAGAACCTCTCGTTCACGCTGACCAATCGTGCGGTGCCGCAGCCCTACGAGCCGGTCGGCGTGTGGCTGATCGACCAGTGGCGGCAGATCGGAGTCAACGTCAAGCAGGTCATGCTGGAATCCGCGGCGTGGCTGTCGGCGCAGAAGTCCGGGGAGCACGAGGCGTCGACCAACGCCCCGTGCAACTCGATCGTCGAGCCCGACATGGACCTGCACTGGTTCCTGACCACCTCGCCGGTGAACTTCAGCCGTCACAAGGACACGGTGATCGACGACCTCTACGCCAAGCAGTCACGCGCCACCGACCCCGAGGAGCGGCGCCGCCTGCTGCGCGCGTTCGAGAAGCGGCTCTACGACGACGAGGTCCACTTCATCCACACGTTCGTCTGGAACCGGATCGTGCCGCATCTCTCGAAGATGCGCGGCTGGACGATCTCGCCGAGCCATTTCCTGAACCAGCAGCTCGACACCGTCTGGCTGAGTGAGTGAGCGATCGGTTTAGTGTTCGTGGCTCCGCGGCCGCCTGCTTATAATTGATTGGCAAGTCACGGAGAGGAGGTGAGCGCAATGGCGAAAGGCAAGAACATGCAGAAGGAAAAGAAGAAGCCGAAGAAGAAGTAGCGTCCAGTGTCGCGGCTTCTCCTCCTCAGCTGTGAAGGCGTCAGCAAAGCCTACGGGCCTCGGTCGCTCTTCGACGATCTGTCGTTCGGATTGTTCGAGGGCGACCAGGCCGGCCTCGTCGGCCCCAACGGCTCCGGCAAGTCGACCCTTCTGAAGATCCTCGCCGACGTCACCACGCCGGACCGCGGCTCGCGCTCGCTTCGCCGCGGGATCCGCGTCGGCTACGTCGCCCAGGATCCGGTGTTCGAGGCCGGCCTCGCCGTCGACGACGTCCTCGCGGCCGCGCTGTCCGACGTGGACCCCGCCGAGCGCCCGGGCCGCCTCGCGCACGCCCGTGGTCGCGCCGGCCTCACCGAGGGCGGCGCTCGCGTCGAGACGCTCTCCGGCGGCTGGCGGAAGCGCCTGGCCATCGCCCGGGAGCTGGCCGCCGCTCCCGACGTCCTCTTGATGGACGAGCCGACGAACCACCTGGATGTGGAGGGGATCCTCTGGCTGGAGGACGTCCTGCGAGAACGCGCGCGCGCCTGCCTCGTCGTGAGCCACGACCGCTATTTCCTGGAGCACGTGGCGACCCGGATGCTCGAGCTCGATCGCGCGTATCCCGATGGCCTCTTCCAGACGGACGGTCGGTACAGTGACTTCCTCACGCGCCGCGACGAATTCCTCCGCGGACAGGCCGCGTACCAGGAGTCGCTCGCCAACACCGTGCGGCGAGAGATCGAGTGGCTTCGCCGCGGCGCGAAGGCACGCTCCACCAAGGCGAAGGGACGGATCCAGGAAGCCGGCCGGCTGATCGATGAGCTGGCGGACATACGGGCGCGCAGCGCGAGCGCGACGGCGGGCATCGACTTCGCGCCCTCGCAGCGCCGGACGCGTCGACTGCTGGTGGCGCGCGGCGTGACGAAGTCGCTGGCGGGTCGGCGCCTCATCGACGGACTCGACCTCGTCATCACACCCGGAACGCGCCTCGGGGTCATCGGTCCCAACGGCAGTGGCAAGACGACGCTGCTGAACGTGCTGGCCGGGACGCTCGCACCCGACGCCGGCAACGTCGAGCGCGCCGAGAACCTCCGCATCGTCCGCTTCGAGCAGGAGCGCGGCGGCCTCGATCCGGTGCAGAGCCTGCGCCGCGCGCTGGCGCCGGAGGGCGATAGCGTCACGTGGCAAAACCGCAGCGTTCACGCGGTCGCCTGGGCGAGGCGCTTTCTCTTCTGGCCCGAGCAGCTGGAGCTACCGGTCGGGCGCCTCTCGGGCGGCGAGCAGGCTCGGATTCTCATCGCGCGGATGATGCAAGAGCCGGCGGACGTTCTGATTCTCGACGAGCCCACCAACGACCTGGACATCCCGACCCTCGAGGTCCTCGAGGACAGCCTCGCGGAGTTCGACGGCGCGCTCGTGCTGGTCACGCACGACCGGTTCATGCTCGAGCGGATATCGACGATGATCCTCGCGCTCGACGGCAGGGGTGGCGCCGCCACGTTCGCCGACTACGCGCAGTGGGAGGCCACCCGACGCGCCGTCGCGACGCCGCGCAAAGCCGCCGACCGTGCGCCGCAGCGCACACGACCGCCGGGCAAGCGCCTGGGCTATCGGGAGCAGCGCGAGTGGGACGGGATGGAGGCTGCGATCCTCGAGGCCGAGCGGATCGTGGAGCTGGCGCAACAGGCGGCCGAGGATCCAGCCATCGCCTCCGACCCCGTGGCGCTGCAGGAGCGCTACGCGGCGCTGGAGGCCGCGCGCGTTCACGTGGAACGCCTGTACACGCGCTGGGCGGAGCTCGAGGCCAAGCAGACCTAGCGCCTAGATCACGCCCTCGCGCCGCAGCGTGTCCAGCTGCGCGACGTCGTAGCCGAGCGTCCCGTAGATCTCGGCGTTGTGCTCGCCGAGTAGCGGGGCTCGCACCACCTCGGTGGGGGAGTCCGAGAGCCGGACCGGATTGGCGGGCATCGGATAGGTGCCGCGCGTGGGGTGCTTCAGCTCCACGATCATCCCGCGCGACGTCAGGTGCGGATCGGACAGCACCTCCGCCGAGTCGAGCACGGCGCCGCAGGGGACACCGGCGCTGGCCAGGATCTCGAGCACCTCGTGCTTGGTGCGCTTCTCCGTCCACGCCTCGATCATGTCGTCGATCTCGTCGATGAACTTCACGCGGTCACGTCGGTCGGCGTAGCCGGGATCGTCGCCCAGCTCCGGGCGCCCCACGATGGCGGTGAGCGTCTTCCACATCTCGACCGTCGCGCAGTGCACGAATACGTAATCGTTCGGGCCGAACGGCCGGCAGCGGTAGATGTTGGACGGCGCCGCGTTCACCGAGCGATTGCCCTGCCGCGGCACCGGGCGACCGTTCGCGTACGTGTCGCGCAGATGGATGCGCAAAAGATTCACCACGGCATCCTGCTGTGCGACCTCGATCTGCTGCCCGACACCCGTCGTCTGCCGCTGGACGAGTGCGGCCAGGATGCCGATGGCGGCGTGGAGGCCGGCGCCGGTGTCGGCGAGCCCACCGATGGCCTTGGTCGGCGGCCCGTCCGGCGCGCCCGTCATGCTCATCGCGCCAGCCATCGCCTGCGCGATCCACTCGAAGCTCTTGTATTCGGCGTACGGCCCGCCGCCGCCGAAGCCCTTCACGGAGGCGGTGACCAGGCGTGGATTGAGCTGCCGCAGCACCTCGGTCCCGAGGCCCAGTCGCTCCATGGCGCCGGGGCCCATGTTTTCGACCAGAACGTCCGCCGTCTCGAGCAGGGCCTTGAACATCGCGCGGCCGCGCGGCGCCTTGAGATTGAGCGTCACGCCCTTCTTGTTGGAGTTCAGGAGCAGGAAGAACCATGCGTCCTCGCCGCGCTTGTCGGACAGCGCCGTGCGACCGGCCTCACCGCCAGGCGGCTCAACCTTGATCACCTCGGCGCCGAGCCACGCCAGCATCTGCGTGCACGACGGACCCGCCTCGTACTGGGTCAGATCGACGACGCGAATTCCGGCCAGCGCCTTCGGCATCCTTGCCTCCCCAGGCGAACGCTTCTACGGCGCCACGACGCCGCGCGCGCGCAGCTCGGCGATCTCGTCGGTCGACAGGCCGAGCACTTCGGCGAGCACCTCGGCGGTGTGCTCGCCGGCCAGCGGCGGCGGCGTCGTCGGCGCCGGCGAGGCGGACAGCCGCACCGGAGAGCCGGGCAGGCGCAGCCGTCCGCGCGTCGCGTGCTCGATGGTATGGATCTGGCCCCGCGCGTTGAGATGCGGGTCGTCGAGAATCTCGGCGGTGTCGAGCACGGCGCCGCACGGCACGCCCGCCTTGCCCAGCTCCGCCATGACCTGGTGCTTGGTGCGCGTCCGTGTCCATGCGCTGATGATGTCGTTCAGGGCGTCGCGATGCTGCCAGCGAGTCCTCGCGTCCGTGCAGCGCGGATCGGCCAGCAGGTCCTCGCGTCCGATGGCGGTGACGAAGTCGCGCCACATGTCGGCGTTCATCGTCTGCACGTAGATGTACGCGTAGTCGTTCAGGCCGCCCGGCGCGCACGGGTAGGCGTCGCCCGGCACGCCGCCGGTGATCTCGTTGCCGCGGCGCACGCTGGCGGCGCCGTCGCGATAGTGGTCGACGAACCGCCCGCGCAGGAAGTTGGCGACCACCTCCTGCATCGCGACCTCGACCAGCTGGCCCTCGCCGGTGCGCTGGCGCTGGATGTAGGCGGCCATGATGGCGGCCGCCGCGTGGACGCCGGTGCCGGTGTCACCGATGGCGGCGCCGCAGCGCACCGGCTCGCGGTCCGCGAAACCGGTGACGCTCATGACGCCGCCGGTAGCCTGCGCGATCATGTCGAAGCTCTTGTACTCGTGGTACGGCCCCGAGAGGCCGAAGCCCTTGATGCGCGCCATGATGATCCGCGGATTCACCGCGCGCAGCCGCTCGTAGTCGAGGCCAAGCTTTTCCATCAGCCCCGGCGCGAAGTTCTCCACCACGACGTCGGCGTGCTCGACCATCCTGAGGAAGAGCGCGCGGCCCTCCGGATGCTTGAGATCGAGCATCACACTCCGCTTGTTGGCGTTGAAGACGAGGAAGAACATCGCGTCGAGACCCGGGACCTCGGGACGGTTGCGACGTGACTGCTCGCCGCCGGGCGGCTCGATCTTGAGCACGTCGGCGCCCAGCCAGCCGAGGAACTGCGTGCACGTGGTGCCCGCCTCGAACTGGGTGAGGTCGAGGATGCGCATCCCGCTCAGCGCGCGGTCGGTCATGGCGCTACGTCGTGTACGCAGAGAAGCGCACGGTTTGCGCGCGCGCCCTGTCGTCGGTGATGACGTTCACCACCGCCGGCTTGCCGGAAGCAAACGCGCGCTCGAGGGCGGGGCGGATCTCGTGCGGCTTCTCGACGAACTCGCCGTGCGCGCCCAGCTCTTGCGCCACGCGATCGTAGCGCGTGTGGCCCAGGTTCCGGCCGGGCTTCGGCAGCGGGCGCGTCCACGGCGCGTTGGCGGTCCAGCCGCCGTTGTTGCTGATGACAACCACGACCGGGATCTTGTGCCGCACCGCGGTGTCGATCTCCATCGCGTTGATACCGTACGAGCCGTCGCCGTGCAGCACCAGCACCTGCGTGTCGGGCTGCGCGACCTTGGCGCCGACGCCGAAGGGCAGGCCGACGCCCATGGTGCCGAGCGCGCCGGAGTTGAGCCGGTGACCCGCCACGTACGTCGGAATGGCCTGGCGGCCGTAGTTCAGGATCTCCTGGCCGTCGACGACGAGAATCGCGTCGCGACGGACGAAATCGCGGACCTCCTTGCAGAGGCGCAGCGGATGAATCGGCGTCGCATCCGCCGACATCGCCTTGTCCATCTCCGCCGATTTCTCCGCATCGAGGGTACGGAGCTTGCCGGTCCACGCCGCGTACTGCTTCGGCTCGATCGTGCCGGCGGCCTCCGCGCGCAGCTGCTCGAGCACCGCGCGGGCGTCGCCGGCAATCGGGACGTCGACGTCGCGGTTGTGGCCGAGCTGTGCGGGATTGACGTCGACGTGGATCACCTTCATGTCGGCCGCGAATCGCGGGGGCCGGCCGAACTGGATCACCCAGTTGAAGCGCGTGCCGACCGCCAGCACGACGTCGGCTTCGGTGAACGCCTTGCTGCGCGCGTTGAGGAATGCGAGCGCGTGATCTTCGGGAATGAGCCCCCGCGAGATCGGCGTCGTGTAGAACGGAATGCCCGTCGCCTCGACGAAGTCCTGGAGCGCCTTCGCGCCGTCGGACCACCAGACGCCGCTGCCCGCCAGCACCACCGGCCGCTCGGCGCGGGCGAGCAGTGCGATGGCCTCGCGGACGGTTGCCGGATCGCCGAGCGTGCGGGGCGCCGGTCGCCAGGCGGCCGGGTACACGACGCTTTCTTCCTCGATCTTCTCCCCGAGCACGTCGCCCGGAAGGTCGAGATAGACGGGGCCCGGTCGGCCCGCCGTCGCCTCGCGGAAGGCGGTGGCGACCACGTCCGGGATCCGGCGCGCGTCATAGATGCGCTCCGCCCGCTTCGTGATTGGCTTCATGATCGCGACCTGGTCGATCTCCTGGAAGGCTTCCATCCCGAGGTAGACGCGCGGACTGGAGCCACCGATGGCAACGAGCGGCGCGCAGTCGGTGAAGGCGTTGGCGACGCCGGTCACGAGGTTGGTGGTGCCGGGACCGGAGCAGCCCATGCAGACGCCGGGGCGGCGCGTGATGCGCGTCCACGCGTGGGCGGCCAGCGCCGCCGCCTGCTCGTGCCGCGTGTCGATCGCGCGGACGCCGAGCTTGATGCACGCGGCCTCCGTCTCGAGCATCGGTCCGCCCATCAGGTAGAAGAGCGTGTCCACTCCCTGCGATCGGAGCGCCTGCGCCAGCACTTCGGAGCCCGTGATCGTCGCCATGTGCCGTCCTTTCCCCCGGTGGGTTCCGACGAATATAGCAACAATCGGTCGGCGGCGTGACGGCTGACGCGCGTGCGATACTCCCGGCATGCAGACCCGGACGCTCCACTCCGAGACGACGGCGGAAGCGTACCTCGAGCTCTTGAAGGATCGTGGCATCGACGTCTTCCTCGGCAACGCGGGCACCGACTTCGCGTCGCTGGTGGAGGCCTTCGCGCGCCTCGGCGCCGAGCGCGGGCGCGCGCCGCGGCCGCTCGTGGTGCCACACGAGTTCGTGGCGGTGTCGATGGCGCACGGCTATTACGTCGCGGGCGGACGCCCGGCCGCGGTGATGGTCCACGTGAACGTCGGCACCGGGAATGCCGCCACCGCGATCATCACCGCGTCGCGCGCCAACGTGCCGATCTTGATGTCGGCCGGGCGCACGCCGGTGACCGAGGAGGGCCTGCCTGGCTCGCGCGACCTGCACATCCACTGGGCGCAGGAGAGCTTCGATCAGGCGGCCATGCTCCGCGAGTACGTGAAGTGGGACTACGAGCTGCGCACGCCCGTGCAGCTCGAGGCCGTCGTCGATCGCGCGCTCGAGCTGATGCACGCCGAGCCACGCGGTCCTGTCTATCTGACGCTGCCGCGTGAAGTGCTGGCGGCTCGCCCCGGGACGATGACGATCACCTCGCCGCCGCGGCGGCAGTCGCGGAGCGAGCGCTTTCCGGATCCGGCGCGGATCGACGAGGCCGCGCGCTTGCTCGCGACCGCCGAGTCTCCGCTGATCCTCGCCTCGGCCGCGGGCATCGATCCGCGGGCGGTGGCGGGGCTGGTGGATCTCGCGGAGGCGGGCGGCATCGGGATCGTGGAGGCCGATCCGATCTACCTGAACGCTTCCCACCGCCACGAGCTGCACCTCGGCTACAACGCCTCCGGCACCACGAACCCGGCGCTGGCCGATGCCGATGCCATCCTCGTGGTGGAGGCCGACGTGCCGTGGTACCCGCACCTCGCGAAGCCGGCCCCCGGCGCGCGCATCATCCATCTCGGCGTCGACCCGTTCTTCTCGCGCTATCCGATGCGCAGCTATCCGTGCGACGTGCCCATCGCCGCCACGCCGGGTGTTGCGCTACCGCTCCTGGCGGAGGCGGTGCGTCGCCACGCCGATCGCGCGGCCGTCGCGCGGCGCCGCGAGCGGGTGACCGCCGAGCACCGGCGTCGCCACGCCGAGTGGGAGCAGACAGTGGCGCGGCAGGCGAGCGCCTCCACCATCGGCTTCGCGTGGGCGTCGCGCTGCATCGGCGAGATCGTGGACGACAGCACGGTCGTGGTGAACGAGTATCCGCTCGATCGCCGCTTCGCCGCCCTCACGCGCCCCGGCAGCTACGTCGCCTCGCCGCATTCGAGCGGCCTCGGCTTCGGCCTCGGCGCGGCGATCGGCGTGAAGCTGGCGAAGCCGGAGGCGACGGTCATCTGTAGCGTCGGCGACGGCGCCTACTTCTTCGGCGAGCCGCTCTCGTGTCTCTTCGTGCAGCGCGCGCACGCGCTGCCGATCCTGACCGTCGTCTTCAACAACCAGCAATGGGAGGCGGTGAAGTTTGGCACGCTGGCCGTGCACCCGGACGGCGTCGCGAAGACGCGCGGCTCGTTCCCGCTGAGCGAGCTGCGCCCCTCGCCGCGCTTCGAGGAGATGGCGCGGACGGTGGACGGCTACGGCGAGCGTGTGGAAACGCCCGGCGAGCTGCCGGCCGCGCTCAAGCGCGGCCTGGCCGCGGTGCGCGAGGGGCGGCCGGCGATCCTCAACGTCCTCGCCCAGCGGGCGGTGTAGTGCATGTGGCCCGCGCACTAGAGTAGTTGCGCGGGTGTCGATGCTCACGTAGACTCCCGGCTCCACAGAGTCCCGGACGCCGAACCCCAACCGATCGGAGCGCTGCGCCGCCCTCGGCCGTGGGTAGCCCGAGAGGCACATCAGCGTCTCCGTCGTCCTTCGGAGGTGGCCATGTCGCTCGGTCGCTCCGTCCGTCTCGCTCCCGTCGCCGTTCTGCTCGTCGCGTTGCTCTCGATGCCGGTGACCGCCCAGACGCCGAAATCGGGCGGGGTGCTCACGATCCACCCGCTGTCGGCGCCGCCGAGCCTGTCGCCACACGAGGAATCCACGATCGCCACCGTCCAGCCGGCGAGCGCCTGCTACAACAACCTGATCTACTTCGAGCCGGGCAAGAAGCAGGAGAGCGAGAGCACGATCATTCCGGAGCTGGCCGAACGGTGGTCGTGGCAGGATGGTCACCGCAATCTGGTCTTCCTGCTGCGGAGGGACGTGAAGTGGCACGACGGCAAGCCGTTCACGGCGCAGGACGTGAAGTACACGTTCGACGCCGTGCGCGGCGCGCCGGACGCGACGGCCAAGCTGCGCGTCAACCCGCGCAAGCTCTGGTACGAGAATGTCGAGCACATCGAGGCGCCCGACCCGCACACGGTCGTCTTCCGTCTCAAGCGGCCGCAGCCGTCTCTGCTGCTGATGCTCGCTTCCGGCTATTCGCCGGTGTACCCGGCCCACGTGCCGCTGGCCGAGCTCAAGACGAAGTGTGTCGGCACCGGCCCCTACAAGCTCAAGGACTACCGGCCCGGAGAGTTCGTCGAGTTCGTCCGTAACCCGGACTACTTCGTCAAGGGGCGGCCCTACCTCGACGGCATCAAGTGGATCATCATCAAGGATCGCTCGACGCAGATCGCCGCGCTCCAGGCAGGCCAGCTCGACGTCGCCGGCAGCGGCTGGAACCGCGCCAATGCGGAGACCGCCAAGAAGGGCAAGCCCGAGCTCGTCGTCCAGGAATCCGACTCGAACGTCAACGTGAACGTGCTCGTGAACTTCAAGAAGGCGCCGCTGACGGATGCGCGCGTCCGCCGCGCCGTGAATCTGGCGCTCGACCGCAAGGCCTTCAAGGAAGGGCCGATGCTCGGCGCGGCGACCTTCGGCGGCGCGATGCTGCCGCGGCCGGCCGGCGTCTGGGGTCTGCCCGCTGCGGAGGTCGGCAAGCTTCCGGGTATGGGCGATCCGGCGAAGCAGAAGGCCGAGGCGCGCAAGCTCCTCGCCGACGCCGGCTTCACCGCGGCCAATCCGCTGAAGCTCACCGTGTCCACGCGCGCGGTGGCCATCTACGTGGATCCGGCCAGCTGGATGGTGGACCAGCTTCGCCAGATCGGGATCGACGCCGTCCTCGAGCAGATCGAGACGGGCGTGTGGCATCCGAAGATGACCCGGCTCGATTTTCAAGTGGCGCTGAACCTGACCGGCATCGGTATCGACGACCCGGACGCCAACTTCTTCGAGAACTTCAAGTGCGGCTCCCAGCGAAACTTCTCGGGCTATTGCTCCGAGGAGATCGACCGGTTGATGATCCAGCAGTCGCAGACGCTCGACCGCGCCGCGCGGGTCAAGCTCGTGAACGACATCGACCGTCGGCTGCAGCAGGAGGGCGCGCGGCCGGTGCTCGGCTGGCAGAAGCAGTGGGCGGTGCACTGGGCCCACGTCAAGGCGTACCCGCAGCACGAGAACTCCATCTACAACGTGACGCGCTTCCAGGACGTCTGGCTGGACAAGTAGGGACCGCGCCGTGCGCGGATACGTCACCAAGCGGCTCGTGATCGCCCTCGTCACCCTCGTCGGGATGTCGATGGTGATCTTCTCGCTGATGCGCCTGGCGCCCGGCAACATCGTCGACATCATCTTCGAGTCGGCCGGCTACGTGGACCAGGCCGACAAGCGGCTGCTCGAGCGCGAGCTCGGCGTGGACCGCCCGATCCCCGTGCAGTACGCGCGCTGGGTCGGCGAGCTGCTGCACGGCGATCTCGGCAAGTCGTATCGGTACGACATGCGCGCCTGGGCCATCATCAAGCCGCGGCTGCCGGTGACGCTGGAGCTGGCGGGGCTGGCGCTGCTGTTCTCCATCCTGCTCGGCGTCCCCGCGGGGGTCATCAGCGCGGCCCGCCAGAATCGGCCCATCGACTACGTGCTGCGTGTGCTCTCGCTGGCCGGGCTCTCGATGCCGTCCTTCTGGCTCGGCATGGTGATCATCCTGCTGTTCGTGCGCTCGCTCGGCTGGATGCCGTCCGTGACGTACGTGTCGCCGTTCGACGACCTCCGGGCGAACCTGTGGCAGTTCGTCGTGCCGGCGCTGGCCGTGGGCTACCGGTCGTCGGCCCTCATCATGCGCATCACCCGCTCGGCCATGCTCGAGGTCATGCGGGAGGACTACATTCGGACGGCGCGCGCCAAGGGGCAGCGCGGCACGCTCGTCGTCTGGCGTCACGCGCTGAAGAACGCGAGCCTGCCGGTCATCACGCTCATCGGCATCGAGTTCGCGTTCCTCATCGGCGGCCTCGTCGTCACGGAAACGGTGTTCAATCTGCCCGGGGTCGCCCGTTACCTCGTCGACGCCATCCAGTTCCGCGACTATCCGGTGGTGCAGAATCTCGTGATGTTCATCGCCATCGTGGTGGTGCTGGCCAACCTCGCCGTGGATCTGCTGTACGCGTGGGTCGATCCGCGGATCAAGTACGGGAGAGCGTGATGGCCCGCGTCGTCGACACCGTCGAGCTGGCGGCGCCGAGCCTGGCGCTCCGCGAGGCGCCTCGCCGCTCCGCGGCCGTACGCTTCCTCCGCCGGCAGCCGCTCGGGGCCGCCGGAATCGTCCTCATGGCGGCGCTGCTGACGACGGCCATCCTGGCCGACGTCCTCGCGACCCACGATCCGGTGCGGACGTCCTCGCACGTGCTGGTCCCGCCGAGCGCCGAGTTCTGGCTCGGCACCGACAACCTCGGGCGCGACCTCTACAGCCGCGTGGTCCACGGCTCGCGCATCTCGCTCGTGATCGGCCTGGCCTCCACGCTGCTCGGGGCCGTCCTGGGCGGGCTCATCGGCCTCGTGTCCGGCTACGTCGGCGGCACCACCGATCTCCTCATCCAGCGCGTGATGGACATCATGCAGGCGCTGCCGATTCTCGTCCTCGCCCTCGTGCTCGCGGCCGCGCTCGGCCCCTCGCTGCCGAACGCCATCATCGCCATCTCGATCCCGATCGTGCCGCGCGCGGCGCGGCTCATCCGCGCCAGCGTGCTCGCCATCCGCGAGCTCGCCTACGTCGAGGCGGCGCGCGCGCTGGGTGTTCGCCACCCGCGGGTCGCCCTGCGGCACATCCTGCCCAACACGATCGGCCCGTTCATCGTGCTGATCACCGCCCAGCTCGGCGCGTCCATCCTCGTGGAGGCGGCGCTGTCGTTCCTCGGGCTCGGCATCCCGGAGCCGTATCCGTCGTGGGGGCGCATGCTCTCCATCGCCGCCGCGGAGTACGCCGAGAAGGCGCCGTGGCTCGTGATCTGGCCGGGTCTCGCCATCAGCCTGGCCGTGTTCGGGACCAATCTCCTCGGCGACGCCCTCCGCGACACGCTGGATCCACGCCTGCGCGGCTCGTAAGGCCGGCGCCGCCCCGCTCCCGACACCAGCCTCGCGTCACGGCAGGCCGGCGCCGGGCACGTCGACGCGATAGGTCTCGATGCGCCCGTCGGTCTTCTCGGCCATCGCCGGTCCGCTGCCCGTGTTGGTGAGCACGAACAGCGTTCGACGGTCCGGACCCCCGAGCATGCACGCGTAGGCGCCGTTCTGTCCGGTGACGAGGGTGCGATCGACGGTGCCGTCGGCACGCACGCGCACGACCCGATTCCGGCGCGCGTCGGCGACCCACACCGCGCCCTCGGCGTCGAGACAGATGCCGTCCGGAAAGCAGTCGCCGAGTGCGGCGTGCACGCGCCGGTTGGCGAGCGTACCGTCGGCAGCGACATCGAACGCGGTGAGGCGATGCGCGAGCGTCTCCGCCACGATGAGCGTGCCGCCGTCCGGCGTGATCACGGCGCCGTTGGGGAAGTGCAGGTCGTCGGCGACGCGGGTTACCCGACCGTCGGCATCCACGCGCGCGAGACAGGTCATGCGCTCCGGCTCGCCGTGATGGCGATCGAAGCCGAAGTTGCCGACGTAGGCGCGCCCTGCCGTGTCCACCACCATGTCGTTGCACGGGCCGGACGCCAGCGCCGAGAGGTCAGCGACCACGTGCGTCTTGCCATGCTCCACGCGGAGCAGCCGACGATCGAGCATCGAGACGACGAGCAGCGTGCCGTCCGGTCGCCAGCCGAGGCCGGACGGGCGCTGCGGGACTTCGACAACCGTCTCGAGCCGGCCCGCGAGGTCGACGGTGAGGACGCGGTGCGAATAGAAATCGGAGAACCAGAGCTTGCCGTCGCGCCAGCGCGGCGCTTCGGGGAAGGTGAGGCCGGCGACGAGCACGTCGCTCATCATTCGACCGCCAGCACGGCCTTGCCCGGATAGCGGCGATCGAGGAGATCCTGCGCGACCTCGCCGATGTCTTTCCACGAGCGCTCGATGCTGATATGGGGTGTGAGCTGGCCGGCGGCGACGAGCTCGGCCAGCCGCCGGAGCCCGACCGACGCCGGCTCGAGCCCGAGCTCCTGGAAGAGATAGAAGCCGTACAGCGTGGCGCGGCCGCCCACGAAGAACGTGCGGGCGTCGAACGTCACCTCGGCGCCGGCGGAGACGCCGAAGGTCACGCAGGTGCCGCCGCGGTCGAGCGCGGCCAGTGCCGTGCCGAGCGTGCGGCCGCCGACGGAGTCCAGGATCACGTCGTATTTCGGCGACGGCGGAATGTCGTCCCCGACGGTGATCTCGTGCGCGCCCAGCTGGCGCAGTGCCGGCGCCTGCTCGGCGCGGCGGGCGACCGCCGTCACGTGCGCTCCCGCCCGCCGCGCAAGCTGCACGGCGAAGTCGCCGACGCCGCCGGTGGCGCCGGTTACCAGCACGCGACGATTGAGCACGAGCCCGCCCTTCGCGAGCGCATAGAGCGCCGTGAGGCCGGCCACCGGGAACGTCGCCGCCTGCGCGAACGTGACCTTCTCGGGGAGCGCCGCCAGCGCATGGATCGGAAGCGTTACGCGCTGAGCCCAGGCGCCTTCCGGCAACAGCCCGACCACGCGCGTGCCAGCGGGCGGCCCGCTGCCGTCGGCGGCGGCGCGCTCCACCTCGCCGGCCAGGTCCCAGCCGGGACGCCAGCCGGCGGCCGCCATGCCGGCCCGCCGGACCTCGCCGCGGTTCAGGGAGATCGCGCGCACGCGCACGATGGCCTCGCCGCGGTCGGGCGCGGGATCGG
>Ga0075431_100000170_pt1 | contig 46128 bp, 42 predicted proteins | sample RhiMetdeltSRZDD5_FD_75297 | JGI IMG/M metagenome (GOLD analysis project Ga0075431, IMG submission 75297) | Populus rhizosphere microbial communities from Tennessee, USA - Rhizosphere MetaG P. deltoides SRZDD5 | ecosystem: Host-associated > Plants > Roots > Rhizosphere > Soil | place: USA... | reverse complement strand
CGGAGGCGAGGCCCTCGAGACACGAGCGATGATACGGACACGCGCCGGCGAACGCGTCCTCGGGATCGCGCGGAATCAGCACGTGACCCATCTCGGGATGGACCAGCCCGTGCAACGGAGTGCCCGCGACGATCGCGCCGCCACCGATTCCGGTCCCGACCGTCACGTACACGAACGGGTCGACGCCGCGCCCGGCGCCCCAGCGATGCTCCCCGAGTGCGGCGCCGTTGACGTCGGTGTCGAACACGATCGGCACGTTCAGTGTGCGCAGCGCGCCGACGACGTCTGCCCCGGCCCAGCCGGGCTTGGGCGTCGTCGCGATGTGACCGAACGTCGCGGATCCGCGGTCCAGATCGATTGGTCCGAAGCACGCGATGCCGATCGCGGCGACCGGCGTGTGCGCGCGAAAGAAGTCCAGGACAGCGGCGAGCGTCTCGGCCGGCGTCGTGGTCGGCACGCTCGTCTCGGCGCGCACGTCGTCGGGTCCGGTCGCGACGACACAGCGTACGCGCGTGCCGCCCGTCTCGACGCCGCCGACGAGCGGACCGCCGCTCAGGCGGGAGCCACCTCGACGCGCGTGTCGTTGTAGCAGGCGCCGCCGCAGATGTCGGCGTGGTGCGTGGGTGCGAGCGCGGACACCGTCTGTCCGTTGTCGCTCGTCTTCATCCAGGCGCCCTTGAGCGAGCACACGACGCCGGGCGGCACCGAGTCCGTGACGCGCACGGGCAGGTGAACCTCGCCGAGGTCGTTCCACACGCGTACGCGCATGCCGTCGGAGAGCCCGCGCGCCCGCGCGTCGTCGGGATGGATCTCGAGCGGCGGCGTCTCGGCGTTGGCGGTGCAGCCGCCGAACGTCGAGGTCGTACGCTTATCCGACGCCGGCGTGATGAGAATCAGCGGGTACGAGGACGTGAACGGGCGATAGTCGGGCAGTCGCGCGCCGTATTTGGTCTCGAGATACGGCGATGCGAGCTCCACCTTGCCCGACGCCGTCTTCGGAAAGACGTTGGCGAAAAGGTTCGCCTCGCCGCCGTCGAACGTCATCAGCAGCGCACGATCGAGCGGGATGCGGCTCGGCTGCACACCGCCCAGCCGCGCGTCCGCGCCGTCGACCGCGTCGTCCATGAGCTCGGCGTCGCTCGCGCGGAAGACCGGATCATCGAACCCAAAGCGCGCCGCCAGCCGCCGGAAGATCTCGGTGTTGGGTAGCGCCTCGCCCTGCGGCGGAATGACGGGCTCCGCACGCTGCAGCCAGTGCGTGCCGTACGCCGCGAACAGATCGTCGTGCTCGAAGTGGCTGCACGCCGGCAGCACGATGTCGGCATAGTCCAGGCTGTCCGTCATCACCACGTCCGAGCCGACGACGAACAGGTCCTCGCGCGCGAGCCCGCGGCGCATCCGATTCTGATCGGGATGCACCACGAGCGGGTTGTGGTTGTAGACGAAGATCGCCTTCAGCGGCGGCGAGAGCGCCGGATCGGTCAGATGCCGACCGACGTCCACGATGTTCAGTGTTCGCGTGCCCTTCGGCACGAGATCCGGCCGCGCCAGCTTGGCGGGCGTGCGCGGAAATGCCGCGCGCGCCGAGTTCACGAGCCCGCCGCCCCGCACGCCGAACTTGCCGGCGAGGGCGGGCAGCGCGAACACCGCGCGCACGCCACTGCCGCCGTTCTGATTGCGCTCCAGTCCATTGCCCACAGCGATGGCGGCGGGCGACACACTCGCATACCACTCCGCGAGCAGCTCGACGTCCGCCTGGGAGAGCCCGCACTCGCGTGCGGCGGCCGCCGGCGTCCAGCGCCGCGCGCGCTCCATGTACTCCTCGTAGCCGGACACGTGCCGCTCGACGAAGGCACGGTCGATGGCGCCGCGTCGTTCGAGCTCGGCGGCGATCGCCCACGCGAGCACGACGTCGGTGCCGGGCTTGATCGGCAGATGCAGATCGGCGCGCTCGGCGATCTTCGTCCGCTTGGGATCGACGACGACGAGCTTCGCGCCGTTGCGGCGCGCGCGATCGATGATCGGTGTGAGATGCAGACCCGACCATGTGACGTTGTAGCCCCACGCGATGATCAGCCGGCTCGCCTCGACCTGCTCCGGCGGAATTCCGGGCGCGGCGCCGTACGTGCCCGCCCACGCCTCGCTGCGAATGCCGCCGCAGAGTGGCCCGCGGTCGAGGAGCGTGGCGCCCAGCCGATGAAAGAAGCGCAGGTCCATCGAGCCGCCGGCGAGGAGGCCGTGCGGCCCACCATAGTTCAGCGGCATCACGGCCTGCGGTCCGTGCTCCGCGATGACGGACGACACGCGCGCGTGGATCTCGTCGAGCGCCTGCTCCCACGTGATGCGCTCGAAGCGCCCTTCGCCCTTCTTGCCGACTCGACGCAGCGGCGTGGTGAGGCGGCCGGGCCCGTGGACGAACTCCGGATACGACTCGGGCACCTTCGCGCAGAGCACGCCGGCCGTGTAGGGGTTGGCGCGCGAGCCGCGGATCTTCGTGATGCGGCCCGCGTCGACGGTGACGCTGAGGCTGCACGTGTCGGGACAATCGAGGGGACAGACGCTGGGGCGCTCGACGGTCGTAGGCGTCATGGATTCGGAGTATAGTCGCTCGCAGTCGCACCCGGGAGGGCCAATCATGACAGCCGTCACCCAGTCAATCGACCTCGATCGTCGCGGCCGCGTGGCCGTGCTGACCGTCAACAATCCGCCCGTCAACGCGCTCAGTCAGCACGTGCGACAGGGGCTGTCCCAGGGCCTGAAGCAGGCCATTGCCGACTCGGCGGTCCAGGCCATTGTGATCGTCTGCGCGGGTCGCACGTTCATCGCCGGCGCGGACATCACCGAGTTCGGCAAGCCGCCGGCGGAGCCGAGCCTGCACTCGGTGCTCGATCTGATCGAAACCAGTCCGAAGCCCGTCGTCGCCGCCGTCCACGGCACCGCGCTCGGCGGCGGTCTCGAGGTGACGCTCGCGTGCCATTACCGGATCAGCGTGAAGGACGCACGCTTCGGGCTCCCCGAGGTGAAGCTCGGCCTGCTGCCCGGCGCAGGCGGAACGCAGCGGCTGCCGCGCGTGGTCGGCGTGGAGAAGGCGCTGTCGATGATGGTCAGCGGAGATCCGATTCGCGCCGAGGAGGCGCTGGCCGCGGGACTGGTCGACGAGATCGTGCAGGGCGACCTCACGGCAGCCGGCGTCGCGTTTGCCGAGAAGGTGCTGAACGAGAAGCGCCCGCTGAAGAAGATCCGCGACCTCGATGACAAGCTCGCCGCCGTGCGCGGCAAGGCGGAGGTCTTCGCAAACTTCCGCAAGTCCGTCGCGCGCCAGACGCGCGGCTTCCGTGCGCCCGAGAACATCGTCAAGGCCGTCGAGGCCGCGGTGAGCCTGCCGTTCGACCAGGGAATCAAGCGCGAGCGCGAGCTGTTCGTCGAGCTGCTGAACTCGGCGGAGTCGAAGGCGCAGCGCTATTTCTTCTTCGCCGAGCGCGAGGCGGCCAAGGTTCCCGACGTGCCGGCCGACACGCCGGCGAAGGAGATCAAGAAGGCCGCGGTGATCGGCGCGGGTACGATGGGCGGCGGCATCGCGATGAACTTCGCCAACGTCGGGATCCCGGTCACGGTGGTCGAGGTCGCGAAGGACGCGCTCGACCGCGGGCTCGGCGTCGTCCGCAAGAACTATGAGACGACGGCGAGCCGCGGGCGGCTGACGATGGCCGACGTCGACAAGCGCATGGGCCTGATCACCGGCACCACCGACTTCAACGCGCTCGCCGATGCCGACATCGTGATCGAGGCGGTGTTCGAGGAGATGCCGATCAAGAAGGAGGTCTTCGCCAAGATCGACAAGATCGCCAAGCCCGACGCCGTGCTGGCGACGAACACGTCGACGCTCGACGTCAACGAGATCGCCTCGGCGACACGCCGGCCGGAGAGCGTGATCGGCACGCACTTCTTCAGCCCGGCCAACGTGATGCGTCTGCTGGAAAACGTCCGCGGCGCCAAGTCGTCGAAGACGACGATTGCGACGGCCATGGCCATCGGCCGGCGCATCAACAAGGTGCCCGTGCTCGTCGGCGTCTGCTACGGCTTCGTCGGCAACCGCATGCTGCACCAGCGCGGCATCCAGGCCGAGCGGCTCATTCTCGAAGGCGCGCTGCCGCACCAGGTGGACCGCGTGCTGTACGACTTCGGGTTTCCGATGGGACCGTTCGCGATGGGCGACCTCGCCGGTCTCGACGTCGGCTGGCGTATTCGCAAGGGCCGGGGCGTGAAGTCGCCGGTGGCGGATCGCATCTGCGAGCTGGGACGGTTCGGCCAGAAGACGGGCGCGGGCTATTACAAGTACGACGACAAGCGCAACCCGAGCCCCGATCCGGACGTGGAGAAGATCATCGTCGACGTTTCCACCGAGATGGGCATCACGCGGCGGCCGATCTCCGACGAGGAGATCCTCCAGCGGCTGCTCTACCCGATGGTGAACGAGGGCGCCAAGATCCTCGAGGAGAAGATTGCGGTCCGCGCCAGCGACATCGACGTGATCTGGGTCTACGGTTACGGCTGGCCCGTCTATCGCGGCGGCCCGATGTTCTGGGCCGACTCGATCGGCCTCAAGGCGCTGCGCGACAAGATGCTCGAGTTCCAGAAGAAGACCGGCGACGCGTTCTGGACGCCTGCTCCACTGCTCAACCGTCTCGCCGACGCCGGCAAGGGGTTCCTCGGCTAGTCCCTGATCAGTTTCCCTCGGGCGCGCCCGGCAACGCGCGTGTAACGCGCTGAAAAGCCTGGGCGCGCCGGTGCGGCATCCTCCTTGCCTACAGTCCCTGCACGAGGGGGACGTGCGACCAATTCCGAGCCAGCATACCGTCGTCGATCTGCTCGAACGCGCGTGGTCCGTCGTGCCGTCGGGCGGATCGCTTCCCGAGAGCGTGTGGCGCACCCGCCGCCGGTTCCTGCTCACGCTGGCGTGGCTGCACGCCGCCGCCATCGTGCTGGCCGGCCCCGTGCTCGGCCACCGGTGGGAGCTGAGCCTGCACGCGCTCATCGAGCACGGGACGATCCTGCACACGGCGCTCGAAGGTCTCGTCGTGGCGTTCTTTGCGGCGCTGGCGGGCTGGCCGCGCGTGAGCCGCACGTTTCAGACGACATGCGTGGGCTTCGCGCTCATGAGCGCGTCCGGGATCTTCGTGCACCTCTCGGGCGGCTACATCGAGGCGCACTTCCACTTCTTCGTGATGCTGGCGTTCCTCGCGCTCTGCCAGGACTGGATTCCGTACTTGCTGTCGGTGGCGTTCGTGGCCGTGCACCACGGCATCGTCGGCGTGCTGTGGCCGATGGAGGTGTACAACCACGCCGCCGCCTACGAGTCGCCGTGGCGGTGGGCCGGCATCCACGCGGGCTTCGTGCTCGCGTCGTGCGTGGGCAGCGTCATCGCGTGGCGCTTCAACGAGAGCGCCTCCGCGCGCACGGCCCTGATCCTCGAGGCCACGGGCGAAGGCATCTTCGGCGTCGACACCGCAGCCCGGATCACGTTCATCAACCCGGCGGCGGCGGAGATGCTCTGCGTCGACGGTCGCCGCGCCGTCGGCCGTCCCGTGGCCGAGACCCTGAGCATGCTCGGATCCGACGGCACGCCGCTCGCGCCGGCGGATCTGCCGATCTTCGCCCCGCTCGCGGACGGCCGCGCGCGGCAGGCCACCGACGCCGTGTTCACGCGCGCTGACGGCAGCGAGCTGCCCGTCGACTACGTCACGACGCCGATGATCGAGCGTAACCATCTCACCGGTCTCGTCGTGAGCTTCAACGACATCACGGAGCGCCAGCGCGCGGCGGCGGCGCTGCAGGCGAGCCACGCCGAGCTCGAGCAGACGCTCGCCGAGCTCAAGGCCACGCAGAAGCAAGTCCTTCAGCACGAGCGGCTTCGCGCGGTCGGCCAGATGGCGAGCGGCATCGCGCACGACTTCAACAACACGCTGGCGCCGATCCTCGGCTTCAGCGAGCTGCTGCTGCAAAACGGCACCCGGACGCCGGATCCCGGCAAGGCCGAGACGTACATGCGTCTCATCAACGTCGCCGCGCGCGACGCGGCGGCCGTGGTGCGACGCCTGCGCGAGCTCTATCGCGAGCGCGCCGAGAAGGCGGTCCTGTCGCCCGTGAACCTCGACCGGTGCATCAAGGAGGCGCTCGCGCTGACCGCGCCGCGCTGGAAGAGCCAGGCGCTCGCGGCGGGCGCGACGATCCGTATGCAGGCGGAGGTCGCCGCCTCGCTGCCGCCGATGCTCGGCGACGAGTCCGAGCTGCGCGAGGCGCTCATCAATCTGATCTTCAACGCCGTGGACGCGCTGCCGCGGGGCGGCACGATCACCGTGCGGGCGCGGCGAGAGGGTGACGGTGTCTGCGTCGACGTCGCCGATACCGGACTCGGCATGAGCGACGACGTCCGTCGGCGCTGCCTCGAGCCGTTCTTCTCGACGAAGGGCCAGCAAGGCAGCGGGCTCGGGCTGTCGCTCGTCAACGCGATCGTCGAGCGGCACGGCGGCACGCTGGCCGTCGAGAGCCGGCCCGGCGCCGGGACGACGATCGTCATGCGCTTCCCGCCCGGCACGTCGGCGACGACCGACGCGCGCGGTCCCGAGTCCCGCGAGGCGCCGCGTCGGCTCCGGATCCTGTTCGTCGAGGACGAGCCGATCGTGCGCAAGGCCATTTCGCAGCAACTGCTGGCGGTCGGTCACACCGTCGAGACGGCGGACAACGGCGTCGAGGGCCTCGAGAAATTCATGGCCGGGTGGTTCGACGTCGTGATCACCGATCGCGCCATGCCCGAGATGGGCGGCGACGAGCTGGCGGCGACGATCGCACGCCTGGCGCCCGACAAGCCGATCATCATGCTCACCGGCTTCGGTGACCTGATGGAGGCCAAGGGCGAAAAGCCCGCGGGCGTTCGCATCCTCTTGTGCAAGCCTGTGATGATCGAACAGCTCACGCGCGCGATCGCGGACGCGACGGTCGATCGGCTGCCGCGCAGCCGCCAGGACGCCTGATCAGGACGTCGGCCAGCTCGGCGCAGCACGCGGTAACCTCGTCGGCCGTGCTCGGGAACCACGCCCGAATCCACTCGGGCCGCTCGTAGAACGCGAGCGGCGCACGTCCGACGCGGCGGATGGCGCCGCGCCGCACCAGGCCGCTGGCATTGATGAAGCTCACCTCGTCCAGCAGCCGTCCCGGCGCGACGAACCCAACCGTGACCGGACAGAGTCGCCGCAGCGCCGGCAGGCTGTCGGCGACCCCGCGCAAGCAGAAGGCCTGCGTTCGCTCGAGCGTGCCCCGCGGCAGCCCGCGCAGCACCGCCTCGAGCGTGAGCCCCGAGAAGACCGTGTCGTCGACCACGGCAACGGACGCGGCACCGGCCACCGACGCCAACTGGTGGCCCAGAGTGCCAGCTCCGCCGGTGCTGAGATCGTAGCTGCCGGCGGCGTTCTCCTCGCGCGCGACCTCGATGCGCCGCACGGCAGGGAACCACCCCGTGCGCGCGTGCAGCGCGCGCGCCACGGCCTCGCCGGCGGCCGCGATGCCGATCGTGATCGCAAACGGCGTGTGCGAGCCCTGGCGGACGACGGCGTCCAGCTGGGCGTCGAGCGTGAGCACGCGCACGTGGGCGTCGCGGCGAACGAGCGCGAGCAGCCGCTGCGCCAGCGCTGCCGCGTCGGGGTCGTCCTCGGTGAGTGCGGTCAGGTCGTCGTGGACGTAGAGGCTGCGCGGGGTCGCGGTCATGCGGCGCGCGGCAGCGCCGCCGCCGCGCGGATGGGAGCGGCGAGCGCCAGCGCGAACGCGCCGTCGCTGTCCCAGCGGTGGAGCCGCATCCCGGCGGCGCGGAGCATCGCCTCCACCGACGCGCGGGTGAATTTGTACGCGCTCTCCGTCCAGATCGTCTCGCCAGCTTCAAAGCTCACCGTCATGTCCAGCTCGCGCACGCGCACCGTGTGATCCGTGGACGCCACGAGATGCATCTCCACGCGGGCGGCCTCGGCATCCCAGCGCGCGTAGTGGCCGAACGCCTCGACGTCGAAGTCGGCGCCGAGCCGCCGATTGATCACGCGGAGGATATTGCGGTTGAACTCGGCGGTGACGCCGGCGGCGTCGTCGTAGGCGGCGTGAAGCGCGCAGGGCGACTTGACGAGATCGACGCCGAGCAGCAAACGATCGCTGCTGCCGAGCAAGCGTCGGACGTCGCGTAGCAGCGTGTGACGGGCGGCCGGATGCAGGTTGCCGATCGTCGAGCCGAGGAAGGCCACGAGCCGCCGCCCCGCCGGCGGCGGGATTCGTCGCAGGTGACGCTCGAAGTCGGCGACGACCGCGTGGACCTCGCTGACCTCGCCTCGGGAGAGCAGCGTGTCGCCGGCCGCGGAGAGCATCGACGCGTCGACGTCGACGGGGACGTAGCGCGCGAGCGGCCCACTGCCGTTCAGGGCGGCCAGCAGCATGCGCAGTTTCGCCGGCGAGCCCGCGCCCAGCTCGACGATCTCCTCGGGCCGAACGTCGTCGACGATCGCCGCGGCGTGGGCTGCGAGCAGCCGCTGCTCGGCGCGCGTGAGGTAGTATTCCGGCAGATGCGTGATGCGCTCGAACAGCGCCGACCCAGCTGCGTCGTAGAAGTATTTCGGCGGCAGCCACTTCTCCCGTGCACTGAGCCCGCGACGGACATCGGCGGCGAGCGCCGCGGTGAGCGCGTCGTCGTCGACGTGGACGTCGGCGTGATAGCGCGTCACAGGTCTCGCGCGAGGCGAATGCCCGAGAACTGCCAGCGCGCGTCGGGCGGGAAGAAGTTGCGGTAGCTCGCGCGAATGTGCGAGCGCGGCGTTGCGCACGAGCCGCCGCGAAGGACCATCTGGTTGACCATGAATTTCCCGTTGTACTCGCCGAGCGAGCCGGCCAGCGGGCGGAAGCCAGGGTACGGCAGGTACGCGCTGGCCGTCCACTCCCACACGTCGCCGAAGAGCTGCGCGAGACCGGTGTGCGTTGGCGGCTGCGGGTCGTCGGCAGCGTCGTCGAGCAGGTTGCCATCGACGGGCTGGCCGGCGGCGGCATGCTCCCACTCCGCCTCCGTCGGCAGCCGTGCGTGTCGCCAACGCGCGTACGCGTCGGCCTCGTAGTAGCTGACGTGCGCGACCGGTGCCCGGGCCTCGAGCGGCGCGACGCCGCCGAGCGTGTATGCGTGCCATGCGCCGTCCACGCGCTCCCAGTAGAGCGGCGCGCGCCAGTCGCGCTCGCGCACGGTGCGCCAGCCGTCCGACAGCCAGAGATCCGGCCGCCGATAACCGCCGGCCTCGACGAATTCCAGATACTCCGCGTTCGTGATCAGCCGCGAGCCGAGCGTGTAGGGTGCCAGCGCCACGCGGTGCCGCGGCCGCTCGTTGTCGAACGCGAAGTCGGCACTTCCGTGGCCGATCTCGACGACCCCGCCCTCGAAGTCCACGAACGTGTGCGGCGCCGCGGCGCGGCGGGGCCGCGCGAGCGTGCGATACGCCGGGCGCAGCGGGTTGGCGCCGAGGTTGTACTTGAGATCGGTCACGAGCAGCTCCTGGTGCTGCTGCTCGTGATGCAGCCCGAGCTCGATCACCGGCCCGACGGTGACGACACCGTTCCCGTCCTCCAGCAGCGCCATCATGGCCTTGTCGACGTGCGCGCGATACGCGAACACGTCCGCGACGGTCGGCCGCGAGAGCGTGCCGCGCGCGGGACGCTCGAACTGCGGCCCGACGCCGTTGTAGTACGAGTTGAACAGCACCGCGTAACGCGGGTCGAGTGGGCGGTAGTCGGCTGCGCGCGCGCGCAGCACGAACGTCTCGAAGAACCAGGACACATGCGCGAGGTGCCACTTGGCCGGACTCGCCTCGGGCATGGCCTGCACGCAGTAGTCTTCCACCGCGAGCGGCTCGCAGAGCCGCTCGGTAGCTCGCCTAACGTCCAGGTAGTGTTCGAGCAGGCTGGAATCCTCGCGCATCCGCAGGGCGGATTTGCAACGGTCGCGCCAGCGACCGGCGCCGCGGTGGTACCCTCGCGGCCATGAAAGCAACAGGCTTCCAGACGCTCGTCGAATCCGATCGCACGACATTCGAAGTCCGCACGGCCGGCTCCGGGCCGGCGGGGCGGCTGCCGCTCACCGCGGAGATGCTGCTCGAGCGACCGAGCGGCGACGTCTTCGGCCTCACGCAGAACGCGGGCATGGGGTGGGATCCGCGCGAGCTCGGCCGGCCCCAGTTCCTGATGCTTGGTACCAATGGCGGCATCCGCGCCGCGGACGGCCGTCCGATCGCCCTCGGCTATCACACCGGACACTGGGAGATCGGCCTGCTCATGCAAGCAGCCGCCGAGGAGCTCGCCGCGCAGGAGTGCCTGCCATTCGCCGCGTTCTGCTCGGACCCGTGCGATGGACGTACGCAGGGAACCGTCGGGATGATGGACAGCCTGGCCTATCGCAACGACGCGGCGATGGTGCTGCGCCGTCTCGTGCGCTCGCTGCCCACGCGCAAGGGCGTGCTCGGCATCGCGACGTGCGACAAGGGCCTCCCCGCGATGATGATGACGCTCGCCTCGATGCGCGCGCTGCCCGTCGTGCTGGTGCCGGGCGGCGTGACGCTGCCGCCGATCGACGGCGAGGACGCGGGCAAGGTCCAGTCCATCGGTGCGCGCTTCGCCCATGGCGAGCTGACGCTGGAGCAGGCGCAGGACCTCGGCTGCCGCGCGTGCGGCTCGCCGGGCGGCGGTTGTCAGTTCCTCGGCACCGCCGCGACGTCGCAGGTGGTCGGCGAGGCGCTCGGCTTGTCGCTGCCGCACTCGGCGCTGGCGCCGTCGGGCCAGCCGATCTGGACGGACATGGCGCGGCGCTCCGCGCGCGCGCTCGTGAGTCTCGCCGCGCGCGGTATCACCGCGTCGGCGATCGTCACCGACGCGGCGATCCGCAACGCCATGGTCGTGCACGCCGCATTCGGCGGCTCGACGAATCTGCTGCTGCACACGCCCGCCATCGCGCACGCGGCGGGCCTGCGCCGGCCGAGCGTCGAGGACTGGATCGCGGTCAACCGCCGCGTGCCGCGGCTGGTCGACACGCTGCCGAACGGTCCGCACCCGACCGTGCGCGCGTTCCTCGCCGGCGGCGTGCCGGAGGTGATGCTGCACCTGCGCCGCCTCGGCCTGCTCGAAGAAGGAGCACTCACCGCCAGCGGCGAAACGCTCGGCCGCGTGCTCGACTGGTGGGAGGGCAGCGAGCGCCGTCGCGTGCTGCGCGAGCAGCTGCGGCGCGCTGACGGCGTCGCACCCGAGGACGTCATCATGGACCCCGATCGCGCGCGCGCCCGCGGGTTGACGAGCACGGTGACGTTCCCGCGCGGCAACCTCGCGCCCGAGGGTTCGGTGATCAAATCGACGGCGATCGATCCGTCGGTCGTCGATGCCGACGGCGTCTACCGAAAGACCGGGCCGGCGCGCGTGTTCGTCCGCGAGAAGGACGCGATCGCGGCGATCAAGAATCCTGGTTCAGGCGGCATCAAGCCCGGCGACGTGCTGGTGTTGATCGGTCGCGGCCCGCTCGGCGCGGGGATGGAGGAGATCTACCAGATCACGGCCGCGCTGAAGCACCTCTCGTTCGGCAAGCACGTGGCCGTGATCACCGACGCGCGCTTCTCCGGTGTCTCGACGGGCGCCTGCGTTGGGCACGTCGGGCCCGAAGCCCTCGCGGGTGGACCGATCGGCCGGGTGCGCGACGGCGACAGCATCCGCATCGTGATCGATCGGCATCGGCTCGAGGGGTCGATCGACCTCGTCGGCGAGAGCGGCCGAACGTTCTCTCCCGAGGAGGGCGCGCGAGTGCTCGCCGCACGCGCGCCGCAACCGGATCTGTCGCCCGATCCGGAGATCGCGGACGACACGCGGCTGTGGGCCGCGCTGCAGCAGGCCGGCGGCGGGACGTGGGGCGGCTGCGTCTATGACGTCGACGCGATCGTGGCCGCGCTTCGCGACTGACATCGGAGTATCGATCGGCGTCGTATAGGCAGAGCGCAATCCGGGCTATCGGAGCTTGCGGGGCGATGCCACGCCGCTACAGTGCGTTACATACGGCTATGCGCACCGCGGCGCTCAGCACATCAAAGGATTTACTCGAGCCGCTGCTCGATGCCCGCCACGTCGAGCTCGCGCTGCTCGAGGGTCTCAGCGATCCCGAGATGCTCGGCACCGCCGGGCACTTCCTCGAGCCACCGATCTGGGAGATGGGTCACGTCGGGTGGTTCCAGGAGTACTGGCTCCTACGCCGGCTCGACGGCGTCGACACGCTGCTGCGCGGGTCCGACGAGCTCTACGACTCGTTCTGCGTCCCCTATAGACAGCGCTGGGAGCTGCGCTTTCCGACGCGCACGGAGACGCTGAAGTACATCACGGACGTTTTGGAACGGAGCGTGACGCGGCTCGGGTCGCGCGAGCCGACCGCGGCCGACGCGTACTTCTATACGCTGGCTGCTCAGCACGAGGGCATGCACGCCGAAAATCTCACGGCGATCCTCCAAACGCTCGGGTATGCGCGGCCAGCGGGGCTGCGTCGGCGATGCACAGCGTCGGACGTTGCCGCCGATTTTCGCCTTCATGACGTGTCGGTGCCGGGAGGGACGTTCATGCTCGGCGCCGATCCCGACGAACCGTTCGTCTTCGACAACGAAAAATGGGCGCATCCGGTCGAGGTCGCGCCGTTCCGCATCGCGGCGACTCCCGTCACGAACCAGGACTTCACGGCGTTCGTCGACGACAGCGGCTATCGCCGCCGCGAGTGCTGGGGCCGGCGCGGCTGGGACTGGCGCCGCCGCCAGCGCGCCGAGCATCCGCTCTTCTGGCAATGCCACGAGGGGCGGTGGTTCGAGCGACGGTTCGAGATGCTCGTGCCGCTCGAGCCGTGGCATCCCGTCGTCCACGTCAACTGGTACGAGGCCGAGGCGTTCTGTCGCTGGGCGGGCCGCAGGCTGCCGACGGAGGCCGAGTGGGAGATGGCGGCCACGCTCGATCCCGTCACGCGATGCAAACGTCGGTTCCCGTGGGGCGATGCGTTCCCCACGCCCGAGTGTGCCAATCTCGACTACCACGCCGGTGGAACGCTCGACGTGCGCGCGCTGGCGGCCGGTGACAGTCCAGTCGGCTGTCGGCAGATGATCGGCAACGTGTGGGAGTGGGTGGCGGACACGTTCAAACCGTATCCGGGCTTCGTGTGCGACCCGTACAAGGAGTATTCGGAGCCGCATTTTGGTCAAAAGAAGGTGCTCAAAGGCGGCTGCTGGACGACGCGCTCGCGATTGATTCGCGCCACGTGGCGCAACTTCTTCAAGGCTCAGCGACGGAACATCTTCGCCGGCTTTCGGACGGCGGCGCTCTAAGCGCCTTTCACCGGCCGATCCCGCGCGCCATCAGCACGGCCATCAGCGGCATCAGCGCCAGCAGCACGACTTCGACGTGGATCAGCCGGCGCGCTGCGGCGATCTCGGCGGCCGGCGGCAGCGCGCCCGACTCGAGCAGGGTCCGCCGCCAGCGTATGAACGCCATCGTCGGCTTGATCGACAGCGTCGCGATCGCAATGTAGAGCGCCATCTTCGCCAGGAAAAACGGGTTGGGGAGGTAAAAGCCGACGCCCTTGGCGTAGAAGAACAACCGAAGCAGCCCCGTCGCCAGCGCCAGCAGCGCGCCGGCGAAGAAGAAGATGTCGAGCCGCGGCAGCAGCCGTACCTGCTCGGCCGCCAGCGACGGCCGGCACACCGCCATCTCGGCAACGAGGAAGCCCGCGAGCAGCACGATGGCGAGGTAGTGAAGGTAGGTGACGAGCGGCTCCATGGCCGCGATCCTATCCCGGCGCTCGCCGATGCGCGAGCCACAAGCCGAGCGCGACACACACGAGCCCGCCGACCGCCGGCAGCGTGATCGACTCGGCCAGCACCAGCGCGCCGAGCAGCGCGGCGGTGAACGGACTCAGAGCCAGAAAAACCGTCACGTCTGTGGCCGGCGCGTTGCCGAGCGCCCAGAGCCAGAGCACGTAGCCGACGCCGCTGCTCACGCCGATGAAGACGACGGCGGCCCAGCCGCCGCCGGTGAATCGCGGCCAGTCCGCGAAAAATCCCTCGCCGATGGCCAGCACGGCGAGAAAGATGACGGAGGCCAGCATCGCGAGGGCGCTCACCGGCAGCGTGGGATAGCGGCGCAGGTACGGACGATAGAGCACGCTGCAGACCGCGGCGCTGAGCGCGGCGCCGAAGACCGCGGCTTCGCCGAGCCAGCCGTGCGGGTCATCGACCTGGCGCCAGGCCTTCTCACCCAGCGCGAGCGCGACACCGGCGAGGGTCAGCAGCACGCCGGCGCTCTTCACGGCCCCAATGCGCTCGTGACCGAGCAGCGCGGCGAGCACCATGGTGAGCAGCGGGACCGTGGCGAAGATCAGCGCCGCGCGCGCGGATGGAATAAAGCGCAGGCCGTAGTTCAGGAGCGCGATCAGGACGCCGAACTGCACGACACCGAGCAGCGCGATCGGTGTGATATCGCGCGCGGCGAGGCGTGGTCGCCCGGCGGCGAGCACGGCCGGCAGCAGGATCAGCACGCCGATCGTGTAACGGAGCAGCGCCAGCGACACCGGACCCGTCTGATCCACGACGAACCGTGTGGCGACCATGGCCGAGCCGACCTGCACAGCCGTGGCCGCGGCGGCCGCCGTCGCGAGCGCCCGCCGCGTCAGAGCTTTTTCTTCCAGGTCTCGCCCACGAGGTCGTGGCCGAAGCTCGTGTGGCGCTCCTTGCGCGTGAGGCGATACCCCGCGGCTTCGTAGATGCGGCGGGCGCCGGCCAGCACGCTGTTGGTCCAGAGCACAATCGTGTGATAGCCAGCCTCGCGTGCGAACCGCTCGCACTCCGCGACCAGCCGCGTGCCCACGCCGAGCCCGCGCGCCTTGGGCTCGACGAGGAGCAGGCGCAGCTGCGCCGTCGTGGCCGTGCGCCGCACGAGGAAGACCGAGCCGATCCGCTCGCCGTCCTTCTCGGCGATCCAGCAGCGCTCGCGTTTGGGATCGTAGCGCTCGATGAACCGCGCGACGATCCCAGCCACCAGCGCCTCGAAGCGCTCGTCCCAGCCAAATTCCTCCGCGTAGACCGCGCCGTGTCGCTGAACGACCCAGCCCATGTCGCCGGGACGGTGGGGGCGCAGCATGAACGGCGGCGTGCGGTCCGCGCCGCCGAGGATGCCTTCGATGGTGTCCATCGCTTCGACCAGCCGATGCTGATCGGCGTCGCCGAGCGGTGCGAGCAGGGCGACGATCTCGTCGTGCGAGCGCGCGCCCAGCGGCGCGAACGCTGCGCGGCCGGCCGCGGTGAGTGCCAGGTGACTGCGGCGGCCGTCGGCCTCCGAGCGGGTGCGCGTGATCAGCCGGCGGCGCTCGAAGCCGCGCAGCAGGCGGCTCAGGTAGCCGGCGTCGACGCGGAGGTCGCGGCAGAGCTCGGTGGCCGTCGGCGGATCCGCGCGATGGGCGAGCTCGTAGAGCACGCGCACCTCGCCCAGCGAGAAATCGCCGCCGAGATACTGCAGCACGCCGATCTTGGACGTGTAGAAGCGGTTGAACCGCCGCACCGCGGACACGCGCCGCTCGAGCTCGGCCTTCGCCATGGACCCTCCCGAGATGGTTGACAATAGTCAACTAATCAAGTTGGTTCTGTCAACCGTCGGGAGTGGCGGTCGGCCTGCCGCGCGGCCGCGGTCAGGCCCCAGTTGGCCTCGCCGTGCGTAAGAGCTACTTGAAATTGGCGGGTTGGACTCCCCGAAGTCGGGAAACGACCAACGCCGAAGCTCAGGGCGCTGCGGATTCGTAGACGTTGAAAAGCCAACGGGCGGGGCGTCGACCCCGGATACCTTGGGTTTTCACCCAGGCCCGAGTGGTACGTGGCCCCGCCCGCTGTAACGCCGCCTTTTCCGTCAGCCGCCGTTGCCGGCGGTACCCACGGTGCTCAGCGTCGTCGCGCGTGTGTACTGCACGCGTAATGCCACCGACCTGCGGCAGGTCTACGACTCGCTCAGCCCTTTCGGTTCTTCGGCCAGAGCTGCATCACCTGTCGCAGAATCGCGAACTCTCCGAGGTGGTAGGCGTTGTGGTCGATCGCGAGGAACGCACAGCGGACGACCGACTTGTTGTTCGCGAACGGCACCGGCGCGAAGACGTCGATGCGCGGATCGGCGAGCATCGTGTCCATCCGGTCGAGATCCTTGGCTACGCGCCGCGGTTCGGTCGCTCGTCTTTCATCCCTCGGGGAAAAAGACGAACAGCACGCAGCCGTACTCTGACTGAGGCACATGCGCGGACCCTGCGGGATTGTGTAACACTTCCTCGGGTCCGGGAGTGTGGACGTCCAAGCGTGTAAATTTCGCACCCGCGTCTATCTCAAGAATCTGCGCCTTGGCGCCACTTGCCCCCCTGCCAAAGGATCCGCTTTCGAATGCCGGGAGCAAGATTGATCATGTGAACACCTCGTTGAGACGCGGGCTCCGTGCGGGTCCCGTTCTTTGGACCGCGACCGCTCAGGGCTTGTGGAAGCGCTCGACGCCGTCGCGGCCGAGCTCGCGCACCGCGCGGCCCTCGGCCTCGAGGAAGTTCAGGTGTGCGAGCGTCTCGCCGATCGCGAAGCCGAGCTGGTGCGTGTCGAGCTCGCGCCGGAACAGCACTGGGATCAGCTCGGCGCCGGTCTTGGGCTCGATGAGCGCGTCGGCGGCTTCGGCCAGACGCGCGTCGTGGTGCTGCACCAGCGTCGAAAGGCGGTGATGCAGCCCGCGGAAGGGCAAACCGTGCGAGGGCAGCACCAGCGTGTCCGCCGGCAGCCGCAAGAAGCGCGCGAGAGAGTCGAGGTAGTAGCGCAGCGGGTTCTCGCGCGGCCGCTCGGGCCACACGCTGACGTTGGTCGTGATCTTCGGCAGCACCTGATCGCCGGCGATGAGCACGTGCAGGTCTTCACACCACAGACACGCGTGCTCCGGCGAATGGCCGCGCGCGGTAATCACGCGCCAGCGCCGGCCGTCGACCGTCACCGTCTCGGCGTCGGCGATCGGCATGAAATGAAACGGCAGGCCGCCGACGAGGCCGGGGTAGTGGTTGCCGCGCGCGCGCATCTTCGCCGTGTGCTCCTCGGCGATGCCGTGGCGCCGGTAGTGCGCGACGCGCCGGTCGAGGTCCGCATCGTCGCGGCTGCGCAGCGCGTATTCCGCAGCCAGCCATTCGGTCTGCGTGCACCAGAGGTCGGCCTTCCAGCGCTCGGTCAGCCACGAGGCATTGCCGATGTGGTCGGGATGGAAGTGCGTGACGAGCACACGCCGGATCGGCTTGCCCTCGAGGCCGTGCGAGAAGAGCTGCTCCCAGCGCTCGCGCGTCGGCGCCAGCGCGACGCCGGTGTCGACCGCCGTCCAGCCATCGCCGTCCGCGAGCAGCCACAGGTTGATGTGGTCGAGCTGGAACGGCAGCGGCATGCGGAGCCAGCGCACGCCCGGCGCGACGTCGATCGTCTGCGCCGCCGCCGGTGGCTCTTTCCACGGATGCTCGAGGGCCATGCGGTCGAGTCTACCCGCGCAGTCCGGGCATGTCGAAGCGGCGCTCCTTTAGATCCTTCACCAGCGACGCGGACTGTTCTTTCGTCAGCGCCACGAGCGGCGGGCGCACGGTCGACCACTCGGCGACGCCGGACCAGTGCGCGATCGCGGCCTTGAGCGCGGGGATCATCGGATACTTTGCGAACGTGCCGCGGATCTCGTCCAGCCGCTTCTGCTGCGCGTCGGCGTCGGCGTCGCGCCAGGTATCGTAGAGCCGCGCGATCGCCGCGGGGTTCGTGTTGGCGGTGGCGCTGATGCAGCCGGCGCCGCCGTTCCGCATGCCGGCGAGCAGGAACGTCTCGGCGCCCGGGAACACGTCGAAGCCCGCAGACGCGAAACGGTCGAGCATCGCTTTGGTGTTGTTCCAGTCGCCGCCGGAGTCCTTCGCGCCGGCGATGACCCCGGGGTAGGCCTTCAGCAGCCGCTCGATCAGCGTGAGCGTGATCGGCACGTTCGACACCGGAGGGATGTGGTAGAGGTAAATCCGCAGCCCGCTATCACCGACGCGTTCGACGATCTCCGCGAAGTTCCGGAAGAGGCCGTCGTCCGACACGCCCTTGTAGTAGAACGGCGGCAGCATCAGCACGCCGCCGCAGCCGAGCTTCACCGCGTGCTTCGTGAGCCGCACGGAATCGGTCAGCGCGCAGCAGCCGGTGCCCGGCATCATGCGTCCGGTATCGAGTCCGGCAGCGACGAGGCGATCGAGCAGCTCGATCTTCTCCTCGGTCGCCAGCGAGTTGGCCTCGGAGTTCGTCCCGAACACCGCGAGGCCGACGTTCTGCGCGAGCAGCCACCGGCACTGCCGAACGAATTTTTCGGCGTCGGGTGAGAGGTCGGGCTTGAACGGGGTGACGACCGGAGACAGCACGCCGGTGATGCGCTTGCGATTCACGCTCGGGGCTCCTCTCGTCTCAGAAAATCGAAATCGCAGCCGTGCTCGGCCTGGAGCACGGACTGCATGTAGAGCTTCGCGTAGCCGCGCGTCGGCGGCGTCGTGGGCGGCCGCCACGCGGCACGGCGACGGCCCAGCTCTGCCTCGTCGACGAGCAGATCGATGCTGCGCCTCGCGACGCTGAGGCGGGTCCGGTCGCCGGTTTTCGCGAGCGCCAGTGGCCCGCCGACGGCGGCCTCGGGTGACACGTGCAGCACGATCGTGCCGTACGCGGTCCCGCTCATCCGCGCGTCGGAGATGCGGACCATGTCCTTCACGCCGGTCTTCGCAAGCTTGGCCGGAATCGGTAGGTAGCCGGCTTCCGGCATCGCGTAGCCGCTCTTCGGCCCGGCGTTCTGCAGCACGAGGAAGTCGTCGGCGCTGACGTCGAGGTCCGCCCGGTCGACGCGCGCGGCGAGATCGTCCAGCGACGAGAACACGACGGCGCGCGCCTCACGCTCGAACAGCGCGGGATCCGCTGCGGAGCGCTTGAGGATGGCGCCGCTCGGCGCGAGCGAGCCGAACAGCGCGACGAGCCCGCCCTGCTTCTGATAGGGATCGTCGAGCGCGCGCACGACGGCGCGGTCGACCCACGCCGGCTCGCCAGCGAGACGCTGGCCGAGCGTCTCCCCGGTGACCGTCAGGCAATCGAGGTGCAGCAGCGGCTTGAGCTCGCGCAGCACGGCGCCGACGCCGCCGGCGGCGTGCAGATCGGACATGTAGTGCTGACCCGTGGGCTTGAGATCCACCAGCACGGGCGTCGAGTCGCTGAGCTCGTTGAGACGCTCGAGCGAGATCGGCACGCCGACGCGGCCCGCGATCGCGGTGAGATGGATGATCGCGTTCGTCGAGCCGCCGATGGCGAGCAGCACGCGCAGCGCGTTCTCGACGGACTTCGCGGTGATGATCTTCGACGGCGTCAGCTTCGCGGCCGCGAGCGCGACGGCCTGACGGCCGCTCGCCTCAGCCGCGCGCAGGCGATCGGCGTGCACCGCCGGGATGGCCGCCGTGCCGGGCAGCGCCATGCCGAGCGTCTCGGCGATCGACGCCATCGTCGATGCGGTGCCCATCACGGCGCACGTGCCGGCCGTCGTCGCCAGGTTGCCTTCGATCTCCTGAATCTCGGTCGCGCTCAGCCCGCCGGCGCGGTACTTCGCCCAGAACCGCCGGCAGTCGGTGCAAGCGCCGAGGCGCTCGCCGTGATACGGCATGGGCATCATCGGCCCCGCGAGCAGCTGCACGGCTGGGACGTCCGCCGACGCCGCGCCCATGAGCTGGGCGGGTACCGTCTTGTCGCAGCCGCCGACGAGCACCACGGAGTCCATCGGCTGAGCGCGAATCATTTCCTCGACGTCGATCGACATCAGATTGCGGAACATCATGCTCGTCGGCGACAGGAAGACTTCGCCGAGGGAGATCGTGGGAAAGTCCAGCGGTAGTCCGCCGGCGGCGACGACGCCGCGCTTGACGGCGTCGATCAGCTCGGGAAAGTGCCGATGGCAGTTGTTGAAGCCGCTCGCCGACTGCGCGATACCGACGACGGGGCGTGCGAGCATCTCGCGTGAGTACCCCATGGACGTCGCGAACGAGCGGCGCAGATAGAGCGAGAAGTCGGCGTCGCCGTAGTTCGTCAGTCCCCGGGCCAGGCCGTGCGCACCGTCCGTCATCGCCTCTGGATTGTAGCGCGGCCTCCTCGGTACGATGGGCCAATGCGCTATCACTTCTCGGGCGTGGGCGGTGCGGGCATGAGCCCGCTGGCGCGGTTGATGCGGGCCCGCGAGCACAGCGTGCAGGGCTCGGATCGCGCGTTCGATGTGGGCCGAAACCGCGAGGCCGCCGATGCGCTGCGCGCGGCCGGCGTCGAGCTCGTCCCGCACGACGGTCGCGCGATCACCGTGGGCATCGATCGCTTCGTCTTCTCGACGGCGGTGGAAGCCGACACGCCTGAGATGAGCGCGGCGCGCGCGCTCGGGCTGACGACGATCGCGCGGCCCGCGCTGCTGGCGGAGATGGTCAACACCGCCCGCCCCGGTGTCGCCGTGAGCGGCACCAGCGGCAAGAGCACGATCACGGGGATGCTCGCGTGGCTGGCGCGCGAGTCCGCTGCGCCGGCCGCCGTCATCGGCGGCGCCGCGCTGGTCGGTGAGGGCGGCGGCGGCTGCCTGGTGACCGGGACGGTCGACGGCGCCGTGGTGGCCGAGGCCGACGAGTCCGATGGCACGCTGGTGGGCTATCAGCCAGTGTTGGGACTGATCCACAACATCAGCCGCGATCACACGGAGCTCGAGCCGCTGCGCAAGCAGTTCGCGACCTTCGCCGCGCAGTGCGGGCGGCTCTTGGTCAACGCGCGCTGTGCCGAGGCCGCGGCGCTCGGCCGCGACGTCGGGGCGACGACCTACGGCGTCGCGAGTGGAGCCGCCGCCCCCGTGACGGCGCGGGTGCTCGGGCCGGCGCGCGCGGCCGGCCTCCTGCGCTGGCGCGGCCTCGACGTCGCCCTCGACGTGCCGCAGCCGGGCCTGCACAATCTCGAGAACGCGGCGGCCGCCGCACTCATCGCGCTCGAGCTGGGCGTCGCGCGCGCGAACGTCGAGGCGCTGCTCCCGCGCTTTCCCGGCGTGGCACGGCGCTTCGAGACGATCGGCATCACGGCGTCCGGCATCCGGGTCATCGACGATTTCGCGCACAACGCGGAGAAGATTCGCGCGGCGCTGACCACCGCGCAGGCGGGTGCGGCGCGCGTCGTCGCGGTGTTCCAGCCGCATGGGTTCGGGCCCGCGCGCTTCCTGCGCGGCGAGCTCCGCGAGATGCTTCCTCGCCTGCTGCGCCCTGCCGATCGTCTTTGCTACGCGGAGATCTACTACGCGGGCGGGACCGTCACGCGCGATCTGTCGAGCCGGGATCTGGCCGCGGACGTCAGCAGTGCATACGCGGCCGACCACCCGGCGGTCGTGCGCTGGGTCGCCAGCGAGGCGCGCCCCGGCGACACGGTGTTGCTGATGGGCGCGCGCGATCCGGAGCTGCCGCGCCTGGCCCGGAGCGTCTTCGCGGCGCTGCGCTGAGCCGTCGCCGGCGATGACGTGCGGTTCGGCGTCAGCGCTTGGGCGGGTTCCAGACGCCGACGCCGCCGAAGCGCTCCGGCGTGATCCGCGTGATGAAGCCCGGCTGCTCGCGAAACTGCGGCGGCGGAAAATCGACGTTGGGCCCGAGATAACGCCGCGCGAGCTTCTGCAGCAGCGGCACCGCGCCCCCCTCGGTGACGCGGGCGCGACCGTACACCACGACGTACTCGCGCAGGCCCATCGGGCTCATCGTCGTCGCGAGCATCGAGAGCGCCACCCGCGGGTCGTGGCGGACGTTGCGTGTCTTCCGTCGCTCGCCCATGTGACCGATGACGAACTCGTCGCCCTCGATGTCGACCCACACGACGGTTATCTGCGGGCCGCCGTCGGCGTTGAGCGTGGTGAGATGCGCGAAGGGGGCGGTGTCGACGACGGTCCGCACCGCATCCGGAATCCTCATGCAGGTCTCCTCTGAACGGGGGTCAGCGCAGGGCGCGCAGGAACGCCCCGACGGCGGCGTTGTAGGGCGTGGACTGAATGGCCGGAGAGAAGTGGCCGCCGCCCTCGAGCACCACCAGCTTGGCGCCGGGGATCGCCGAGGCGAGCTCCTCGGAGTAGAACGCCGGCGTGATCATGTCGTCGCGGGCGACGATGACGAGCGTCGGCACACGGATCTGCCGCAGGCGGTGCCGGCGATCGTGCTTCAGGATCGCGTCGATCCGGCTGGCCATGATCTCGACCGGCGCCGAGCTCGCAATGGTGACAGCGTGCAGCTCGGTGAGGAACTCGTCGTTCTCGCTCACCCACCGCGGCGTCGTCTGCACCAGCGAAGAGGCTTTGAGATACGCCTCCACGCCCGAGTCGAGCAGCGTCTGCCTGCGACTCTCGAATAGGCGCCGGAAGTACGGATCGGGACCCGCCCATGTCGCGCTCAGCACGAGGCTCCGCAGGCGCTCGGGATGCTCGGTCGCGATGACCTGCCCGATGGCGCCGCCGGTGGAGTGGCCGACGAAGTGCGCGGCGTCCACGCCGAGCACATCCATCAGTCGCAGCGTGTCATCCGCCATCTGCTCCACCGAGTACCTGATGCGCGAGTACGTGCTGCGTCCCGCCCCGCGGTGGTCGTGCACGATCGTGCGAAAGTCACGCGAGAACTCCGGGACCTGCGAGATGAAGTAGGCGCCCGTGCCGGCAAGACCGGGCACCAGCATCAGCGGCGGCCCCTGGCCCTTCTCCTCGTAATAGATCTCGGCGTCGCCGATCGAGACGGTCGGCATGGCTAGGACGGCCGCCTGACGCGCTCGAGGACGGCGCAGTTGTTGTCGAGCACTCCCGGCTCGAAATACGGGCGCAGCGCGGGCAGACACATCAGCTCGATGCCGTGCTCGCCCGAGCACTTGGCGTGCATCGTCACCACGCCGTCGTGTCGGGTCAGCGGCTGGCGGGGGAACTTCGGATTGTCGAGCGCCGTGAGCACCTCGGTGGCCAGGACCTGCCGGCTGCCGCGCCGGATCACGACGGGCGTCTCGTAGCGCACGTAGAGGTGCGGACGGCCCTCCAGCGTCACCCATTCCGCGCCCGCGTCACGGTCGACGAAGATGTCGGGAAAGACAGCCGAGCTGATGCTGCAGCTCTCCGCCTCCCGCTTCACGACCGCGCTGATCTCGTCCTGCTCGGCCTCGGACAGCGCCGCGCGGCCGTCGGTGCCGACCAGCGTGACGTCGGCGGCGCTCACCGGGGCCACGGCCGCCAGGATCAGCGCCGCGGCGATGGCGCTACGCACGCGTGTCGTTCATCCCCATCGCGCGCTCGACCGCGACGACGTCCTCCGGACGCGCAAACGGCGCGGGCGCCGGCTCGCCCGCCGTCCGAGGCCGGCCGATGGCCTTGAAGAAGTCTTCCAGCCCGTGCGGCGTGATCATCCACAGCATTACGAGCTCCTCGGCGCCGTCGTTCACGATCTCGTGCTTGACGTCGTAGCCCAGAAAACACGCGGTGCCCGGGACGAGCGCGTGCTTGGCGCCGTCGATGACGACGTGGCCGCGGCCGCGGAAGCAGATCTGCAGCTCGATCTGATCGCCGTGCGAGTGCTCGCGCACGCGGCCGCCGGGCGCGATCGTCTGATAGCCCATCGCCAGCGCCGGAAAGCGCGTGAGATCGGGCGTGAGCTTGGGATCGGCGTGGCCGTTGGCGGGCACCGGCTGCCAGTACGACGGTCCCTCGGTGGGTTGAACGACGACGGCGTGTCCCCGCGGCCCCGCGTGCGTGGTCATGACCGGTCCTCCGCGCGCCAGTGTACCGCGGGCCCCCGCCGCCCTCGGCGCTTGTGATAGCCTCCGCGGCACGCGGACCGGTCGCGACCCGCCGAGGAGGCGCCGATGGCCACCAAGTCGTTCCCCGTCTTCGACTGCGACAGCCACATCGTCGAGCCGCCCGAGATCTGGGACGAGTACGTGCCGGCACATGTGCGTACGTGGGTGAAGACGCAGTTTCACTTCCACACCGACACCGACACGCTGCTGATCAACGGCCGCGCGGTGCCGGCGTCGCGCGAGCGCGCGAACGCGGCGGAGGTCGGCTGGCCGCGCTGGGACAAGAAAGACGTCGGTCGTCTGACGCCCGGCACCGAGGAGTGGCAAGCGCGCTTCGGCCGCCTCAAGGGCTGCCGGGACCCGCACGCGCGGTTGCGCGACATGGACGCGCTCGGCACCGACCAGGTCATGCTGTTTCCGTCGTGGTTCGTCCGGCTGGCGCTCGTGCGCGACGCCGAGGCCGCGCGCGTGCTGGCCACGGCCTACAACGACTGGGTCGACGACTATGCGGCCGCGGACCGGCGGCGTCTGTTTCCGTGTGCGGTGCTGCCGATCCAGAGCGTCGAGTACTCGATCGCCGAGCTGCGCCGGGTGGCGAAGAAGGGCTTCAAGGCGGCGGCCGTGCGTCCGTGCTTCTGGAACGGCCGCTATCCGACGCTGCCGGAGTTCGATCCGCTCTGGCGGGAGTTCGAGGAGCTCGGCGTGGTGCTCGCGATGCACACGTTCCCCTCACGGGAGGCGCTCACGTCCGAGTGGGCGCAGCGCATCGCCCAGACGCGCGGCGCCGGCACCGGGCTGCTCTTCACCGACGAGGCGGTCGTCTACTCACCGGGCCAGTTCGTCAGCAACGTTGTCTTCGCCATGGAGCCCACCATCGATGCGAGCGAGTCGCTGGGCTTCATCATGGAGGCGATGACGTGGCTCACCACCGTGCTCATGACCGGCTGGCTCGAGAAGTTTCCGCGCCTGAAGTGCGCCGTCCTCGAGTCCAACGCGACGTGGCTGCCGATGGTGCTCGGACGCAGCCGCAACTTCCTCGACCTCTATGCGTTTCAGCGCGGCCGCGAACGGACGATCGCCGATCCCTACGACACGTTCTATCGCCGCTGCTTCATCGCGTTCGAGAGCGACGAGGTGCCGGTCTACCGCATGTGGGATCTCTACGAGAACGTCGGGATCTGGTCGTCCGACTATCCGCATCACGACGCCGAGGACGTGTGGGAGGCGCTGGAGGCGATGGAGAAGTTCGGCGTGCCGCAGCCCGTGCAGAAGAAGCTCCTCGGCGACAACGCGCGGCGGCTCTACGGCATCGACCCGGTGTTCGTCGTCAAGGAGCGGATCGAGGACTTCCGCCCCGAGATCCTGCCGTGGTAGCCGGCTAGTAGCCGGGCTCGTCCAGCAGCGGAAAGGCGCTCGTCACCCGGGGGACGGCCACGACGGGCGCGCCCTGGTGCAGATAGGACGCGTCCAGCTCCTTCCAGCTGCTGACGCCGAGCAGCGCCAGCGCGATGCGGATCTCGTCCTCGAGCAGCTCCATGACGCGCACGCAGCCGGCGGCGCCCGCGGCGGCGAGGCCGATGCACGGCATGCGACCCATCCCGACCAGATCCGCGCCGAGCGCCATCGCCTTCACCACATCCGTGCCGCGCTGGAACGCCCCGTCGACGATGACGCGCGCGCGTCCGGCCACCGCCCGCACGACTTCCGGCAGGACGTCGGTCGAGCCGCGGCCGTGGTCGAGCTGCCGGCCCCCGTGATTGGAGACGTAGACCACGTCGACGCCGTGCTCGCACGCGAGGGCCGCATCTTCCGCCGTGGCGATGCCTTTGAGGATCAACGGGATCGTGTGCGTGTCCTTGAAGCGCTTGATGTGGTCCCACGAGAACGCCGCCTGGAAGTCGTGCCCGCTCGCACGCTGACGCCACGGCTTCACGAAGCGCCGCGCCAGGTCGCGCTCGCGCCGGCTGTAGGAGGCGGTGTCGACGGTGATGGCGAACGCGGCATAGCCGTTGCCGACCGCGCGCCGCACCCAGTCGTCCACGAAGGCGTCGTCTCCGCGGACGTAGAGCTGGAAGATGCGGAAGTTGTCGGCGGCCTTGGCGACGGCTTCGAGGCCGGGGTTGCACACGCTCGACAGCATCTGCGGGACGCCGAATGCGGCGGAGGCCTCGGCGGCGGTGGCGCCGCCGCCCGGCGTGAACGACTCCACCGAGCCGATCGGCGCGAACATGACGGGGATGCGCACGGGCCGGCCGAGGAACGTCGAGGTCGCATCGACCTTCGAGACGTTGCGCAGCACGCGCGGCCGGAAGGCGATCGAGTCGAGCGCCAGGCGATTGCGCCGCAGCGTGGTCTCGGTCTCCGTCGCGCCCATGAGGTAATCCCACTCGCCGGCGGGCAGGCGGTTCTTCGCGGCGCGGACGATCTCGTGCAGTGTCTGGAAGCGGTCTTCGAGGCCTGAGGTCATGGCCCCAGAGAATAGCAGACGGGACCGCGTGCTACGCTAGCCGCCGCCATGGACCCATCCCGCCCGTTCGCCGACATCGAGGTCGTCGAGTTCGGTCAGTTCATTGCGGTTCCGTTCTGCGCGCAGCTGCTCGCCGAGGGCGGCGCGCGCGTCATCAAGATCGAGTCGCTCGAGGGAGATCCGGTGCGGCAGCTCACGCCGCTGCCGGGCGGCGACACGCGCCACTTTCTGTCGCGCAACCGCGGCAAGCGTTCGCTCCCGCTCGATCTGCGCCACCCTCGCGCCAAGCCCGTGATCGACGCGCTGCTGGCGCGCGCCGATGTGGTGTTGACGAATTTTCGCCCGGGACTGGCCGAGGAGTTCGGCCTGGATTACGCGTCGCTCGCGCCGCGCTTTCCGCGGCTCGTCGTCGGAAACGTCAGCGCCTTCGGCCGTCACGGCCCGGACGCGCAGCTGGCCGGGATGGACCTCGTCGTGCAGGCGCGGACGGGGTTGATGGCGTCCCTTGGAAAAGTGCGCGACGGCGTGCCCGCGAGCGGCGAGGCGCCCGTCGCCGACTACATCTGCGCGCTGTCGCTTGCGTTCGGCGTCTCGTCCGCGCTGCTGCGCCGCGAGCGCACCGGCTGCGGCGGCGAGGTGAGCGCGGCGCTGATGATGGCGGCGCTCGTGGCCCAAAACAACTCGATGGTGCGCGTCGAGTCGATCGACGGACCGGTGCACGGCGATGTGCGCGGGCAGCTCGCCCACATGCGCCGGGCCGGCCGGTCGTTCGAGGAGCAGGACGCGACGGTCGCGTCGGCGCGAACGCCCTCGATGCTCGAGGTGTACTATCGCACCTACGCCACGAAGGACGACGTCGTCGGCGTCGCTTGCGTGAGCCCCGGCCTGCAGCGCACGTTCATGGACGTGCTCGGCCTGAAGGACGAGGGACCGAAGACCGGCGATCGCGCGACGCTGCAACGCTACTACGCCGAGCTCGGCGCGCGCTGCGAGGCGGTGATGGCCTCACGCACCGCGACGGAGTGGAAGGCCGTGTTCGACGCGCGGGGAGTGCCCGGCGCGGCCGTGCGCTTCTCTGTCGAGCTGTTCGACGACGAGCAGGCGCGGGCCAACGGCTTCTTCCACGATCTGCCGCATCCCGTGCTCGGGCGCGTGCGCGTGCTGGCGCCGCCCGTCCGGCTCGACGGCGACGGCTTTCAGCCGGGCGCACCGACGCCGGCCTTTGCGTCCCAAACGCGCGCGATCCTGGGCGAGCTTGGCTTCGATGCCGCCGAGATCGACCAGTTCCTCCGCGACAAGGTCAGTCGCGCGGTGTGAACCGCGATACCCCGACGCTGCGAACCAGCGTCGGAAGTTCTTACACCGGTCCGCCGCGCAGCATTTGGCGATTTTCGCCGTCGCGGCGCGGTGATTCATGAGCCGCGGGTGCGCGAGGGATCGCGTCGCGGGCGCCGCCTACCGTCGGAAACGATTACAGCTCATGAGCATCGCCGAAGCGGCGAGCTGCTAACTGACGAATCTCCCAACGGTTTGAGCGCCCAAACGCTTGGCACTGCGGCTGCACTCTTCGCGCGGTTTCCCTTGCGTTGAATCTGCGCCTCTGCTGAGTGAGGAGCTTGCGGGCAATGAGGCAGACGAGGCATCTCTCGATGTTCGCCGTCGTGACGGGCATGCTCCTCGCGCTTCACGGCGGCGCGCACGCGGCACCGCTGCAGAGCTTCACGCCCCAGACCACCGGCGGGACGTTGCTCACGTTCGAGGGCTTTGCCGAGGGCACGCTGATCGGGAGGCTCTCGGGCGTGACGTTCAGCCAGATCGGGGGCAGCAGCTATTCAAGCCTGCCGAATGGCACGTCGCGGCCTCAGATCGACAACTCGCCAACTTTGTTCGGCTACGGTTCCAGCAGCGGCTCGGGTGTGCTCACGGGCAGTCAGGAAGGCGGATTCCCGTCCCCGACCGTCGCCGGTATCCGGGCCACCTTTTCGCTCCCTGTGTCGTCCGTCGAGTTCTTCTTCTCCGACACCCAGTTCTTCGCCCCAACCGGAACCCCGGGCACGTACACGATCACGGCGTTCGGTGCGGGAGGCGCGCTGCTCGAGACTCTGGTGCTGGAGAACGGCGAAGTCTTGCCGCCGACGTACCACGGTGGACTTTTCCCGGCGGCGCACACGACGCCGGGGCCCGGAGTCTTCGTGGGCTTCAACCGCCCGAGCGGGGACATCGCGTACATCGACATCGGTCCGAACAGCCGGCGCGGCGACGCCTTCGCGATCGACGATTTTCGCTTCGTGCCCCCGGCCGCGGTCCCCGAGCCCGGCTCCGCGCTGCTGCTCGGACCGGGGCTGTTCGTCGCGTTCGCCGCGACTCGACGTCGTCTCTTCTAACTGAGCCCGCGGCGCTTCAGTCGCGCTCGTGCAGCGCGTGGAACGGGAGCGGTGTGCCGTCGCGCCAGCGGTCCGGCACGATCCCGAACGCCTCGATGAAGCGCTGCCAGCCGCTCGCGAACGCGATGGTCATGCCGAGATCGAGGATCTCGTCGTCGCTCAGCTGTCCGCGAAGCTCTTCGTAGAACGCCTCATCCACCGTCGGCTGCTCGCCCGTCAACCGGTCGGCCAGTCGCAGCGCCGCCTTCGTGCGCTCAGGGAGATCGGAGTGCTCGTAGTCGGCGAGCTTGGCCACCAGAGCTTCCGTCGCGCCTCGGCTCACGGCCGAGGAGGATCGCGCGAGGCTTCAGTGCACGCAGCGGTTGTTCCACGCGAGCTTCACGCGGACGAGCTCGAAGAGCTCGGGCTCGACGCGCGAGCCGCCGCCGTAGATGTAGCGGATGAATCCCCACGTCGCGTCCAGCAGCCCGGGACGGCGCGCCATCGTGAGGAAGAGGTTGTCGTCCTTGTAGGCGTTCTCGTACCAGCGATCCAGCATGCGCCGCAGGTGATCGTTCAGGTCTTCGCGGCGCGCCTTGGGCAGCCGTCCACGCGGGTTGGCCATGGCGACATGATACGCGCGTGGCGCGCCGGCGCCGGTCAGCCGAGCAGGTCGAACCCGACGAGCGCGGACAGCTCGCGCAGCGCGACGCTCGGGTCGTCCACCTTGATCGTGTGCATGCCGAGCGCGCGCGCCGATTTGAGATTGGCGCCGATGTCGTCGAGAAATGCGGTCTCCGGCGGCGTCACCCCGAGCTGCCGGCAGGCGAGCTCGTAGATCCGGGGATCGGGCTTGCGCAGGCCGACGGCCTGCGATTCGACCACGACGTCGAAGTGCCTCTGCAGGCGGTGCGGGCCGGCGGGCACGTCGTCCCGCACCCAATTGTTGGTGAGCGCGCCGACGCGCAGTCCGTGCTCGCGCAGGCGCGCAATCGCACGCAGCATCTGCGGGCGCTCGCGCCCGGCCTCGGCGATGTACTGCATGAGCCGCTTGCCGTCGACGCTCACGCCGTGGGCGCGACAGTCGGCTTCGAACGGCGAGCACCAAGCGTCCAGTGTCAGCTCCCCGCGCTCCAGGCGCGACCAGGCGCCCGTCTCACCGGAGGCGACGACCACACGATTGATGGCGTTGACGGCCAGGCCGTGGTCGCGCTCGTATCGCGCGATCGCGTGCAGCGGCGAGTCCTGGACGACGCCGCCGATGTCGAAGAGGACGCCGGCGATCCGCGCCACCGGCCTCAGCGGGCGGCGGTGCGAAACGCCTGCGCGGCGAACGGCTCGGCGGGCAGGTCGCGCGTCGCGACGGCCACACGCAGCGCGTGCAGGCCGTGGACGCCCTGCAGCTCCTCGAGGTCGACCTCTTCCACTTCGCCGGTGACGTAGCCGAGGTGGCGCAGATACTCCAGGTAGCCGCGATATTCCACGGCCTCGCTCGCCTGTCCGTACACGATCGCGAGCTTGCCGGGCTGGGTGACGCGCTCCATCGTGCCCTTGATCACGGCCTTGTCGATCCGCTTCTTCACGATCTCGTAGCGAATGTCGTACGCGCCGTCCACGTCGAAGCGCTTCTCATCGAAGCGGAAGCGGATTGACATCGGCGCGTGCTGCACGAGCACGAGATGCGTGACCTGCAGCGGCACCGGCAGCTCGGCCGTCAGCCGGTCGGCGCGCGCGGCGACGCCGCACGTGACCATCAGCTGCCAGAGCCGCAGGCTCTTGAGGTAGAGCGGATCGAAGCGGCCGTCCTCCACCAGCGAACCGCCCACGTAGATCTGGTGATCCACGCCGTCGGTCTTCTGCTTCTCGAAGTAGTGCGGATAGATGTCCTGGGCCGCTTCTTCCTCGAGATCCAGGTACGACGAGATCATGTCGGCGATGCGGGTCACGCTCTCCTCGAACACCCGGCGCTGACCGTAGACCGCGCCGAGGCGCGGATCGAGCGCGCCCTGGTAGGCCTCGATGGCGCCGCGCACGGCCTCGCCGAACGCGCCGAGGTGGTCGAAGAGGGATTCGACCTCGGCCCTCAGAAATGACACGATCCCGACCTCGTCCCCGGCGGCGACGCCGTCGCGGATCTGCTCGGCGTGCCGATCGACGCGGTAGCGCAGCTGGTCGAGCGCCGGCAGGCGGCGGGCCTTGTACGCGACGTCCACGACCTCGCGGGCGAGCGCCAGCTGGCTGAGGAGATCCGCCTGGATCGCGCGCTCGCGCTGCACCGACGAGCCGCGAATGTCGGAGAGCGCGTAGAGCGGGTGGACGTTCTCGAACACGATCGGCTGCCGCTCGGCGGCGGCGGGATTTCCGTTGCGCTCCAGCTCGTCGAGCACCGCCTTGCGGAAGCGCCACTCCACCACCGGATGAATCGCGGTGAAGCGCTCCTTGATCTCGGTCTGCACCCGCGCATTGAACTCGTCCATGCTGCGCCGCACGGCCATGGCGAAGAGCGGCACCACCTCGTTCAGCTTCGGCAGGTGCGCGGCGTCGATGTCGTCGGGCTCCGGCGAGCCGAGCTCGAGTGTGCCGATCACGCGGTTCTGGTAGTGCAGCGGCGCGACGACCAGCGTGCGGACGCCCGAGGCGAGCACGGAGCGCTCGACGGGCGTCCGGTTCGGCATGGCGGCGAGATCCTCGATGATGATCGGCTTTCCGCTCTCCACCGCGCGCGCGTAGACCGTCCCGGCGAACTCCGAGACCTTGTGGTGCGCGGAGTCCGCGAAGATGCACGAGTGCTCGTGCGACGAGAAGTCGTTGAGGATCAGCACGCGCTCGCCGTCGATGGCGCCGATACCCAGCTTGAGGTTGGGCCGGCGGAACAGCGTGCGAAGGCGAGCCTCGACACCACAGAAGCGCTCCTTCGAGACGATCGACTCGCGGTCGATGAGGTCGCGCTTGAGCGCGGACAGCACCTCCTGGTCCGTGACCTCGAGGGCCTTGAGGATGGTGAAGCCGCGGAGCACGAAGCGATCCGACGGCAGCAGGTCGCCGAGCCCCTGAGCACCGAGCAGGTCGGTCTGCACGCGCCTGGAGATGTCCGGAGGCAACTCGGGCAGCGGACCTTTGGCCTCGACGTCGACAAAGGTCCAGTCGAAGAGCAGCCGGAAGTGGCGGTCCAGGCCCGTCTCAGGGTCGGGGACGGTCAGGGTCAAGGGCTGGTCGAGCTCGAGGTCGATGCCGTACATGCGCTGGAGCACCAGCGCGTAGGCGTAGGCGCGCCGCATGGCGCCGACCATCTCGGCGTCGAGGTTGACGCTGCCCTTGAGCCGCCAGTCTTCGGTCATCAAGAGCCGCTCCATCGGCGGCGTGGCATAGAAGCCGTGCAGCTGGAACGGGACCATGGCGGCGCCGTAGCCGCGCTCGCGTCCCGCCGGTGGGAACGCGGCGGCCATGAGCAGATCCAGCAGGTCCTCGTGACGCTCGATGACTGCGCAGTCGGTCAGCGGCCCCAGCAGCTCGGGCACCTTCGCGACCTCTTCGGTGATGACGCGCGCGACGGCGCCCTTTGCCGAGTCCTTGCCCGCCATGCGCGTCCAGAAATCGATGACGGGCTTGAGCGAGAGCTCGGTGCGGAACGGAACGCCGCCGATGTCGCCGGCGAGCGCCGTCTGGAGGTCCGTCAAGCCGTCGCGGCCGAAGCTGATGCGGTCAGGCGTGGCCATGGGTCGATTCTACCGCCCGAAGAATCCGCCAGCCGGCCTCGCGTGGGCATGCCAGTGGTCGGGGATGTTGCGCATGTGCCGGTCCAACCAATGCTCGCCGATCTGTCGCTGTGCCACGTCTTTCAGATGCGCCAGCATGTGGGAGAGATGCTCGTTGGGCGGATCGACGCCGTGCTGGCGCCAGACGACCATCGGCGTCTCGCAGATCTCACATTCCGCGATCCAGCAGATGTCGTCTTCGTGGAACCAGGGCGTGATCCGCTCGGCGCGGCAGAGCATGCAGTCGCGCGACATGGGCAGACTCTACCGCGCGGCCGGGCATCACGGCGAGCGTCGGTCTCAGAGCGGACGCACCGGCAGGCAGAGGTCGCAGCGGAACCCGCCCTTCGCGCCGTCCACCGTGGGATCGCCGCGATAGAGCTCGTAGCACGGGCGATCGTCCGGCTGATAGCCGCTGCCGGGCAGCCAGGCCGCGAACACCCGCTCCCACGCCGGCACGATGTCGTGCGCGGTTCCGACGAAGTCTGCGACGGCGTAGGTGCCAGCCGGAATGTCCATGACGTTCACGAGCCGGTCCGGCGCGAATTCGCGGGAGACGACGACGCATGCGTCGTAACGCGCCTTGTCTCCGCTGATGCCCGGATCGTCGTTGGTGACGCCGAGCGTGAGGCTGTCCGGCCGAAACAGATCGTGGGCCGCTCGCCAGCGATTGAAGCGCTGCCACAGCTCGGGAATGCCGCCCGGCCCGAACGGCCCGACGTAACGCATATAGGCGACGTGATATGCAGGCTGCTGCTGGACACGAACACTCATGGCGCCCTCCTTTCTCTCACGAGTGTTCCGCGCCTGCCGGCCACCTGCTTTGCGGAGGTTGCGAAGCTGTTTGCCCGGATTGCGGCCGTGGCGGGCGCGCCAGCGTGCGCCGCCGCCGGCCCGCCAGCGCGTCGCCGACATGCCGAAGCGCGCCCGGAAGGCGCGCGCGAACGTCGCCGCCGACGCGAAGCCGTGATCCAGCGCGATCTCGAGCACGCTGGCGTCGCACCGCGCGAGCAGCGCGGACGCCGCGCGGTCGACGCGCACCCGCTGGACGAATCCGAACAGCGTCTCGCCGGCGACGGCCTTGAAGACGCGATCGAAGTGGAAGGGTGAGAACGCGGCGACCCGCGCGAGCTCGCCGAGCGTGAGCGGCTCGGCCAGATGCCCGCGAATGTGGTCGATGACGCGATTCACGCGCCGATCGTACTCGAGCCGGGCGCTCGCGGACGGACGGCGACCCACGCCAGGCTCAGTACTTGTTGGCGATCGGCAGCTCGTCGGCCGGGAATAGGGTGATGATCTGCGCCCCGCCCGGCGTGACGATCACTTCTTCCTCGATGCGCGCGGCCGACGTGCCGTCGGTGGCCGGGCAGTACGTCTCGACCGCGAACATCATGCCCGCCTGAAGCTCCATGGGGTCGTCGAACGAATTGAGCCGGCTGATGATCGGCCGCTCGTGCAGGCCGAGCCCGATGCCGTGGCAGAAATTCAGCCCGAACGCGGCCATCTCGCTCTCGAAGCCGATGTCCTGCGCTTTGGGAAACGCGCGCGCGATCTTGTCCGTCGTCACTCCGGGCTTGATGAGCGCGATGGCCTCGTCCATCCACTCGCGCGCCTTCTTGTACGCCACGATCTGCGGCTTGGTGGCCCGGCCGACGCTGAACGTGCGGTAGTAGCACGTGCGATAGCCGATGAACGACATGATGATGTCGAAGAACGCCTGGTCGCCCGGACGAATGATGCGGTCGGTGAAGTTGTGCGGGTGCGGGCTGCAGCGCTCGCCGGAGATCGCGTTGATCGCCTCGACGTTATCCGAGCCCATCTCGTAGAGTCGCTTGTTGGCCAGCGCGACGATCTCGTTCTCGCGCGCGCCGGGCTTGAGCGCCTCGAAGATGTCCTGATAGACGCCGTCCACCATCGCGGCCGCCATGTTCAGGAGCGTCAGCTCGTCCTGGCTCTTGAGCATGCGCGCCTCGAGCATCACCTGCTGCCCGTCGCGGACCTCCACGCCGGCCTCCTGCAGCGCGAACAGAAACGGCGGCTCGACCAGATCGATCCCGAGCGGCATCCCCGCCACACCCTCGGCGCGCAGGATGTCGCGAACCTCCTCGGCCGCGCGCTTGAAGAGTCCCGCCTTCGGCGAGACAGCGCCGCGCATGCCGACCATGCCGGCGAGCGACTGCCGCTCGGGAATCTGCGGCGCATAGAGCCGATGGTGGCGCGCGGCCGAGCCGAAGTCCCACACCCAGGGCTCGCCGGTGCCGGTCAGCAGGCACCAGCGCGTGAGCTTGTCGCGTGCCCACTCGCCGATGACCGTCCCCGACAGGTAGCGAATGTTGTACTGATCGAAGACGAGCACGGCGCCGAGACCCGACTTCGCCAGCGCCTGACGCGCGCGCCCCAGACGGTAGGCGTGCAACCGCTTGAAGTCGACGCGCTCCTCGAAGTCCACCTGCGTGTGGCCGGGCGCCTGGAGCGGACGGTCCCAGCGATGGCGTGGGTCGACGTCGTCGGCGCTGACGGGGTGTGGAGTTATTGCGGGCTTGCGCGGCATGGCGGCTCCTCCGTTGGCGCCGAGCCTACCTCAGGGTCGAGATACCTTCCACGGGCTGCCGTGACCCGCTAGGCTAGCGGGCTGTGGACGCCGAGGCCTTCCGACAGTTCGAGCGCGACACGCACGATCGGCTCGCCGCGACGTATGGAGATTTCTTCGCCGATGTGACGCGCGCGATGATCGCGCCCCTGCTCGACGCCGCCCGGGTGACTCGCGGGAGCCGGGTGCTCGACGTCGCGTGTGGCCCCGGCCATCTCGCGGCGGCCGCGGCCGCGCGTGGCGCCCGCGCCAGCGCGGTCGACCTCTCGCCGCAGATGGTCGCACTCGCGTCGCGCAATCACCCCGCCGTCGACGTTCGGCAAGGCGACGCCGAGGCGCTGCCCTTCGGCGGCGCGACGTTCGACGCGGTCGTCTGCGCGTTCGGCGTCGGCCACTTTCCGAGGCCGGAGGTCGCCGCCAACGAGCTGGCGCGCGTGCTGGTCGCCGGCGGCCGACTCGCCGTCTCGTGGTGGGATCTGCCGCGTTCGCGCGTGAACGCGACGTTTCTGGACGCCGTCGCGAGCGCCGGCGCGCCGCCGCCTTCCGGCGTGCCGGCGGGGCCGCCGGTCACGCGCTTTTCCGACGACGCCACGCTCGCGGCGCTCCTGGCCGACGCCGGGCTCGTCGACGTCGTCGTCACGACGCACACGTGGACGCACCGGTCGGCGAGTCTCGATGCTTGGTGGCACGGCGGGCTGGGCGGCATGGCGCGTGTGAACGCCGCCGTCGGCGCGCAGACGCCGGACGTCCAGCGGCAGGTCCGCGCCGCCTTCGAGCGCCTCGCCTCCGCCTACGCGCGCGACGGCGGATACGACATTCCGTGCGTGGCCAAGCTCGCCGCCGCGACGAAGCGTTAGCGCGCGCGGCGCAGCACGACGAAGTACTGGTAGGGCAGGAAGTCGTGGCGCGCGACGGGAACCAGTCCTGCGCGGCGCCCGATGCGCTCGAATTTTTCCGGCGGAATCCGCCGGTGCAGCGGCGGGCCCACCGGCGTTTCGCGGTACGCCCAGTCGATCGCGGCCAGCCGGCCGCCCGGCTTGAGACAGCGCGCGAGCCGTCGCAGGAACGCCGGGCCGTTTGCGACGTGGTGATACGCATTGACGAACACGGCGAGGTCGCACGACGCGGGCGGCAGCAGCGGATCGTCGTCGAGGCTCAGCACCGGCGTGACGTTCGTCGTGCCGTCCAGGCGCTTCACGAGGACCTTGAGCACCTCGGGCTCGGGATCGATGGCGTACACGCGACCGCGCGGACCGACGGCGCGCGCGAGCCGGGTCGTGAAGTAGCCGGGGCCCGCGCCGACGTCGGCGACAACGGCGCCGCGCCGCACCCCGAGGACGCGCAGCACCCGCTCCGGTCGCTGCCAGCGCGCGCGCGTCTTCGCGAGCTGGCGGCGCATGAGACGCCGCAGATCGTGCGGGTTGCCGTGCACGGCGGTCATGATACGCGAGGCGCGTGTTACCATCGCCCGCACATTTTTCCAACGGAGGCTCGGCGCGCATGATGGAGCGGCGACGGCTCGGCGGCAGCACACTCGAGGTCGGTGCGATCGGTCTGGGATGCATGTCGATGTCGGGCGCGTATGGTCCCGGCGACGATGCGCAGTCGATCGCCGTCGTCCACAAAGCCCTCGACCTGGGCGTGAACTTCCTGGACTCGTCCGACATGTACGGCTGGGGGCACAACGAGACGCTCCTGGGTCAGGCGCTGCGCGGCCGGCGCGACCGCGTCGTGCTCGCGACGAAGTTCGGCAACATGCGCAAGCCCGACGGCACGCCGGGCGTCGACGGGCGGCCCGAATACGTGCCGCAGGCCTGCGACGCGAGCCTCAAGCGTCTCGGCGTGGACGTGATCGATCTCTACTATCAGCACCGCGTCGATCCGAAGGTGCCGATCGAGGAGACGGTCGGCGCGATGTCGCGGCTGGTCGAGGCCGGCAAAGTGCGCTTCCTCGGCCTCTGCGAGGCGGCGCCGCCGACGATTCGCCGCGCGCACACGGTGCATCGCATCGCCGCCGTGCAGATGGAGTATTCGCTGCTCTATCGCGCAGAGGCCGAGCAGACGCTGCCGACGCTGCGCGAGCTCGGCATCGCACTCGTCGCGTATTCGCCGCTCGGGCGCAGCCTGCTCACCGGCCAGGTTCACAAGGTCGCCGACATTCCGGAGGACGACCGGCGGCGGCAGCATCCGCGCTTCGAGGAAAAGAACCTCGAGCGCAACGTGCCGCTCGTGCGCAAGGTCGAGCAGCTTGCGCGCGACAAGGGCTGCACGCCGGGACAGCTCGTGCTCGCATGGTTGCTCGCTCAGGGGCGCGACGTCGTGCCGATCCCCGGCACCAAGCGTCGCGACCGGCTCGAGGAAAACGTCGGCGCCGCGGCCGTTCGGCTCAGTACGGATGAAGTGGCGAGAATCTCCGACGCCGTTCCCGTCGGCGCCGTGTCCGGGTTGCGCTACCCGGAGCCCATGATGAAGAGCGTGTTTATTTGAGCAGGCGCAGGGCGCTGTCGATCCACCGACGCGCGTGCATCACCGCACGCATCTCCGCGACCTTCGCGGTCGGCTTTCGGCAGGCGAGGCGCTCGACCCGGGCCTTCGCCCCGGACAGCTGCCGAATCCGGACCTCGGCATCCCAGCCGCCGGTCACTTCGACGGCGGTGGCTTTGATTTCGAAGCCGCTGTAGTCGGATTCGACGATCATCGCCCTGTGCCTCTGGCAATGAGCGGACCAAATGCGACGCGTCCCCGAATCGTCGGAATACCGCGCTTTTTGAGAGTCCGCGTAGGGCAGCGATCAGAATTGGCTCAGCCACCGTGGCACATAGTGGCTAAGCTGCGACCGCCCGTCGTGCCGGATTAGTCCTCCAGCACCATCCGCAGAAACGACTCCGCGGCGCGCAGCCGGCGACGGGCGCCCTGCTCACGCGCCCAGCCGCGGACCATCGGCGCCGGATCCCAGTCGCCCATCTGGCTCTTGTGCTCGCGCAGCGCCTGCACCTTCGTGTCGAGCGTGGCCGAGATGTCCACGAACGTGTCGGCGCGCTCGGAGCCGAACAGCCACACGGCGCCGACGTGGTGCGGCGCCAGCCCCTCGTCGAGGAGCTCGGGGAAGATGAAGCGTGTCTCCGCCGACGGAAAGATCGCGTCGAGCGCGACGTCGGCGGCCACGCGGTGGTCGGGATGGTTCATGTAGCGCGTGCCATAGAAGCGCACGGTCGGATCGCCGGTCACGACGGCGTCCGGGCGATGGCGGCGCACCAGCCGCGTGAGATCGCGCCGCATCTCGATGGAGGGCGTGAGCACGCCGTCCTCGTAGCCGAGGAAGACGACGTCCGCGATGCCGAGCACGCGACAGGCCGCGCGCTGCTCCTCTTCACGGATCTTCGCCAGCCGCTCTCGGGTCATGTCGGCCGGCGTGGACTTGTTCGAGCCGGCTTCGCCGCGCGTCAGGCAGACCGTGACGATCTCGGTACCCGCCCGCGCCCACTTGGCCAGCGTGCCGGCCACCGTGAACTCCTGGTCGTCGGGATGCGCGTGGATCGACAGCACACGTTTGGGCGCGGGTGGTTCCTTGCGCGGCATGCCCGTCAGTCTACCGCCGAGCCGCGGCGCAGTTTCATCCGCGCCGTCCTGGCAGCGTGGCACCCGGTGATCAGTGGCTGGCCGCGGGCTGCGGCGCCGGCGGCTGTCCCGAGGCGCTAAGTCCGCCAGGGAACGAGCAAACCGCGCTTGGCACCCCCGCTGCACTTCGGCTTCGCGTTCGAATGCTGCCATCGACCGAGGGACGGCGATGAGGACGACGACAACGCGGATGCTGGGCGTGCTCATCACGCTGACGATCGGAATGCCGGCCGTGGTGGCGGCGCAAGAGCGCGTCGGCGTCGCGACCACCGTCATCGGTCCGGTGACGGTGAACCGCGTCGCCACCGCGCCGGCTCCGCTGAAATTCAAGGACGACGTGCTGCTGAACGATCGGGTGGTCACCGGCGAGAACGCCTTCGCCCGCATGCTCCTCGGCGGCAAGGCCATCGTCACCGCGCGCGAGCACTCGGTCGTGACGATCACCGAGGTGCCCGGCGTGTCGACGGTGGAGCTGCTGAGCGGGCGGATCTCGGTGGCCGTCGACAAGGCGCGGATGCGCCGCGGCGACGTGGTCGAGATCAAGACGCCGAATGCCGTCAGCGGTATTCGCGGCACGATCGTGGTGGCCGAGGTCACAGGCGGTGTGTCGACGATCACGGTGTTGCGCGGGCTTGTCGACGTCTATCGTCGCGATCCCAAGACCGGCAACGCTGTCGGCCGGCCCACGCCGCTGAGCCCGCGCGAGAGTGTGACCGTGAAGGCCGGCGTGCTTCCCGCGCGCCCGCAGCCGATCTCCACGGAGCGCGCGCGGACGCTGGCGAACGACTTCACGGCCCCGATACAGCCTCTCGCTCCGTCGCCGACGCTTGCGGACGACGAGGTGTCGCGCGCGGCCGGCGCGCTCGGCGGGGGCGCGCGCGTGACGAACGATGCCGCGCCGAACCGCGCGGTCAAGACCGAGACCTCCGCCGCGACCAGCACGCTGGGCAGCGCACCGACGCTCGGCGCGACGCCGCCCCTGAACGCCGCGCCGACCGCGAGCACTGTGCCGACGCGGAGCGCCGTGCCTGCGCTGCCGACGGCACCGACGCTGCCGACGGCGCCTCCGCTGAGCACCACGCAGCCGCTCAGCACCGTGCCGTCACTGATCACGGCGCCGGTGCAGCAAGTGGTTCCCAAGATCACGCAGCCCACGACGACGCTACCGAATCCCAATAGCCTGGTGAGGTAGCGCGCCGGACGAGCCGGCGCTGCGGCGCGCCGTGGCGGCGCGCCGCAGTCGTCGTCATACCGTTTACCGCGAGAACGCCTGCCGCAGAAACGTCTGGAGATCCGCGATCGAGCGCTGGTGCGCACGCGCGTCGTACCCCATCGATCCCCCGAGGGCCATGCACGGGGACGCGCCGCTGAACGGCCGACCCGACTCGTCGACGAACGCCCCGTTCGGCTGTTGCGTCAGCGTGCAGCCCGACGGGTTGACCACCGGCGCGAGAAAGCGCGGCTGGGCATAAAGCGGATTGTCGAATCCGTGCATCGCCCCCGCGTATTCCACGAGCGAAACGTCCTCACCCGCGGCGCGGCGACGCGCGACCCAGTCGCGGCAGTGCTCGATCGTCGTCCAGTCGTCGGCGCTTCCGTGAAAGATTCGTACCGGTGCTGTGACGTCGGTCTCCTTGAGAAGCTGCACGTTGCAGCCTGCGGGATAGAAGGCGGCGTAGGCCGAGGGCGGGGGCGTGGTGCCGCGCATGAACCGGCGCTGGTATTGCAGATGGCTTGCCCAGAGCGCGGCCCAGCCGCCGTGCGAGAAGCCGAGAACACCGACGCGCTGCGGATCGATGCGCGGATGGGTGGCCAGCAGTTCGTGCGCGCGGAAAACGTCCGCGAGGCGGCTGCCGATGCTGACCGAGCTCTTGCCCGTGCATACCTCCTTCACCGCCCGGCCGCCGAAGCTGTCGACGACGAGCGCGGCGTAGCCCATACGATTGAGCGCCCGCGCCCACGCCGTGATGGCGGGCGTGACGCCCGCGCACGAGTGGAGGACGATGATGGCGGGCACGCGACCGCCATCGGAGGGCAGCAACAGATCGGCCGTGATCGTCGCGGGCTGCTCGGTCGCCCCGTGTGACGCCGTCAGGATCGGAAAGGTGCCGGTGCGGCCGTCGGCCAGTGTCACGGTGGTCGCTGACGTCGCGCATCCCGCGAGACAGACGAGCAGAAAGACGACGCGCAGCGGGCTGACGAGATCCCTCAGACGGCGCGCGCGCCCTCGACCAGTGCGGAGAGGCGCGCCCGCGCGCTCACCCGGTCGAGATATTTCATGCCGCAGTCCGGCGCGGCGACCAACCGCTCGGCCGGAACATGACACAGCGCCGCGCGCAGCCGCGCGGCCACGACGTCCGCCGTCTCCGGCGCCGGCGCGCCAAGGTCGAGCACGCCGAGCACAACCGTCTTCGTGCGAATGGCCGCGAGCGGCGCCAGGTCGAGTCGCGGCTGCGCCGCTTCGAGCGACACGTGGGTCGCCGACGACCGCTCCAGCTCGAGCGCGAAGCCATAGCCGCCGGACTTCGAGGTCCCGGCGAGCGCATGTGAGAACGCGTAGCCGAAGCAGACGTGCACGCACGTGGGTTTGGAGAGTCCCGCCAGCGCACGGTCGATCGCCGGCAACGCGTAGGCCTTCGCCTGCTCGGGCTGCGCTTCCAGGTACGGCTCGTCCAGCTGGATCCAGTCGAGCAGCGGCTCGAGCTCACGCAGCTCCTCGTTCACCGCCGCCGCATACGCCATGGCCAGCCGTTCGCGGTCGCGATAGTGCTCGTCCTGGGCAAGGGCCGACAGGGTGAACGGTCCGGGCACGGCCAGCTTGATGCGCCGGCGGGTGAGCGCGCGAAGGAATCGCGCGTCGCGCACAAACACCGGATGCGTTCGTCGAACCGGTCCGGTGACGCGCGGCACCGCCTGCCGCCGACCGAGCCGGTTGATGGCCTCCCCGGGACGATCGACGTCGATGCCGGACAGCGCGTTGGCAAATTCGTTGAAGTACGACTCGCGGCGTTGCTCGCCGTCGGTGATGACGTCGATGCCCGCGGCCTCCATCTCGGCGACCGCGAGCCGCACGGCGTCGTCCTGCGCTTCCTCGAGGTGCTCGGCGCCGACGCGCCAGAGCTCGGGCATGCGCACGCGTGGCACCACGGTCTGCCGGTAACGCGCCTTGTCGACGAGCCACTCCGGCTGCGGATACGAGCCGACGACGGTCGTCTCAATCACGCTACGCCGCGTAGATCTTCTTCAGCTCGCCGGCCGCCCACTTCACGGCGTCCTCCGGGCTCATGCCCTGGATCGCCTTGGCGAACATGTCGACGATGATGTACTTCGACAGCGCCTCCGTTGCTTTGCGGCCGGCCGGTCCGGCGTAGCCCACCTGCCGCGCGTTGGGCAGCGTCTCGGGAAACACGGCGGTCTTGGGATCCTTGCGCCAGAGCGGATGATCGCTGTACGCCTTCGTACCCGGAATGCCGAACGTGTCCATCGTCTCGAAGTAGCGATCGAAGCGCGCGCGATCCATGTAGAAGCGGATGAAGTCCTTGGCGAGCTTCTGCTGCTTGCTGTACTTCATGACGACCGAGTTCCATGCGGGCAGCCAGTAGAACCGCCCCGCGGGCCCGGGCGGGAAGTGGCCGTGGTTCGTGCCCTTGTAGACGTCGGGGAACTTCTGCCGCGCGGCGACATAGATCGACGGCGCGTTGCCGGTGAGCGCGATCTCCGACGACAGGAAGGCGCGATTGTTGGTGGAGTCGTCCCACGCCAGCCCGCCCTCGTCGAAGACCTCCTTCCAGAGCACGGTGTTGAACTTCACCGCCTCGACGGTCTGCTTGCTGTCGAGCGCGACGGTCTTGCCGTCTTTGGAGACCTCCATCCCACCCCACATCCACACCAGCGGATAGCACCAGTTGTTCGGATCGTTGATCGAGTGTCCGAACGCCTGACCGAACGGCTTGCCCTTCGCTTTCATGGCGCGGCCGACCTTGCGGAAGTCGTCCCACGTCTTCGGATACTCGAAGCCGGCCTCCTTGAACCAGTCTTCGCGATAGGTCACAGCCCACGAGATGATGAACTGCGGCACCGCCACCCAGCGCCCGTTGGGCGCCACGCAGTTGGCCCTCGCATAGTCGTGCCAGCCGCCCTGCGCGCGGCCGACGTCTTCGGCGACGTCCGTGACGTCGACGAGGGAGTTTTCGTAGAGCAGCGCGTGATTGTTCGCGACGATGACGATGTCGGCGCCGCTGCCGCTCTGGATCGCCGCCGTGAGGCGCGCCTGGATGTCGTTCTGATTGATGCGCTCGATGGCGATCTCCGCACCCGCCTGTCGGCCGAACTCCTTCGCCTGCTCCTCGAACACCTGGTCGGCGGCTGGGACGAAGTGCGACCACTGCAGGAAGTGCAGTCGCGTTCCCTGGGCGAATACGGGCGCGGCGCCCGCGGCGGTGAGCGCGCCGGCGGCGGAGACTTTCACGAAGTCGCGACGGCTGAGGCGGCCGATGGTCATGCGTTCCTCCCTGGCGGCGACGTCTGAGTAACACGTGGCGTGCGCCGCCGCAATCCGTCACACTGTGCGCCCATGAACGAAGAGAGCATGTTCGCCCGCGACGGTGAGTCGTTCCACCCAACCGAGTGGGCCGTCGGCCCGTGGTCGAAGGATCTGCTGCAGGGCAGCGCGTTCGGCGGACTCATGGTGCGCGCGCTCGAACAGAACGCCGCGCCCGGCACGGTCCTGGCGCGGCTGTCGTTTGATCTCTGGCGACCCGTCACACGCGAGCCGCTCACCGTGGCGTTGACAGTGCTCCGCGAAGGCCGCAAGGCATCAACGGTCGAGGCGTCACTCACGCAGAGTGATAGGGCCGTCGCACGCTGCACGGCCGTCTATCTGCGGACAGACTCGTCGCTGACGCCGGCGCCGGTCGACCGAGCGCCGCCAAGCCTCGGCCCCGAGGCTGGCCGTCCCATTCCCGACGTCGCCAGGCGTTGGAGCCCGTTCTTCACCGGCGTCGACACGCGCACGGTCGAGGGCGACCTGCTGAAGCCCGGCCCCGCTGCATGCTGGTTCAATCTGCAGCGGCCGCTCGTCGCCGGGGAGACGAACTCGGCGCTGGTCCACGCCGTTTCCGCGGCCGATCTCTGCAGCGGCATCTCGGCCATCGTTGATCTCAGGCGCGTGACCTTCGTGAACGCCGACCTGACGATCGTGCTCTGGCGGCAGCCGCGCGCGCCGTGGATCCTGCTCAGCGCCCAGACGCAGGCGGGGGATCAGGGCACGGGCGTGGCGCGCGGCACGCTGTCGGACGTCGACGGCGCGTTCGGCGCATGCGAGCAGACGTTGATCTTCGAGCGGCGGGCCTGAGCGTCCGAGGCGAGCGTCAGGGACGGAGCGTGATGCGCCGACCGTCTTCGACGAGCACGACGCCCGTCGACTGAATCTCCTCGATGCGCGCGTCGCCGATGGCATCGCCCTCGACGTACTTGCGGCCGTTGATGAACACCCACCGCTGCGGGCGCTGCTCGGCGTAGACGATCACCTCGACCTTCAGCTTGGAGGTGTCCGGGCGCGGCGGCGTGGCCGCCGCCGTCATCGGGCCCCGCGACGTCGCAGGCGCGGGCGCGGTCGAGCTCGGCGGCAACACGGTAACCACAGGCGGCGCGGGTGCGGGCGAGATCACGCCCGGCCGTGACGTCAGGGGCGGCCGCGGTGGCCTCGTCACAGACGGCGTCGTCTCCGGCGCTGTGGGCTCCGCCGGCGTGGTCTCGAACGGCTTCGGCTCCGGCAGCCTCGTCTCAGGTGGCTTGACGTCAGCCAGCCGCGGCTTCGTCGCGGGTGGGCGCGCGTCGACCGTTGGGCGCGACATCTCAGGCATCGCGCGTCGTCCCTCGTTCGCGTCCGGCGTCGCGAGCGCGGCGCGCGATCGGGCAGGCGGCGCAACGCGCGGCCGCTCCTCGACCATCGGCACGGGCGGCGTCGCGCTCGCCGTGGGCGCGCTCGCTGCAGACGCGACCGGTTTGGCGGCCGACTCCGGCGCCTCGTGCACGGGCGACCATAGCCAAAGAATCGCGACGACCACGATCGCGCCCGTGGCGGCGACGCCGAGCGTGATGTAGCGCGAGCCCGAGACGGCGGGGACCGGCGCCGGGGCGAGCAGACGCCGTACTTCGGGCGGCGGACCACTGCGCTGCTCCGCGGCTTTCTTGAGCGCGTCGAGGATGTAGGACATGGCTAGGGGGTCACCTTTGACAGCGACGGGCGGCCGGGCGCCGTCGTGGCCAGCCGCAGCAGCGTTTCCTCCCCGAGCACGCCGTCCGGCCTCAGACCGTTCGCACGCTGAAAGGCCGCCACGCGCCGGCGCTGGTCGTCGCCGGGCTTGAGCTCGGTGGTCCCGAGGTCCGGCGTGCGCCACAGCGCCAGAAACGCGCCGTCCCAGAACTGCTCCACCTCGCTCAGCGGCAGCGTCACCGGGATCGGTGCGACGTCCAGCGTGACCGTGTCAGCGTCAAGCGCGGTCACGGTCGCGTAGTGCCGCTCGCCGGCCGGCGTCGTCAGCGTGAGCATCGCTGGCACGTCGAGGCGACGGATGACGTTCCACGTTCCGCTCCGCGCGAGGCAGCGCAGGCCCGAGCGGCGCCCGGCGTCGCACGCGGTCTCGCCCGCCCGCGGCTCGAAGTCGACGCCCCAGGCGGCGAAGAGGCGGCCGAGCGCTCCGTCACGGTCGGTCGTGGTGCCGTCGAGGATCTGAGCCATGCTCGGACGCGCCGGGGCGACGACTGCGGCCGCCGCCGACGGCGACGACGCCGGCGTCCCAGGAGTCGCGGCGTTGCTTGGCGGCACACCAGGCGCCACCAACCGCTGTCCCCACCAGCTGGCGACATACTCCAGACGGCTGCGCCCCACCGTGCTGACGCTCAAGACGAAGGCGCCGAGCAGGACGATGGCCACCGCCGGCTGCAGCCACCGGAGCAGTCCGCGCGAGCCGGATACCTCGGAGGCGGCGTGCCGGGCGGTGGCGGCGGTCACGTGCCGCTTGCTGCGGCCAAACGCGCCCAGGAGCGCGCGGTCGCAGATGTTGTTGATCAGCCGCGGCACGCCGCCCGAGCGCCGGTGGATCACCCCGAGCGCCGCCGAGGTGAAGATCATCTTCCGCTGTCCGGCGACTTCCAACCGGTGACGGATGTAGGCGCGCGTCTCGGTGAACGTGAAGGGTCGCAGGTGATAGCGGGCGGTGACCCGCTGCGCCAGCTGGCGCAGCGCCGGGCGCTCCATGAGATTGACGAGCTCGGGCTGGCCGATGAGGATGACCTGGAGGAGCTTGTCGCGGGTGGTCTCGATGTTGGTCAGCAGGCGGAGCTCCTCGAGCACCTCCATGCTGAGGTTCTGCGCCTCGTCGATGATGACGACGGTCCG
>Ga0075431_100000164_pt1 | contig 46748 bp, 39 predicted proteins | sample RhiMetdeltSRZDD5_FD_75297 | JGI IMG/M metagenome (GOLD analysis project Ga0075431, IMG submission 75297) | Populus rhizosphere microbial communities from Tennessee, USA - Rhizosphere MetaG P. deltoides SRZDD5 | ecosystem: Host-associated > Plants > Roots > Rhizosphere > Soil | place: USA... | reverse complement strand
CCGCGTCATCGGGGTCGACATGACTCCCGAGATGCTCACCCTGGCGCGCGGCGCGGCGCCGCAGGTGGCGGCCCGGTTGGGCTACACCAACGTCGAGTTCCGTCGGGGGCGCATCCAGGATTTGCGTCTCGACCTCGACCTGCTCGACGCGGCGTTGGCGCTCGAGCCGGCGACCGACGCCGAGGGCTACCTGCGCGCCGAGGCGATCGCCGAGCAGCTACGGCAGGACCGCCCGCTCGTGGCCGACGCCAGCGTCGACGTGGTCGTCTCCAACTGCGTGCTCAACCTGGTTCGCCCCGAGCTCAAGCCGCAGCTCTTCGCCGAGATCCACCGCGTGTTGCGCCGGGGCGGCCGGGCGGTGATCTCCGACATCGTCAGCGACGAGCCGGTGCCGGCCCACCTGCAGAGCGACCCCGAGCTGTGGAGCGGATGCATCTCCGGCGCGCTCACCGAGGAAGCGTTCCTGCAGGCCTTCGCGGGAGCCGGCCTCTATGGTGTGCGCCTGCTCGAGAGACAGGAGCGGCCCTGGCGGACGGTGGAGGGGATCGAGTTCCGCTCGTTCACGGTCGAAGCCTTCAAGGGCAAGGAGGGCCCTTGCCTCGAGCGACTGCAGGCGGTGGTCTACCTCGGGCCGTTCAAGGAAGTGCTCGATGACGACGGCCACCGCATGGAGCGCGGAGTGCGCTACGCGGTGTGCGACAAGACCTTCGCCATCCTCCAGCGCGAGCCGTACCGCGGCCACTTCGCAGCTGTGCCGCCGCGGGTGGAGGTGCCCCTCGAGGATGCGCACCCCTTCGACTGCACCCGCACCGCGCGGCGTCACCCGCGGGAGACCAAGGGAGAGGAGTACCGCGTCACGACGGAGGCCACGGGCACCTGCTGCGGTCCCGACGGCTGCTGCTGAGCGCTGCCGCCGCGACCGTGAGCGCGTGTCACGTCACGACGGTCGCAGGGGCTTGAGGTATTTGACCGTGTCCGGCTCGTAGCCGAGGCGCTCGTAGAGCGCCCGTGCGCGGGCATTGAGCCCGAAGACGTTGAGCGTGAGGTGCGGATGGCCGTTCGCCCGGGCCCAGTCCTCGGCCGCCTGCATGAGGGCAGTCGCCACGCCCCTTCCCTCGGCACCTGACGCGACGGCGAGCATCGAGACGTGGCCGTGAGGCGCCTGCGTGAAGTAGTCGCTGCGGTGCTCCAGATAGAGGAACCCGTGGGGATCACCGCCGGGGGCTTCGGCGATGAAGAGGTTCCGCAGGAGCCCGGGATCGTCGAAGGCGGCGAGGAGCGCCCGGGATTCGGCGCCGACGATCTGATCGGGCTTGCGCCAGCCGGGCAGGGGGACGTCGCCGAGGCGCCCAGCGGTCTCGAGCACGAACTCCTTGTCGGCCAACCCTGCCTTCCGGACCCGGACTGCCGCGGAGCCGCTCATGAGAGGCCGTGGCCGCTCACGCGGTGGCCCACACGTGATACCCGAGGAGGGCAGCGAGCGCGAGGAAGAGCACGCCGGGGACGACGAACATGTTGGCGCGCTCCTCGGACGGGATCTGCAGCTTGCGCAGCCCGAAGGCGGGGAACGTGAAATAGAGGAAGGCCTTGACCACCTGGGCCCAGCCGACGAGCGTGAGGACGACCGGGAGCCCGGACCAGACGTTGTGGAATGCCACGACGATCGAGCCGAAGGCCAGGCTCAGGAAGGCGGTGGCGAAGACGCCGGCCTCGCCGCGCTCTCGAAGCAGGACGAAAAACGCGACCCAGGCCCTGGGCCGGAGGGCGTGCGAGATCCCGATGATTGCGAAGTTGATGATCGCGTAGATCTGTACGGCTCGTTCCATTGCCCCAGCAAATCACATCACCGGCCCGTCGTTGATCCAGTGGAAGCCTCGGCTGACGAGGATGAAGTCGGCTTCCTCTCCGAGCAGCGTCGTGCGGCGGCTCACCAGCAGCAGCCCGCCGATCACCTCGAGCAGACCGACATAGAAGGTGTACGCCGCGCGCCGGGAGTCAACGCCCGCATGAGCTCCCGACGGGACCTGCTGTCAGGTGCGGAAGATGAAGAAGGCCGCGCCCGCGAGACAGAGCGAAGCCCAGAGGAAGTTGAGCCGGATCGGCTGGCGCATGTAGAAGATCGCGAACGGGATGAACACCGAAAGGGTGATGACTTCCTGGAGGAGCTTGAGCTGGTCGAGCCGAAGGGCCTCGTAGCCGATGCGATTCGCCGGAACCTGGAGCAGGTACTCGAAGAAGGCAATGCCCCAGCTCACCAGCGCGGCGATGAGCCACGGTCGATCGCGGAGGTTCCGCAGGTGCGCGTACCAGGCGAACGTCATGAAGACGTTCGACAGCACGAGAAGGGAGATCGAAAGGACTACCTGTCTCATGCCCCCTCCTGGCGGCGCTCGGTGCCGAACGGGCGGTGCGGGTCCCGCCTGGTTTGCGTTCGCGCGGATCCTACGACGGACCCTGCGCCATCACCGGCGTGACGACCGACAAGGTCAGCTCGTTCGAGGACTAGCAGGAGCAGGCTTTTTTCCGCCGACTGGCGCAATCGGTTAGGCTCTTGCTGGAGTCGAGGCGCGGTGAACCGGAATCGCACGCTGGCCGAAGTCGAGGCGCTGTACGGCGGCCTGATCGCCACGCTGCCAGCTGTCGTCTACGTGGCCGAAGCGCGTCCGCCTTACGCCACCATCTACGTCAGCCCCAGCATCGCCTCGCTGGGCTTCGATCACCAGCAGTGGGTGCAGAACGCCGACGCCTGGGTGGGCAGCCTCCACCCCGAGGATCGGGAGTGGGTGCTGGCCGACACCGAAACGGCGCTGGCGGCGCGGCGCGCGCTCGACTACGAATACCGCATCGTCGACGGCAAGGGGGAGGTGCGCTGGCTGCACGACCGCGGCATGTTCGTCTTCGATGCGAACGGCGAGGCGCTCTGCTGGCAGGGCGTGTTGCTCGATGTCACCCGGCGCCACCTCGCCGAGCAGGAGCGCGAGGAGCTGATCGACGAGCTGCGTACGGCGCTCGGCGAGATCTCCACCCTCAGCCGTCTGCTGCCGATCTGCTCCTACTGCAAGCGAGTGCGCGACGACCGGGACTACTGGCACGAGCTCGACACGTATCTGGCCCACGCCGGCGCCCGCGTGACCCACGGCATCTGCCCCGACTGCTATCGCGACGTGGTGCTACCGGAGCTCGAGGAGCGCTCCTCCGAGCGGGGCGAGGCGAAGGAGGAGTAGCGCGGCGCTGGTCGCCTGGCTCGCCGCGCGCGGCGCACACGCGAGAGCAGCGCAAGCGCACTACACTCGACCCTACGATGCCCCCCCAGGCCGACGGCGAATCGGATCCCGAGCCCATCACCTCGCTGGTGTCCGCGGCTCGGGCCGGCGACCGCGATGCGGCCGACCGCCTCTACCGCGCCGTCTACTCCCACCTGCGGCGGATCGCCCGCTCGCAGCGGGTTCGGCTCCAGGCGGGCGACACGCTCTCGACGACCGCCGTAGTCCATGAGCTCTACCTGCGGCTGGAATCGGCCGAGCAGCTCACCATCGCCGATCGTCACCACTTCTTCTCGCTCGCCGCTCGCGTGATGCGCCAGATCCTCGTCGACGGAGCGAGGCGCAGGATTGCCGGCCGGCGCGGCGCCGGTATCCACATCGAGCAGCTCGAAGGGCAGGACGTGGTCGCCCCCGAGCGTCCGGAGGAGTGGTTGGCGCTCGACGAGGCGCTCGACCGGCTGGCGGAGCAGGACGCGCCACTCGCCTGCCTCGTCGAGCTGCAGTTCTTCGCCGGTCTGCCCTTCGAGCGCATCGCCGAGATCGTCGGCAGCTCCGAGCGCACGGTGCGCCGCGACTGGCGGCGTGCCCGCGCCTTCCTCCACGACCGGCTGCAGCAATCCCCCTGAGCCTTCGACGTTCGCCGGGGCCGGACGCTGTCCGGTGCGGCGCGGATCTCACCGGCGGCCTCCGAATCTCGCGCCGGGAAAGGGCAAGTGGCCGCCTACCCACGCGGCCTGCGTTCCGTCCAGTGAGGCGCCTCCGCCGACCGGTGGGAGAGCGTCCAGGAGGGAACACCATTGCGAACCGCCAGCTCCTCGTATCCACGACCGGGCGCCATCCTGCGGAGCCTCCACGCCGCCATCGTCGCAGCCCTTCTCGCCGTAGCCCCGGCTTCCGCGCTCACTCCCGAGATCGGCGAATTCCAGGTCAACTCGGAGATCGACCTGGTGCAGCGCCACGCGGCTGTCGGCTGCGCCCCCGACGGCCGCTACGTCATCGCCTGGGCGAGCGCGACCTCCACGGGCAGCGACCAGTCCCTGGACAGCATCCAGGCGCAGCGCTTCGACGCCAACGGCTCTCCCGTGGGCGCCCAATTCCAGGTCAACGTCCACACCACGGTGACGCAGTGGCGCCCGGCGGTCGCGGTCGCCGCGAACGGTGACTTCGTGATCGCCTGGGAAAGCGACAGCGCGCCGCCAGGAGGAGACGGGAGCCTGTCTTCCATCCGCATGCGCGGCTTCACCGCCGCCGGCGCCGAGCTCTTCTCCGAGCGCCAGGTCAACGACTTCACGACCGGTGCGCAGGTGCGTCCGGCGCTCCTCTGGCTGGGCAGCGAGATCATCGCCACCTGGCAGAGCGGCGCCTCCCCGGGCGACGACGCGTCGCTCGACAGCATCCAGGCGCGCCGCTTCTCGGCCGCCGGGACCGCGCTCGCGGCGCAGTTCCAGGTCAACACCACCACTCCCGGCCCGCAGACGGCGCCGGCGATCGCCGGGTCGGCCGGCTTCGGCTACACCATCGCCTGGGGGAGCGACGACGATCCCAGCGGTCCCTTCCTCTTCCGCGTCCGCGCGCGCCGGTACGACGCGGCAGGGCCGCTGGGAGGCGAGCTGACGGTCGACGGCGCGCCCGGCGACGCGGGAGAGCCGGCGATCGCCATGAGCTTCTCCGGTCTCTTCGCCGTCGCCTGGCAGAGCACCGCCGCCGACGACGAAGGCCTCGGCATCCGCGGCCGCATCTTCGGCGCGAGCGGGACTCCGGTGACGGGGCCATTCCTGGTCAACGACTTCGGCGACAACGACCAGCTCGCTCCGGCCATCTCCTTCCTTTCCGGCTCGGACCTGGCGGTGGCCTGGCAGAGCGACGGGTCGCCGGGCCCCGACGTCTCCTCGCGGAGCATCCAGATGCGCGTCTTCAACGGCACCGGGCAGCCGCAGGGCCTTCAGGAGCAGGTCAACGTCTTCGGCGCCAACGCCCAGGACTTGCCGGCACTGGGCTTCGCCACCACTCGCCGCCGCCTCGTCGCCGCCTGGGAGAGCAATGGCTCCAACGGAACGGACCACTCGCTCTCGAGCGTGCAGGCGACGGCCTACCTGGCGCCGCCGTCCACCGATCTGCTGGCCGACGGCTTCGAGGCGGGAAACCTCTGTCGCTGGTCGTCCTCGTTGCTGGGAGTAGGGAGCTGCTAGGAGGGAGATGCCACTGAAGCGGGGCAGCGGCGGAGGATGGCGGCTGCGCGCGCCGGGAGCCCACGCAGCCCGGCCGGCAGGAGCTGGTGCTCTTCGGGCGGTCCGAGCAGGGTATTCGCCTCGCGTGCACGCGCGCACGCCGCGGCGGGCGCCGGACCGCTGGGCCCGGACAGGCGCTCGGCGAGCTCGAGATCGAGGTCGGCCAGGGCTATCCGGTTCTCGGCCGAATCGGCGGCTCTCACCGCCTCGTCTTCGCGGACCGAGATGGCCTCCCGCAGGCCGGCGTCGGCGGCGGACACGTCTCCTTGCCGTCGGGCGACGCGGGATTGCTCGGCGAGCGCCGCCGCCAGCGTCACCTTCCAGGTGAGGTTGCTCGCATCTTCGGCGACGAGCCGCCGCGAGTCGGCGACCGCGGCGGCGAGCAGGGGCGCCGCGGAGGGGAGGTCTCCGGCGCGCTCCTCCACGGAGCCGAGGAGGTAGCGGCTTTCGGCCAGGTCGTGTTTCGCGCGCGTGTCTCGCGCGTCCAGCCGTGCGAGGCGCTCGCGGATCTCCAGGGCCCGCCGGTGCTCGCTGCGAGCTCCCGCGACATCGCCTGCCCGCTCGCTGGCGACCGCCAGCCGGATATGGTCGACGGCGAGGTCCCGCTGCGTCTCGGCGTTGTCCGGGCTGCTCGCCGCCAGGCGCTCGTCGATCTCCAGCGAGGCGCGGTGCAGGTCGCGCGCGCGGCCGAAGTCTCCCTGGTGGGTCGCGGCATCGGCGAGCCGCTGCACGACGACGCCCTTGCCGCGCAGCGCGCGACGCTCCTGCGGATGGTCGGCGATGAATCGATCGACGTCGGCGAGGGCGGCCTCGTATTCCGGGGCAGCTTCCGGAATGCGGCCCAGCTCCCAGAGATCGTCGCCTACCGCCACCCGGATCTGGATGAGGTCCCACCGCGCCGGTTCGTATCGCTCGCCGTTCCAGAGCGGCTCGAAGACGGCGCGCGCCGCGCGATGGTGCGCGAGAGCGCCGCTGTAGTCGCCGCGTTCGGCCAGCGTGGCGCCGAGGTTGTTGTCGACCAGCGCCCGGCCGCGCCGGAAGCGCGGATCGCGCGGCGCCCGCGCGAGCAGTCGATCGAACAGGGCGAGGGAGCTGCGGTAGCTGGCGACGGCGTCCCCGGTGCGGCCGAGGTTCGCCCAGCCGGCGAGCCCTTGCACGTCCCCCACGCGCTTGTACGCCTGCGCCAGCTCGAAAAGGAGATCCACGTCGTCGTTGCCGCTCTCGCGCGACAGCCGGTCGAGGTAGAGGAGGGCCTTGTCGACCAGCAGCCGGCGGGCGTTGGTCGAGCCGGAGATCTCGTCGATGGCGTCGTAGACCTCGAAGAGAAGCGAGTTCGCGAGCTGGCGAGCGTCGGCGAAGCGCGCCTCGGCGCGCGTGCGCTCGTGTTCGGCGCGCACCCGCTCGCGCTCGGCGCGCCGCGCCTGCAAGAGCGCCAGGACCGACAGCAGGACCAGCGCCAGCACGGCGGCGAGGCCGAGACCGACGCCGAGGCGGTGCCTGCGGACGAACTTGCCGGCGCGATAGCGCAGTGAATCAGGCCGCGCGAGGACTGGGCGACCCTCGAGGTGGCGGCGCAGGTCGTCTCCCAGCGCCTCCACCGAGGCGTAGCGCCGGTCCGGCTCGAGCGTCATCGCCTTGAGCAAGATGGTGTCGAGGTCGCCCCGCAGCCGCGCCGCCTGACGGCGGCCCTCGGCGCTGTCGCCGGAGAGGGCGAGGACGCGCGAGCTTGCCCTGGGCGGCGGGGCGCGTGGCGTGGCGAGCGCGCCGTCCAAGCGCTCCCCCTCGCCGGCGAAGGGCGCTTCGCCGACCAGCAGCTCGAACGCCAGCGCTCCCATCCCCCACACGTCGGTGGCGGTGGTCGTCGCCTCGCCGGCGATCTGCTCGGGAGCGGCGTAGGCCGGCGTGAGCAGTCGCAGCTCACGCACCGTCTGCTGGCCCTCGACGTCGCCTCGCAAGAGCTTCGCGATGCCGAAGTCGAGAAGCTTGACCTCGCCGCCCGCTGACACGAGGACGTTGGAGGGTTTCAGGTCGCGGTGGACGACCAGGTTGCGGTGCGCATACGCCACCGCATCGCAGGCGACCAGCAGCAGCTCGAGGCGTTGCTCGACGGTGAGCGCCTGCCGCTGCGCGAACGCCGTGATCGGCAGGCCGTCCACTCGCTCCATCACCAGGTAGGGCCGACCGTCGTCGAGCGCCCCGCCGTCGAGCAGCCTGGAGATGGCGGGGTGCTCGAGCCCCGCGAGGATGCGGCGCTCGCGCAGGAAGCGCGCCAGTAGCTCCTCCGTGTCGAGACCGCGGCGCATGAGCTTGACCGCGACGCGCTGCTCGAACGCGCCGTCGTCGCGCTCGCCGGCGTAGACGTCGGCCATCCCGCCTCGTCCCAGCGGGCCTACCAGGCGGTACGGGCCGGCGCGCTCCGGCGGCGGCGCGACCTCTCCTCCTTCGGCGTCGGCGAGGGGTTGCAGCGCGATCGGCTCGTCGATCAGGAGGCCGCCGGTCTGGTCGGCGGCGAGCAGGCGGGCGAGCTCCGGAGCCAGCCCCGGATCCGCGGCGGCGATCTCCCGCAGCCGCTCCGCCTGGCGCTCGGCAGGCAGCTCGCAGAGCTCGTCGAAGAGCGCCGAGAGCCGCTTCCAGGGCTCGGCGTCCAGCGGCGGGCGGTCGGGGTCGGACAGCGGCGCGCTCGTGAGGCCGATTCTATGGCTGGACCGGGCGCTGCCCCGCGCTCACGGCGTCCTGGCGGACCAGCGACCGGCGTCCCCGCTCTCGAAGCCGTCGTAGAAGATCCCGTTCGCCCCCACCGATACCGCGTCGAGGTTGCCGTTGGGGAGCGGCGACAGCGACGGTTCGTTGACGGCGAGGCTCCAGGACCCGCCGAGTACCCGGTACTGGAACAGGCGCCCCGGTCCGCCGACGACGGTGCCCACCTGCACGGGGGTGTCGAAGGAGATGTAGTCGAGGATGTCGAAGCCGCCGGTCCAGCGACGGATCCTCGAGATGGCATCCATGTCGAACCGGGGATCGATGCCCTGCAGGTTAGCCCGGGTCGCCGACAGGCAGCTGTTGGTGTTCACGAGCAGCATGTCCTCGTCGAAGATCGTCAGCCCGAGGAAGGTCTGAGTGGTGTCGAAGGAGAGATAGAGAAGGGTACCGCCGCCGAAGAACGGGGGCAGCATGGCCACGGCGTCCACGTTGGCGCCCGGCGAGACCCCGCAGGCGGTGGCGTCGAAGATCTTCGCGTAGCCGGTGCCGTTCCAGCGGATGACGTCGGCCGGGTGGACGGTCATGCCACCGGGCAGGACGGCCCAGTCGGCGAGGGAAAACCAGACGTCGCGGGATCCGTCCCATTCCACCGCGTCGACGTCGGCGTCGGCGGGAAGCGGGCCGAGGGCGAAGATGGATGGGAACTGGGGCGTGAGTTGAAGGACCTTCTCGTTAGCCAGCGGTCCGATGTTCACCGCCGCCCAGGTGTCGTAGCTCGCGCGGACCACGGCCAACGAGTCCTGCACCTGCGCCGGCGGCTGCGCGACGGCGGGCATCGCCGCCGCGAAGGCGACAACGGTCCAGACGGTGGCTGGCCAGCGGCGGCGCAGTCCGGTTGCGTGCGAACGGTTCATGGCCACATCCCCCGCTCAGCAGACCGAGCCGTGACAGTTGTTCTGGCCGAGGGTGAAGACGCCGCTGGCCCTGGCGCCGCTGCCGTTGCCGGCGAAGACGCTCTGCAGGACGGATCCGTCGTTGGGGAAACCGCTGGTGATTCCGTAGGTGCCGTTGTTGGCGCCGACGCTGGCGTAGGCAAACCCGGAGAGGCCCCCGTTGCCGTTGGCGACGGCGAGGCTGAAGTGGACCTGCAGGTCCACCTCGGCCCAATACCCGACGCGGACGTTGCCCCAGGAGATCGACTCCTCGACTGCCGTGTTCTGCCGGCCGTTGATGCCGTCGTGGCCGTTCAGGGTGAAGGTGCAGCCGGTGACGACGGCGTAGCGATAGGTCTGCACACCGTCGCCTTTGTTGGAGAACACGACGGAGTCGGTGAGGATGCCGCCGGTCCCGTAGGTGATGATTCCCTCGGCACCGTTGTGCGAGACGCGCAGCCGCTCGGCGCGGAAGGAATCGCCGAGCGACAGGCCCGCTCCGCCGAAGCCCATCACCGAGCCGTCGTGGATGGAGGAGCCTGCGTTGCTGCTGGTGACGCCATGACCGGTGCCGGTGGGCGAGCAAGGGGACGGCGCGCCCGGGCAGCGCGTGATCCCGACGAGGGCGAAGCCGTTGAGGTCGAGGTCGACGTCGGCGGCGGTGATCTCGATTGCCGTCACGTTCTGCGGGTTGGCCGAGAAGCTGACGTTGAGATTGGACGTCAGGCGGTACTCCCCAGGTTGCGAGATGGTGACCGGAAACCCGCCGGCGTCGCCGGGCCAGCAGCCGACGAGCACGCACTCCTGATGGATCTCCCGCACGGCGGCGCGGGCGGCGGGTGCGCCGGCGCCGATCAGAGCGCAGGCCGCGACGTATCGAACCCAGGTGCTGGATCGCACGACGAATCTCCTTTTCAGCACGGACCGTTGGCGCACTGGTTCTGGTTGAGCGACAGGCCGCTGCCGCCCACTTCCGGCTGCTGGCCGGAGTCCATGACGATGCCGGTGTAGCCGACCTTGGGGTCGCACAAGAGCAGGAAGTCCCGCCCGTAGCCGATCCGGTTCTGCAGGACCGCGCTGCCCGTGCCGGCGTAGATACCGCTCGAGCCGCCGTGCGCGACCAGCCCGGCGATCCGCGAGCCCTCGCCCGTGGTCACGCCGGCGAGATCGGTGGTGTTGGCTTGCACGACACCGGTCTGCAGCCGCGCGCCCCTGCCCACGAAGATGCCGGCGCCGGCGACGTTGCCGATCGAGCTCTCGGCGAGCGCCCCGGCGGTGCCGAGAACGCCCACCGCGGTGCCGCCGGACGTCGTCACCAGCAGCCGCGACAACCTTGCACCGACACCCTGGACGACGACCGCCGTCGACCCGAGGTGGCCGAACCGCACTCGTTCGACGACCGCCACGTCCCCGTTGGCGAGGGCGCCATACAGGCCGAAGCCGGTGATCGTGCCGTCGTGCAGGCGCAGGGCGACCGCGGACGAAGAGGCATGCACGCCGACGCCCATCCCGGAGCTCGGCGTGCAAGTCAGCGGCGAGCCCGAGCACGAGAGCGGTCCGCGCAGGGCGAAGCCGCCGAGGTCGAGGTCCACGCTCGGCGCGGTCACCACTACCGCGGTGACGTTTGCGGGGTTGGGCTGCCCGGTGACGTCGAGATTGCTGGTCAGGACGTAGGCGCCGGGCTGCGTGATCTGGATCGGCCACCCGGGGCCGTCGCCCGGGAAGCAGCCGATCGGCACGCAGACCTGGTCGAGAGCGAGGCGCCCGTCGCGCGGGCCTCGCGACGCACGGGCCGAGTCTGCGGCGAGAAGCGACAGGACGGCGAGCGCGATAGCCGAGAGGGGGCGCGCGAGGGTCCTTGTGCACATGGGACCTCCCCTCAGCAGGAGGCGCCGTTGCAGACGTTCTGGGTGAGCGACAGCCCGCCGGAGACCGAGCTGCCGTTGCTCGACATCACGTTTTCGGTGTAGCCGCTCTTGGTGCCGCCTTCGAAGAAGAGGGCGATGGAGGTGTTGTTCGCCAGCGTGTTGCCGAAGGCGAGCGAGCCGCCGAAGCCGTCGTGCAGGCCGTCGCTGGCGTTGCCCGAGATGACGTTGCGGGCGTAGAGCGACGAGCCGCCGCCCTCGACTCCCCGCGCGGCGTTGCCATAGATGGTGTTGTCGACCAGCAGGTTGTCGCCGAAGCTGAAGACGCCGCGCATGCCGTTGCCGTAGATGGTCGACCGTCTCACCATGCCGGCGCCGCCGAGCACGATGCCATCCCTGCCGTTGCGGAAGAGCGTCACGCCAACGACCTGGTTGCCGGCGCCGGCGGCGAAGATGCCGGACGCGCTGTTGGACCAGATCGTGAGGTCCTGGATTCGCGTGTGGGCGCCGGAAGCGTAGACCCCGTACGCGAAGCCGATCGCCGCGCCGTTGCGGATGGCGGCTCCTTCGTCGAGCACTCGGATGCCGGCAGCCGTGACGCTGCTCGGCGAGCAGGCGAGGGGCTGTCCCGAGCAGACGCTGGGTCCGAAGAGCGAGAAGCCGGCGAGATCGAGCGTCACCGCCGGCCCCTGGATGCGGATGGCGTCGACGTCAAAGCCGGTGGGGCGAGTGTCGAGGTTGCTCGTCAGCTTGTAACTGCCGGGGCCGAAGATCTCGACCGGGAAGCCGGGGCCATCGTTGGGGAAGCAGCCGACGGCGACGCAGGCGGCATCGATCTCCACGACGCCATCGGCGGCCGCCGCCGGTAGCGCGGCGACGACTGCTGCTGCGAGGCCGAGCGCGAGCCGGGCTGGGAGCGAGATTCGTGCACTCATGGCGCCCTCCTGGGCGCTCCCCGCGAGGTTGCGGGGGCGCCTTCACCGAGGGGAACGCACGGCGCGGACGGAGGCGGCCACCCCTCTGGGGCCCGAAGGCCCTAGAGGATCATTCGCGCGCCCTGATCCTGGCGCGCAAGCCGTCGATCGGTACCGGCGGCGTCGGGCGGTAGTCGAGCCCGAGGCTCTGGGGCGGCAGCTCCCAGTCGAAGCCTCGCAGGAGCACGATGGTGAAGACCTGCATCAAGAGCGTCGCGAAGTCGAGGCCAGGGCAACGGTGGCCGATGGCGGGGCCGGCACCCTGGGGCACGAAGGCGTGCTCGTGGCGCCGGTCCTCGGCGCGCTCGGCTGAGAAGCGCCCGGGATCGAAGCGCGCCGGTTCCGAGTAGAGACTGCACGTCGTGTGCGTGGGGAGCACCGCCCACAGCACCATCCAGCCCTCGGGGACCCGAAGGCCGTCGACGTCGAACGAGACCTTCGCCTTGCCGAAGATCGCCGGGATGATCGGACAGACTCGCTTCGTCTCCATCACCACCTGGCGCAGGTAGGTCATGGCGACGAGGTCTTCGAGCCGCAGCGGGCCGCCGGCGGCGAGCCGTCGCACCTCCTCGGCCAGGCGCGTGCAGACCTCGGGTTGTGCGGTGAGCTGCTGCACGATCATCGCCAGCTCGGCGAAGACGATGTAGCCGGCGATGACCACGTGGTGCAGCTCGAGCACGGCCTGCTCGTCGGAGAGCGCCACGCCGTCAGCCGTCCGCGCCTGGAGCATGCGCGAGAGGCCGTCGTCGGTAGGTCTGGCGCGGCGTTCCTTCACCAGCCTCGAGAGCACCGCGAGCAGCCGGTCGCGGGCGCGCAGCGCGTTGCGGTACCGGGTGCCCGGCAGGTCGATGGGCAGCGCCGCGAAGGCGGCGGTGAGCGTGTCGTAGTCGCGTCGCAGGCGATCCATCTCGTCGCCGGGCTCCATGCCGATGACCGTGGCGCAGATCCCCTCGATCGCCAGCCGTTTGAGCTCGTCGAGCCAGCGCACCTCACCCGCCGCAACCCAACCGGCGAAGCCGCGCTCGACGATCGCTTGCAGGGTCGGCAGATAGGCGTCGAGGGCGGCGCGCGAGAAGCCCTGCAGGACGATGCTCTTGCGCGCGCGGTGCTGGTCGCCGTCGAGCAACGGCAGGCTCTTGCCGGCGAAGAGCGCCTCGATGTTGGCGGGCATCGAGCCCGCCCGCATCACCCGTTCGGAGTCGATGAAGTTGCCGGCGGCGTCCGGGCCGGCGATGACCACGGTCGGTCGCCCCAAGAGGTGAGTGCGAAAGACCCGGCCGTGCGCCGCCAGCCGCCGATCGATGAAGGCAAACGGGTTCTTTGCGAACTCGAGGGTCTCGCCGAGCAGCGGTAGGCCGCTGCGGCCGGGAGGCAAGGCGTCGACGTGGGTCGGGCTCATCGGAGTCCCTCCGGGGCGCAGAGGTGGCGCGGTGCAGAGAGCCTACGTCGCGGTGGCCCGTGCGGATGAGGGCAGCGCCGCCACTCCGAACGGCAGATGGCCCCTACCCGTGCGCGTCAGGGCGCAGGAGGCGCGGCGGCCGGCTTCCGCCCCTTGCGGGGCGCCAGCTGGACGATCCGATCCACGTCGACGTGTTTCGACTGCACCGACTCGCCTCCGGGGTACTCCACGATCAGGAGGTCGAGGCGCTCCGCCGCCCCGAGCCCGAAGTGGAACCGCTGGTCGCTCGCCGAGAGGTAGGAGCCGCCGAGGATGCGGTGGCGCACCCAGCGGGCGCCGCCGGCCCTCGCCTCGACGCGGATCGCGCCTGGGGCGTCGACCAGCAGCCAATGCCGCCCGCGGCGCGACGTGTCGTTGCGCAACAGCGTGGGCGGGACATCCATGTTCGAGATCGCGAGATCGAGGTCGCCGTCGTCGTCGGCGTCGCCGACCGCGAGCCCCCGGCTCGACTCGACGACGGCGAAGCCGGGGCCCGCGACCGCCGTGGCGTCGGTGAACTGGCCTCGCTGGTTGGCGAGGAGCAGGTTGCGCTGCTTGTAGCCGGGACCGGCCGCGGGGACCGCGTCGGCCTGCGGGTAGATGTGGCCGTTGACGATCACCAGGTCGAGGTCGCCGTCGAGGTCGAGATCCGAGAGCGTCGTGCCCCACTCCACCGGCATGAAGCTGGGCTCCGCGACGCCCGTCTCGCGCGCGACGTCGGTGAACAGGGCATCGCCCTCGTTGCGGTAAAGCGTCGTGGCGTCGCTCCAGAAGTTGGTCACCACCAGCTCCGGGTCGCCGTCGCCGTCGGTGTCGCCGGCCGTGACCCCCATGCCGCCCTGGGCGTTGCCGCCGCCGTCGAGCGCGGCGCCGCTCCACAGCCCGACCTCCTGGAAGTGGCCTTTGCCGTCGTTCTGATAGAGGTAGTTGGGGTTGGAGTCGTTGGCGACGTAGAGGTCGAGGTCCGCGTCGCCGTCGACGTCGACCGCCTCGACGCCGAAGCTGTAGTACTTGCCCGCGTCGACGAGACCGGCGGCCTGGGTTGCGTCGCGGAAGCGGCCGCCGCCGAGGTTCTCGAAGTAGCGGTTCTCGGCTCCCTCGTAGCCGAACGGGCCCAGCATCACCGGCTGGCCCTGCCACTCGAGAGTGGGCTTGGCGGCGAGCACCTGCGGCAGCGTGCAGTCGATGTAGGCGGTGACGAAGAGATCCTCGTCGCCGTCGAGATCGGGGTCGAAGAAGACGGCGCCGGTCGACCACCCGGGAAGCCCCGGTCCTCCCGACGAGGAGTCGGTGCGCGCGAACGTTCCGTCGCCGCGATTGAGGTAGAGCACGTCGGGACCGAAGTTGGTCACGAACAGGTCGAGCTGTCCGTCGCCGTCGGCGTCCCCCACCGCGACTCCGTCGCCCCAGCCGTCGTCGCCCACGCCGGCGGTCTCGGTGACGTCGTCGAAGTTGCCGTCGCCGCGGTTGCGGTAGAGGCGGTTGCGACCGCGCTCGGCGACCCGGCCGTCCTCGAGCCGCCAGGCGTTGACCAGGTAGAGGTCGAGGTCGCCGTCGCCGTCGTAGTCGAAGAACGCGAGGCCGCTGCCCCCGGACTCGAGGATGTGCGGCTTGGCGCGACTGCCGCACCAGGTGGGCGCGGTGAGACCGGCCGCGGCGGCAGTGTCGACGAACCAGAACGGAGCGTCCGCCGCGGTCGCCGGAGCGGCCGATGTCTCGGCAGCCAGAGCCGGCGCCGGCGCTGCCCACGCGAGCAGCGCCAGAGCGAGCGCGGTGGCCGCGGGCCTCACCCCTTGGCAGCCAGCAGGGCGTCGGCGATCTTCGCGAACTCGGCCCAGGCTGCCTTGCGATCGGCGTCGGCGGTGGCCTTGCGCAGGTTCGCCGAGGCCTGCAGCGCCGCCTGTTTGCCGGCGCGGGTCACGATCACGTAGCCGGGCTCGTAGATGCCCTTCTCTTCGCCGGCGGCGTTGTGATGGTGGCCGCCCTCGAGCAGACGCTTGCGGATACCACCCACCGCGTTGTCGCCCTCGTTGGCGAACAGGGCCATCTCGGCTGCGGCGCCGGCGAAGTCGCCGCCCTTGAACTTGGCCTCGGCGGCACGCCGATGGCCGTCGAGCAGCGCGCGCACCAGGTTCGCCTCGGTTTCCCGCGCGCCGAGGATCACGGTGGCGAGAGACTCGTAGGCCTCGACCATCGTCGGTGGGGTGGCCTGAGCGGCGGCCGGCACCGCGAGGCCGGCCAGCGAGACCAGCGACACGAGGGCGACGGCGAGAAGGGTCCGGGTACGGTCCATGGGCGTTCCTCCGAGCGTGCGGTTGACGTTGCGGTGAGTCTTGCACATCGGGTCGAACGAGAAGGTCGAAATCGGGCCACCTGCTATAGTGCAGGGCAGCGAGAGCAAGGGACCCCTCCAAGGGGACCGCTGCGACTGAAGAATCCCGAGTTTTTCCTGCCGCTGCTTCCCGACTCCTCACCGAGCAAGCTCCCGTAAGAGGCCCAGAGCCCTGGGCCAACTAGATTCACGGGAAAGCCGGCACTTCGGGCGGCACCCAATCAGGAAAGACGGTACAGAATGAAAAAGATCTACGTCGGCAATCTCGCCTTCAACGCCACCGAGGACGAGCTGCGCGAGCTCTTCAGCCAGCACGGCTCGGTCTCGAGCGTCAGTCTCGTCACCGACCGCGAAACCGGGCAGGCCCGCGGCTTCGGGTTCGTCGAGATGGACAACGGCGCCGAGGCCGCGATCAGCGCCCTCGACGGCAAGCAGGTCGGCGGTCGCACCCTCAAGGTGAACGAAGCCCGCCCTCGCGAGGACCGCAACGGCGGCGCGCGGCCTTACAGCCGCTAGACCGCCCGCACGCGGAGTCTGTCGGGACTCGGGACTCGGGACCCGGCACCCTCCGTCGCTTCGAGCTCAAGGGCCCTCCTCGCGGAGGGCCCTTTTCTTGTTACCCCGTTTCGGCCGCAGATACCTGCCGTCACCGCCCCCAGCCGGGCGGCTTGCGTGCACCCGTGCGAGTGCGCGGAGGCGGCTGCGCGGCGGGGCTCGAGGGGTCGGAGACACCTCGAGACATGCGACGGAACGCGACGAGGATGGCGACGAACAGCGCGAGCGAGATGCCGAGGTTCCTGACGAGCTCACCGTGGCTCACGGCCCCGGAGAACCGGCGCACGAGCGTCCCCCGCTCGTTCCCCGAGTCGCTTGTTCGAACCAGATCGGCGAGCGCGGCCGCCGGAATCGCGAAGTTCAGATTCTGACCGGCGATGTTTCCACCCACGGCAACGCCGATCACGGCGCCCGTGGAGTCCACCACCGGCGAACCGCTGGATCCCGCCGAGATCGGGGCCGTGATCTGGATCAGCGGTTGGCGCCAGGAAGGATGGGCGTCCTCGGCGTCCCTGCCGATACCATCGGCACGCACCGCGGCGACGATGCCTTCGGAGATGGTGCCGGCGAGGCCGAGAGGATTGCCGACGACCACTACCCGGTCTCCCGGCTCGACGTTCGAGGCCGAGAGAGTCAGCGCCGGCAGCGCCTTCGGAAGGCGGATCAGGGCGAGATCGTGGTCCTCGTCGTCCGCCACGACGCCGACCACGTCCACGGTGGAGCCGTCCGCGAGGGTGGCGCGCAAGCGGTGGGCCTGGTCGACGACATGGTGGTTGGTCGCCACCAGCGTCGAGCCGATGGCGAATCCGGTCCCCGCGCCCAGCTCGTGGTCGCTGGTGTCGAGGATCGTGAGCAGCACCACGGAGCCGCGGACACGCTTCGCGATCTCCTTCACCGGCTCGGCACGCAACGGCCAGGCGACGAGCACGAGGGTGGCTAGCAGGGTCGGCTTGTTCACGCGACTTGGTCCACTCGACCTGATCCCGCGCGCAAGGCGGCGCGACCCTGTCTCGGCGCCCGGGATCGCAGAGCGTCTCGAGATCCTATGCGAAGGATCGATCGGCCAGCCGTGGGCCAGGCGGCGTTCCGCCTGGCCCAGATCTGCCGGGTGACGCCCTCGGCGCTACTGGTACGTGACCGTCAGCTGCGGCCGGTTGGCCTGAGTGGCGGTCTCGCCCGGGAAGAAGCCGATGTAGTCGAAGCCGAGGTCGTCGTTGTCGCCCAGCGTGCAGTATGGGCGCAGCTGCGTGGTGCCGGTCTTGTTGATGGCGGCGCGGCCGGCGGCGCTGAGGGTGCCGGACGACGCGGAGCCGTTGCTCGCCGGGGCGGAGAGCGTCACCACGTTGGTCGCGGTCGCCGCCGCCTCCCAGTCGGAGAAGGCGAAGGCGGTGGAGCCGCCGAAGCCGCCGGTCGCGATGTCGGCCACGCACGGGCCGTGCGTGGTGAAGGGGCTCGTGCCCGAGATGGTGCCGCGCGTCAGCTGCAGGGTGGCGGCCGTGATCGTGGCGCCGTCGGGGATCGACGAAGTGTCGAACGAGACGATGTTCTTGTATTGCTCGTCGGCGTTGGTGTCGCCGACGCGGATGGCGGTGGTGAGGTCGTCGGTGGAGTTGCCGCCACCGCCGACGTTGGTGTTTTCGCCCGACTCCCAGATGCGGCCGTCCTGCGACGCCACCGAGAAGAAGGTGACGGTCGTCGGGCCGACGCCGGTGACGGTCAGGGTGATCGACGCCGACCCCGGCGAGCCGCCGGTGTCGGTGACGGAGGCGGTGATGGTGTGCGTGCCCACCGACAGCGAGGAGGTGCTGAAGGAGGCGCCGCTGCCGATGATGCCGTTGATGCTCGAGCTCCAGGTGAGGCTGCCGGAGAGGTTGCCGTCTTCGGTGTCGTTGGCGGTGCCGGTGAAGGTCACCGACGTTCCCTGGGTGACGGAGGTGCCGTTGGCCGGGGCGGTGATGGTCACCACCGGCGGCGTGTTGCCCGGGCCGCCGCCGATCGTTACACCGGAGGCATAGACGTCGACCGAGTCGGCGGTGCCTCCGGTCTCGTGCCGGTTGTCGGTGAAGATGCTGATGAGCTGGTTGCCGACGACGTCGAGGCCGTTGTAGTCGCCCCACTCGAAGCCGGTGTCGATCTGTGGCGACATGACGCTGGTGATGCGCGCCGGCGTCGCCCAGGTGTTGCCGCCGTCTGAGGAGACCGAGTAGAAGATGTCGACGCCCACGCGCGTTGGGCTGCGGCGAGTGTCGTAGAACATCACATAGACCTTGCCGTCGTTGGCGACCCCCAGCCAGGGATGGAAGCGGTCGACGGTGTTGGCGTCGGCGGTCTCGTGAGGCGTGCGAACCGTCCAGGTGGCGCCGCCGTCGCGGGTGAAGGCGACTCGGATGCGGCCGTGGTTGGCGGAGGGGTTGGTGGTGTTCTCGGCGGCGGTGGTGTCGGTCCAGGCGACGTAAACCGAGTTGGCGAAGGCGCCGCTCGACAGGTCGGCGTCGGCAGAGGCGTAGATGAATGCGCGCCGGGTCTCCATCGCCGGAATCGCGAAGTCATAGCCATCGGTGGTCGCCGACACCGTCACCGCCGACGCGAAGCTGCTGCCGCCGTTGGTCGACTTGCGGACGAGGATGGTCTTGCCGTTGGTGGCCGGCCAGAAGTAGTAGACGTTGCCGGCCTTGTCGCTCGCCAGGTCGCAGCCGATGCCCGACTGGCTGCTGCCGGAGGACATCGCGACGTTGGCGCTCCAGGTGTTGGCAAAGTCGGTGGAGCGCGAGAACTTCAACGTGTTGTTGTCGTGCCAGCACTGGTAGATGTTGTCGCGGTTGGGCGAGGTGGCGAACTTGTCGACGTGGATGTACTGCTTGTCGCTGGTGTTCGCCGCCGTGAGCTCGCGCCGGCCGTCGCCGGGGGTGATGGTGGCGAGGTCGTTCCAGGTGGCGCCGCCATCCGCGGAGCGATAGACCCAGACGTTGCAGAGCGCACCGCAACCGCCGAGGGTCGAGGTGTAGGCGAACTGCCCGTTGGAGGACCAGTCGACGGTGGGATCGCAGCAGGTGCTGCCTTGTGGCAACGCGGCGGCCTGCGTCCAGGAGGAGCCGCCGTTGGTCGAGAACCACATGATCTGGCCCGAGCCCGGTCCGTTGGAGCCAGCCACCACCTTGTTGAGGTCGGTGGGATGGATCTTCACCGCCGACTCGGCGGCGCCGGTGGGCGAGGTCACGCGCACGTCGGTGGTCAGGGCCTTGGTGCGCTCGAACTCTTCCTGCGGGGTGCCGCGCTCCTTGACGACCACGAAGCGACCGTTGCGGACGACGAGTCCGCGGTAGAGCTGGCCGTCGACGAGGTAGCCGCCGTATTTCATCTCGAAGATCTGCAGGGCGCTGCGCGGGTACTGCGGGACGCCGGTGCGCGGCATGCCGGGAACGGCCTTGCGCAGCTCGATGCGGAAGAACACCGGGATGGGATCGCGCAGCTCCTGCTCGTTGGCGGCGAGCAGCGCGAGGTCGGCACGGGTGACGAGGTAGTTGCGATCGTCCCAGGGGCCGAGCCGCGAGAAGGACTCGTAGTCGACCCGGCGATCGACGCCCTTGGCGTTGTCGACCGATTGCGCGAAAACCGGCGAGGTGATGGCGGCGGCCAGCAGGGTGCAGGCCGCGACGAGGGTCCGCGAGAGGCGGACGGTCCCCTTTTCATCCATGATTCGAGCCCCCCGAAACGTTGCTCGCGGCGCAAGTGCCGCGAGCCGGAATGAGCCTTGGACACTCGTTCTGCGGCGGTGTGCCGTTGCAGTCGGCGTGCCCGACAGGGTCCGTCGACGCTACTGCCGTCGTTTCAGCGGCTTGAGGCTGCGCCGCGGTGACGTGGGCGGGTCGCGGCGGGTCAACGCTCGATCGCGGTGGGAGTGTCCTGGCGCAGTTGCTGACCCGCGGCACGTCTACGCACACGTCGCGAAGCCACCTGCTCCATGGCGGCGTCCCTCGTGCGCGTTGCGCCTGTTGTTAGAGGCGCGCCCTGCTCAGCAGCTCTGGCCGTCGAGCCAGAGCTCGCAGAGAAAGCGCTCCTGCCTGGCGATACCGTCCGTGCTGGCAACCGGGTCGGGATCGTAGTCGTCTTCCTGGTTGGCGAGATTGCGGGTGAGCAAGTGTCCGAGGCCGGGGTACGCCTGCAGCTCGCACCGATTGCCGTTCGCCCCCGCGCGCTCGCAGAAGCGGCGCGCCCCGTCCACGGGAGTCAACGTGTCCTCGGCGCCGTGCACGATGATCGCCGGCGCCATCCGGGCCGGCACGCGATCGGCCGGCGAGTAGTCGACCGGATCCGCGCGCCCTTGCAACAGGCGCCTGAACCAGCCGTCGCGAACCACGTCGAGCGCTGGCGACCACAGGACCAGAGCATCCGGCCCGCCGTTGCCGAAGCTGCCTTCGCTGCTGCCGCAGCCCCGAGTTGCCGCGGCCGCCACCAGCTGCCCTCCCGCTGACACCCCGTGGCCGGCCACGCGGGAGGGGTCGATTCCCAGCATCTCGGCGTTGCGCCGAACCCAGCGGAAGGCCTCGCAAACGTCGTCGAGGGCGTCGACCGGCGTCGTCACCTCGTCCGAGAGCCTGTAGTCGATGGCAATGGCGACGAGGCCCATCCGCGCGTAGCGGCGAGCCCGCGGGAAGGTCCAGTCCGCCCCGCCGGCGACCCAGCCACCGCCATGGAAGAGAAGGATGGCGGGCGCCGGTCCGCGCGAGTGGGAGCGCGCCCGGAAGACAAAGGCCGCCAGCTCTCTGCCGCCGACGTCTCGAAACACCAGCCGTGAGGGCTCCTCCGGAGCGGCGGCCACCGACTCGGGACGCGAGCCGCGCGGCGAGCAGCCGGCCAGCGCGACTGCGAGGAGGGCGGCGACGAAGGCCTTGCGTGTCGGATCCATCTCTCTCCCCTTCCGGAGTGGCTACTACGCTCGACGAGGAGCGCGGGTTTCGGCGCGAATCGTTCGTTTTGACGAACGATTTCGGGCAGCCCTAGGATCGAACGATGGAAGCCGACGGCGTCGAAACGGTGCTGCGTTGCTACCCCCAAATCTACCTGGCCTGTCACCTCGCGCATCCACGCGCCGCCTCGTCGCCGTCGGGGCTCTCCGATCGCGACTCGACCGTGCTCGGCCACCTCAGCGAGAGCGAGCCAATTACCGCCGCTCACCTCGCGCGGCATCTCGGCATCCAGCCCTCGAGCCTCTCCGCGATCCTCGTGCGGCTCTCAGGCCTCGGGCTGATCGCGCGGAGCGAGCGCGCGGAAGATCGGCGCACGCTCGAGCTGCGGCTCACGGCCAAGGGCAAGCGCGCGATGCAGGCGAGCTCCGTGCTCGACGCCGAACGCGTCGCCGGGATGCTCGCGCGCCTGAGCGCGGCGGAACGCAAGATCGCGCTCGACGGCCTGGCCCTGCTCGCGCGGGCGGCGCGCGAGCTCGCGGCAGCCGAACGCAAGACAGCCTGGAGCGGAGGGACGCGATGAAAAGCTGGATTCTGATCGGATTCTTCGTCGTGGGTGGCCTGGTCGTCCTCGTCGGAGTGGTCGCGGCGATCGGCGCGGCGCTGCCACGCGGCCACGTCGCGACACGCACCGCCAGCTTCCGGCAGCCGCCCGAGGCGATCTTCGGCGCGATCACCGACTTCGCCCACGCCGCCGCATGGCGCGGCGACCTCGAGCGCGTCGAGGTCCTCGAGAGCGCAACCGGGCTGCCGCGCTTCCGCGAGCACGGCGCGCACGGCGCGATCACCATGGAGGTGACCGAGCTGACCGCGCCGCGCCGACTGGTCGTGCGCATCGCCGACCCCGGTCTGCCCTTCGGCGGCCGCTGGGTCTACCAGGTCGAGCCGGCCGCCGAAGGCTCCCGCCTGTCCATCACCGAGGAGGGCGAGGTCTACAACCCGATCTTCCGCTTCGTGTCGCGGTTCGTCCTCGGCCACCACAAGTCGCTCGAGGACTACCTGCGCGCGCTGGGAACGAAGTTCGGTGAGGAGGTCGCGCCGGCGTGACCGCGTGCGTCACTGCTGACTGATCCCTCCGCCGTTGGGCGCGGCGGAGCTGCCGTTGGCAAAGACGCGATTGTTGCCGGTGCTGGCGACCGTGGCACCGCCAGCGATGCCGATGCCGACCGTGTTGTTGTAGATCGCATTGTTCGAGAGGCGGATCTGCGCGCCGCTCGCCGCGGCGTTGATGGCGGTGTTCTCGTTGAAGGCGAGTTGATTCCCTTCGGCGTTGATCACCGAAGTGCTCGCGCTCGCCGTCAGGCCGTTGGCGTTGCCGGAGACGAGGGAGTTGCTGATCGTCACGCGGCCGTTGGCGCCCGCGTCCACGGCGTGGCTCGTCGTCCCCTCGATCCGTACGTCGGCCAGGGCGGCCAGGGAAAGCGCTCCGCCGGCGCCGGTGTTCGCGACTCGCACGCCGGTCGGCGCGCCGGTGATCGTGCTGTCGTGGATTTCCAGGCTGCTGAACGTCCCGGAGATGTTCATGTCGACGCCGCTGCCGGTGAACCCGGCGATGGTCACGTGGTCGAGGACCAGGCTCTTCCCCGCCAGGAAGCGGACGCCGTTGAGCCCGTTCCCGACGCCGTTGATCGAGATGTTGCGGAGCACGACCTTGTCGTTCGGACCCGCGTTGATGGTGACGCCGTTGACGAGCGAGGCGAGGACGCTGGCGAGAGTGCCGTCGCCGTTGAGGGTGATCGACTTGTTGATGACCACCGTGCCGAAGCCACCGGGGTCGAGCGCCGAGATCTCCCCGCCGGCGGCGGTCTTGACCAGCGCTCCGGCGAAGGTCTTGCACGGCGCCGTTCGGGAGCAAGGATTGGCGTCGTCCCCGACGCCCGAGACCCAGGTGCGGGTCGGCTGGGCATGGACGGCGGTGGCGGAGAGGAGAAGACCCAGGGCGACCGAGGCGAGACGGATGCGGGGCAGGCTCATCGCGTTCTCCTTGCAGCTGGTTGGCGGGCAGATCTTCGGGAACGCCCACTACGCGCGATTCGTGCTACGCCAGGCTCATCCGGCTGGCGAAGCCTGGTCCCCTCGGCCGCAAATCGGCGCAAGTCACTGGCTGCACGGTGCCCTGTCCGCGGCTGTGATACACCATCGCGGTGTCTTCTCTGGCGCGATCGCTTGGAGCGGCCGCCCTCGCGGCGCTCGCCGCGGCCCCCGCCGGCGGGACCACGATCTTCGTCGACCTCGTGATCGGCCCGGCGTCCTGCGCCTCGTATTCAGCGGCCCTTCGGACCTGCAGCGGGGGAAGCGCGACCGCCTACAAGACCATGAACGGCGCCGGTCAGGCGGCGGTTGCCAGCGACATCGTGCTCGTCCGCGGCGGAACGTACGCCGCCCAGTTCGCGCCGACCGCCTCGGGCTCGGCTCTCCAGCCGATCCGCATGCGGCCCTACCCGGGCGAGGGGGTCGCGATCCAGGGCCTGTCCGTCCAGGCGCTGCTCTTTGCCGGCGTCTCGGACTGGGTCGTCGAGGGGCTCACGGTCACCAACGTGCTCGGCTGGGCGCGCATCGTCGACTCGAGCCGCATCACGCTGTACGGCAACACGTTTTCGGCCGCCACGGCCACCGGCACGACCGGCGCCATCAAGATCGTCCGCGGCGGCAACCACCGGATCCTGGGGAATCTCGTCACCGACGGCAACGACAACATCGGCATCGTCCAGTCCGATCACAATCTGGTACAGGGCAACACCATCACCGTCGGCCGGCACACGCTCTGGCGCATCCTGTGCGGCAACGAGAACGTGATCCGCCGCAACTACTTCTCGAACCCCACTCAGAAGATCGGCGAGGTGCTCGACTGCGAAGGGGGCTCGGACGTCCCGATCCTGTACGACGCCACCAAGCGCAACCTGGTCGAGGACAACGTTTTCGACACCACGGCTGTCGACGACGGCGGCGGTCCCTACAACGGCATCCAGTACGCCGGCCAGGAGGGGATCGTCAGGCGCAACGTGTTCTTCGGCGTGCAGGGTAGCGCGATCGGCCTCGCCAACTACCCCGACGAGGCGCTCCACAACTACGCCAACCGGATCTACCACAACGTCTTCTACGACAACGTCGGCGGTGGCACCGAGACCGGCAACACCGCCGCGCTACCCACCGAGTTCGCCGACAACGATCTGCGCAACAACGTCTACTGGCGCAACACGCCGATGCCGATCGGCTGGAACGACGACAACCCGGGCGGATCGCAGGCCACCTTCCGTTTCATGGGCGGCTTCCGGATGGTCGCCAACGATCTGCTCGGGGAGAACGCGGGGGAGGGCGACGTCGTCTTTGCCGCGACCGTGCTGCGCAGTCTGGCGCAGGTTCAGAGCCAATACCCGGCCCTCTTCGTGGGCAACCTCGAGGTCCTGCCGGGATTCGTCAACGCCTCGGGCCACGACTTCCGTCTTGCCGGCGGGAGCCCGCTCATCGACGCCGGTGCCTTCTTGACCGTCGCGGCGAGCGCCGGCTCGGGCACCAGCCTGCAGGTCACCGACGCCTCCTACTTTCACGACGGCTTCGGCATTGCCGGCGTCGCCGGCGACCGCATCCAGCTCGCGGGACAGACGCTCACCGCGCAGGTGGTCGACGTCCTGGGCGCGAGCGACGTTCTGGTGCTCGATCGGGCGCTCACCTGGAGCGCGGGCCAGGGTGTCGCCCTCGCCTACAGCGGGGCTGCCCCCGACATCGGCGCCTTCGAGGTCGGTCTCGCACCGCTCTTTGGCGATGGCTTCGAGAGCGGCGACACCTACTTCTGGTCGAGCACGGCGTCGCCGTAGGCGCTTCCGCAGTCCCGAACGCACGACATCAGGGCGTGTAGTCGCGGCTCAGATGTAGCGCCACCGCGGCATTGAATCCCCTCTGACCGGCGGCGCTCAGGCCGTCGCGGATTCCCAGCGAGTTGGGCCCCGTCGCCGTGTTGCCCTGCGCCCCAAGCGCCGGGTCGCCGAAGATTCCCGTCGCGATGTCGAACCCCAGCGAGTAGAACGCGTCCGCGTCGGCCGTGCGCCCCTCCGCGACGGTTGGATCCACCTCCGCGATGGCCGCTCCCTTGGCGGTGAAGCCGCCGTTCTTGTTTCGCTCCAGCGAGAAGGCGACGGCGATCCTGAAACCCTTCTGTTCGGTGGGGCTGAGCGAGTCGTGGATCCGCTGCTTGTTGGGGCCAGGCTGGGTCTGGCCTTCGGCCGCGGCCATCCCGATGTCGAAGCCGCGGCGAGCAAGGCCCTCCCGCTGCTGGTTGCGAAGCTCGACCGACAACGGATCTTGATCGGCATGAACCTCTTATTGGTGGAAGGATCGGGGTGGGAGGCGACCGAGCCGCCATACCAGGAACGCGCCGCCCGACTACACCACTGTGCCGCGGGGCGGCACATTAGCGACGGCCTACGAACTGGTTAGGAGGAAGCGAGATGCGTCCTGCTCTCGCTGACCTCGAGCGCGTCGAGAGGCGGCGGCTGGCGGCAGAGATCCAGCGCGTCCTCGTCGACGAGGCACTTCAGCCCGGACGGTTGGCTGCGTGCGCGATCAGGGCTCGGGCTCGTCGAGCTCGAGCGCAGACCGCGGAGCGAGCTCGAGCAGCCGAACGACGATCTCTTCTGGCACTAGGGCGCCGCGAACCAGGCCGGCGAGCACCGCCTTGAAGAAGGGGGAAAGGCCCGCGAGTGGCAGCGGCATCGCGACGTCCCTGCCGGGCGGGCAAAGAAAGACGTACAACGCTCCCGGGCCCTCCATGGAGCCGAAGCGCCAGCCCGAAGGCGTGATCGGTGGAGGTGGCGGCGGCAGCGATGGCATCGAACGAAACGCGAGGCCACCGCTTGGGAGCTACCCGGTCGGAGTGTCGGCGTGGCGCCTGGGTGGCCCCGATCCTATCCAGCCTGGCAAGCACGCGACGTGCCCATCACGCGCCGCCGCTCCTCGGCGACCGACTCTCTCGGGGGCGGCGGGCGGCGCGCCAGGAGCCTTGGGGGGACGATTCACGACAGCGTCATCTTCCTCCAGCGATCGATCCTCTCGCGGATCATCGCCTCCGCCGCCTCGAGCAACGGGGCCGCCACCGCAAGGGCGGTCCGGTCGGCGCTCGTCCTGTCGCCCTCTTTCAGATCCGCGATCGCCATGATCCGCCACTGCCCGTCCGGCTGCCGGCTCGCGATGAGCTCGAAGCCCTCATACGAACCGAGGGAGCGGAAGTCGGCCTCGTCGCCTTCGTCGTCGACTGTCATCGGGTTCGGCCCTGTCGTCACGCGCCGGGAGCCTACCTCCCGCCGTTGATCTCTCGCCATAGGTCGCGATGGTGAAGCTGTCCGGGAAGCGCGGGGCTCAGGGGCGCAGCCCATGGTCGTGGGCGAACACGATCGCCTGCGCCCGCGTCCACACTCCCAGCTTGTCGAACAGGTGGGAGAGGTGGTTGCGCACGGTCTTCGAGCTGATCGACAGTCGCCGCCCGATCTGGTCGTTCGACAGGCCCTGGGCGAGCAGCGCAAGGATCTCACGTTCGCGGGCCGTGAGGGCGGCAAAAGCCCCTTCGTCGGACGCCACGGGCCTGTCGACGTCGGTGAATTCCGCCACCGCCTCCTGGAAGCGCTGCCACGCCGGCTCGTGCTCGAGCAGGATGTGGTTGCGTGATTCGAGCTCGACGAAGGCCGCATCGGGGATCTCGGTGGCGAGCGCGCGACCTTCGGAGATGGGCGTCACCGCGTCGCCTCGGGAGTGGAGCACCAGCGTCGGTACCGTCACCCGCGGCAGCAGGGACGAGACGTCGAGCTGGCCGCGCGATTCGAGCAGCGCCGCCGCCATGGCGGGCGACGCGCTCTTCCGGCAGAGGTCGTTGAACCACTCGATCTGCTCGCGGGTGCCATCAGGCACGAAGCGCGTCGTGAACGCCTGCACGAAGGCGGCGTGGTCCTTTCCCCAGCCCAGCCGGATCAGCTCGGTGAGGGCGCGATATTCGCGCTGCTCGAGCGGATTGCCGCGCGCCGCCCAGCCGCGGGCGTAGCCGCCGTAGATCACCAGGCGCGACACCATCTCGGGATGCCGGACGCTGAAGTCGATGGCGACCGAGGCGCCCTGCGAGATGCCCAGCAGGATGAATGGCTCGCGGGGAGCCGCCGTGGCGATGAGCTGCTCGAAGTCTGCCGCCCGCCGCGGGAACGAGAGGTCCTCGACCTCCCAGTCGGTCATGCCGCAGCCCCGCTCGTCGTAGCGCACGAACCGGTAGCGCCCGGCGAAGAACCGCAGCCAGTGACGCCAGCAAGGGCTCTCCCACTCGTATTCGAGATGGCTGAGCCAGTTCGAGGCCTTGATCAGCAGTGGACCCTTGCCCACCTCGGCCCAGGCGAGCTGGACGCCGTCGGAGGTGCGCAGGTAGCGGATCCGCTGCCGCGTGCTCGGGTCCATCGCTCACTCCGCTCGGCGGATGGGGTCGGGACATTCGTACCACGACGCTCCGGAAGATTGTAGACAAATGGGACTCGCGTCCCATAGCCGCCGACGACGCGCGGACCTACCGTTCCCCCACAGGCAGCGACGAGCCAACAACCGCAGGAGGTGAGCTCAATGGTGAAGCGTGTTCTCTTCTTCCTCTATGGAGTCACGTGCTACGTCATCTTCCTCGGCACCTTCCTCTACGCCATCGGCTTCGTGGGCGATCTGCTGGTGCCGAAGGCCATCGACGGTCCCGCGGCGCAGCCCTTCTGGCTGGCCCTCGCGGTCGACGCCCTGCTGCTCACGGTGTTCGCCGTCCAGCACAGCGTCATGGCCAGGCCCTGGTTCAAGAAGAGCTGGACGCGCGTGGTGCCGTCGACCCTCGAGCGCTCGACCTACGTGTTGTTCGCCAGCGCGGCGCTCGCACTGCTGATGTGGCAGTGGCGCCCGCTGGGCGGGCAGGTGTGGGAAGTCGGGCCCGGGCCGGCACGGGCGTTCCTCTACGCGCTGTTCGCGTTCGGCTGGCTGCTGGTGCTCCTCGCCACCTTCCTGATCAACCACTTCGACCTCTTTGGGATGCGCCAGGTGTGGCTCTCGCTGGTCGGCAGGCCCTATTCGCGGCTGAGCTTCGGCACCCCCGGGCCCTATCGACTGGTGCGGCACCCGCTCTACCTCGGCTTCGTCTGCGCCTTCTGGGCGACGCCGCACATGACGGTCACCCACCTGGTGTTTGCGGTCGTCACCACCGCTTACATCCTCGTCGCCATCCAGCTCGAGGAGCGGGACCTGGTGCGCGAACACGGCGAGTCGTACCTGGCCTACCGGCGGAGCGTTCCCATGCTGCTGCCGCTCGGCCGGCGCGTCGGAGCTGAGCTGACGGAGCGGGCAGGGGAGGGGGTTGCACCTTGACGTGCCTGCCACGCGGCCCGGCATAGCCCTCACTCGAGGTCTTCGGGTCGTCCTTCCGTCGACTCTTGCTCGTCAGTGGACGCGCTGGCATCGACGGCCCTGCGGAGGTTTTCGAGGACGGCCTCGCGACTCTTCCCGTCCACGTCGTGCCGGCGACTCGTGGACGGGGCGTCCGCATAGGAGATCACCACCGACCCCCGCCAGGTGCCCTCTTCGGGCCACACTCTGAGCTTGTGCCCTCGGTAGTCCTCCGTCCTTCCCGCGCTCACCGGCGGCGCCAATCTCGCCAGCGCAATCCGCAGGACCGACCACGAGGGCGATTCGTAGTTTCGAAGGGTGTCGGCGAGGATCTGCCAGCACTTCTGGAGCGCTGGGTGGCCGTCCGAGACGTCTCCCGTCCAGCCGATGCCGGGGACGTATTTGAGTTGCACCCCCTGGCACCAGGGCTCTCTGTGGAGTCGCTGGGCGAAGAGCTCCCAGAACTCTTCGTCCGTGACGAAGACACGGTCGCGCACGCCGCCGCCCTCCCGCCTTGTTAGGCGTCGTCTCCAGGCTCGGGCGTCGGTTGGAGCTCGATGGCGTCGACGGCCGCGCGAGGCCCGTCGAGCACCTGGTCCCAGGTCTCGCCTTCGCGGTCGAGGCGTCGAACGATGAGTGGAGACTTCGAGACGACCAGCATCACGGTACCGCGCCAGATCTCCTCATCGCGCCGGCACCGGAGCTCGTGGCCCGGGCAAGGGCCGTCGCAATCGTGCTCGGCGGCGAAATCGGTTCGGAATGCAATCGCCTCGGTGAGCTCCGCCCTCGCCGGCGGGTCGCAGTCTCGCAACACCTCGGTCAGAGCTCCCCAACACGCCGACCTGGCGGGATGTTCCCCAGAGACCGGTCGACCAAGGAGGCGCTTCTTGCCTCTCAGAGGACAGGCGACAGCAGCAACGCCGCCCGCGAAAAGGCGCGGCGCCCGAAGCTGCGCGCCGCGAGCTCCTTGCGGGTGACCTCGTGGGAGTTGGCGAGGTCGCGCTCGAACATGGCCGCGACCTCGGCCGCGAAGCCGTGGTCGACGACGATCGCCGTGATCTCGAAGTTGAGCCGGAACGAGCGATTGTCGAAGTTCGCGGTGCTCACGGCCGCGGCGTTGTCGTCGACGACGAAGTGCTTCGAGTGCAGAAAGCCGCCCTGGTAGCGGTAGACCCGGATGCCAGAGGCGACGAGCGGGTCGATGAAGCTCTCGGCCGCGGCGTCGACGAGACGGCTGTCGGAGTGATCGGGAATGAGGATCCGGACGTCCACGCCGCGCAGCGCCGACAGGTAGAGCGCCCCGAGCGCGCCGCTGTCGGGGACGAAGTAGGGGCTCGCGATCCAGATGCGTCGCTCCGCGTTCTGGATGGCCTGCTGGTACATCAGGCTCGCGGTCTCCAGGCGATCTGCCGGGCCGCTCGGCAACACGAGCACGGTGCTGTCGCCGCGAGAGTCGCTCGGCCACGCGAGATCGTCGAAGAGCAGCTGATCGCTCGCCCAGCTCCAGTCCTCGAGGAACGAGAGCTGGAGCCCCAGCACGGCCGGACCGGCGATCCGCAGGTGCGTATCGCGCCACGGCCCGACCTTCGGGTCGCGCCCCAGGTATTCGTCGCCGACGTTGTGGCCGCCGACCCAACCCTCCGCGCCGTCGACGACGACGATCTTGCGATGGTTCCGGAAGTTGATCTGGAAGCGATTGCCGAATCCGCGGGTGGTGCCGAACGGCGTCACCTGGACCCCCGCTGCCGCGAGCGAGTTGCGGTACGCGCGCGAGAAGTCGCTGCCGACCTCGTCGTAGAGGAAGCGGACGGCGACCCCCTCGCGAGCCTTGGCGACGAGCCGGTCGCGGAGCTCCCGTCCGAGCGCGTCGTCGTGCACGATGTAGAACTGGACGAGGACGTGCTTCCTGGCACGCTCGATTCCGGCGAGCAGGCTGCGAAAGGTCGCCTCGCCGTCGATCAGCAGCTCGACCTCGTTGCCGCCGAGGTAGGGAAGCCGGGCCAGGCGCTGGCCCGCGAGGGCGACCCCGGGCTCGCGGGCGAACTCCGGAACGAGCGGCGCCAGTCGCTCCGCGACCGCTCGCGCGTGCGGATCCGCGGCGAGATCGCGCGACTGGCGCCGGATCACGTAGCCCGCGAACTTCGAGCGTCCGAACACCCAATACGCGGGCACCGCGACGATCGGCAACGCGTTGAGCGAGACGATCCAGGCGATCGTCCCCTGCGCCGTGCGCACGCTCATCAGGGCGTGGAGCGACGAGAGGACCCCGAGCACCTGAGCGACCAGCAGCACGATCGCCATCCGTCCTCCCCTCGGATCTCGCGAGCCGACGAAACTCTAGGACACTCGAGGGCGGTTGAAGCAGCGATCCGCGGCGTTAGACTGCCGCAGACCCGCGTTCTGTTTCATTCGGCTTTCATAAACGCCGCGGCATGCCAAGGTGCAGGATCTCCAGGGGCGGTCGCCTCGCTCGGCGGGTCGGCCTGTCCGCGCTTCTCGCCGCCCTTCTCGGCTGCCGCCAGTCGGCGTTGCCGAGCTGCACCGCGCTGATCGAGGGCAAGAAGTACGACGACGCCCTCGTTCGCTGCGAGCAGGTGTACAAGGCCGAGGGCGACCCGCTCGCCGGTGCCGCCGTGGCCCGGGCCCACTACCAGCTCGGTCACCCCGAGCAGGTCATCGCCTGGGCGAAGCGGCTCGCCGGCACGGAGGGCGAGCGCGGCACCTGGAGCCTGGTGGCCGCGGTCCACTGGCAGCGCGGCGAGCTCGCGGAGGCCGAGCGCGCGTTTCGGCGCGACCTCGAGCTCACACGGGCCGCGGGCGATGCCAAGGGCATGGCGCGCCCGCTTTATGGCCTCTTCTACCTCGCCTGGGCGGACTCGCGTTATCGCGAGGCCTTGCCCTACGTCACCGAGTCGTTCGCCGCGGGCGCGAAGGCCGGGGACCGAGAGGCGCAGGCGCGCGCCGCCGAGGGGCTCTTCACCGTGCTCTACGATGTCGGCGACCGAGAGGGGGCGCGCCGGGCCCTCGAGATGGCGGCCACCTTGACCGACGAGCAGGGTCCCGCCGAGCGGGCGCGGTTCCTGGCCAACGAGGGGCTCTTGCTCAAGGCGGAGGGGAGGCCGGCGCTCGGCGCGCTCCGCCTCGAGCAGGCGATCGACGCGGGCAGCGACGACCACCGCACGCTGCGCTTCGCGCACCTCGACCTCGTGGAGGCCTACCTCGATGCCGGGCGCCTCGACGATGCCGAGCGGCACCTGCAAGCGGCCTGGAAGCACGCCGAGCCCCAGGCGACCCGAACCGGGCTGCTCTACTACCAGGCCGCCGTCGACCTCGCGCGGCACCGCCTCGACGCGGCGGCGAAGGGGATCGCCGAGGCGCTCGCCGAGGAGCCGACCGACGAGTGGGCGTGGGACCTGGAGCACCTCCAGGGGCAGGTCGAGGAAGGGCGAGAGAAGCGCCCGGCGGCGGAGGCCGCCTACGCGCGCTCCGCACATGCCGTCGAGGAGATGCGGCGCTCGCTCGAGCTCGGCGACCTCAAAGCCTGGCTGCTCGACAAGAAGAGGCAGCCCTTCGAGTCGCTCTTCCTGCTACAGGCGCGCGACGGGCGCGCCACCGACGCGCTGGCCACCGCCGAGCGGGCGCAGGCGCGCACCCTCCTCGACGCCTTCATCGCCGCCACCTCGGGGTCACCCAGAGGCAATCCGCGCGCGGTGCCGCCGGACGCCGTCGCGGACAGGCTCGAAGCGCTCCGCACCTTGCTGCCCGCGATGATCGCGTCTCCCGTCGCCGGGCTCCAGCCCTTGCCGCGTGTCCTCGAGGGGCTCGGGAATCGGCACTGCCTCTCCTACTTCACCGCGCGCGACGAGATCTGGCTGACGACGGTGGCGCGCGGCCGAGTGGCCTCGCGAAAGCTCGCTCGGTCGGCCGCGGCGGTCCGCGAGATGGCCCGGCGCTTCGCCGCTCGAACCGACGACCGCGTGCTCGCCGCCGCGCTCGGAGAGGTTCTCCTCCCCGCGTCCCTCCCGGAGGGCTCGCTGCCGGCCGCCGGCGAGACGATCTACATCGTCACCGACGGCGACCTGGCCGGCGTGCCGTTCGCCGCCCTGCGCCGCGGCGATCGCTACCTCGTCGAGGACCATGCGCTCGTCTACGTCCCCAGCCTCACGGCGCTCGTGGCCATCGAGGGCAGGGATGCCAGTCCTTATGGTCCGGCGGTCGTGCTGGCGGACCCGCGCGGCGACCTCCCGGCTGCTGCCTCCGAGGCGATCGCCGTGGGTCGCGCGACCGCGGCCGTCGTCCGCACCTCGCGGCAGGCCACGACCGCCGAGCTCCGTCGAGCCGCGCAGGCGACGCTTCTCCACCTCGCCACTCACAGCGGCCTCGGCGCACGCGGCCCGTGGCTGGGCCTCGCCGATGGAGAGGTCGGCGCCACCGAGATCGTCACCGGCCGCATCGCGCCGCGCCTGGTGGTGCTGGCGAGCTGCGCCTCCGCCGCGCGCGAGCGGCGCGAGATGTGGGGCTCGCTCGCGTCCGGCTTCCTCGCCGCGGGGGCCCGCTCGGCGCTCGCCTCGCTGGGATCGGTCGAGGACCGGACCGCCCGGCACTTCGTGCTGCGCTTCTACGCCGAGGGGGGTGCCGACGATCCCGCAGGGGGCCTGGCGCGCGCGCAGCGGGCGGCCATCGCCGCAGGCGAGCCCCCCGCCGCGTGGGCTCCCTTCGCGCTCTTCGGCGCCGGCGCCAGGAACACCCCATGAACCGCTGTTGCGATCGCACGTCGTGCGTCGCCTCACTCGATACGGGTTGCGCGTGTAGCCCAGACTGCGCTTGGCAACCCCAAGGAGGATTCCATGAGCGAGGACCAGGACCTGAGAGAGTTCTTCTCCTTCGAAATCGACGGCGGCAAAGTCCGCGTCACGCCACGCGACGAGGGGGCGGCCTACCTCGTGCTCGGCTGGACGAGCGAGCCGTTGCCCGCGGCGGAGAAGCTGCCGGTCGACACCGGCTCCGCCTCGTATCCGGCCAACAGCGAGTTCACCATCTACCGTCTGGAGCCGATCGGGCGCTGGCCGGGCGGGTTGCCGCAGCCGGGGCCGCCGCAAGGCATTCGTTGCAACCCGCCGGGCTTCATCGACTGCCCGATCCCGCCGCCGCCGGTCCCGGTCGGGCCGATACCGCCGAGGCCTCCCTGGGACGAGCCGTTGGAGGCGATCGTGAGAGGAGCCGAGTTCGGCCGTCCAGGGTTTGGCCGACCCGGGCCCGGCGACCGCTAGTCTCCACCGGATCGGGCGACCCGACCGAGGCCGCCGATCGCACGTCGGGAAGTCAGCCGCGATGGACCCAGCGATCACACTCCCGGTCCCCGAGCTCGAACCGCGAGCCACCGCCGTGATGGCGGAGGCCGCCGAGCTCGAGGACCCCGAGCGTGACGCGCTCGCGGCGCTCGACCGCGCCGACCGGGATGCCGCGCTGACCATCCTGATGCGCGGCTACGGCGCGCCGCTCTACCGCTATTGCCGCCGGATGGTGGACGACGAGGAGCTGGCGCAGGACGCTCACCAGCTCACGTTCGTGCAGGCCTACGAGGCGATGGCGGGCTTCTCGCGCCGCTCCTCGCTGCGCACGTGGCTGTTCGGCATCGCACGCCACCGCTGCCTCGACGCCATCAAGGTCGAGCGGCGCCGCCGCCGCCGCTTCGCGCGGCTCAGCGAGGAGGACGATCGCCCCGCCGGCGGCGCGGACCCCGAGGCCGGCCTGGCCGCCGGATCGCTGGCGGCGGCGCTCGCCGCGTGTCTGCGCGGCCTGGCGCCCCGCGTCCGGGCCGCCGTGCTGCTGCGCTTCCAGCAGGGACTCTCCTACGTACAGATCGCCGCGATCACGGGCGAGGGCGCGGCGACGCTGCAGGCGCGGGTGGCGCGCGCGCTTCCCGTGCTGCGGCGCTGCCTCGAGCAGCGAGGGCTCGCGCCGTGACGCGCTGTGGCCGCTTCGAGGCCGAGGCGCTGCTCAGGATCGAGCAGGGCCTGCCACTCGACGAACACTTCGCCACCTGCCCGGATTGCCTGGAGGCCCGCGCGGCCTACGACCGGCTGCGCGGCGGCCTCGCCTCGCTCGACGCCGATCTCGAGCCTCCTGCCCGCTGGCAGGCGCACACGTGGCAGCGGATCGAGCAGCGGCGCACGCGACGGCGGAGGTGGGTCCCCTGGTCCATCGTCGGAGGGCTTGCCGCCGCCGTCGCCGCGTTCGCGCTCCTCTCGACCCCGAGCGCCAACCTCGCCGCCGCCTCGCTGCGCGTCGAGATCGAGACGCGCGGAGCCCCGCGACGCGGCGACGACGCCCACCCGGGCGACCTCCTTCGCCTGCAGGCGTCGACCGGCGGCGCCCGCCACGCCGAGGTCCGCATCTACCGCGACGACCGGGAGCTCGTGCTGCGCTGCTCCGCCGACCAGCAGTGCACCGGCGCTGGCGTTTTCAGCGGAGGCGGTGTGATCGAAGGCGGGGCGATCCGGGCGAACCTCGAGCTCGACGCGGTGGGGCGCTACCAGCCGCTCCTGCTCGTCGGCCGGCGTCCCTTCCCGGCACCCGGCGCGGGACTCGACGGCGACATCGCGGCCGCCGTGGCCGCCGGCGCCGAGGTCCGCATGGGCCGCGCTCTGGATGTTCGCTAGTAGAGCCGACCCTAGCTAGCAGCGGCGACGTCCGCGACAGGCGAGACGTCCCGGCCCCTCGCGGGGTCCGAGCCGATGCCCTGTCGCGTTCCGCCCCCGAGCGTCGCCTCCCAGCGTGAGACGACGGTGACCGGCAACCGCCGGCACCCCATCACGGGAGGCGATCGTGAACACATTGCGCGGGCGTTGTCGCGGATTGGCGCTGGTGCTCTGCTTCTGGACGCTCGGGATCGCGATGCCGCGCGCGCCGGGGTGGGCCCAGCCGGTGCCCGGCCCGGCCCGGCCACGGCCCGGCAGCACCCTCGGCAGAGACATCGGCGACACCGTCGTCGTGCGGCAGCCCGGCGGAGCGGTCAAGCCGCTGCCCCTGCCCGTCGCCTTCTTCCCCGAGAACGAGCGCAGCCGGTTGCTCTCGGGCACCGACGTCTCGTACAGCTACGAGTCGTGCGAGGCGATCGACACCGAGGCCCTGCGCGGCAAGCAGCGCGTGACGTTCGCGCAGCTCGGCCCGCTCGCCGACACGCTCAACCGCACGCTCGCCGACGGCAACACCTGCGCAGGGGGCGACTGCTACCTGCGGGTGATCGCGGCGCCTCTCGGCACGACCCTCACCTTGCGCAACGACGAGCCGATCGATTGCGAGGACCCCGACACCGGCGGGGTCGGCAAGTGCAGCCTCGGCGCCGACTCGCTCGGGGCGCCCAACACCTTCGCGCGCCCGGACCGCTACCGCGGCAACATCGTCCTCGCCGACCGCATCAAGGTGGAGGGGACGCGCAACCTCTCCGGCCTCAACCTCGTGCTCCACGGCAGGCTCGGCATCGAGCTCGCGCGCGGCGCCGTCATCCGTGGCGGCGTCGCCGATCCGAAGCGCGCACCGGGGCCCGTCGCCGCCACGTCCGAGCAGGACTGCCACGAGGAGTGCGCGCGGTGGCGGCCGAACCACGGGCCTCGCGACGCCGAGCCGCTCTGCCTCGAGGAGCGGCAGGAGTGCAGCAGGCGCTTCACGGCCGTGCCCAGCGGCAGGCCGGGCGTGGCGGGCGATCCCAGCGGCTCGCTCGCCCTGATCACCCCTGCGCTGACGGTCAACCCTCCGTCGGGCACGGCGTCGCAGGTCGTTCTCGAGGGTCAACCCGGCGGCCCGGGCGGCGTCGTGCAGCCCCTTCGCTGCGAGAAGGACGACGCCCTCTGTCGCTCGTCCTCGGAATCGGCAGGGCAGTCGAGCCGCAGCGGCGCCGGCGGGCCCGGTGGCACCGGCGGCAAGCTCGTGGTGGTGGCGCGGCGCATCGTCGGCGGAACACTCAAGTCGAACGTGGGAGGCGGCCGTGGCGGCGCGCCCGGCGCCCTGCTGCGCCGCTTCGTGGAAGGCGACGCCTCAGCGAACCGCTCCCTCGGCAGTGCCGGAGCCACGGGCGCCGCGGGGCCGAACGGCGTGCGGCAGGAGGCACGGCTGGGCGACGCCGGCTACGACTACGCCTACCTGCTCGGCGCGCGCGGCGCCGAGAGGCTGCTCCTCAACGGCCGACACTTCGCCCGCTTCGTGCATCCCACCCTGCAGCCGGACAACGCGGCGTTCGCGCGCGGCGCGCTGCACACGTTGCTCAGGAGCTACTGCCGGCCGGTGGGGCTCGACCTCACCATCGCGGTACCGCCGAGCGGCGTGGAGCCCGCTCCCTCGGGCCCGACGAGCTACCTCCTGCCGGACACCACCAAGAACCGGCTCGCCGTTTGCCGCGAGGCGGACGCGCGCCTGGCATATCTCGATGCCGGGCTCAACTGGTTCGGGCTGCCGCCCGGCTACTTCATGTACGTCCGCCCGGACGTCGTGGCGGGATATCGCGATCGCCTTCTAACCGAGACCGATCGAGTAGGCGACGCCTTCCTCGTTCTCGCCCGCGGGCAGCAGGCGGCGATCGACCTCGCTGCCACCGAGCGGATGGTGCTCGCCGAGAAGCGCAAACGGGTCGAGATCGCGGAGCTGCGCCACCGCACCCTGGTCGAGGCCGCGATGACCAAGCTCGGCTGGGTCCACCTCAACGAAGAACGGCTCGGCGGCCTCGACGAGGCCTTGACGGCCGCGTCCAACGAGGTCGACGCCGCGCTGCAGGCGCCCGAGTGTGACTTCCTGTGCGTCTTCGGCAACTTCCTGACGATTGTCGTGACCGTCGCGAGCTTCGTCGGCGGCGTCATCAGCGCCGTCTCCTCCGCGCTGGACTTCATCGGCAACCTCGGCGACATCTTCAAGAAGGGGCGGATCCTCGGCGAGCTGCGCAGCACCGGCAAGATCAGCTTCTACAGCACCACCACCTTCGACGACCTCAAGATCTTCGGCGCGTACGCCAAGGCTGTCTTCAAGGGCGCCAAGATCCACGGCGAGGAGATCGGCGGCATCGCCGACATCGGCGGCAAGGTGAAGGAGACGGTCGAGGCCTGGAAGGAGACCGAGGCCGTCCTCGCCGGCCCCGACGACGTCGCCGGTATCCTCCACTCGATCGTCTACCGCAGCGCCTCCGCCGAGCGCGAGCTGCGCAACGCCCTGGGTCGCGTCTTCGTCGCCATCGAGACGGTCGAGGGTCTCGACGCGGGCGACGTGACCGACAAGAGCGCGGCGCTCGGGAAGCTGCACCTCATGGCAGCGGTGCTCACCGACCGCATCGACCTCGCGCGCCAGAGCACCCGCCTCGTCGACGAGCACATGATGGCGGCCGCCGAGGTGCCGATCGCGGAGCAGGAGGTGGAGCTCGCCCGCCTCGAGCGCGACCAGGCCGAGCAGCGGGTCCACCAGCTCCAGTGCCGCGCCAACGAGCTGCCGGCGAGCGCCTGCGCCGGCATCCCGAGCGCCGCAGCCGGCCAGACGCAGGCGCTGCGCCGCGACCGCGCCTGCGAGGCGGGCCGCCGCGTCGCCGACGCGACCCTCCTCTTCGACTTCTACTACCAGCGCTCGCGCGACTTCGTGCTGCTGGCCGACCGCGGCACCGCGCCCGACCCGAGCCACGACTTCCAGCGCGTGCTGCTCGACGAGGCGGACCGGCTCGCCTTCGGCGGCGCCATCGCCGACGCCATCCACGACGACCTCATCGACGTGCTGGAGCAGGAGGAGAGCGGCACTGCCCTCGGCGATTACTGCCTGCCGGGCGTCGACTGCGGTGCGGGAGCCACACCCGACACGCGCGCCTACGACCGCGACGTCCTCGCCGGCCTGCTGCGCACCGGCCGTACGCGCTTCGATCCCGCGGCCGACTGCCTGCCGGGCGACCCGAGCAGCCGCTGCCTACCCTTCCTCAACAAGGAGCGGCCCCGCGAGCGCGTCGTCGGGGCTCGCGTCGAGCTGGTCATGGCGCCCGGCTACCGCCTCGGCTGCACGAGCCTCACCTCGTGCCCCGCCGGGCAGCCGGCGGACCTGCCGCTCGACAACAACCGGTTCAAGATCGGCTTGCGGCACGACGAGCTCGCGACCTTCCTCTGGGACGACAGCCAGCCGAAGAGCCTGCTCTTCCCGCTGTCGTACCCGCGGCAGGCGTGCGAGATCGCCAAGGCCTATTCGGGGTCGCCCGCCGACTGCAGCGCCGTCATCGACTTCAGCGGCCAGTCCGAATACGTCTCGGCGCTCGACAACCACCACGACGGCCCCTTCGACCTCGAGCAGGCGTTCACCGCCGGCAACCCGAACGCGGGGCTCTTCGGCACGAGCGTGCGTGGGGCGTGGAACGTGGACCTGAGCGCCACCCTCGTCCAGCTCAACGGCGAGTCGGGGGACGCCTGTTATCGCTTCCATCCGTCGAACCCGGCGTTCCAGCCGCTGCCCGCGACGTGTGTTGCGGTCGGAGTCGACCCGGCTCCCGTGCAGGCCCTGTGCACGCGTTTCGTGACTCCGGGAGGCGTCTTCCGTCCCTACGGCGACGTCGGTTGCTGTACGGCCGCCGGGCGTCTACGCGGCAACCTGAGCGCCGCCCAGAAGCAGAGCTGCAACACCGCCGGCTTCACCGGCGACGCCGCCTGCGTCGCGCCCGACGACTGCCTGTCGATCTGCGGCCCGCGCTGCCAGGCCTTCAAGCAGTCGCTCCTGGGGCTCAAGTGGGCCATCCGCTGGTACGCGGGGCGCTAGCGCCACGGAGCGCCCGCCTTCGCGAACCGTCGACCAACCGCAGAGTCGGAAAGGAGAGATCCATGTCCCGTTCGACCGCCTTGCTCGTGCTCTTAGTCCTCGCGCTGCCGACCGCCGCTCTCGCACAGAAAGGCCGGCCCACGCCGACGCCCCCGGGTCCGCCGGGGACCGTGTGCATCGACTTCGAGCCGCCGCTCGTCCTCGGCACGCGTTACGGAAGGCCCGTCGGGCAGTCGCCCGGCGACCTCGCCTTCATCTCGCAGAACGTTCGCGTCACGGTCGAGACGTTCCGGCAGGTCTCCGCAGGGTCCGCCTTCGAATACGCCCAGATCGTCAATCCGCCGCGGCCGTTCGCGTCCGGGCAGAGCCTGCGCAGCAACAACATCGGCCTGCAGTTCGATTTCCGCAACCTCGGCTTCACGCCCAGGCGGGTGACCGTTCAGTTCCTCGACCTCGGCGGCTACGAGAACCTCGCCGTCAATGGCAACCCCGTTCCCACCTACGCGGGCGAGCTCGCCGCGGCGCCGACGCCGATCGCCGGCGTCGCGGTTGCCGTCACCACGACGCCGCTGCTGCCGCCGATCAGCGGCAAGACCGGGACGCTCGAGCTCACCGGGCCGGTGACGACGTTGCGCATCGGCGGGCAGGAGCTGTGGATCGACAATGTGTGCGCGGTTCCCTGAACCAGGGAACGAGCCGTCTGCCGAACGCCCGCCTGGGCCATGCCGAATGGTGTGGCGTCGCCGACGAGCGCATAGCGTGGCCGCAAACCGAGGGCGGTCGGACCGACCGCCCACTCCGCCCTCTTCTCGAGCTCGTCGATGCCGTCACTCTCCGACCACCAGCAGGTCGATCGGCGGGTCGGAGTCGAGCTCGGCGTCGACGACAGCGCGGAGACGCTCGAGCACCTGCTCGCCGCTCTCGCCCTCGGTGTCGTGCCGACGGATCGTCAACGGTTTCGTCGGGTGGATCAGTGCCACCGTGCCGCGCCAGGAGCCCTCGTCTGGCCAGATCTTGAGCTGGTGGCCGCGGTAGTCGACCGAGGTCCCGGCGCTCACGGGCGCGTCGAATCGCGAGAGCGCCTCGGAGAACTCGGCCCTGCAAGGCGGGTCGTACTCCGCGAGGACCTCGCCGAGGACTCGCCAGCACGCCTTCAGAGCCGGGTGGCAGCCCGAGATGTTGCCGGTCCAACCGACCCCGGGCAGGTACTTGAGCTCGACGCCTTCACACCACGGCTCGCGGCGCAGGCGTTCCCGGAAGAGCAGCCAGAACTCCTCCTTGGCTACCGGCCTCCGGTCACTCACGGCACGATGACCTCGTGCCCCCTGGCCCGTCAGAGCCGCTGCGTCATGACAGCCCCCTGGGCGACGACTCCACCGCGCCCCAGCCTTCTGCTAGTTGTTATACGTGGCTGGAGCTCCCAGGTTCCAGCAGATCGGAGCAGCCGGGAGCGGTGGGCTCAGCGCCCGCCGGGCGACGACCTCGGCAACGGCGACCAGCGCCCCTCACCTGCCGGATGGCAATACATGCAGGATCATCTGCTGGTCGGGGTCGAGTTTGCGCGAGCCGGGCAGCGTCGTCCCCGTCGCGCTGTAGTTCCGATTGCTGCCCGCCCCCCACGCCTCGATGGCGAGGAGGACCAGGGCTGCGCTCGCCAGGGCGACGAGGAGGCCCCTCGAGGGCTGCTCGTCCACGTCGGGGGCCGTGAGGCTCAGCCGTCGGTGCGCGACCGCTCGGCCGAGGGTCACGAGCGCCACCGCGGTGAGGCTGTGCCAGAGCGGCATGTAGAGCAGGCCCTGACGGGCGTAACCGAAGAACAGCGCGGTGATTCCCAGGCAGATGCCGGTCGCGAGGAGCACGATGCCGGCCCATCGGCGGATGCGGCCGGCGCCTGCCGAGCAGACCACGAGACCGAAGAGCGCAAGAGGGAGTCGGACCCACAGGGCGCCGGCCGCGTCCGGCACGAAGACGTCGATCGGCCGCCGGATGCCGTCGAGGCCACCGGGCCAGTCCCACTGCGTCCAGCCGAGCGTCCAGGCGCCGGCGACGTAGCGCCACTTCCGCAGCGTGAGGCGCAAGGCGTCGCCAGGGTGGGCGAGGACCCAGTCGCGCGCGATGGCGTCGCCGTGGAGCAGGAACCGGAGGTGCTCGGGGTTCTCGAGATCGAGGAGCTCACTCCTGGCATTGCTGGCCAGATAGCGTCGGGAGAACGTCCCGTCGGCGAGCGGGTTGTTCGCCAGCGCGAGGTTGATCGGACCGTAGATGGTGATCGGCACCAGCGTCGGCAGGGGTTCGGCCAGACGTAGGCGGTGGTTCACCGCGGAGAGCTGGGTGGCGTTGCGCAGGGTCCAGGGAGCGACCGCCAGCAGCCAGCCGGCGATCACCAGAGCCCAGGGCACCAGAGCGGCGACGGTCGGCCGCGGGGACCGTCGGAGGCGGCCCTCCGCCCAGCCGAACAGCCCGACGAGGACCATTCCCAGCGCGACGAGCGCGCCCTCCGCTCGCACCAGGGCGAGGCCACCGAGCAGAGCACCGAGAAGGAGAGGCTGCCATGCGGGTGGCGGGCCTTCCGCCGGATTGCGCAGCGCCAGCGGATGCTCGAGCCAGCGGGTCCAGACGAGCAGACAGAGCAACAGCAAGGTCTGGTACGTGCCCTCGCTCACCGGCGCGACGTGCAGCACGTACAACCCGAAGTCGTAGACGGCAAGGAGCGCCGCGACCAGCGCGGTGCTGCGGCCGAGGTAGGGTCGCGCGAGCAGGTAGAGAAGCCCGACCGAGACGCTTCCCACGAGCGCCACTACCGCCTTGACGGCAAAATAGGGGACGCGGTCGCCCGGCACACCGGCACCAACGGCGGCGTGGATGAGAGCCAGGAGCCAGGCGAAGCCCGGCGGGTGGAACGGGATGCCACCGTCGTAGAGGCGCCCCGACAGGAGGGCGCGCGCGTAGTCGAAGAAGGCCTCCGAGTCGCCCTCGTAGAAGATGGTGTAGGGCCAGCTCCGGTCACGGTTGGAGCGCAAGAAGGCAAGGCGGTGGAGCCAGGCGAGGAGGATCAGCCCGACCGCCATCCAGCCGTCGGACCAGCCGCGCGAGCTGGGCGTGCCAGAGCGAACAGCTTCGACGGCGGCGGCGCCCCGCTGCCTGCCGTGCCGCTTGCCCACCGCGGTCCGCGACCGTGAACGTGTGGCTTTCGCTCTTGCCAAGACGCGACGAGGGACTCTACACTCCGCGCCACCGTTCCCACAGCGCCCCGGCGTCCCGGGGATCCTTCGCCAGGGTTGCGCTCGTCTCGCGCTTCCCGAGGAGACACCAGATGCTGCCCTTCCACCGTGCGGCCCGGCGCCGTTGCGCGGCTCTTGCCACGGCCATCCTGCTCGGCCTCTCCGGGGTGCCGGTCGAGGCCATAGACAGCACCGAGAGCCGCAGCCCGCTCGCCGCCCACGCCTTCGTCAGCGAGCGCCTCCGGCCGAGTGCGCTGTTGCAGCCGGTAGACGTCGCGGCGGCGTCGCTCGCGCCCGCCACCCGGGACGGCTGGGCCGCCTTCAACGCCGTCTACCCGCGCTGGACAGCGGTGTTCGACCGGCGCAGCGGCGCGCTCGAGATGGCCGAGGGTGACGGCATCCCGCTCCTCCCGGGCAGCGGCAACGCGCTGACGAGCAGCGGCATCGCCGCCCACCTGCGCGGCAAGACGGAGGTCGACCTGGCGGTCGCCGAGAGCGTGACGCGTGCGTTCCTGCCGCGGGTGGCGAGCCTCCTCGGCGTCGATCCGGCGACCCTCGTCCTCAACACGGGCCGCTCGGGGCAGCCGACGGCGAACGTGTGGTTCGTCGACTTCGACGTGGTGCGGTCCGGGCTGCCGATCGACGGCGCGCGAGTGGTCTTCCGCATCGGTCACGGCAACCTCATCCAGTTCGGCGGCGAGAACCTGCCATCGTCCGGCGCAACGGTGCCCGCCGTCGCGCTGACCCGCGACCAGGCGGAGTCGCTCCTCTCGGCGTTCGTTGGGGGTCTGTCGGAGCACGACCGCTTCCTCGATGCCGGCTCGCTCCATCTTCTGCCGGTGCGCATCGACGACAGCCGCTTCGCAGAGGGCTTCGAGAGCGGCCGTGGCCGCGGGCTGCTGCCGGTCTGGCAGCTGGTGTTCCGGCGCGACAAGCAGTCGGAGACCTGGCGCGCGCGGATCGACGCGGCAACCGGCGAGGTGCTCGAGCTGCGCGACACCAACGAATACGCGCAGGTGACCGGCGGCGCCAACAGCCTTGGCGTGGAGAGCGTCAAGCCGATGCCGTTCGCGAACCTGTCGAGCGGCGGCTTCTGCAGCTCGGCCGGCACTTACAGCTACGGCGGCGGCACGATCACCTCGACGCTCCAGGGGCAATACGTGAGGATCAGCGACACCTGCGGCTCGATCTCGCAGAGCTCCGACGGCGACGGCAACATCGCCTTCGGCACCTCCGGCGGTACCGACTGCACGACGCCGGGCACCGGCGGGGCTGGCAACACCCACTCGGCCCGCACCCAGTTCTACCACCTCAACCGCGCCAAAGAGGCGGCGCGCGGCTGGCTCAACCGCGCCTGGCTCAGCCAGCAGCTGACCGCCAACATCAACATCAACCAGACGTGCAACGCCTTCTGGGGCGGCGGGTCGGTGAACTTCTACCGCTCCGGCGGCGGGTGCGCCAACACCGGCGAGATCGAGGCGGTCTCGCTCCACGAATACGGCCATGGGCTCGATTCGAACGACGGCAACGGCAGCGCCCCGGACAACGGCACGGGCGAGACCTACGGCGACTTCACCGCCGCCCTCGCCACCCACAGCTCGTGCATCGGCAACGGTTTCCGTGCGACCAACTGCCTCGGGAACGGCGATCCCTGCACCGCGTGTACCGGCGTGCGCGACATCGACTGGGCCATGCACACCAGTGGTGCCCCCCACACCGTGGCGAACTTCACCCAGCCGCTGTGTCCCGTGAGCCCGACCGGCTACGACGGACCGTGCGTCAAGGAAGGGCACTGCGAGTCCTACATCTCCTCGGAGTCGCTCTGGGACTTCGTCAACCGGGACCTGCCGTCGCCGGGGACGGGCGGCGCCTGGTCGGTTGCCGAGCGCCTGTGGTACCTCTCGCGATCCACCGCCACCGGCGCCTTCGCCTGCACCACCGGGGCGACCTACACCTCGAACGGCTGCAACACCGGCTCCCTCTGGAAGACCATGCGGGCCATCGACGACGACGACGGCAACCTCGCCAACGGCACGCCCAACTCGGCGGCGCTCTACGCGGCGTTCAACCGGCACGGCATTGCCTGCACCACGGATCCCGGCGCCGGGATCAGCTTCCGCGGTTGTACCCAGCCCTCGTCGCCGGCGCTGGTCCTGACGCCCGGCGACAACCAGGTGACGGCGACGTGGACCGGCTCGACAGGCCTCTACGACGTCTACCGCAACGAGGTCGGCTGCAACGCCGGCTTCACCAAGATCGCCAACGACCTGGCCGGCTCTCCGCACCTCGACCTCAACGTCGCCAACGGCATCACCTACTACTACCAGGTGGTCGCCCAGCCGGCGGGCAACGAGTCCTGCGGCTCTGCCCCCAGCACGTGTTTGGCGGCGACCCCGACGGCGCCCCCCTGCACACCGCTCGACGCGCCCACCAACGTCGCCGCCGACGGCGGCGATTCGCAGATCGACCTCTCCTGGGACGCGGTTGCCGGCGCGACCTCCTACAACGTGCTGCGGTCGAGCGCCGCCGGCGGGCCGTACACCCTCGTCGCGCAGCCCAACGGGACCAGCTATTCCGACGCCACGCCGAGGTGCGGCGAGACCTTCTACTACGTCGTCAAGGCGGCGAGCTCGTCGGTCTGCCAGTCTCCCAGCTCGGCCGAGGTCTCGGCGACCACCGACGCTTGCGCGCCCTGCACGACGCAGAGCCTCTACAACCACAACTTCGATGCCGGCGCCGGGCTCGCGGGCTGGTCGGTGGGCACCTTCGTCGTCGGTGGCTCGGTGACCGACTGGCGCGGCGTGCAGGCCTGCACCGCTCACAGCGGTGGCAACGTGTTTCGCTTCGGCGGCACCTCGTGCACCGGCAACTATGCCGGCAACGGCTTCAACTACGCCCAGCCGAACGGCGCCTCCGGAATCGCGGTACCTGTGGGCGCGAGCTTCAACCGCTTGTCGTTCTGGCACCGGCGCGGGTTCGAGAGCGGCTTCGACGGCGGAACCCTGACCGTCTCGATCGACGGCACCAACTACGTCCCGGTCCCCACCGCGGCGATCCTCTCGGGTGGCTACAACGGCACGATCGCCGCCGACTGCGCGCCCGCCGGCGCAGCCGGGCTCTCGGCGTACACCGGGACCTCGTCGGGCTTCACCGAAACCGTCGTCGACCTCGACGCCGCCTGCGACCTGGCCGGCGGCGGAACCGAAGGCTGCGGGGGCCAGTCGGTGCGGATCGCCTTCACCGCCGTGACGGACTGTTCGGTGACCGACGACGGGTGGTTCCTCGACGACGTCGACGTGGCGTCCTGCGTCCCGGGCCCGAGCACGACGCTACTCTCGGACGGTTTCGAGAGCGGCACCCTGACCCAGTGGTCGGGGAGCGCACCCCCATAGCGGCCGGCACTCGGTCGCTGCGGTCGCGGCACCGCCGAGGCTCATGCCCCGGCGGTATGTCGCGTCTCTCGCTGCGGATCGGCCCTCCCTCGGGACGGCCTCTTCGTGGCGTCAGATCTTGATGCAGGGAGGCGTCGCCGGCTGCGCGGTGCCCGTGGTCGCCACGCCGCCGCCGAGGGGTCCGTGGGTCCCACCGTGCACGCCACCACCCGTCGTCCCCGTCGGCGGCGCTGCCACTGGCGGGAGGAACTCCACGTGCTACCGCACCTCGAACTCGCGGGCGATGAACGCCTGCGGCTTGTCGCCGCCCGGGGGCTGCGGCGCCCCCTCGATCGGCATCGGCGCGACGAAGAACGTGCGCCCGGTGGTCATCTTGCGCCGCCCACTTCACCACTACGCGGATTGCCACCTTGGAGCGGATCGAGGCGTCGCGCGCATCGCCTGGCATGCCGGCAGGGAGCGGCGACGCCGATGAGCCGTCATACGGCGAAGGGGGAGTGCCGTTCCCACGATCTGCGATCTCCCGGCCGCGAATGGATCACTTTACTGATCCTCGCAGGAGACATCACTTGCGAAGTGGGTGGGACCTCTCCGCCGCAGGGGCCGGCCAGGTAGCGAAGGCGATGAGTGAATATGCGAACGCCGCGAGCGTCATCAGCGCAAGCAACGAGCCGGCGGTGCGGGCGCCGGCTTCGACGGCGCCGTCGACCAACGTGACCCACCCGAACGACGTC
>Ga0075431_100000163_pt1 | contig 46879 bp, 51 predicted proteins | sample RhiMetdeltSRZDD5_FD_75297 | JGI IMG/M metagenome (GOLD analysis project Ga0075431, IMG submission 75297) | Populus rhizosphere microbial communities from Tennessee, USA - Rhizosphere MetaG P. deltoides SRZDD5 | ecosystem: Host-associated > Plants > Roots > Rhizosphere > Soil | place: USA... | reverse complement strand
CTCCGCGACATCGACCAGCCTCGGGACGAGCTGTGGTGGCTGCGGGACAAGCTGCGGCGGGAGGACGTCGAGTACCTCCCGCCCACGCTGGCGCTCCGCAAGGAGGTCGAGGTGGCCCGAGAGGCAATCGCCGCCGCCACGACCGAGCCGCAGGTGCGCCAGATCGTCGGTGAGATCAACGCCCGCATCGTCGCGGTCAACTCCCGGGCGACTGCCGGGCCGCCCTCGACCGTCGTGAAGCTCGACGTCGAGGCCGAGGTCCGGCGCTGGGCCGAGCGGGGCTAGTAGACGCCGCCCAGCTTGCGGTGGTCCCAGGAGACGACCCGCTCGACGTCGATGGCGACGCCGATGCGCTTGGCGCCGGTCTTGTCGAGGTAGGGCTGCATCTCGTCGGACCAGGGAGCGATGTAGCGCTGGAACACGCTGCGGCCGATCTCCATGATCCCGGCGCGCTCGGTGATCAGCTCGGCCCGACCGACGAGCTCGACCCCCATCAGCTCCTCGTACACGTCGCCCGTCTCGACCAGGCACGTGATCTGGGCGTTGCGCTCGAGGTTGAGGACCTTCTGCGACCGCCCGTAGGTCCAGAAGGCCGGCCGCTCCCCCAGGAACCCGTACCACATGGCCACCAGGTGGATGGTGCCGTCGTGGTTGATGGAGGCGACGTTCATGGTGTGGCGACCGTCGAGGTAGTCCCGCACCTCGCTGTCGCTCATCCGGATCAGGTCGCGCCGCTTCGTCATGGCCGGCATCCTGGCACGGCCTTGCACATCTCGCTCAACTTGTGCGACCGAGGAGCTCCGGGGGTGCGGGACACGGGATGACCAGCGGCTCGACCATGATCCCGATCGGGTCGATGTCGACGAGCTCGGCCGGGACCTGCCAGCGGTCGACGCCCGGTGGGAACAGCCGCTTCACCAGCGCACCGAAGAGGGCCGGCGGCAGCCGGCGCCCGACCGACACCGTGAGCCACACCGGCACCTCGGCCCGCAGCGCCGTGGCCAGGGCCGGCAGCGAACCGGGCGCCACCAGCGCCTCCGACGTGCCGACCGCGTCCGCGTCCAGCAGCAGAAGGTCGCTCGCCGCGACCGCGGCGCCCAGCCCCAGCGGCGGAACCAGGGCGATGGTGCCGTCGTCCTCGACCTCGGTGGCGTCGTCCGTGACGATCAGCAGCCGGATGTCACCCCGGCGGGCGGCGATCTCGCCGGCCACCTCCGACCAGCCAACGACCGCGACGGTGGCGTCGTCGGGGAGGTCGAGCGCCAGGCTCAGCCCGACCTGGTCGGCTGACAGGTCGGACTGCACGGCCCGCGCCTCGGCCACCGGGTCGGCGGCGGTCAGCAGCCGGGCGCACGTCCACCAGAGCGGCCCGGCGGTCGGGTTGCGGTCGAGCAGACGGCGGCACGACGGCAGCAGCTCGTGGGGGTCGCCCGCCACCGCCGCCAGCGCACCGGCGGCCTCGCTGGCCAGCTCTGCGTGAGGGACGTTGCCGCTCCGAGCGACCGCCCGCAACCACTCGATGGGATGCACGAACAGAGGCTACGAGAATGCCGTGTCGGCGCCTCCGGCGCCCACCCGGCATTCATCGGAAGGGGTGGCGGTCGAGGCGGTCGGAACGGGGTACAGCGGTACCGCCGCTTCCCGTCAGTAACCCACCTGCCCCGGGCGGAACACCATCAGGTACATCATCACCAGGAACAGGAGGGTGACGAGCATGCCGCCGAGGTCGACCTTCTTCTCGGCGCTGTCGTCGCCCTGCCCGAGCTTGCGCTCGTTCGGAAGGATCATCCCGTGGACCACGCCGTTCATGGCGATCCACACGAGCAGCGCCAGGTTCACCCACGTCTGGTCGAAGTCGAACTGCTCGCCGTCCTGGGTCACCAGCAGCAGGATCCCGAACAGCCCGGCCAGCAGCAGTGCCGGCGAATAGACCCGGCGGCCGTTCTGCGAGGCAAATCCGGCGAAGCGCTGCAGCATCGGGCGATCCGACCCGAACTGCTTGGTCAGCAAGGGGTGCACCGACGCCGGGGCAAAGGCAACGACAACCGACAGGATGTGCAGGAAGAGCAGGACCTTGTAGCTGGTGGGCACGGCCGGAAAGCTAGCGCGGGCCATGTTCCGGGCCTGGTATTCCCGTCGGACGGCAGCCGCGCGCTACTTTCTGCCGCCGTGGCGACCAATCCCCCTGGTGACGTCCAGCTGGCCCCGCTCGATGGCGAGCCGCGCACGTTGGCGCAGTGGCTGACCACCTTTCACCTCGCCACCGTCATCCTCGACCCCTTCACCTACGAGAGCGCCTGGCTGCTGGAGACGTCGGGCCGCATCCTCGACGGGTTCCGGGGCGCCGACTGCCGGGTCGCCTTCACGGTGACCGCGTCGGCCGAGGAGGCACGGGAGTTCCTGGGGCCCTGGGCAGCACAGATCCTGACCTTCTCCGACCCCGGCCGCGAGTTCGTCAAGGGCCTCGGCCTCGACGAGCTGCCGGCGTTCGTGCACCTGCGCCAGGACGGCCAGGTCGCCGGTGTCGCCGAGGGCTGGGACCCCATCGAGTGGCGGGACGTGGCGAGCCAGCTGGCCAAGGCCATGAGCTGGACCCGCCCGCTCATCCCCGGCCCCGGCGATCCCAAGGCCTACGCCGGCTCCCCCGCCGCCGGCTGACGGCGAGCTGGCGCTGGCGCCTAGCGCGCCTCGAGCGTCTCGCGAGTCGTGCCGCCGCGGTTCGACGCCTCCAGCGTCCAGACGGTGCCGGGGGTCGTGCAGACCTGGCGGAACCCGACGGGGACCGACGCCGCGCTCCACGAACCACCCTCGGGCCTGAGCCGAGCGCTGTCCGCGCCGCTGACGCTCCACCACATCGACAGCATCCGCTGGTTGCCGCGGCACTGGTCGTCGCCGCCGAAGAACCCGCCCGAGAACCCGGTGATGTCCGGCGGCGGCGGTGCCGGCTGGGTGGCCGGAGGGGCCGTGGTCGACGGCTGCGGCGGCTGGGTGGCGGGCGCGGCCGTCGTGGTCGGCCGCTCGCTCGTGGTCGTCGACGGCGCGGTCGTCGTGGTCGTGGTGGCCGCGGTGGCCGCGGTCGTCGAGGTGGTGGTCGCCTGGATGGCGGCGCTGGTCGGCGGCTCGGTCGTCGGGCCGGCCTCGTCGAGCGGCGAGGCCGACGTGCTCGGGTCGTCCTTCACGAACAGCGCGGCGACGATGGCCACCAGCAGGACGGTGGCGGCCCCGGCGGCGAGGCGCCAGGCCAGGTGCTGCCGGGAGCTGTCGTACCGGTCCTTGGTCGAGATCCCGCTCATCTCCAGCGCCGCGACGATCCGGGCCCGCATGACGGGACCCGGCGGCTCGGGCCGCCCGACCTCGGGGAACGCCCAAGCCGCGTTCTCGGGGTCCAGTCGGGCCGGGTCGTGCAGCCGCAGCCAGTCGATGGCGAGGATGTGGGCACAGTCGAGCAGCCACGCCTCGTGCTCCTCGGCCGGCATCGAACCGAGCTCGCTCCACGCGTCCGCGAACGTGGCGCGGGTGACCTCGGCCGCTACCTCACGGTCGCGGACCACGTACCAGGCGGCCAGGAAGACCGCGTCCAGGTGTCGGTCGAAGAGGTCCCCCAGCACCGGCACCTACTTCATCACACCACCCTTCGTCATGCCGAGGACATCGAGTGCTGAATCGAGCTGTTCCTCCGAAAGCAGCCCGCGCTCCAGCACGATCTCGCGGACGCTGCGTCCGGACCGGATGCTCTCCTTCACGACTTCGGCCGCGGCCTCGTAGCCGATGTGCGGGTTGAGCGAGGTGCCGAGCGACGGGCTCGACTCGGCGTAGGCCCGGCAGCGCTCGACGTCGGCCTCGATGCCGGCGACGCAGCGGTCGGCGAACAGCCGGCTGACGTTGGCGAGCAGCCGGATCGACTCCAGCAGGTTCTGGGCGATCACCGGCAGGTAGACGTTGAGCTCGAAGTTGCCCTGCGACCCGGCGAACGCGATCGCCGCGTCGTTGCCGATGACCTGGGCGCACACCTGGGTCACCGCCTCGGGGAGGACCGGGTTGACCTTGCCCGGCATGATCGACGAGCCCGGCTGCAGGTCCGGCAGGCGGATCTCGGCCAGGCCGGTGCGGGGGCCGCTGGCCATCCACCGCAGGTCGTTGGCGATCTTCACCAGCGCCACCGCCGCCGCCCGCAACTGGCCCGACAGCTCGACCAACCCGTCCCGGGCGCCCTGGGCGGCGAAGTGGTCGGGCGCCTCGGTCAACGGCAGCCCCGTGCGCCCGGCCAGCTTGGTGATGACGCGGGACGCCCACCCCGGCGGGCAGTTGAGCCCGGTGCCGACCGCGGTGCCGCCCAGCGGCAGCTCGCCGACCCGGGGCAGCGCGCCCCGGATCCGCTCGACGGCCTGGCGCACCTGGGCGGCGTAGCCGCCGACCTCCTGGCCCAGGGTCACCGGGGTGGCGTCCATCAGGTGGGTGCGACCCGACTTCACGACCGTGGCGAACTCGGTGGCCTTGGCCTGCAGCACCGTCGCCAGGTAGTCGAGCGCCGGGTGCAGCGCGGCCTCGACCTGCTGGGCGGCGGCCAGGTGGATGGCCGACGGGAACACGTCGTTGGACGACTGGGAGGCGTTCACCTGGTCGTTGGGATGGACGGCCCGGGCGGCGCCGAGCCGCTCCGAGGCCAGGCTCGCCAGCACCTCGTTGGCGTTCATGTTGGAGCTGGTGCCGGATCCGGTCTGGAAGACGTCGATCGGGAAGTGGTCGTCCCAGCGGCCTGCCGCCACCTCGTCGGCGGCGGCCGAGATGGCGCCGGCGACCTCACCGTCGATGATCCCCATCTCGGCGTTGACCTCGGCGGCCGCGCCCTTGATGAGAGCAAGGGCTGCGATCAGCGCCGGGTCGAGCGGCCGCCCGGAGATCGGGAAGTTCTCGACGGCCCGCTGCGTCTGGGCGCCCCAGCGGGCGGCGGCCGGCACGCGGACGTCCCCCATGGTGTCGTGCTCGGTGCGGTAGTCCTGATCCTCGACAGGCATCGTTCGACCGTACCCACGTGCTACGCCTACCGTCACCGGGCGATGAGCGGCTTCGAGTACACCGAGCTCCTTCCCCTCGGCCCCGACGAGACCACCTACGACCTGCTGACCACCGAGGGCGTCGGCACGCTGGAAGCCGGCGGGTACCGGTTCCTGACCGTCGAGCCCGAGGTGCTGACCGAGCTGACCGCCCGGGCCATGCACGAGATCGCCCACTTCCTGCGGGGCAGCCACCTGGCCCAGCTGCGCGCCATCCTCGACGACCCCGAGGCGTCGGCCAACGACCGCTTCGTCGCCCTCGACCTGCTCAAGAACGCCTGCATCTCGGCCGGCGGGGTCCTGCCGATGTGCCAGGACACCGGCACCGCCATCGTCAAGGGCAAGAAGGGCCAGTTCGTGCTCACCAACGCCGACGACGAAGCGGCCATCGCCCAGGGCATCTACGACACCTACCAGCGGGACAACCTGCGCTACTCGCAGATGGCGCCGCTGACCATGTGGGACGAGGTCAACACCAAGACCAACCTCCCGGCCGAGATCAAGCTCGCGGCCACGCCCGGCGACGCCTACAAGTTCCTGTTCATGGCCAAGGGCGGCGGCTCGGCCAACAAGAGCTACCTGTTCCAGGAGACCAAGGCGCTGCTGAACCCCGACAGCCTGCTGCGCTTCCTCGACGACAAGCTGCGGGCGCTGGGCACCGCGGCCTGCCCGCCATACCACCTAGCCGTCGTGGTGGGCGGCACGTCGGCCGAGCTGGCGGTCGAGACCGCCAAGCTGGCGTCGGCCCGCTACCTCGACAACCTGCCGCTCGCCGGGTCGCCGACGGGCCATGGCTTCCGGGACATCGAGCTGGAGGCCAAGGTCCTGCAGCTGGTGCAGGGCTTCGGCATCGGCGCCCAGTTCGGCGGCAAGTACTTCTGCCACGACGTGCGGGTCCTCAGGCTCCCCCGGCACGGCGCCTCCTGTCCCGTCGCCGTGGCGGTGTCGTGCTCGGCCGACCGTCAGGCCCTCGCGAAGATCACCCACGAGGGCGTGTTCCTCGAGCGGCTGGAGCACGATCCGGCCCAGCACCTGCCCGAAGTGCTCGACGAGGACCTGGAGTCGGACGGCGAGGTCGTGCGCATCGACCTGAACCGGCCGATGGACGAGATCCGGGCCGAGCTGGCGAAGTACCCGGTCAAGACCCGGCTGGCACTGTCGGGGCCGATGGTGGTGGCCCGCGACATCGCCCACGCCAAGCTCAAGGAGCGCCTCGATGCCGGCGAGCCGCTGCCTGAGTACCTGCGGGACCACTGCGTCTACTACGCCGGGCCCGCCAAGACCCCGGAGGGCTATGCCTCGGGCTCGTTCGGTCCCACCACCGCGGGGCGCATGGACGCCTACGTCGACCAGTTCCAGGCGGCGGGCGGCAGCTACGTGATGCTGGCCAAGGGCAACCGCTCCAAGCGGGTCACCAACGCGTGCAAGGCCCACGGCGGTTTCTACCTCGGCTCGATCGGCGGCCCCGCGGCCCGGCTGGCCAAGGACTGCATCCGCCACGTCGAGGTCATCGACTACCCCGAGCTCGGCATGGAAGCGGTCTGGAAGATCGACGTCGAGGACTTCCCGGCCTTCGTGGTGGTCGACGACAAGGGCAACGACTTCTTCGAGCAGCTCAGCCGCCCGGTCGACCTGAAGCTCTAGTAGAGGGTCAGGCCGTCACTCGTAGCGGAGCGCCGGGATGACCTCGGTGCGGGCGGCTCGCCGTGCGGGCCAGGCCGCCGCGGCGAGCGCCACGACGACCACGATGCCGCCGGACGTGATCAGGCTGAGCCACTCGGGGTGGAACGGGTTGGCGAAGCCGACCACCAGCGGGCCGACCTGCACCAGCGCCCACAGCGTGACCGCGCCCCCGACGGCTCCGAGCGCCACCGCGACCAGGCCGACCACCGCGGCCTCGGCCAGCACCATCTGGGCCAGTCGCCACGGCGTCATGCCGACCGCGGCCAACATCCCCATCTCGCGGCGCCGCTGCACGCCGACCAGCAGCAGCGTCGAGAGCACCGCCACGAACGACACCACCAGGAGCCCCCGCTGCAGCGCCATGAACGGCAGCAGCGTGTACCGGACGTTGTCCTCGGCGTCGCGGACGAGGGTGTCAGGCGTGCTGACGAAGTAGCTCGACCGTGACAACGACTCGGCGTCGGTCTGGTCACGGTAGAGCGCGTCGAAGATCTGGCGCTCGAGCTCCTCGAACGAAACCCCGGGCTTCAGCTTGATGTTGAGGCTGCGGGGAGGCTGGCCGCCGTAGAGCCGCTCGTGCATGTTGTACGGGATGATCGCCTCGCGCCCGCCGAGGCCACCACCCTCGATCACCGCCTGCACCTTGACGTCGACCATCCCCCGGGGCGTCCGCAGCGCGACCGTGTCACCGGGCCGCGCCCCGGTGTCGCGGGCCATCAGCGTGTTGATGACGGCCTCGCCCCGGTCGAAGGCCTCCCGGTCGATGTGGCCGGCGACGACCTTGTCGCTGTCCTCCTTGATCGCCCACGGGTCCTGCCAGGCGCTGACCATGACCAGGTCCCGGGGGTGCGAGCCGGTGAGATCGGTGACTCCCCGGCGGACCTCGGCCGCCCCTTCGAGGGACGCCAACCGCTCGACGAGCTCGGGCGGCAGGGCGATGTCGAGGTTCGCGTTGGTGCCGGACCGCACGGCCGAGACCGACACCCCGTCCATGTTGGTGAGGATCTCGTCCCGCAGCGACGCCTTGATGCCGGCGCCGTAACCCGCGGTCACGAACGCGGTGGCGGTGGCTCCGGCGAGCGAGACCACCATGATCGCGGTGCGGCCCGGAGCCCGCAGCAGGTTGGCGACCGCGAGCCGGCCCGCGGGCGAGTCGGGCACCAGCCGGGTCAGCGGGCGGATGGCGAGCGGTGCGAGGTTGCCGCCCAGCAGCAGGAGGCTGACTGCGACCACGGCGAACCCCAGTCCACCGATCGGTGGTTGCCACTTCGCCAGGCCGCCGTTGCGGCTGGCGAGCACCACGATCCCCAGCCCGACGAGCGACACGACCTCGCAGACGATCGCCCGGCGCCGGAAGTTGGCGTGACGCCCGTTGCTGCCGGCGCCGCGGTTCGACAGCTCGCCGGCGACGTCGGCCCGCAGGGCCCGGCGCATCGGAACCGCGGCGGCGGCCACGGCGACGGCCACACCCGCGACGAAGCCGAGCACCAGCGACGACCCGCCGACGTGGAGGTCGATGGGGATGCCGGAGGTCGAGAGGGCGAACCCCGAGAACGAGTGGACGATGGGGGCCGCCACGAAGCGACCGCCGACGGCCCCCAGGATCCCGCCGACCCCGCCGAGCACCGCGGCCTCGCCGAGGACCGTCCAGGCCAGCGCCCGCCGGGTGCCGCCCAGGGCGCCGAGCACGGCGATCTCGCGGCGGCGCTCCTCGAGCGACAGGGTGATGGTGTTGTAGACGAGCAGCGCCCCGATGGCGAGGCCGAAGAGCCCGATCAACGTGAACATCGGCAGGGCGCTGATCAGCAGGAGTTGGATCTCGGGCGGTCCCTCGTCGCTGGCGAGCACGCCGTTCTGGGGGCCGACGACCTCCTCCAGGCGGTGGCGCAGCGCGGCGATGTCGGTGCCGTCCTCGGGCAGCACGTAGACGGCGTCGAGCTGCTCGTCCCGGGCCAGGAGGCGTTGCGCCGCGGGCAGCGGGTACACGACGAAACGCCCGTCGCCGAGGCTCGGCAGGCTGTCGACGACCGGGGCCGACGTGATGTTCACGCTGCCGGTCGCGGTCTGGAGGTAGGCCTCGCCGGTCACGGCCGAGCCGACCGCCAGCGGGACGTCGCCGTGGTCGGCGACCAGGTCGCCGGTGCAACCGAACGGCTCGACGAGCACCTCGGCCCGGCAGTCGACGCCCAGCAGGAACGCCCACGTGTCGTGCATCGCCAGGCTCGTCGAGCCATCCTCGAGCTCGTAGCGCTCCAGCATGTTCAGGTCGACGACGCCCTGGACCGCCGGCACGGCTGCGGCGACGCCGTCGGTGGCCTCGATCTTGTCGACCACCTCGGGCTGCAGCCCGCCCCGCCGCATGGCTCCGACGACCCGCAGCTCGGTGGGCCCGGCCAGCTCCCGCCCGAACTCGTGCACCGAGGTGGAGACGCTCGACCGCACCACGAAGATGCTGACCGCCATCGCCGTCCCCGCCGCCACCGCGACGATCGCCAGCAGAGCCCGCAACGGCCGCTTCCGCAGGGGTCGCCACGACAGCAGTCGCAACAACCGCATCAGCCGCCGCTCGCGTCGATGAGGTGGCCGTCCCGGAGGTGGAGGACGCGGTCGGCAAGGGCCGCGGCGGCTTCGTCGTGGGTGACCATCACCAGGGCGGTGCCCGCCTCGGCCACCACCTCGGCGAGGAGCTTCAGCACCTCGGCGCCGGTGGCGGAGTCGAGGTTGCCGGTCGGCTCGTCGGCGAGCAGGAGCTCGGGCCGGGCCACCAGGGCGCGGGCGATGGCGGCTCGCTGCATCTCGCCGCCGGACAGCTCCGCGGGCAGGTGGCCGGCGCGGTGGTCGATGCCGACCCGGGCCAGCAGCTCGTCGACCCGGGCCTGGCGGCCCCGCTGGCGGTCGAGCAGCAGCGGCAGCTCGACGTTCTCCGCGACGGTCAACGTCGGCAGCAGGTGGAAGAACTGGAAGACGAAGCCGATCTCCCGCCGCCGGGCCCGGGCCCGCTCGGTGATCGACAGCCCGGCCAGGTCGCGCCCGCCGACCAGCACCTGCCCGGCGTCGGGCACGTCGAGCCCGCCCGCCAGGTGGAGGAGCGTCGACTTGCCCGAGCCCGACGGCCCGACCAGCGCCACCAGCTCGCCCGGCGGCACCTCCAGGTCGACCCCGGCGAGCGCCAGCACGTCCTCGTCGCCCCGCCGATAGCGCTTGACGACCCCTCGCATCTCCAGCAACGCCACCGCCGCCTCCCCGGTCGCGGTCCCGGTCCGAACCCCGTATTGGACGGGGATTCAGGACCGGCCGCTACGAGATCGTAATAATGGCAGACCATATGGGGAGTCAGGGCGTTCTGGGGCTGACGCTCGCGGTCGTAGCGCTGGTCGCGACCGCGTGCAGCAATGGGGATGACGATTCGGCGAGCATCGACACGGTGGCGCCGTCGAGCAGCGAGACGGTGCCGCATCCGACGACACCAGCTCCGTGCAAGGAGAACCGCCACCTGGCGGTCTTCGACATCAACGGGACGCTCACGGCGGACGAGCAGGGGACCATCAACTGGCTGAACAACCCCGCCGCCGAGCCCACCCCCAAGACCGGCGCGGCCGACCTCGTGTCCGCCTACGCCGACCACGGTTACGAGATCATGTACGTGACCGCCCTGCCGACGAACACCAAGCTGGCCGGGCAACCGGCGGGCGACGCACTGCGGGGCTGGCTGGAGCGCCACGGCTTCCCGGCGGCCCCCGGCTCGGTGAACACCGCCGGCTCGACGAGGGCGACCGAACTGAGCGGCGAGCTCATCGGGCTGATCGGCCAGGGCGTCAAGGTCGACGTGGCTTACACGAATAACAAGGATGATGTCGTCGCGTTCCAGACCGCTGGTGTGGGCAAGATATTCGGTCTGGGGGAGGCTGGGACCGTGGCCGGTTCGACCAAGGTCGCCAACAACGACCTGGCGGCGCTGGTGCCCGGCATCACGGCCGAACGCCGAATCTGCTCATAGAACGCGGGCTACCAGTACCCCAAAACCCCGCCAATAACCAGGCCTATCACAACACCCAGGGTGCCGCGAACTATGTGGAGGGTGTTGTCCGATCTAGAGTTACACCGTTAGGATTCGCCTGGTCGGCGAGAACGACAGCCTGTCTGGCCTGTCCGAAAACAGGTTGAGCCGGGTGGGAGGTCCTCGGTGAACGTAGAACCGAAGAAAGTCGCAATGGGACTGGCCGCCGCCTGGGTTTTGCTTGCGCTCTGGCACGACCCCCAGGGAGCCGGAGAATCAACAGGTGACTTCCTGAGCAAGACCGGCGGCTTCGTCCAGGACGCATTCGACAAGGCAGACGAGTTCTCTCAGAACGTTATGGATTGATGTCACCTCGCCGTTCTCCGCCGCGCGGGCCGGCTGGCGACAGCGACGACCTAACGCTCCAAGAGACTGTCGACCTCAACGCGGCCGGGGTGGCCGTGAAGGATCGCGACGCCTCGACGCCGGTCGACGACGAGCCGCTCTCCTTCGCCGAACGGTTCACCGACTGGCGGCGCCACTACGTCCCGCTGCCCGACGAGGTGGTCAACGAGTACCTCGGCGAGGACGAGTACGTCATCCACTCCGACCACCCGTCGTTCCGGGCGTTCCTCATCAAGAACTCCGTCCAGGTGCTCATCGCCACCGCGCTGGTGCCGGTGCTGTTCGCCTTCAGCAAGATGCACCTGTCGGGCTGGTGGATCCTGCTGATCGTGCTGGGCCTCGACCTGGTGCTGCTGGTGCTGGCCATCAAGCGCCTCGGCGACCGCTACACCAGCTACGTCATCACCAACCTGCGGCTCATCCGGGTGTCGGGCATCATCGGCCGCCGGCTGGCGTCGATCCCGTGGACCCGCATGACCGGCCTCGGCTACCGGCAGAAGCCCATCGGCCGGCTCATGGGCTTCGCCACGATCTTCATCGAGTCCGCCAACGAGGAATCGGGCCTCCGCGAGTTCTCCGACATCAACGACCCCGCCGCGTTCCACCAGCTGATCCTCGACATGGTGTCGTCGAAGGGCGGGCCGAAGCCCGAGAAGCCCACCAAGGGCGTGCGCCGGACGCTGTGGCAGCGGCGCCGCGACGCCCGCGAGGCCATGCGGAAGGCCAACGAGTCCGCCATCGCCGAGGCCCAGGAGCGCGACGCCGACGAGGACGGGGATGGCACCGGGACCACGACGCCGGTCACCGACCCCGCGGGGCCGGCCGAGGCCATGAGCACCAGCGAGGACGTCCCGCCCAAGACTCGAGTCGGGTTCCCGCCGAAGGCGCCGCCCCAGCGTCGACCCCAGCAGCCGCCCCGGCCGACGATCACGGTCAACCCGCCGCAGCCCCGCGTCAGGGTCGACCCTCAGGCGACCCCGCCGACCGGCACGCCCCGCGTGCCGCCGACCGCCGGCACCCGCGCATCGTCCACGCGCCCACCCGGTCCAGGCCAGGGCCCGGGCACCCGTGCCGGAGGCCAGAGCCCAGGCACCCGTGCCGGAGGCCCGGCAGCCTCGGCGCCCGGTACGCCCGGCTCTCCCGGCTCTCCCGGTTCGCCCGGTTCGCCCGGTGCCACCGACTCGCCGGGTGCTCCCGGCTCGGCCGGCTCGGCCGGTGCGCCAGGCACGCCGAGCCGCCAGCGCCTCGCCGGCCAGCCCCGCACGCGCCCGGTCACCTGGCCTGGCGGCACCCGCAATGCCCCCGCCGACCCGATCAGCGAGCCGTGGCTCAGCCGGGTCAAGAACAGCCCGCTCGTGCAGCGCCTGCTGGGCCGGGCCCGCCGGAGCGAGTCGACCGGCGCCTCGGGCGAGCAGGTCAGCGCCCGCGACGCGCTCGGGGCGGTCCGCCGGGGTGGTGGCCGCTTCAGCCGGGTCGCCCGGGGCAGGCCTCGGTTCCCGACCTTCGGTCGCTCCAAGCCGACCATCCCGCCGAGCCGCCAGCTTCCCGCCGGATCGAACGACCCCACCGACGACGACCAGGACTGAGCTCTCGCGCCTGTGGGGGATGCCCGCCGTCACGACGACGGCGGAGGCGGCGCGTCGGTGGCGGCGCCGGCGATGATCTTGACGACGATGGGGTCTTCGACGACCTTGCCGTCCTCCAGCCGCACCTGGAAGGCCCGTTGGTCCTGCTGGGATGCCACGGCCCCCACCAGGTCGGTGCCCCGGAACTGGATCATGGCGAAGTTGTCCATGGCGTAGCCCGGCGGCAGCGACCCGTCGAGCAGCGTCTGGTGGTAGAGCGGCTGGCGGCCGGCGGCGTCGTAGTGCGGGCAGAGGCTGCCCTTCAGGAAGCCGAGCCCGTCGTTGAGGGGCTTGAGCTCGGGGCCGAAGGAGTCGGTCGTGCCGCCCTCGAACCAGCAGATGGCGCCGGCGCTGCCGCCGGTCATGACCGCCCCACCCTCCCAGGCGTCGCGCAGCGCCTTGTCGACCTCGTGGCGCCGCCACACGTCGAGCATGTTGGCGGTGTTGCCCCCGCCGACGTGGATCACGTCATGCTTGAGGATGAACGGCCGCAGGTCCTGCACGGTGATGTGGAACAGCCGCAGGTGCGCAGGCCGGCACTTCTCCGAGTTGTAGGTGTCGTAGAAGGTGAGGATGTAGTAGGGGTCGTCGCCGGTGGCGGTCCCGAGGAAGAGGACGCGGGGGTTGTCCTTCCCGGTCAGCGACAGGGTGTAGTCGTGAAGCGGGTCGTTGGTCTTCTCCATCAGCGCCCGCCCGGCGCCGCTCACCAAGATCTGACCGGTCATCGTCCGCGTCCTTCCTATTGCTCGCTGTAGGCCTTGCAGAGGTCGTCGATCACCACGTGCTGCGCATCGGCGAACTTCTGCAGCCCGACGAGCGCGAACAGCGCCATCTTCACTTGCTGCGCCGGCGTCAGGCCCGCGACGTAGTAGAGCGCGACCTCGCGGCTGTCGGCGACGACCCGGTCGACGAACCCGAGATGGTCGAGGTCATCGGTGATGGTGCGGTAGCGCTCGGCCCGGAAGCTGCGCTGGCCCGGCGGCTGCTCCCGCAGCAGCCGGTCGATCACGTGGTCCTCGTGCACGGCGATGATCGCCAGCCGCTCGCCGGTCGCGCCCATGTGCTCGGAGAACGGGTGGACGCCGATCGTCTGGCGCGGCAGCGAGCCGAGCAGCGACTGGAAGTCCTTCACGAACGTGGCGTACGCCGTGTCGGTGAGGATGATCAGGTCGGGGCGGGCGGTGTCGACGATCTCCTTGATCTGCTTCAGCTCGTCCTTACCCAGCGCCCGGGTGTCGGGGTTGCCCGGGTCCACCAGGAAGAACGCCTTGATGCCCGGGTGGCGCAGCTTGTTGAGCTCGTCGGGCGGGTAGCGCCAGCCGTGGGCCTCGTCGGCCCTGATGTGCACGATCTCGAAGCCGAGCTCCGGCAGCATCGGGATCTGCAGGTAGGGGCTCAAGATCGGCGTACCGATGGCGATCTTGTCGCCGGGGCCGAGCAGACCGTTGCGCCGCAGGCTCTGGAAGCAGTAGCTCATGGCCGCGGCGCCGCCCTCCGTCCCGAACAGCCGGAAGCGGCCCTTCGGCTTCTCGAGCACGCAGTGGGTCGCCAGCAGGTACTCGTGCAGCACCTGCTCGACGTGGGTGAGCATCCGGTGGGGTGACGGGTAGCGGTCGCCGAGCATGCCGACCGTCAGCTCCCCCACCCAGGCGTCGGGCTCGAAGCCGAGGGCCTTGACGCCGTGGTCGACTGCGGCCTTTAGCAGCGCTGCACCGGGGTCCTTCTCGTGCTTGGTGAGGAAGCTGCCGAGCCGCTTGGCGACCCCGGACGTGTCGGGGTACCAGCCGGCGTCGGAGTGGGTCGCGGTGCGCTCGGCCTCGCCGAGGGCGAACCGGCCGAGCAGCAGGAAGGCGTCGCGGGGAGGGGTCGCCACCCAGTCGGGTTGGCCCTTGCCCGCGTCGAGCACCTCGGGGACGTCGGCCTTGCGGGCCAGGCGCTCCAACTCGTCCTGCAGCTCGAAGGGGCTGAGCGAGTCGAGCTCGACGGCCCTCTGTCGTTCCATCTGTGGCTCAGTCGTCGCTGACCGCGACGAAGATGTAGATGCAACCGATGACGACGAGGCCGTCGACGGTCATCTGCACGTTGCTCACGGCGACGGTGTCTATCAGAGCGTGTTGGAAGAACCGCGGACCGTAGTCAGCTGTGCGAGATGGTTCGCAGGTACCTGACCAGGGGATCTGTGACCGCGGAGCCGCCGCGGTACGCCACCTGGTGTTCCGGCCACGCGTCGACCGCATCGGCGATGGCGGCAGCGAGGCGAGGATGCTCACGCAGCGTGCTCAGCGGGACCTGTTGGGTCCGGATTGTGAACAGGATTGCGCGCGTCTTGGCGACAAGATTGAGACATTGTTGTTCGCTGCGCAGCCACAATCTTGTGCCCGCATTGTGAACAGTGATGGGCGGGTCGGGCGGCCCGGCGGGCGGGTCCGGGGCGAAGAGGTCGGGCCTGGTGTGCACAGTCCAGTTGCGGCGCCAGACACCGGCGCCGGGGCGCAGGCGGTCGAAGAAGCGGTCGACCTTGTCGGCGAGGTCTTGCGCGTAGTCGGGGACGGGGCCGTGGATGTCGGCCAGCGGTCGGCCGAGCTTGTCCCGGAGCCGCCAGTGCGACGGGAAGCAGACGGCCCCGGCGGTGAGCACCCACTGGCCGAGCCGGTCGTCGCGCTGGAGGATGCACAGGTCCTCGGCCACCAGCCGGGCGGCGGCCTCGAGCGGATGGAGCCGATCGAGGTCCTGAGGCGGCGGAGTCGGCCCGCTGTGGTCCGGTCGATCGGGGCGGCTCTGGATCAGGGTGAGGAGCTCGGCGCAGGCGGCGTCGGCCTCGGGGGTGGTGGCGACGACGTCGTCGTGGTGGGCGGCAAGGATCCGGTCCTTCTCCGCCAGCTGGGCCGGGACGTCGTCGCCGTCGAGGAAGAGCGGCGTCGTCTCCCCCATCGCCCGGATGCCCATCCGCACGAACGGTGGGCTGGTCGCCGGGGCGATCTCGTCCAGCCAGCGAGGCGCCATTCCTGTGAGGGTACGGGCGCGCGATGATCGACCGAATGGTTGGCACCCTCGACTGGCTCCCCGCGACGACGAACCCGGAGCTGCTGGCGCCGCCGGTGGCCGCCGCGCTCAAGCAGCTGGGCGAGGACGCCGACGACGTGCAGGTGGCGGCCATCGACCCGGAGCTGGCCGACACCGCGGCGTTCTGTGAGGCGTACGACGTCGACCTCGACATCTCGGCCAACTGCGTGGTCATCGCGGCCAAGCGCGGGGGCGAGACCCGGCTGGCCGCCTGCGTCGTGCTGGCGACGACCCGGGCCGACGTGAACGGCCTGGTGCGGCGGCACCTGGATGCCCGCAAGGCGTCGTTCGCCTCGATGGACCTGGCCGTGGCCGAGACCGAGATGGCCTACGGCGGCATCACACCGGTGGGGCTGCCGCCGTCGTGGCCGCTGCTCGTCGACGCCGCCGTCGCCGCCAGCGACCGGGTGGTCGTCGGGAGCGGCTTGCGGGCGTCCAAGCTCCTGCTCCCCGGGGCCGTGCTGGCCCGGCTCCCGGGTGCCGAAGTCCTCGACAACCTCGGCACCTAGGGGTTATCTGGCGGGATGTTGATCGAGCAGCCCTGGGGCATCAGCGCGGGCGGGCGCGGGACCGTCACCACCGAGCCGGACCATGCCATCGTGTCGCTGGCGGTGAACCGGACCAGCAACCAACCCGACGCGGCGCTGTCCGCCACGGCTTCGGCGGTCACTGCGGTCCGTCAGGCGCTGCGGGACAGGGGCGTCCCGGACACCGACGTCACGTCGTCCCGGACCAGCATCCACTCGGCGTGGGACGGCTACGGGCCGGAGCGGCGCTTCGTCGGCCACCAGTGCCGGGCCGAGTTCACGGTCAAGGTCGCCGAGCTGGACATCGTGGAGGCGGTGGTCGTGGCCGTGATCGCGGCCGGCGCGGAGGAGATCCAGGGCGTCGAGTACGCCACCAGCCGCACCGCCGAGGTGAAGGCCGAGGCCCGGGCCCTGGCCGTGGCGGCAGCCCGGGAGAAGGCCGAGACGCTCGCGTCGGCGGCCGGCGTCGCCCTCGGCCCCGTGGTCCACATCGAGGACACCGACCCCGACGGCGACCAGCCCGTCATGTACCGCATGGCCTCCACCGCCGCGGACTCGGGCTCCATGAACTTCGCCCCTGGCCAACTCACCCTCACCGCGTCCGTGACCCTCGGCTTCTCCATCTCCCGTTGAGCTTGTTAGCTATCTAGCTAAATAGCTATCATCGGCAACGTGGGCACCGAGACCCCAGACACCGCTGCCGACACCGCCGCCGCCGACGACATCCAGGCCGGCGTCTTCCGGGCGCTCGCCGACGCCACCCGTCGCCAGATCCTCGAGGACCTGCGCGACGGCGAACTGACCGCCGGCGAGATCGCAGGGCGGTTCCCGATCAGCGGGCCGTCGATCTCCCGCCACCTGGGAGTGCTCAAGGCCGCCGGCCTCGTCAGGGAGCGAAGGGAGGCCAACCGCATCCACTATTCGCTCGTCGAGGAGCGGCTGGCGCTGTGCGTCGGCGGCTTCCTGTCGGCCGTGTGCCCCGAGCAGATCGTGCTCCGCCACAGGAGGTCACGGACATGAGGGCACCAACGATCACCGGGACGATCGAGCGGCGGTTGCTGCTGAACTATCGGGTCGACCCCGACGTGGTGCGGGGGCTCCTGCCGGCGCCGTTCCGGCCGCATCTCACGGCCAGTGGAGGCGCGGTGGCGGGCATCTGCTTCGTCGCGCTGCAGCGGCACCGGCCCCGGGGGCTGCCGGCCTTCGTCGGGTTGCGCAGCGAAGGGGCCGCCCACCGGTTCGGCGTCGAGTGGGACGATCCCGAGGCGCCCGACGGGACGCGGGTAGGCGTGTACATCCGGCGGCGGGACACCGGGTCGCTGGTGAACCGGCTGGCCGGCGGGCGCCTGTTCCCGGGGGAGCACGAGCCGGCGACCTTCGTCGTCGAGGACGACCCGCCCCGCCGCCTGCGGATCGCCTTCGCCAGTGGTGACGGCGAGGTGTCGGCCGACGTCACGGTCGAACCCCACGCCGAGCTGCACAGCGCCACCGGGCTGTTCGGCGACCTGGCCGAGGCGTCCGCGTTCTTCGAGGCCGGGGCGCTCGCCTACTCGGAGACCCGCCGCGGCGACTGCTTCCACGGCGTCGAGCTGGCCACGCCCGGTTGGCGGGTCGAGCCTGTGACGGTCGTCGACGCACGGTCGAGCTTCTTCGACGGCATCGGGATGCTCGACGGCGCCCTGCTCATGCGGGGCATCCCGGTGGTCTGGCATCCGCGTCGCCGACTTCGAGCTGAGCTGGCAAGCTCTGCCGGGTGAGCTCGGACTCCTCTGATGTCATCACAGCCGACGACGTCGCCGGACTGAACCGCACCGCGGTCACCCGGACGGCCGCCCTCACCCGCCTCGCCGGGAGCGCCCTGGTCGTCATCGGCGTCGTCGCGCTGGCCAGCGCGATCTTCTTCAGCGTCCGCCAGCAGCAGCGCCTCGACGACGGCGTGTACTTCGGCACCGACTTCGACGCCCGGGACCGGGACGCGCCCTCCTTCCTGGACCGCGTCGACGTCTTCACCCAGACCTTCTCGCAGTGGGCACTGGCCGGGTTGGCGCTGGCGGGCGGCCTCGTGCTGCGGCTGTTCGCCGACTACGCCGTCGCCCGGACCGGCGGCAGCATCACCGGGTACGAGCCGGGCGATCAGCTTCCGGGCGACGACACGCTGGACGCGCCGCAGGTCATCATCACCCCGCCGGAGCCACCTACGACGCCGGAGCCGCCGGCGCCGGGGTGAGCAGGACCACCGGGATCTCCCGGTCGGTCCGGGTCTGGTAGTCGGCGTAGCCCTTGTAGGCCTCGGTGATCTGGGGCCAGAGCCGGGTGCGCTCCTCCTCGGCGGCGATGGTGGCCACCATCGGCTGTTGCGCCTTGCCCTGGTACTTGACCTCGACCTCGGGCTTGTCCCGCAGGTTCAGGAACCAGGCCGGGTGGTTGTCGCCGCCACCCCGCGAGGCGACGATCACGATCGTGTCGCCCTCCTGGACGGGCGACGTCAGCATGACCGACCGGGGCTCGCCGCTCTTGCGGCCGGTCGTCGTCAGCTCGAGGACCGGCATCTTCATCGCCTTCCAGCCGAGCCGGCCGCCGCTGAGCTTCAGCACGACCCGGTGAACGAGGTTCATGCTCTTCAGGAACAAGTCGCTCGGGACCATGCCTCCGGCTTAGCAAAGACGCGCGTCGTCCGCCGCCGAGTGACAAATGACACCTGTGGAATTCCCGACAGGACGTTGTCGCCGCCGCATCGCAGGCTGGCCCCTGTGGGACGACGACGCTCAGTTGCTGCGGGACGCCGCCTTGGCCTTGATCATGCCGGCGACGGTCTGGTCGCCGACGGCGACGTCGATGGCCGCACCCAGCTGGCCGAGGATCTCGTGGAGCTGCGCCCGCTGCTCGGCGTCGAGGGTCTCGAAGATGTCAGCGGCGACGCCGGCCTTCACCCGGCGGCCCGCGGCGAACGCCTCCCGGCCCTGGTCGGTGATCGTGACGACTGTGGCCCGGCCGTCGGCGGGGTCGGGGCTGCGCTGCACGAGGCCGTCGCGCTCCATCAGCTCGATGGTCGAGGTCATGGTGCGAGGCGCGACCTCGATGCACTGGCTCAGCTCGCCCATCCGCAGCGCCCCCTGTTCCACCAGCTGGAACAGGACACGCAGGCGCGCCATGGAGTAGGGAAGGTGCTGGAAACGGCCCTCGACCGCTCGGCGGAGGCCGTGCGAGACGGCGAAGAACGCGTCGGCGATCTCCTCCGGAGGCGGGATGGGAGATTTCTTCGGGCCCATGGCAAAAACCTGGTTGGCGTCGGCGAAGGTACTGAGTACCCTCAGCAATTCCTGAGTGCACTCACGAAGTGGTGAGTGCTCTCACAAAATACCGGGGAGCGAAACACATGCGCGAATGGCAGCTCGATGCTGACGTCGTCCATCGGCGGCGCTGGCTCTCGTTGGTGGTGCTGTGCATCAGCCTGATCGTCGTCATCATCGACAACAGCATCCTCAACGTGGCGTTGCCGACGTTGGGGAAGCCCGTCGCCCGCGGCGGCCTCGGCGCCGCCGACAGCGACCTCCAGTGGATCGTCGACTCCTACGTCCTCGTGTTCGCCGGGCTCCTCATCACGTTCGGCGCCCTCGGCGACCGCTTCGGCCGGTACCGGGCGCTCGCCATCGGCCTCCTGGTGTTCGGGACAGGTTCGATCCTGGCATCGATGGCCGACAACGCCGACCAGCTCATCGCCTACCGCGCCTTGATGGGCATCGGGGCTGCGGCGATCATGCCGGCCACCCTGTCGATCATCACCAACGTGTTCCGCGACCCGCGGGAGCGGGGCCGGGCGATCGGCGTGTGGGCCGGGATCTCGGGCATCGGCCTCGCGATCGGCCCGGTCACCGGCGGCTTCCTGCTGGAGCACTTCTGGTGGGGCTCGGTGCTGCTGGTCAACGTGCCGGTGGTGATCATCGGCCTGGTCGGCGGCTACTTCCTGGTCCCCGACTCCCGTGACCCCGCGGCGCCGAAGGTCGACGTCCCCGGCGCCCTCCTGTCGATCGCCGGCCTGACCACCGTGCTGTGGGCGCTCATCGAAGGGCCGACCAAGGGTTGGCGCTCCGCGCCGGTGCTCGGGGCGTTCGGGCTCGGCTTCCTGATCATCGCCGCCTTCCTGGCGTGGGAGCGGCACACCGACCACCCGATGCTCGACCTCGACTTCTTCCGCCGGCGCCGCTTCTCCGTCGCCAGCGGGGCCATCACGTTCACGTTCATGGCGCTGATGGGCATGATCTTCGGCCTGACGCAGTACCAGCAGTCGGTGCTCGACTACACGCCGCTGCGCGCCGGGGCCAACCTCATCCCGATGTCGATGGTCATGATGGTGCTGGCGCCGCTGTCGGCCCGCTGGGTCGAGCGGCTCGGCACCAGGATCGTGCTCGGCACGGGCCTGCTGGTCGTGTCGTTCTCGATGGTCCTCTTCTCGCTGTTCACGGTCGACACCGCGGCGTGGCAGCTGATCCTGGCCACCATGGTCATGGCGGTCGGGATGGCGCACATCATGGCGCCGGCGACCGAGTCGATCATGGGGTCGCTGCCCCGGGAGAAGGCCGGCGTCGGCTCGGCCGTCAACGACACGACCCGGCAGATGGGTGGCGCCATCGGCGTGGCGCTGCTCGGCAGCCTGCTGGCCACCAGCTACGGCGACCACGTCGACAAGGGCCTGGCCGGTAGCGGCCTGTCGTCCCGGGCGATCGACACCATCGGCACGACCATCCAGAAGGGCATCGACGTCGGCGCCCACACCGACGGCCCGCTCGGCGGCCAGATCATCGACGTGGTCCGGGAGTCGTACGTGACGGGCCTGCACCTGGCGGTGCTGGTGGCCGCCGGCATCCTGGCGGTCGCCGCCGCCGGCGTGTTCGCCTGGCTCCCCGCCCGGGCCGCCACCCCAGCGTCCGACACCGAGCCGGCCCCCGAGCCCGCCGCCGACGACCTGGAACCGGCCTTCGCCGACTGACCCCCACCCCACCCTCCGTCGGGCCGGGAGCTCCCCCTCCCGGCCCGTCAGGCAGCGGGTTCCGTCGGCGTCGGTGCTGGTCCTCTAAGGTCGAGGGGCGGTGGCAGCGGGCGGGAGCGCATGATCCGAAGGCAGGTGACAGGGTCGCTCGAGGAGCGGTTCGCGGCGGGGGACGACAGCGTCCTCGGCCGGGTCTTCGACGAGTACGCCGGGGCGATGATCGCGGTGGCCACCAGCCTGCTGGGAGATCGTGGCCTCGCCGAGGAAGCCACCCAGCAGGCGTTCGTGCAGGCCTGGCGAGCGGCGTCGACCTTCGACCCGGACCGGCCGCTCGGCCCGTGGCTGCGCTCGATCGTGCGCCGCACCGCCATCGACCTCTGGCGCCGGGAGCGCCGCCACCAGGCCCGCAGCCTCGACGACGTCCCCGTCGGCGACCTGCCGTCGGTCGAGCCGCTGTCGATCGAAGCCGTCGCGGACATCTGGACCCTGCGCCAGGCCATCGACGCCTTACCGCCCGCCAGCCGCGAAGTCGTCCGCCTCGCCCACATGGAACAGCTCACCCAACCCGAGATCGCCGAGCGGTTGGGCCTGCCGCTGGGCACAGTGAAGTCACGTACCCACACCGCCTACCGCCAGCTCGCCGCCGCGCTGGCCACCACCGTCGACACCGCTGAGACGACATGACTGAACCGAACCCGCCCACAGCGACGTATTCATTGACGTGAGCGACACGGATCCTCTCGACCCGGCGCTCGCCCGGCTACTGGAGAACCCCGCCCTCTGGGCGGAGGCCTCCTCCGATCTGCGCGAGCGGACGCTGGCTGAGGCTCTCAGGTCCGACACCAACGTGACGGACCTGGGAGCCGCTCGCCATCTCCGAGGTCGGGAGAGCCGAGGGGGTCGAGGTCGACAAGGCCGACGCACCGGCTGGTCGTCCCGGCCGCTGTTGCTGGCCGCCGCCGCGGTCGTGGTCGTGGGCCTCGCCGTCGCCGGCGGGGTCCAGCTGTTGGGCGACACCGCCCCCAAGGGCACCGAGGTCGCGCTGGCGGGCACCGAGGAGGCACCGGCCGCCCGGGCCACCGCCCACCTCCGCAGGGAGCCGGCGGGCGTGTCGGTCACGCTCGAGATCGACGACCTCCCGCCCGCCCCCGAAGACACGTTCTACGAGGCGTGGCTGATCGGCGAGCAAGGCAAGGTCTCGGCTGGGACGTTCCACCAGCGTGGTGACCAGGACGAGATCAAGCTCTGGCTCGGCGTCGACCCCGCCGACTACGACGCGATCAGCGTCACCCGCCAACCCGTCCAGGGCGGCACGACGGCCCAGGGCGTCGTCGTCATGAAGGGCCCGCTCCCCCACTAGCGAACCGCGAGCGCTCCGCTTCCGTACCGCAGACGTGTCGTTACCCGTCTGCCCAGGAGGCTGCGATGAGCTCGCGCTTTGACACCCCGTACCCTGCGCCGTCCCGATCCCAGGCGCCTCTGATCGCGGCGGCGCTCGCCGGCGCGGCGGTGGCCCTGGCGATCGGCACCTACGGCCGGGTCCACACCCCGACCGGCGGCAAGATCACCACGTTCGGCTTCCCGGACGTGCTCTCGATGAAGGCCTGGCTGGCCACCGGCGTCTTCGTCCTGGCGTTGGCCCAGCTCACCAGCGCGCTGGCGATGTGGGGCCACCTCCCCGGCGTGCACACCCGGCCGTCCTGGCTCCCGTTCGTCCACCGGTGGTCGGGCACGGCCGCGTTCGTGCTGTCCCTCCCGGTCGCGTACCACTGCCTGTGGGCGCTGGGCTTCCAGGACACCGACGCCCGGGTGCTCGCCCACTCCCTGGTCGGCTGCCTCTTCTACGGCGCGTTCGCCACGAAGCTGCTCGTCCTGCGCAGCGGCCACCTGCCCCGGATGACGCTCCCGATCGTCGGCGGTCTGCTGGTCACCTGCCTGACCGCGATGTGGCTCACGTCGTCGCTCTGGTTCTTCACCCACGTCGGATTTCCCGGCGTCTGATCGAACCGACCTTCGGCACCTTCCGTATCGACGGCCATGAGCACTCCGATCACAGCAGCACTCGTCGTCTGCGTCGCCGCTGCCGGCGTCGCCGCCGGGGCCCTCTTCCTCGAGGCCGGCGACGACAGCCCGACACCGGCCTCCGCTTCGGTGACGACCACCGCGGCCCCGGCCGCCAACAACACCAACTCCAACAGCGGGGACGGCTACGGCGACTCCCCCGCCGACAACGCCGGCGGCGACGGCGCAGCCCCGAGTGGGGCCCCGGCCACGGCCACCCTCACCGTCAGCGGCTTCCAGTTCAGCGCCATCGAAGTCGCCGCCGGCGGCCAAGTCACCGTCAGCAACCAGGACAGCGCCCCCCACACGGCCACGTCCGACGACGGTGCGTTCGACACCGGGACCATCGAGGGCGGCTCGTCGGCGAGCTTCACCGCCCCCAGCCAGCCCGGCACCTACCAGTTCCACTGCGACATCCACTCGGGCATGAGCGGCACGCTCACGGTCCGTTGAGCCAGGAGACTCCGATGAACAAGACGATGCGCAAGCGCACCCTCACCACCTTCGCAGCGATCATCGCTCTGGCGCTGACCGCGGCGGCATGCGGCGACAAGAAGGACGACGCCAAGACGTCGGCCCCCGCGCCTCCCACGAGCCAATCCGCCGGATCGGGCGCCGAAGTCGTGGTCAACAAAGGCACCTCCGACCTCGGCGACATCCTCGTCGGCAAGGACGGCATGACCCTCTACGGCTTCACGCAGGACATCGACGGCGTCAGCACGTGCTCCGGCACCTGCGCCGATGCATGGCCGCCCGTGCTGGTCGGCGCCAACTGGTCGGTCGGCCCAGGCCTCGACAGCGGCGTGTTCTCCACCGTGAAGCGCGACGACGGCAGCGAGCAGCTCGTGGCCGGCAAGTGGCCGCTGTACTACTACTCCGGCGACACGACCGCCGGTGACACCAAGGGCCAGGGCTCGGGCGACGTCTGGTTCGTCGTCGGCACCGACGCCAAGCTCATCAAGAAGGCGGCGACCGGTGGCGGCAACGGCGGCCAGACTGCAGCCCAAAGCGTGAAGCTGGCCGACAGCCCGCTAGGCAAGATCCTGGTCGACGGCGAGGGCAAGACCCTCTACGGCTTCACCAAGGACGCCAACGGCACCCCGACCTGCAAGGGCGACTGCGCCACCACCTGGCCGGCCGAGCTCGTCGAGGGCAACCCGGTCGTCGGTGACGGCCTCGACTCGAGCGTGTTCACGCTGGTCGACGGGGCCAACGGCGGCAAGCAGCTGAAGGCCGGCAAGTGGCCGCTCTACAACTTCGCCGGTGACTCGGGCCCCGGTGACGTCAACGGCCAGGGCTCGGGCGGCGTGTGGTTCGTCGTCGGCGCCGACGGCAAGTTGATCAAGAACCCCCCGGCCGCCCAGTCGAGCCAGAGCGATTCCGACTACTAGGCCACATCGCAAAACCCACGGCGGGTCACGAGAGGGGTGCCGACCAGGCGCCCCTCTCGTCGCGTCCGGCTTCACACAGGCTGATCCAGCGCTAACCGTTCGATCACATGGGGCGGGGACGATCTCTCCGTGACATCGCTCCGCTGGGCTCTGGGGCTCGCCCTGCTCGTCGTCGCGGCGGCCTGCTCGAAGAGCTCGGACGACTCGACCGACGCCTCCCCGTCAACCACCACGAGGTCCCCGACCTCGACGACGGTGGTGCTCGAGGACGCGGTGCGACCACTCGCCCGCCAGGTCACTCACGGCATGATAGAGGTCGACGGGCGGGAGCGGACCTACCGGCTCTACGTGCCCTCGGAGCTGCCCGCCGGGTCGGTGCCGCTGTTCGTCGGGCTCCACGGCGGCACCGGGTGGGGCGACCAGTTCGCCAGGACCAACCACATCGAGGGGCTGGCCGAGAGCAACGGCTTCATAGTGGTGCACCCCGACGGCGTGAAGATCGGCGACGGGCCGGGCGGCGTGTGGAACGGCGGGGTGTGCTGCGGGGTCGCGGCCCGGCAGGGCGTCGACGACGTGGCGTTCGTCGAGGCGCTCATCGACCGGATCGGTGACGGCTGGGACATCGACTCCCATCGGGTCTTCGCCTTCGGCCACTCCAACGGCGCCATCATGAGCTACCGCCTGGCGTGCGAGCTGCCCGACCGGATCGTCGGGATCGGCGTGGTCGCCGGGACCCTGGGCGTCGATCCGTGCCTGCCCGACCAGCCGGTGTCGGTCATGCACGTCCACGGCGACGCCGACCAGAACCTCCCTCTCGCGGGGGGCCGAGGCAACTTGGGGGCGTCCGGAGTGGACTTCCCGCCGCCCCGCCTGGGCTTCGCCCGCCTCGCGTCGGCCGGCGGCTGCCCCGGCGCCCGCTCGCGCACCGACGGGGACCTCACCATCGAGTCGCGGGAGCCGTGCCGGGCCGGGTCCGCGGCGGTGTTCGTGACGATCGCGACCGCCCCCCACGCCTGGCCGGGCGGGACCCCGATCGTCAGGCCGCGGAGCGGCCCCGGCTACCCGAACTACGACGCCACGACCGAGCTGGTCAGGTTCCTGCTGGCACATCCCCGCCCGTAGCGCAGACGGCCGGCCGGCGGCTCAGCCGACGCTGAAGCCACGCTCCCCGACCGGATCCTGATCGACCACCTCGATCCCGGTCACGACGGCCCGGGGCGGGCCGCTGCGCATCCAGGTCACGAGCCTGTCGACGGCGGCCCGGTCGCCTTCGAGCGCGGCCTCGACCGCGCCGTCGGCCCGGTTCCTGATCCAGCCGCCCACCCCGAGCGCGTCCGCCTCGCGGCGGCATGAGTCGCGGTACCAGACCCCCTGCACCCGTCCCCTGACGACGACTCGGACTCGGACCACGGGCCTCAGTCTGGCGCCGGCGCCGTCCGGCGGGGTGTAAGGGATCCGGCCGTCGTCGGTCAGGACCGTCGAGCCCCTCGTCCCGAGGGGCCCACGAGAGGAGCTGACGATGGAACTGACCAACCGATGTGCCCGGGTCTTCCTGGGTGCCCTGACCCTGGGTGCGGTGCTCGTGCCGACGGCCGCAGCCGCGGACGAGCCCACCTTCGGCGAAGCGACGCCGACCACCGAGCCGTGTCCGCCGCCGCAGGCGACGTGCGAGCCGTGCTTCTCGCTGGATCCCGAGGACTGCCAGCCCGAGCCGTGCCCGCCCCCGCAGGCGACGTGCGAGCCGTGCCTTTCGCTGGACCCCGACGACTGCGCGCCGGATCCGTGCCCGCCCGACGGATGCGTCGCGTGCTTCGTCGACGATCCCGACTGCCCGGGTGACCCCGGCGACGATCCGGGTGACGATCCTGACGACCCGGGTGACGATCCTGGCGGACACGTCGACGAGCCCCACGACCCGTCGGTCCCGGCCGACCCGACCTTCACGGGCTGATGCGCACCACCCCCTGGGCGCTGCTGGCCGCCACCGTCGCTCTCGCAGCGGCGTGTGGCGGCTCGTCCGCCCGAGACGACACCCCTTCGGTGGGGGCGCCGACCCCCACCACGACCACGGCAACCGACCCGGCCACGGCGTCGACGGCGCCGGCGAGCGGCACCTACCTCGTCGCCCGAGCCGACGGGCCGGTGCCCGTATCACCCGCTCCTGCGGCCGAGCCGACGCACGAGCTGTCGGCGACGACCGGGTTCGGGTCGCCGCGAGCGCTGCTCGTCCTCGATCGGAAGGGCCACTGGCTGAAGGTCGCCCTCCCCGAGCGGCCCAACGGATCGCACGGCTGGATCCGCAGCGACGACGTCGAGCTGCGGGAGATCGACGAGCACGTCGACATCGATCTCGCAGCCAAGACGCTGACGCTGGTCGACGCTGGCACCACCGTGCTGACCACGCCCATCGCCATCGGTGCACCCGACGCGCCGACACCGACCGGCTCGTTCTACGTCGTCGACAAGCTGGACACCGGCGACCCCGACGGCGCCTACGGGCTGTTCGCCTTCGGGCTGTCGGCCCACTCGAACGTCATCACCGACTTCGCCGGCGGCGACGGCCAGGTGGGCATCCACGGCACCAACGACCCGTCGAGCATCGGGCAGGCCGTCTCCCACGGCTGCATCCGGGTGCCGAACGAGGTGGCGCAGGTGCTCGAGGAGCGCCTCCACCTGGGCACTCCGGTGACGATCGGGTGAGCGGTGTGCTGGGATGAACGGCGTGCGGGCACACACCGCCGACGACGCCGAGTTGGCGCGGCGGGCCACGGCAGGAGACGGCGAGGCCTTCGGCCAGCTCTTCGAGCGGTGGTTCGACCGCGCCTTCGACGTCGCCTGGCACGTGGTCCGCAACCGCGACACCGCCGCCGAGGTGACGCAGGACGCCTTCGCCGCCGCGTGGCAGCAGATCGCCACGCTGCGCCAGCCCGAGTCGTTCGGCGGCTGGCTGCTGCGAATCGCCCGCAACCGGGCGCTCAACCGCCTCGGTCGAGAGCAGCGCTCCCGGCCGCTCGGCGACGAGGAGGCGCTGGTCGTGCTGGACGGTGAGCACCGCGCGTCGTCCGACCCGGGCGCCGTCGTCCCGGAGCAGGAGCGCGACGACCTGGTGTGGGCGGCGTCCGCCGCGCTCGGCCCGGACGACGCCAGCCTGCTGAGCCTGCACCTTCGCCACGGCCTGGACGCCGGCGAGCTGGCGTCGGAGCTGGGAGTCGCGCCAAACGCCGCCCACCAGCGGCTGTTCCGGCTCCGGAAGCGACTGGGCGACGCCATCGGGTCGTGGACCCTGTGGCAGCGGGGCTCACCGGCGTGCGCGGCGCTGCAGACCGAGCTGGCGAACGCCGGCCTCACGCGGTTCGACCGGGCGGCGGCGGCGCTGATCTCGGCCCACACCGAGACGTGTGACGACTGCCGGTCCCGCCGGCAGCTCGTGCTCAGCCCCGAGGCCCTCTTCGCCTCGGCCCCGCTCGTCGTCGGCGGCCCGACCCTCAAGGCCAAGACGGCCGAGTCATTGCGCTCGTCGGGCGTACCCGCCTCGTCCGGGCATCGGGGGCGGCTGGGGCCACGCCTGGCGGCGGCCGGGTTCATCGCCGTCGCCACGATCGTCACAGCATTGTTGACAATCCAGACACAATCCGGTGGCAATGATGCGCGCACTTTGGCGCACGATGCTGCCGAGGACGAGCCGGCGACGGATCCGAGCCTCGGACCGACGACCACCGACGCTCCGGACACCACACCGGGCACATCCCCGATGGGGACGGGATCGACGCAGCCGCCGCTCACACCACCGGGCGGGTCACCGAGGACCACGACGCCCTCAACCCGGGCGACCACCACCACGTCGACGACCTCGTCGACAACCACCACGTCCCCTCCCCCGCCGGCGCCTCCGGTGATCAGCGGCTTCCGGGTGACACCGGTCGCCGGGTCTTGCAGCGGGAGTCGGCGGCGGGTGACCTTCGTCTGGCAGAGCACGGGCGCCACCAGCGCCCTCCTCGGCCCCGCCGGCGGCATCGCCCAACCGGTCGACCCCGACGACACCCTCACCACCTGCGCGGTCCGGGGCGAGACGTGGACCCTCCAGGTCACCGGCCCCGGCGGTCGCACCACCAAGCAGGCCACCGTGCCCTCGTAGCCCCGGAAACGGTGGCATCCTCAACCGGGATGGCTGACATCACGGCGTTCGCAGACCTCGTGCCCCTCGACAACGGCCTCAGCGTCGTCGTCACCCTGCGGGCCGATGGCAGTCCCCACACGACGGTCGTCAACGCCGGCGTCCTGCCCCATCCGACGACCGGGGACGACGTCGTCGCGTTCGTCGCCGCGGGCAACACCCGCAAGCTCGTCCACCTCCGCGCCGACCCCACCATCGCGGTCGTCGTGCGAGCCGGCTGGCGGTGGGCGGCCGCCGAGGGTCAGGCCCAGCTCGTCGGGCCCGACGATCCTCACCCCGACGTGGACGACGAGCGCCTGCGGCTGCTGCTCCGCGAGATCTTCAGCGCGGCCGGCGGCACCCACGACGACTGGCCGACGTTCGACCGCGTGATGCGGGACGAGCGCCGCACCGCCGTCTTCGTCACTCCCACCCGGGTCACGACGAACCCGGGCTGACGGAGGTCAGCGCGAACACCGGGTGGCGGGGCGCTTCGGCGGCGAAGGCATCGTCGGAGGAGTCCGGCCTCACGTCGAAGTAGGCCTTGACGAACCGGCTCGCCGGCTTCAGCCCGAGGTAGCGCCGGAGCACGGGGGCCGCGTCGGCCGGTGCGAGCTCGGTGGCGGTGAACGTCTGGGACTCGCCCCGGGTCAGGGTCACCTGGCCGGTCGCCCGGACGTTGCGCACCCAGCCGACCTCGCCGAACGGCGACACCAGCCAGTGCCCGTCGTCGTCATCGACCGACCCGACCGGCACGACCGGCGTGCTGTACGGCTCGCCCGTCTTGCGCCCGTGCACGGTGAGCAGCCGCATGAACCCGGGCCCCCGCCCCTTGCGGAGCTGGGAGGTGAGGAGCTTGTTGGCCATCTTCTGCCCGAAACCGGGCTTGTAGGTCTTTGCCATGGAGAAAAGGATAGACATCGAATCGTTAGATGTCTATCCTTTCGCTCATGACGGCAACCGGCCCTCCCGCCACCGAACCGATCGGGCTGCAGCTGACCCGCACCTCCAAGGTCGTGAGCCGCGCGTTCGACGCCGCGCTCTCCGAGGCCGGCGGCACGCTGCCGATGTGGCTGGTGCTGATGTCGCTGAAGCGCCAGGAGCACACGGCCCAGCGCCAGATCGCCGAGGCGGTAGGCATCGAGGGCCCGACGCTGACCCATCACCTCAACCGCATGGAGGCCGACGGCTACGTCACCCGCACCCGTGACCCGCAGAACCGCCGGGTCCACCGCGTCGAGCTGACCGAGCGGGGCGAGCAGGCGTTCCACCGGCTGCTCACCGTCGTCATCGCCTTCGACCAGCGGTTGCGCGCCGGCTTCACCGACGAGGAGCTCGCCACCCTCGCCGCCCTGCTGAGCAAGTTGCGAGCCAACGTCGCCACTCCCGACGAGACCCTGGAGGTCGCCCCGTGAAGCTCGTGCTGCATCTCTCCCACTACAACTGGGCCGCCGCGCCCGAGCAGTACGCCGAGGTGCTCAGCGATGTCGCGGCGCAGGCCGAAGAGGGCGGCCTCGACGGCATCGCCGTCGCCGACCACGTCTGGCAGCACCCGATCATGGGCGGGCCCGAGGCCGACCTGCTCGAGGCCTACACCACCCTCGCCTACCTCGCCGCCCGCACCCGCTCGGTCCGCCTGCTGACGGTCGTCACCGGCGTGCACTTCCGCCACCCCGCGGTGCTGGCGAAGACCGTCACCAGCCTGGACGTCCTCTCCGGCGGTCGGGCGTGGCTCGGCATCGGCGCCGGCCACTACGAGGAGGAGTGCACCGGCCTCGGCGTCCCGTTCCCGCCGCTGGCCGAACGCTTCGAGCTGCTCGAGGAGACCCTGGGGGTGTGCACCCGGCTCTGGTCCGGCGAGCACGGCGACGACGGCGCCTTCCACGGCCAGCACGTCGACGCGGCCCGGCTGCTGCACCTCCCCCAGGCCCTGCAGCGCCCGCACCCGCCGATCCTCATCGCCGGCACCGGCGAGCGCCGCACCCTCCCGCTCGTCGCCCGCTACGGCGACGCCTGCAGCCTGCGCCCCGGCCCCGAGATCCCCGCCCAGCTCGACACGCTCCGGCAGCTGTGCGACGAGGCCGGCCGCGATGTCGCCGAGATCGAGCGCACCTGCGCCTACGCCTTCGACCCCGACGACGGCGGCCCGCAGTGCGAGCAGCTGCTCGACCAGCTCCGCTGGCTGGCCGGGCTCGGCATCGACACGGTCATCGGCCGCGTCGACGGCGACGACCCCCGCCGCGCGGTCGATCGCCTCGCCCGCCATGTCGTGCCCCGCGCCGACGAGATCGAACCCGCCTGACCCGCCCGATCCCCCGACACGAGAGAGGACCTGAAGATGGACGATGTCACCACGTTCCTGTCCGCCTGGTGCGACGCCGAGCGCACCCGGGACACGGCGTTCCTCGTCGCCAACCTCACCGAGGACTTCGTCGGCGTCGGGCCGCTGGGCTTCACGCTGCCCAAGCCCGCCTGGATCGGCCGCCACCAGGGCGACGACCTGCACTACGAGACGTTCGCCCTCGACGAGATCGACGTCCGCAGCTACGGCCCCGTCGCGGTCGTGGTCGCCCGCCAGGACGCCAAGGGCACCTTCCAGGGCAACCCGACCCCCGAGGCCCTGCGCCTCACGCTCGTGCTGACGAGCGAGGGCGGGGGCGACGGCGACGGCGACTGGCGCCTCGCGGGCATCCACATGAGCTTCGTCGCCGGCACCCCCGGCGCGCCGCCGATCCCCGGCGGTCCGCCGCCTTCCCGCTGACCGGCGGAGATCGGGAGGCGGCGGCGCCTCCCGATCTCGCCGGCGCGGTGGTCAGTGGCGGACGGTCGAGGTGGGCTTGGGCGACTGGTTCTTGACCGGGATGTCGCCCGGCTCGATCGGCGGGCCCGGCGGGGTCGGGACGCCGTAGCTCAGGTCACCCTTGAGGATGTAGTCGGCCCCGTGGTCGGTGAAGCGGTAGTCGAGGCACTGCTCGAACGGCTCACCGAGGTTCACGATCGTCTGCTCCGTTCCGATGTTGTGGTCGTGCAGGAGGCCGAGCACGCCCGAGCCCGCCCTGATCGTGGCGCGCACCTCCGCCTCGATGTCCGCCCTGAGCTGGATCAGGTCCTCAGGGGCGGGCTCGAACTTGAGCTCGACGAGCATGTCGCGGACGAAGTCGTTGATCGTGTCGGCGGCCGCGTCGTACGCGTCGGCGATGACGCTGTCCCTCGTCGTGCCGTTCTCCCACGCCACGACGACGACGCCGGCCGTGGCGAGACCGAGGAACGGCGACACCTCGCGGCTGATGTCGAGGTCGCTGGGCACCGCGGTGGTGTCGCCCTTCTTGAACTTCTGGCCGCCGAGGTTGTCGCTTGTGCACGGCTTGCGGATGACGAAGTCGTGAGAGGTGAGGGACTTGCCGTCGATGACGATGCCGAACACCCACAGGTAGGGCTTGTCCTTATCGATGTCGTGCTTCTTCAGCACCTCGAACTCGTTCCATTTGATGGTGAGGCTGGTCATGGCCGGCACCGTCGGGCACGGCCGTAAACGGGCTGCAAACCTGGGAACCTGGTCGTTGCCAGGGGGCGGCGATGGCCACGAAGGGCGACAACCAGGACCGACCGACGCATCGGGCGCCACGGGTCGCGCACGCGGTGGTGCGGGCGGGTGCGCTCGCCGTGCTCGAACGGCGCTGGGACCACCGGGTGACGACGGTCGTAGCGGACGCCGGGTTCGGCAAGTCGGTGCTCATCGGACAGGCCGTGCGCGCCAACGAGGCCCGACCCCGGGGCATCGAGGGCTGGGTGTCCTGCCGCTCGGGCGTCGAGACACCCGACCGCCTCGTCGCCGCCGTTGAGGAGGCGTTCGCCCTGGCCGCGGGCGACGAGGCGTCCACGCCCCTCGGCCGACTGCAAGGTGTCTTCGCCGAGGTCGCGCCGTTCGAGGTGTCCCTCGTCCTCGACGATGTCGAGCTCCTCAGCCCAGGGTGCGCGGAGCTGCTCGACGACCTGCTGCGGCTGCCGCCGGCGAACCTGCACCTCGTGCTGGTGGGGCGGCCCCCGCTGCCGAAGATCCCGCTCGCCCGGTTCCGCGCCGCCGACGACCTCCTGGAGGTCACCGCCGAGCACCTCCGGTTCGACGACCGCGAGGTCGCCGCGCTGGCCGCCAACCTGGGCGTCACGCCGCCCCGAGCCGACCTGGCCGGCTGGCCGGCGCTGGTCCGGTTGGCGCTCTCGTCGCCGGAGGGATCGGTCGGCGACTACCTGTGGGAGGAGGTCATCAGCGCTCTCGACGCGGACGACCGCCGGGCGCTGCTGGCGCTGTGCCTGCTCGGGACGTCGACGGCCGACGAGGTGGCGGACGTCAGCGGTCGGTCCGTCGACCCCGATGGGTTCTGTGCCCGGGTGCCGCTGGTGCACCAGGCCGGCGGGCGGTTGGTGGCCCACGAGCTCTGGCTGCCGTTCCGGGCATGGCTCGGCTCGCGGGCCGAGCTCGCGGCGATGGCGACGATGGCGGGCGCCGTCGTTGCCGCGCGGGGCGATCCGCTGGCGTGGGGCGAGGTCGCCCTCCGCTCGAGGGACGCCTACGGGCTGCGCCGGGCCAGCGTCGCCCTGGTCCGCGGCACGTTGGGCAGCCTCCCGGTCGAGGTGGCCGAGCGCTGGCTGGCCGGACTCGGGGCGGATCCGGTCGGGAGCGACAGCCCGGAAGCTGCGCTGCTCGATGCCGCGCTGACCCACGCCCGCGTCGCGGTCGAGCCGCCGAGCGAGGTCTTCGACCTGCTCGTCGACCGGTTCATAGCCGAGGACGACCCGCCCGGCGCCGCGGTGACCGTGGCGCTGGCCGCCTTGGCCGCCGAGGCCCGCGGCGACCTCGGCCATCTCGTCGTGCTCGCCGTGCGGGCTCGGCTGCTGGCGGAGCAGCACACCGACCCGGCGCTCGACCTGCTGGTCGCTGCGGTCGACGCCACGGCGGCGGCCATCGGGGGCGACCTCGCCGCCGGCATCGCGCGCCTCGAGGAGGCCACCGCCGCCGCGCCGCCGGAGGAGCACTTCGAGGCACTGGTCCGCCTGCACTGGCACCTCCTGCTGTTGGCCGGCCGAGCCGCCGAGGCGGCCGAGCTGGTGGCCGACCTGCACTCCCAGCCCGGCGCCGCGGTGCAGCGGGAACTGGAGGCCGTGGCGCGCTGGCTCGACGGCGATCCGGGCGCCCTGCTCAGCGGGCCGGCAGTCACCGGGCCCGAGCGCTACCAGGCCCTCAGCGACCGGGATCGCTTCGACCAAGCGTCGTTCGTCGCAGTGATCGCCGCGTCCGCGGGCGACGTCGAGGCGGTCGACCGGGCACTGGACGTCCTCGAATCCTCGCCGTTCTCGGCGGTGACCAGCGGGCCGGACGCAGCGATGGTCGCCCAGGCCCGGGCGTGCCGGGCGATCCTCGCTCACGACGACGCCGGCGCCACCGCCATGGTCGGCGGGCTGCTGGCCGCGGCGCCGCTCGACCCGTTCACCGACGCCTACCTGCGCCGCAGCCTCGCGGTGCCCTACGTCTGCTCCGCCGAGCTGCGGGAGCGGTGGGACGCCGCGGACCTCGGACCGGCGCAGCAGCGCGCCCGGGACGTCGCCCGTGCCCTGCTCGACGCCAGGGCGGGCCACCTGCGGTCGACCGCTCCGGCTGCACACGACACTGTCGCCACGGTGCTGCCGCTGCCGTGGTCGGTCGAGCTGGCAGCCCGGGTCGCGGGCGCGAACACCGCTTGGGGCGCGGCGCTCGCCGTCCGGCTGGTGGACCTCTTCGGCGACGCCGCGACGGCCGCACTGGCCTCCGCCGCGGACGAGCACCAGGAGGACCCGCGCCTACGCCGGGGCGCGCAGCGGGTCCGGCGGGCGGTCCCGTTGCGGCCCTCGGAGCCCGTCGAGGTCCGGGTGCTCGGGCCGCTGGAGGTCCGGCGGGACGGGCGGCCCGTCGACGCCCCGGAGCTGCGCCGATCACGGGTACGGCAGCTGCTCAGCCTGCTGGTGGTCGAGCGGGCCGTGACCCGCGAGCGGGCGATCGACGCCCTCTGGCCGGACGTCGACCTCACCAGCGGCCGGGCGAACCTGCGGGTCACGCTCGGGCACCTGCAGCGGGTGCTCGAACCGGGGCGGGCGACCCGCTCGGCGCCGTACTTCCTCCGGGTCGACACCACCCAGCTCCGGCTGGCCGAGGTCGCCGGGCTGGACGTCGACCTGTGGGAGGTCGACCAGCTGCTCGCGGCGGCCAACGAGGCAGCCCGCCACGGCGACCAGGCCGAGCGCGTGACGATCCTGCGGGAGGTGGTGCGCCGCTGGCGCGGGCGGCCCCTCCCCGACCTCGACCACCTGGCTGAGCCGAGCCATGTCGGCCCCAGAGTCGGGGCCCGGCTCGTCGACGCCACGCTCGCCCTCGGCGAGCTGGAGCTGGTCGCCGGCGCGCCCGACGCCGCCACGCAGCTGGCCGAGCGGGCCCTCGACGACGATCCCTACGACGAGCGCGCTCATCGGCTCGCCATCGCGGCTGCGCTCCAGTCCCGCGATCGCTCCCGCGCCACTGCCGCGGTCGAGCACCTGCACGAGGCCGTCGAGGAGCTCGGCCTCGAACCCGACCCGACGTCGCAGATGCTGCTCCACAACACCGCCCGCTGGCTTGGTCGCCGCGGGCGGCGGTGAGGAAGCACTGAGGGTGGTTGCGCAGCCGCACCAAATGTCTGCCGATCCCAGGAACGGGTAGGCATGACGTGTGAGTGTGCAAACGAGTGACGTCAACCGCGTGACGGCCATCGACACTCCGGCGCGACCACAACGGCTGGACCCTCGATTCGCTGAATACCACCGGAACCGCGACCATGCTTTGCGGAACCGACTGATCGAGGAGCACCGCTGGCTGGCGGTGCACTGCGCTCGCCGATTCGCCCACAAGGGCGAGCCGATGGACGACCTGATCCAGGTCGCGATGCTGGGCGTGCTGAAGGCGATCGACCGCTTCGACCCGGAACGTGGTGTCATGTTCACCACGTTCGGTGTTCCCACCATCGTCGGCGAGCTGCGTCGCCACTTCCGCGACCGCACATGGACGCTGCACGTGCCCCGCGGGGCCAAGGAGCTCTACCAGATGATCGGCGGCGTGGTCGACGAGCTGCACCAGACCCTCGGCCGGTCACCGACCGTGCCGGAGATCGCGGAGCGAGCCGGCCTCACGGTCGAGGAGACGTTGCAGGCCTTCGAGGTCGGCGATGCCTACCGCGGCGTCCCGCTGGCGCCGCCGAACGACGACGAGGACACCCCCGACGCCATCACCCTCGGCACCACCGACCGGGGCTTCAACTCCGTCGAGGCCAAGCTCACCGTCCGGACGCTGCTCGAAGCCCTACCGACCGAGCGGGAGCGCATGATCGTGAAGCTCCGCTTCGTCGACGGCCTTACACAGTCGGAGATCGGCAAGCGCATGGGCGTGAGCCAGGTCCAGATCTCCCGCCTGCTGCGGGCGTCCCTCGAGAAGATGCGTCGCCGCCTCAACCAGGCCTAGCCGTCCGGAGAGATCACGCGAGCAGGCGCAGCAGCCGCTCGCGGGTCTCGGCCCAGAGCGCGTCGAGCGAGCGGTGGGTGCCGCCGTTGCTGATCCGCAGGAGGGCGAGGCCCCGGATCGTGGCGAGAGCGAACACCACGTCGTCGCCGAAGCTCGGGCGCCGTGCGAACGCGCCGAGGGCGACTTCGGCCTCCCGGGCGATCGCCGCCATGACGTCGTGCTCGACACGGTGGAGGCGCTCGCGCAGCTCGGGGTCCGTCCGGGACGCGACCCACAGCTCGAGCGCGGCGTCGAACGCAGGGCCCTGGTGCTCCTCCCAGAGCACGTCGAGTGCCTCGCCGAGCGAGACCGGGCCCAGGGCGAAGTGGGCGTGCACCGCGCGGACCCGCTCGTCCGCGAGGTGGGCGAGGGCCGCGCTGACCAGCTCGGCCCGGGTGCGGAAGTACGGGATCTGCGCGCCCCGGGAGACGCCGGCGACCTCGGCGATCCGCCCCGTGGTGGTGTTGGTGTAGCCGTAGGCGACCAGGCACTCGATGGTCGCGTCGAGGAGCGCGGCGCGGGTCTCGGCGCGGCGGTCGGCCTGCGTGCGGGGCTGTCGGGACGGGGCGGGGGACGCGCTGCCCATGAGGGGACCCTAGCGGCGCCTACCTGCACTTATGTAGATATATGCAGACCTGCATGTTATGGTCGCCGCCGTGCGGGGGGATCGACGGGCCTGCGGGCCGCGCTACGGGAGATCGTCGCGAGGGCTGTTCGCGGTGGGCGTGATGCTGGGCTCGCTGGCACTCGCGCCCGCCCACGCGGTCGCCGCCGAGGCGGGCGCCCGGCTCGAGACGTTCGAGCTGCCGACCAGGCGTGTCGACCCGTCGACGCCCGGCGGCACGCTCGAGGACGGCCGCACCGTCCCCAAGGTCCACGTCCTCCTGCCCGACGGCTACGACGACCACCCCGACCGCCGCTACCCGGTGCTGTGGCTCCTGCACGGCGCCAACGGCGGCACCGACACCTGGATCCCCGGCATCGAGACGCTCGCGAAGGACCTGCCGGCGATCGTCGTGATGCCCGACGGCGGGCGCTTCGGCATGTACACCGACTGGTGGAACGACGGCACCCGCGGCGACCCCGCGTGGGCCAGCTACCACCTGGAGAACGTGCGCAACGAGGTCCAGCGCCGCTACCGGATCCGGCCCGGCCGCCGCTGGCACGCCATCGCGGGCATCTCGATGGGCGGGCAGGGGTCGCTGCGCTACGCCGCCATGCTGCCGGGCTACTTCGGCTCCGTCGCCACGTTCTCGGCCGCCCTGCCCGACATGCAGTCCGACGCGGCGCACGCCGGGCTCTCGGCGCTGGCTCCGGACGACGGCCCCCGCCGGGCCGACTACGAGGCGATCTTCGGTGCGCCGGACAGCGCGTACGCCGAGGCCAACAACCCGACGGCGCTGGTGGCGAACTACGCCGCGACCCGCATGTACATGACCTCCGGCGACGGGACCAACTGCCCGCAGGACCCCCACGGGGCCACGTACACGCTCGACCAGGCGACCGAGACGGTCCTGAACTCACAGCAGGCGCCGTTCGCCGCGGCGGCCGAGGCGGCGGGCGCCGACGTGACCGCGGTGACGACCTGCGGCGTCCACACCTTCGGCGTGTGGGACCGCGCCTTCGCCGACGCCCGGAAGTGGGGGTTCTTCGAGGCCCCGGCGAAGCAGCCGCGGACCTGGACGTACCGGACGGGCGGCGTGCGCGGCCACATGTGGGGCCTGCGGTTCCGCTTCGACGAGCCGCCGGCGGCCGTGGTCGACTTCGCTCGCGACGGCCGCACGCTCACGGCGACGGGCATGGGCCACGTCCGGATCACCGGCCGTCCCGGCTGCGAGCTGAGCGCTGACCTGCCGTTCACGCGAGACCTGCCCCGCGCCTGCTTCGGCCGATCCGGCTGAGAGGCCGACTAGGGCTGCAGGCGCACCGGGAGGTGCTTGATGCCGCCGATGAAGTTGGAGCGGAGCCGGTCGGGCGCGCCCAGTTGCTCGACCCGGGGCACGCGGGCGACCAGCTCCTCGAACAGCACCCGGATCTCCAGGCGGGCCAGCTGGGCGCCGAGGCAGAAGTGGGGGCCGCCCCCGCCGAACGCGATGTGCGGGTTGGGGTCGCGGCCGATGTCGAAGCGGAACGGGTCGTCGAACACGTCCTCGTCGCGGTTGGCCGAGATGTACCAGAGGCTGATCTTCTCGCCGGCCTTGATGGTCACGTCGCCCAGCGTGACGTCCTGACGGGCGTTGCGCCGGAAGTACATCACCGGCGAGGCCCAGCGCAGGATCTCCTCGGTCGCCGTCCCGATCAGGCCGGCAGGGTCGGCGGCCAGCCGCTCGTACTGGTCGGGGTGCTCGAGGAAGGCGTTCATCCCGTGGGCGATGGCGTTGCGGGTGGTCTCGTTGCCCGCCACCGACAGCAGCATGAAGAAGAGGTTGAAGTCGAGCTCGGACAGCGTGTCGCCGTCGACCTCGGCCTGGAGCAGCGTGGTGACGATGTCGTCGCGGGGATCGGCCCGGCGCTGCTCGGCCAGCTGCTGGGCGTACATGAACATCTCCAGCTGTGCCTCGGCAACGAGCGACTGGTCGACGAGGTACTCGGGGTCCTCGGAGCCGACCATGCGGTTGCTCCAGTCGAACAGCTTGTGGCGGTCCTCACGGGGCACGCCGAGCAGCTCGGCGATGACCTCGAGCGGCAGCTCGGCCGCGATGTCGACCACGAAGTCGCACTCCCGCTTGGCGATGGCCTCGTCGAGGATGCCGGCGGTCAGCTCCCGCACATGGGTCTCCAGCGCGGCGATCATGCGGGGCGTGAAGCCGCGGTTGACCAGCTTGCGGTAGCGGGTGTGGTCGGGCGGGTCCATGAAGAGCATCATCGAGCCCGCCGCTTCGGTGCCCGGCGGGGCCTCGAGGGGCCCTTCGAGGCCGACGACGCCGCCGAGCTCCTGGGACGACGAGAACGACGCCGCGTCGCGGTTGCAGGCGGTGATGTCGGCGAGCTTCGTGATCACCCAGAAGCCGGGGCCGTCCGGTTCCTCGTGCCAGTGGACCGGCGCGTGCTCCCGCAGCCAGGTGAACCACTCGTGCGGGATCCCCTGGGTGAAGCGGTCCCGGTCGAGCAGGTCGATCTGGTCGATGGTCACCATGGTTCGCCATCCCCCTCTCGTGCGGCCCCCGCCCGAGCCCGGAGCCTTCGTTTTCAGAACCTGTTCTAGTCCGTCAGGTGGGGATCTCGCGGTTCGAGTAGAAGGGCGCCTGGAAGGGGAGGGCGTCGGCCAGCCAGGTCTGGACCGCCCGGTAGGTCTTGGCGTAGAAGCCGGCCTCGTAGGCGGGCGGGGTGACCCACCAGCTGACGTCGACGTCGTGGGCCAGCACCTCGTCGGTCAGCGGGGTGCGGCCGCCCATCGGATAGAGGTAGAGGCAGCCGAGGTAGCCGCCGTCGCTGTCCCGCAGCACGTAGGTGAACGAGCCGTGGTCGCGGAACTCGCACTCGTGCCATACGGCGTCGACGTAGTTGTAGTCCTCGGTGACGGCCTCGGTGGGCCACTTGCCACCGCGGGTGCGGCGGATGAGGTCGAGGCTGGCGTTGATTCCGGCGACGTCGTCGGCGAGGTCGTCCCTGGTCAGGGCCCGCGCCCGGAGGTCCTCGTAGGCCAGCTCCCGGGGCATCTCGAAGCCAGGCGGGACGACGAGGCGCCTGACGAAGCCGCGCAGGTCCATCACGCACCCGCCCGGTAGGTGAGGACGACGATGCCCGAGGCGAAGGTGGTGACGTCGTCGACGGTCAGGCTCGTGTGCACGTCGGCGCCCCAGATCATGTCGTCGGTGGTGCCGACCCCGGCAAGGACGGGATGGACCCAGAGGCAGAGCACGTCGAGGAGGCCGTGCTGCACCAAGGTCTTGGCGACCGGGCCGTAGCCGTGCATCAGGATGTCCTTGCCCGGGGCGTCCTTCAGCTTGCGCACCTCCTCGACGAGCTCACCGCGGACGATCGTGGTGTTCGCCCAGGCGGCGGCCGTCTCCGCGGTCGCGGTGGTGGAGACCAGGTACTTGGCCATCGCGTTGATCCCGTCGGCGTACTCGCCGTCGCGGCCCGGCCATGTGCCTGCGTAGATGTCGTAGGTGTGGCGGCCGAGGAGCAGAGCGTCGCTGGACCGCAGCTGGTCGAGGGCGAGCGCCTGCATCTCGTCGTCGATGTAGTCGAAGTGCCAGCGGTCCATGTGGTTGACGATCCCGTCGAGGCTGACGAACGTCGAGTTCACGATCCTGCGCATGGCGGCTTGGTTACCCGTTCACCGCATCCCTGTATTGAACGAAAACGGCATCCAGGGACCGGCGTCAGGGCATGCGGCGTTGACCGCGGCGGAGGAGGCGGAGCCAGCGGTAGCCGTAGCGGTCGAGCTCGAGGGTGACCTCGGACGGGTCGTCGATCTCGTGGTAGCCGCCGTCCAGCAGGTCCTGCAGGGCGACGGCGTCGGCATCGCCGTCCTCCTCGGCGTCGAGCCGGATCCGGACGCGGCAGGGCTCGGGGGCGAAGTTGTGCAGGGCGATGACCGTGGCGCCGTCCCAGTCGCACCGATGTGCCAACACTGCTGGCACATCATTGTCAACAACCTTGCTACAACCCAGTCCGAGCTCGGGCGTCTCCCGGCGCCGCCGGATGAGGCGCTCGAACCAGTTGAGGAGCGACTCGGGGTCGCGCCGTTGGTCGACGACGTTGACGGCCAGCGGTCCGTACTCGCCTTCGGGGATCGGGTTCGGGAAGCCCTCGGGGTCGGCGGTCGAGAACCCGGCGCCCGGCTCGTCGGACCACTGCATCGGGGTCCGCACCGCCTCGCGTTCGTCGGCGGCCAGGTTCTCCCCCATGCCGATCTCCTCGCCGTAGAACAGCACCGGCGTCCCGGGGAGCGAGAACAGCAGGCTGTATGCCATCTTCAGCCGGTCGACGTCGCCGTCAAGCATCGGCGGCAGGCGGCGGCGCAGGCCCCGGCCGAAGAGCTGCATGTCCGGCTCGGGCCCGAAGGCGTCGAAGACCTCCTGGCGTTCGTCGTCGGCGAGCTTGTCGAGGGTGAGCTCGTCGTGGTTGCGCAGGAACGTCGCCCACTGCGAATCGAACGGCACCGGCGGCAGCGAGCGCATCGCCTCCTCCACCGGCCCGGCGTCCTGACGGGCCATCGCCAGGTAGATGCTCTGCATCACGGTGAAGTTGAAGACGAGGTGCAGCTCGTCGCCGTCCTCGTCACCGAAGAACGCCCGCTGCTCCTCGGGGGCCAGGTTGACCTCACCCAGCAGGATCGCCTCCCCCTTGCGCCGGGAGATGAACGCCCGCAGCTCCTTCAGGTAGCGGTGCGGGTCGACCTCGGGCGCTCCGGTGATGCCCTCCGTCTCGATCAGGAACGGCACCGCGTCGACCCGGAACCCGCTGACGCCCAGCTGCATCCAGAAGCCGACGATGCGGGCGATCTCGTCGCGCACCGCCGGGTTCGCGATGTTGAGGTCGGGTTGGTGGGCGTAGAAGCGGTGCAGGTAGTACTGCTTCGCCTTGCGGTCGTAGGTCCAGAGGCCGCCCTGCTCGCCGGGGAACGTCTCGGTCATCTCGCCGTCATCGGGCTTGTCCTCGGACCACACGTACCAGTCCCGGTGGCGTGACGCCGGGTCCGACCGGGCCGACTGGAACCACGGGTGCTCGGTGGAGGTGTGGTTCACGACCAGGTCGATGATCACCCGCAGCCCCCGGTCGTGGGCGGTCCGGACGACCTCGACGAACTGACCGAGGTCGCCGAGCCGGCCGTCGACGTTCAGGAAGTCGGTGATGTCGTAGCCGTCGTCGCGGTCGGGGGTCGGGTAGAAGGGCATCAGCCACAAGGTGGTGACGCCGATGCCGGCCAGGTAGTCGATGCGGTCCGCCAGCCCGGCCAGGTCGCCGACCCCGTCGCCGTCGCCGTCGAGGAACGTCTCGACGTCCAGGCAGTAGACGACGCCGTTCTTCCACCACTGGTCGCTGGTCGTGCGGATGCTCATGACCCTTCGCCCTCTCGCAGTTGGGGCAGCACCTTGTCCCCGTAGACGTCGATGAACCCGGCCTGGTCCTGGGGCACCTGGTGCACGTACAGCTCGTCCACCCCCAGCTCGAGCAGCTCGTGGAGCCGCTCGGCGTGGCGCTCCGGCTCGGACGACACCAGCACGCTGTCCCGGAGGTCGTCCGGCCGGACGTGGTGGGCCGCGATCTCGAACTGGTCGACCAGCTCGATGTCGGCCATCAGCGCGGAGGGGAACACGTTGGTGCGCCACTGGTCGAACGCGCCGGCCAGCGCCGTGGCCTCGTCGGGCGCCCACGCCACCTTCACCTGCACCACCAGCGGTCGGCCCTCGCCGCCACCCTCGCGGAAGGCGTCGACGATCCGGCGCAGTTGCTCGGTGTCCTGGTCGACGGTGATCAACCCGTCGGCCCAGCCGCCGCACCAGCGGGCGGTCTCGACGGTGAGCGCCGCCCCCAGCAGCCGGGGCTGTGACACCGGGAGCGTCCACAGGCGGGCCCGGTCGACCCGCACGTGGCCGTCGACCGACACCTCCTCGCCGCCGAGCAACCGGCGGATCACGTCGACGCACTCCCCCAGCCGGGCCTGGCGGGCGGCCTTGTCGGGCCACCGATCACCGGTGATGTGCTCGTTCGACGCCTCCCCCGTCCCGAGCGCCGCCCACAGGCGACCGGGGTACATCTCGCCGAGCGTGGCCAGCGCCTGGGCGATGATCGCCGGGTGGTAGCGCTGCCCGGGTGCGTTCACCACCCCGAACGGGACGCTCGTCGCCTGCAGCGCCGCCCCGAGCCACGACCAGGCGAACCCCGACTCGCCCTGCCGGTCGCTCCAGGGTGAGAAGTGGTCCGAGGACGACACCGCGCCGAACCCCGCCGCCTCGGCGAGGACGGCGTAGCGGAGCAGGTCGCTCGGCCGGTGCTGCTCGTGGGACGCGTGGAACCCGACCAAGCCCATGGGTGAACCTCAGTCCGTGCGGCCGACGAGGACCGCGAGGTGCTCGTCGCCGCAGGAGAACCGGTACGAGAGGCCGTCGGGGAGCTCGACGACGGTGAGGTCGAGCACGGCCCCGGACTCCTCCCAGTACGACATGACGGCCTCGAGCTCGGCCTGGAAGTCGTTGCCCGGCGGGCAGTCGAACCCCAGCGCCAGCGGCGCACCCGCGGGCAGCCGGTACACCTGGCGGTCGCAGGGCTCGAGGGTGACGAGGTCGACCCACGTGCGATCGGGGCAATGCTCGACATGGATGATCTGGCAAGCCACGCTCAGTCGTCCGGCGGTGGCGACCATCAATGGGTCTCTCATCGTCCGTCCTCCTGTCTCTGCCAGATCCTTCCCGCATTCCCGGCCGCCGAGACCGGCAGCGCTCACTCGCCGCCGTCGCCCCCCGATGGACGTGGGCGCGGTGGCCGTCACGGTCGAGGACCATGATGATCTCGGCCGGATCGTCGACGGCGCGGACGGCGTGGGGCGTCATGGTGGAGAACTCGGCGGCTTCGCCCGCATCCACCACGATCTGCCGGTCGCCGAGGGTCAGCTCGATGCGGCCGGTGAGGACGAAGAGCCAGTCGTAGCCGGCGTGCACCCGAGGCTCGGGCGCCGTGGCCCGGGGCTCGAAGCGCATCTTGACGGCGACGGTCGAGCTGGTCGGGCGGCTGAGCGGCCAGGTCGTGGTGCCGCTCCAGCGGGTGGGGACGGGCCGGATGACGATGTCTTCGTCGTCCCGGTGGACGTCGAGCAGCACGTCGAGGTCGACCTGCATGGCGCGGGCGAGGGAGAGCAGGACATCGAGGCTGATGGTCCGCTTGCCCGTCTCGATGCGGCTGATGACCGAAGGGCTGAGGTGGCTGCGTTCGGCCAGCTCGCCGAGGGACCAACCGAGCGATCGGCGCAGCGCGCGGAGCCGTTCTCGGGTCGCCCGTTCGACGTCGTCGGATTCGGCCATCGCCCCGGGATCGTACGATCTTGCGGATTCCGCAACATCGCTTGCGATCTTGGACAACCGACCTAGCTTCGTCGGCATGACTCCATCGACACCGCAAGACGAGATCCGTTACGACGTCCTGGTCGTCGGCGGGGGCGCGGCCGGGCTGGCTGCCGCCGTGACGCTGGGGCGGGTCCGCCGCTCGGTCGTGGTGGTCGACGCCGGCGAGCCCCGCAACGCACCCGCCGCCGGGGTGCACGGCTACCTCGGCCTCGACGGCATCGCCCCGAGCGAGCTGCTGGCGACCGGCCGGGACGAAGCCCGCCGCTACGGCGCCCGAGTGATCGACGGCCGGGTCGCCGACCTGGCTCGGTTGGGTGAGGGCAATGGTGGCGGCTTCCGGGCGTCGCTCGCCGACGGCACCACGCTGACCGCCCGCCGGGTGATCCTGGCCACGGGCGTCGCCGACGTCCTGCCCGACATCCCCGGGGTCGCCGAGCAGTGGGGGCACGGGGTGATCCACTGCCCGTACTGCCACGGCTGGGAGGTGCGCGACCAGCGGGTGGTGGTCATCGCCAGCGGCCCCGCGGGCGCCCACCAGGCCGCGTTGTTCCGCCAGCTCACCGACGAGGTCACCCTGGTGGTCCACGAGGGCGCCGACCTCGACGGCCACACCCGGGGATCCCTGACCGCGCTGGGGGTGACCATCGTCGACGAACCCGTCGCCGAACTGGTCACCGCCGGCGACGACGTGGCCGGGGTGCGCCTCCGCGGCGGCACCGTGCTGGCGGCCGATGCTGTCGTCGTCGGGCCCCGCATCGCCAGCCGTGTCGACGCGGCGGCGTCGCTCGGCGTCACCACCGCGCCCGACCCGGGCGGGATGGGCGACATCGTCGTCACCGACACGTCCGGCGCGACGGCTGTCCCGGGCGTCTATGCCGCCGGCAACGCGGCGGACCTCCGGGCCCAGGTCGTGCACGCGGCCGCTGCCGGCAGCCGAGTCGCCGCGACCATCAACGCCGACCTCCTCGCCGAGGAGATGGCGACGCCGGACTGGGACCGTCGCTACGCCGCGCACGACCAGATGTGGAGCGGTGACCCCAACGTCACGCTGGTCGCCGAGGTCGCGGACCACCACCCCGGCCGGGCGCTCGACGTCGGCTGCGGGGAGGGCGCCGACGCCATCTGGCTCGCCTCCCAGGGTTGGAAGGTCACCGCAGTCGACGTCTCCGGCGTCGCGCTCGAGCGGGCGGAAGCCGCCGCGCGGGCCGCGGGCGTCACCATCGAGTGGGCGCAGGGCGACGTCCTGTCCGACCCGCCCGCTGCTGATGCCTATGACCTGGTCTCCGTCCACTACCCGGCGCTGCCCCGCCGCCGCGACCACGCACTCGACGCGCTCGTGGGCGCCGTCGCTCCGGGCGGGACCCTGCTCGTGGTCGGTCACGCGCCCGACGGCGCCGACCATGACGAGCACGCTCGGGCCCACGGCTTCGACCCGCCCGACTACATCCAGCCGGACGACATCGCGGCCTGCCTCGGTGAGACTTGGCAGATCGACATCCACGAGACCCGCCCTCGGGCCGCCGGAGCCACCGGCCGGTCGCCGCACACCCATGACACGATCCTCAAAGCCCGTCGCCGGTGAGGGCCTGCTGGCGGGGTTGGCGCCGGAGGAGCAGCGGCAGCTGCTGGACGACCTCAACTACCTGAACCTGCAGGAGATCCGGTCGTTCTGCGACCGCCATGGGCTGCCCTACCGGATCCTCGTCGAGGCCCCGGACCGGTCCCGCCGCACCGCGACCCGCGACACCGACCGCAAGCCCGTGATCCTCGACCGCGTCTGCCACTACCTGGCGACCGGCGACGTCCCGGCGGCGACCACCATCCCGGCCGCCATCGTCCGGCCCCGCGAACCCGGCCGCGCCCTCGGGCCGACCGATCGCCTCTACTACCGCTGGTACGACAAGACCGACCCGACTGTCATCGGCCTCCTCCAGGACCTGACGGACGGCCGCTTCCGCAACGGCGCCCTGGCCCGCGTCCTCCTGATGGAGCACTGGACCAGGGGCGAGGCCCCGACGTTCGCCGAGTTCGCCGACGCCTGGCTCGCCGCGACGAACGGCCGCCGCGACCTCCTCTCCCCCGAGTACGCCTTCCTCACGGACCTCCGCCAAGGCGATGCCGGCCCGGACTGGAAGGCCCGCCGGACAGCCCGCGCCCGCCGGGCCCTCGAGCTCCTCGACCGGATCCCCCGGCCCTGACCTCGGGATCCAGTCGCAGTGGAGCTGCGCCGTGGGTCGTTCGGTGGTGGGTCAGGCGGCGGCGATGATCTCGATCTCCACGAGCCAGTTGGTGACCAGGGTCTCGACGACGATGGCGGTCGTGGGAACCAGCCGGCCGTTGAGGGCCGCAGTGCGGGCCTC
>Ga0075431_100000151_pt1 | contig 47382 bp, 42 predicted proteins | sample RhiMetdeltSRZDD5_FD_75297 | JGI IMG/M metagenome (GOLD analysis project Ga0075431, IMG submission 75297) | Populus rhizosphere microbial communities from Tennessee, USA - Rhizosphere MetaG P. deltoides SRZDD5 | ecosystem: Host-associated > Plants > Roots > Rhizosphere > Soil | place: USA... | reverse complement strand
CGGTGCTGGTCAATGAACGATATAGCGGTATTGTGCCTCGGACGTTTGCGCTGCCAGTGCTAAGTGGATGGTTCGGGTCAGCATCTACGATGTCCCCTTGTTGTTTCGCGACTGCCGCGACTTGCTGGACACGATCAAGATCGCGCATGGCGTGCGCCCATTCGAGAGCTGCCGCAAGAAGATGGTAGGCCACTTCAAACTGCCCCGCCGTCACGGCCTCGCGGTTCAGCGCAAGCACTCTGTCGAACATCGTTTCGGAAACCATGGTGATTCACTTTCCACGTTTTCGTTAACGCAGGTTCCGCCCCTCAGATTGACTATGCACCTGGGGACACGGGCAACCGGCATAGTGCCCGGCGTCGTGCTCGTCACCGTGTGAACTGCGGAGAGGGTGCGCTTTGCGCGGTTCCGCCGTCGCCGATCGCCGTCACTGTCGCCACGTAGCTGCCTGGCAGCAATGCCAGAATCGTTACAGAGACATCGGCCCGGCATTCACCGTTGTTGATCGCAGGCTTTCCAAGATCCTGGGTGCCAACAGGATTCGCGACGGTCGTATCCGCCCCAAAAGCAAATACCTCCAGGACGTATCGGTCGACCGCGGTTTCATGATTGCTGGATGGTGTGAAGACCGCGGTGCTCGGCAGCGCCACCGCTGTCACTGTAATGTCACGAGTAGCGGAGACGGTCGTCGCACCGGCATTGTCGCGGGCTACCGCCGTCAGCGAATAACTGCCCGCCAACACATCGTTCCACGAGAAGCTGTAGGGACTGCTCGTATCGCTTCCAAGCAAGGTGCTACCGGAATAGAAATCCACTCGCTCGATCGTGCCATCGACATCACTGGCCGTGGCGCTCAGCGTGATTGACGCGAGACCGGTAAAGATGGCCGCCGATGCAGGAGCTGTTAGCGAGACGCTCGGCGGCTGATTCGCTGGTGTGCCGCCTTCCTCTCCTCTCAGCAGTGCCGCAATCTCAGTTGCATCCAACGCAGAACGGTAAATGCGCACGTCGTCGATGGCGCCTCGCAAATAGTTCGATCCATCGGGACTTCTGCCGATTTCGACTGGCAAGCTCCCGCCCGCCGCAATCGATCCAGACTTCGCGATCGAATCTATTTCGGTGCCGTTCAGGTAGAGGCGCATCGTGCTCCCATCGTAGGTTGCGGCGACGTGATACCAGGTGTTGAGTGGAAGATCACCGGCGGAGGCTGTCAACGTGGTGGTGATTCCTCCGGCCCGTAGGCGGAATTGCAGCCGATGCTGTTCGGCACTCGTCAGGCCGAGCATCCAGTAGGTGGAATCCTCAGTAGCATCGTCAGCTTTTGAAATGAATCGCTGATCGAGACCACTGGCGAGGCTCGAGTTCTTCACCCATGCCGTAAGCGACAGGGCGGGACCGCCCACCGCGAAGTTCGAGACCGAGATGTAATCGTCAACGCCGTCCAGGTTCGCGGCGGCTCCGGTATGACCCGTCGTCCACGTCGCACCGTTCTGAAGCGTGCCCGTTTCATTCCCTGTGGAATCAGTTGTAGTCGGTCCCGTTCCCTCGTCGAGGTCCCATTGGCTCACCAGCACGGATTCCGAGTGCAGCGCCTTCTGAGCACCAATTAGACTGACAACCACACCAAGACACACCGCTATTTTCGCGAGGCAGACGTGGCCTCGCCTCATCATTTGAAACACTTGTTATTCCCTCGGAACGGACGCGCAGGAGGACCCCTGCGGACTCATTATGCCAATGGCAACGCCGATGCCACAGCCCGCGGTGCTCCACCTCTCCAGCGAATACTTACGTGGGGCCTCGGACAAGCGCGACAATGAATGACGGATTACCGTTCACACAATGTGTCGATTACATGTCTCAACAGTGAGTGCGGCGGCTGAGCACAAATAGGCAAATATGTCGTGATGTTGTAGAGGTGGTGGACTTTGTGCGTCGCGGCTCTGAGGCGGGGGACAGTCGACCTACGCATCAGCGCACCCGAACTGAGCGTTAGCAGCTCTTCGGAACCTGCCTCACGGTCCAGTCCGCGTCGGCGTTGCCACTATCCGTTTCGTGGCAGGTCCCCCGTGTCTACAGGAAGCGAACCTGCTGCATTCCAGCAGCGGTCACGAACACTGACAGGTTATTGGAGGTCGGATCGGCGGGGCGAAGGACGAACCCATGACCCTCGGGCCGATAACTCAGTGTCGATCCGACCATGACCTCGTTGTCACAGAAGGTCACTTCCATCTTGCGGCCATGCGGCGTGTCGGAGAAGAACTTGGCTTCTACTCGCGTCGGGTCACCGGCGAACTCACGGACGAAAAACAACGCCTTCAGTTCCGACAGACGAATGACAGTTGAGGCACCCTGTCGCAGATTAGTCGAGAGGTGCAGATGCGCCTTAGTCGGATTGAAGTCGTTCGTGTAGCCGCAGACGACACGTCCGTCGTTGAATCGTGCAACGACCTTCCGCCACCCGACGCTCGATTCCACTGGATATGCGATTGATACTGCAGGCGATGTCGTATCCGATATCAGCTTCACAGTGAGTTCAGGGATGGTTAGCGGTCGCTTGAACGCACACGCACCTTCATATCGCAAGGTGTCGCCCAGCGATGCGACACGACAGCGTAAGACCTTCGACGGAATCAGAATGGGGCGTCCGGTCCCCTTAGCTCGAGGACGACGCTGGAGCTCGGTTTGAGTCGCTCCGTAGTTTGGAGCAGAACGCCCCCGGCCGAGATGTCAATGACGCGGACTGCCGCCCCGTATTTGACACTCGCAGCTCGCAGCCATTCCAGATCGTTCGCTTTGAATCGTGTGTGAATGCGCCGACTCGATTCTGGCTCGATGGCGAGGTCCGCCGACCCGCCGATGCACACTGGTTCCGTCCGTCGTCTGTGCAGTTCTGCACTTGTCATTGCTACCTCGATGACCAAAGGTGCAACCTCGACGCCAGAAGTGTTCAGCCAGTAGAGCGCTCGTGTGGATGGACTTACGACGATAGTCCGTGAAAGTCCGGAGTGAGCGCGAGGTTATTTCTGGGACACTCGATGATTCGAAACGGCACAGACCACGAGCACGCCCACCGTGCTGAGAAGAACTATCGCTGTTCGATGAACCGGAGCACCGCGGTCAAGAATTGCGAGGCTCCCGCGCACTGTTCGATTGTTTGCTGGAAATCAGGAGTCCAGGCTCCGACCCATCTGCCTTTCTAAGCACGCCTTATGAAAGGGTGCTGACGCAGGCGTCGGTGGATCGGGTCGTTGCGACACAAACTGAGTAAGCGGACCAAGCTGCGCATCACGGTTCATCCCGTGAGCCAAAGGGTCAAACCACCAGGGGTCGCCTTCAATTGGCAATTCACAGTCGAGGCACCGAAAGGTCATCGCCCGCCTTTAACCGTCCTTCGCCGCTAATCGCATCGCGTCCAGCCAATTCTGCGCTAACGCTCGCGCCGACTCGTTGTCAGGCATCATCCGGGAGTGCAACGGCGAATCAACGAAGAAACCGACCCGAAGTTCAACTCCGGAAGTGAACCCTGCAAACACAGCGCACGTCAAGATGCGGGTGCTTGAAGCTTCGAACACCTGCCAACAGACTTCTACCGGCTCCGATGGTTTGGAGTTCGTCATGATTAACTTGCAGACGACGTTGGGGCCGTGAACACTCTGGGGGCTGGAACCGTGCGGACGCCATTTGGGAGGAACTTGTTGCGCTCGACTGAAAAGGGCTTATACCGTAAACATCGCGTGCGTGTCTGTCGGAATACGACAGTGGGCCCTGAACTGCACGTGTCGAGGTAGAAGGGCGCATCGAGGCTGTTGAAGCCTCGACGCTCAGGGTGCGCGTGGGTCGTCGCCTGTTCAAGCGGTTGTCAGCGTTCTCGGTGTGGTCGTGGAGTTGTTCCTGCCTTAGGGATGAGACCTGGCCATCCTCTGTCCGGTAAGAGTTGTCTTGTCAGGTAGGAGTTACGGTGATGAGAATTCAAGAAACGGTTATATACCTGCTTTTGGGTTTGACACTTTCGGTAACCCCATCGAGCGCCCAAGGAGGAGGGCCCCAGAGCAATCTCAACGCGCGAGTAACCAGCCTTGAGCAGCGAGTCGCGGCACTCGAGGCTCAGCCACCAGGAGGTGGTATCGGGCTGGTCGTGGTCGATGCGCTGGATCAGGTGGTTGGCATTCAAGTGGGAGAGGCCGATACCATCAGTTTCATTGGTGGCCGCTGGGTTGAGGCAACTATCGATACCAATGGATTCGTTCCGCAGAGTCCGTCACGGCAGGTATGGTTCACAAGCTCCGATTGCACGGGGACGGCACTCCTCAACTCGTTGGATATCGTGCGTAGCGGCTTCACCTTTGATGGTCAGATCTTGCAATTTGCAGGCGACCCTGTGTCGATAGTGACATCTAACAGCTCGGGTCAGCTGCTCCCTAACGGCACGACTACGGGCTGCCAGCAGAGCGTCTCCAGCCGAAAACTAGGCCCACTCGCGCAGTTCGACTTGAGCACACTTGGGTTGGTCACGCCGTTCCGAATAACCCCCCCGTGACGGATGTCTCGTGCCCCAGCGGAGATCATTACGGCTCTGGGCGGCTGATCGGAGTTGAAGTCGAGGGTTGAACACGTGCCGTTGCTGACCCTGTTCGCTGACGGTGGGCTTTCCTACACGGGTCCAGCCCTCGATGCCCTAGTTCCTGCCCTGAATGTTTGCGCTGCGGGGTTGGGAACGCTGATGGCGTAACTGCTGTCCCAGGTGGCCCAGATGTCCCAGGACTTTCACCCCATTCTGTATTTGTGTTCTCCAATTGCCTCCGGGTAGAGATCACTCTAGGACAGCTAGGACACTGGGACAGGGGCAGAGGCTACCGATACGCGGATGGCGTCACTATCCGATAGACCGACCTCACCTGCCATGAACCAACGCGAACTCTCCAAAGCCCTGACAGCCATACTCGGGCGCAAACCACGGAAGGACCGAGGCATCCCGCGAAGTCCCACCTCACGGCTCCTGCGACCTCGGTGGACACCCAAAACCGGCAATTAATCGACACTTCAAAACCGGCAATTAACTGACGGCGGCCGAGACGTTGACGCACGCGAGGACGAGGTGATCCTCCGCGGCGATGAGCAACGTCTTGGACCACACCACACAGCAGCAAGTCCTCGCCCTCGGCCGCCTTGGCTGGACGCTCTCGCGCATCCAGGAGACGACGGGCGTCCGCCGAGAGACCATCAGCGGCTACCTGAAAGCTGCGGGGATTCCGGTGCGAGGCCGCGGCCGGCCGAGCGAATCGAAACCAAAACCGGCAATTTCCGGGGCCGAGGTGTCCACCGACCTCGACCCGTCAAAACCGGCCATTTTCGAGGCGATGTCCACCGACTCCGGCCCGCCAAATCCGGCCACCAGGGCGGAGGTGTCCACCGGCCCGGCCGCGATCCCGCATCCGAGCCGCGCGCCGAGTGCGAGCGCGTGCGAGCCGTATCGAGAGCTGATCGTCGAGGCGCTGGGGCGTGGTCGGAACGCGATGGCCATCTGGCAGGACCTGGTTGATGGCCATGGGTTTTCGGCCCGCTATGCCAGTGTCCGTCGATTCGTCGTCGCGCTGCGCGGGAGCACGCCGGTGGACGCCCGCGTCGTCATCACCACAGCGCCCGGTGAAGAGGCGCAGGTCGATTACGGCGATGGGCCGATGGTCCGGCACCCCAAGACCGGCAAGTACCGACGCACGCGGCTCTTCGTCCTGACGCTCGGCTACTCGCGGAAATCGATTCGCTTGCTGGTGTGGCAGTCGAGCACCCAGACGTGGGCCGAGCTCCATGAGCGCGCGTTTCGGCGGCTGGGCGGTACCACGCGCGTCGTGGTCCTCGACAATCTCAAAGAGGGCGTGCTCACGCCCGACATCTATGATGCTGCACTCAATCCGCTCTATCGCGACGTGCTCGCCCATTATGGCGTGGTTGCGTTGCCGTGCCGCGTCGGCGATCCCGATCGCAAAGGCAAAGTCGAATCCGGCATCGGCCACACGCAGAAGACGCCGCTCCACGGGATGCGCTTCGAGACGATCGAGGACGCGCAAAGCTATCTCGATCGGTGGGACGCGCGCTGGGCCGACACGCGCATCCACGGCACCACGAAGCGACAAGTGGCCGCGATGTTTACCGAGGAGCAGCCCGCGCTGGGCCCGCTGCCGCTCGAGCCGTTTCGCTATTACCGCTTCGGCGTCCGCACCGTGCACCTCGATGGCTGCGTCGAAGTCGACGCGGCGTACTACAGTGCGCCGCCTGGCTGGATTGGCCGACGCGTCGATGTGCAGTGGAATGATCTGCACGTTCGGCTGCTCGATCCCAAGACTGGCCAGCTGCTGCGCGAACACGTGCGCGCCCCGCGCGGCTGGCATCGCCTTGAGGACGCGGACCGACCGACGCGCACGCCGCCCAAAACCCTCGCGCTCCTGAGCGCTGCGCACCGCGTCGGGCGCTCGCTCGGCGCCATCGCCGATCACATCCACCAACACGACGGAGCCGCCGGCATCCGCCGCATCCTCGGCCTCCTGGCGTTGGCGAAGAAGTATGGCCCCGCGGTCGTCGAGGACGCGGCGAAAGCCGCCCTCGATCTCGGGGTGCCGACGTACCGCTTCGTCCGTCGGTATCTCGACCGCCGTCCTCCGGTGCCGCTGACGCTGCGCCAGGTCGATCCGCTCATTCGGCAGCTCACCCTCTACCGCGATCTCATCGATCGCACCACAGGAGACCCGTCATGAATCTCATCGAACTCGATCGGGCGCTGCGCCAGCTTCGGCTCTCCGGCATGGCCGTCGTCCTGGAAACGCGCTTACGGCAAGCCCAGACCGAGAAAATGGCGCCCATCGATCTCGTCTCCGCGCTGGTCGCGGACGAACTCCGGCGCCGACAGGATCGGCTGCTCGACCGACGTCACAAGCTCGCACGCTTCCGCGATCCCGATCGCTCGCTCGACACCTTTGACTTTGATTTCAACAAGAAGATGAATCGGGCGCTCGTCTACGAGCTGGCCACCGCCCGATTCATCGCGCAGCGCGAGGACGTGCTCTTTCTCGGGCCGCCCGGCACCGGCAAGAGCCACCTCGCCCAGGCCATCGGCCGCGCGGCGATCCAGCAGGGCTACCGCGTCATCTATCGTGAGGCCCACACGCTGCTGGAAGAACTCGCGGAGGCAACGCTCGCGGGCACCCGGAAAGACTATCTCACCGAGCTCGCGACCGTGCCGCTCCTGATCATCGACGACCTCGGCATGCGGAAGCTCGCGCACACCGCCGCCGAAGACCTGCTCGAGCTGATCATGCGGCGCTACGAACGGGCCTCAACGCTCCTGACGTCGAATCGGCCGGTGGACGACTGGGGAAAGCTCCTTGGAGATACCGCCGCCGTGACGGCGCTCCTCGATCGCTTGCTTCACCATGCGCATGTACTCAGATGCGGGCCGCGAAGCTGGCGGACGAAGCTCCAGACCGATTTGCGCTCCGATGAGGGGACGAAGTAGAACTCACTAGTCTCGGCCACCCGGGAAATTGCCGGTTTTGCGCTGTCCACAAAATGCCGGTTTTCAACTGTCCACCGAGGCCTGCGAACGCCCTCGTATCGGCGGGTCACGGCAGAGGAAGTGGCGCGGTATCTCCGCATCCGCCGACGTGGACTATCAGCGAGAGCGAGAGCGCGGAAGTTTGGCCGTAGTCACGCGACCGTCAACAGATGGTTGACCCGTGATTCCTCTGAATTCGTCACCGCGATTGCTGTCAGTCAATGACCTCCGCGTTCACGGCAGTCGTCTTCTCTCGTGGGCCATACTGACCCGCATCGAATGCGGTAGAGTTTCCTGGCGCGTAGGCGAACGAAGAAGGGATGCCGGTGATGAGACTATCCGTCACATTGGTAACGATTGCATTCGGGTGCCTCCAGTCAGTCGCGGCCGCTCAGGCCCGTTCTGCGGGCGCAACCGTCGAGGACATCTACATCGCCCGGTCTGTGCGAATTACGCGATCAATGCCGACAGACTTCTGCGCCGAAAGCCGCGTTGGGTTTGCTGGCGACGCGTTCGAGGACAGCTACACCTTTCACGCTACAGAGAGCCGCATGTCTGATGGCAAGATGACGAACCCTCACGGAAACAGAATCGGCCAGATGCGTGCCTGTTTCGGCGCGACGCCCAACCCCCTCAAGATCAACTTCTACGCGGAAGGCGATCTCGCTGCCGTCTCGTTTATTGGTAAAGGGGAGTGTGAGCTAAAGGCGGACTTTCCTGAAGCAGGCATCACCGTTGGCCGGTGCTTCCTCGACCTTACGAATCTGCCGCGTGGGTATACGGGAGGATTGCTGACGTCTAACACCATATTGTCCCGCAAAGCGTTCGGAGAAGCGTCCGACCCTCCAGGTTATGTGCAGGCCTCAATTGCAACCGTGCGGCTGTGGAAGCAACGGTAAGATGCGACGACAGCACCGTTGCTGGAAGAACGCGCTAACCCGGCCCCACCGATGCTGACCACGGTCTACAGGATGGTCTATAAACCAGGGTCAACACTGCCGCGCGGTTTCGGATTTCGCGGAACGCACTTTCACATCGGCCCATCGCTGTCGATGACAACGTTGGGTGGGCCGAATTGGTTCAACTTTTTGGCTGGGATCAAGCTTTCGCGGAAGTGTTTTTCGTCTTCGACCCACTCGTAGGCTTCAAATAGGGAATCTGGCACGTCCAGCGCCAGTAGCACATCGCCTCATCCACACTCATCGGCCTCCAATGGAATATCCGAAACCCAGACGCCATCCCAGGCCGAATCCGTCATGTAGATTCCCCCCGTATCTCGAAAGCCTTCGCGGAAGACGTTGTTCGCGATGCTTACCGACGTTCGATGAAAAACGCGCACGAGTGCCCCCCCCTTGGTTTAGCCCTATCACAGCAGCGCCGATCAGCACCGAAATGATGACGACGGGATGGTAACTGACTTCGATTGCCCGCAAAAAGTTGTTTGTCCTGGTTTCGTCGGGACAATCGAGCGTCTGTCCCTGCTGTCCCGCCTCGTAAGCCGGTCACGGTCTTGCGGGCGAAAGTCGTGTGATCGTCAGAAGGATTTGTCCGAAGCTTCGGCAAGAAATCGGACAGAACAATCACCTGTGCCAGTTTGCAGTTCCAACGTGCTCGATATACTCGTGCATTCCGTCGTCGTATTCTGGGCTCGCCTCTTCTGTCCTTTCGGCTTCCCGCTGCCGAGCGTTTTCTTCTTCTACTTCGATCCGAGCGAGACGCTCCTTTGCGACAACGATGTGCTCAGGCTCGCTTGACAGACGAAGGAGCGCATCCACTGCGATTCTGTTTCCGCTTCCCGCTTTGACCAGTTTGAGGAGGGGCTCTATAGCGCGCTGATCACCCAACTTGGCGAGTGCCTGTGCGGCCCTATCACGAGAGACTGGGCTATCCAACAACTCGACGAGCACCGCGCCGAGATCGAAGGCTGTCAGTGTCTCGACAAGAGCCGAAGCAACGTCGTTCCTCGTCCAAGCGTTCCGATGCTGCAGGCCATGTCGGAGAGCGTCGATTTCTTTCCTGCAAAGGTCGCCAACACTTCGTGCGGAAGAGTGGTCAAAACCATCAGCCTTCAAAGCATGAATCCATGCGCGAACTAGGCGGGGCAAGTCCTCCTGTAGTTTCCGGAGGGCGGCCTTCCGAGAAGCAACCGATTCAGAGCGCAATCGACGGATCGTCCAGAAGAACATGGCGACATCCTGCGTTACAGTAAACCAACCGGCACGGGGAAGCACTCATTGCGCCAGGGATTTCTGGCGAGCACGACCCCAACGAGCGCGTTCCATTAAACACCTGATAAGTGAGACACGGGGCGCAGGTTCGCACCCCCGAAAACGTGAGGATTCTACAGGCTCTGGAGCGTCGATTCCGAGGAGGTTTTCTGAGACAGCCAACGGTGGGCTGTGGCAGGTGAGACGCCCAGACGCTTGGCCGCTTCTCGACCGGCAGGCCCCTGACCGGTGCCAGAGTCGTTTCAGGGACGTTTCTTTCAGGTCTGCCCAACCGCTGGCCCTTTGAACGAACTCGCGCCAGACCAGCCACGACACGCTCTCGAATCCGTTCCCGCTCAAACTCCGCCAGGGCAGCCAGGATGTGGAGTTGAAGCTTGCCCGCTGGTGTCGTGCAATCAGTATGCGGCCCAGCGTGCGGACGTGCCGACCGGGGTTCACATCCTGCGTCACACGTTTTGCTCGCACCTCGCCATGCATGGCGCGGCGGGGAGGGCTATTCAGGACCTGGTGGGGCACCAGGATTTGACGATGACCCAGCGTTACATGCACCTGAGTCCGAACGCCGTGGACACGACTATTCGGCTGCTGGAGCGCGGGCGACCAATGCTTCCGAGTGGAGACATTGTGGAGACGGGCACCGCCGGGAAAGAGAAGGTGGCGGGTAGAACAAGTTAAGTGGCTGGGAGGCAGGGATTCGAACCCCGATAACGGCGTCCAGAGCGCCGTGTCCTACCGTTGAACGACCTCCCAGTACTGATCGTGACCTGACGAAGGCAGGAAATTTCAATTGTACCGGCTGGCTCACGGACCACGCAAGCCGCCCTGCCTGGAGTCGCCCGCGCGTAAGCTAGAAGCCCAATGAATCTTCTCGAGATCGCCGGCTTCGTGACCGGCGCGCTCTCGGTCTGGCTGGCCGTGCGGCAGAACCCGTGGAACTGGCCGTTCGGCGTCGCCAACGCGGTCTGTTTTCTCGTCCTGTTCTGGCAGGCGCGCCTCTACGGCGACATGGCGCTGCAAGTGTTGTTCATCGCGATCTGCCTGCTCGGCTGGTATCGCTGGCTGTTTGGTGGCGAGGGCCATTCACGATTACGCGTCAGGCACCTGACCGTGAACGGCGCCATCGGCTACGCGTGCGCCGGAGTTGCCGCGACCGCCGTCTTCACGCCGTACCTCCGCAGCGTCGGCGACGCCTCACCGCTCCTCGATGCGTTGACGACGGTGTTGAGCGTTGAAGCGCAGTACCTGATGACGCGCAAAGTCATCGAGCACTGGTGGGTGTGGATGGCTGCCGACGTCATCTACATCTGGCTCTATGCGAGCCGGCACTTGTATCTCACCAGCATCCTGTACGTTGTCTTCTTCGCGATGTGCGTCGTTGGGTTGCGCGACTGGCTCCGTGACAGCGCGACGCAGCGAAGGGTGGCCGCGTGAACGCAATCAAGCGCGTTGTCGTCATCGGCTCTGAGTCGAGTGGAACGACCACGCTCGCCCGCGCGCTTGCGGAGCACTACCGGACAACGTGGGTGCCAGAGTTCGGTCGCACCTACTCAGAAGGACGCGTTCACAGCAGTCAATCCTGGCGCAGCGATGAATTCGAGTTCATCGCGAGCGAACAGGCGCGAATGGAAGACGCGCTCGCGACGCTGGCGAACAAGGTTCTCATCTGCGATACGGATCCCTTTGCCACGGCAATCTGGCACGAACGATACATGGGACAGGGCTCTGCTGCCGTTCGAGCGATCGCCGACAGCCGCAACTACGACCTCTACATCATTACGGACGTCAACATTCCGTTCGTCCAGGACGACATCCGGGACGGCGAGTCATTCCGGCAGTGGATGCAGGAGCGCTTCATCGAGGAACTGTCGAAGAGTGCAACGCCGATGATGGTCGTGTCCGGTCCGCATGAGGTGCGATTCGCAGCCGCCGTGAGTCGGATAGACGAGCTGTTCTCGAAATGAATGGACGCGACAGAATGTTCGCCCGCTCCGTTCGTATCCGGGATCCTCGGTCCCATGAGCGGATATCGATGAGTCCCTCACTTGTCGGTTTTCATGTTATCCAGGCTGGCACATCCGTTGATAGTCGGTAGGCTCGCGCCCATCGATTCATGAATAGGCGACGGTTTCTCACGGTCGCGGCAGGTGCGATTGGCTCCGCAGTGATACCCGTGTCGGCCGGGCAGCGCGGAGACGCCGTCGCGACCGGCGACTCGTCGAGATCGTGGTTGACCCGACTGCCGAAAGCGGAGCTCCACCTGCACATTGAGGGTGCCATCCCGAAGGCGGCGCTCTGGAAGCTCGTCGCCAAGTACGGCGGTGACCCAAGTGTGCCCACGTTTGAGGCATTCGAGCGGCGGTTCGAGTACCGAGGACTGCAGCAGTTCTTTCAGACCTTCGACTGGGCGACGAGTTTCTTGCGCGAGCCCGATGACTTCACGTTCGTCGGGCAGGAGATCGGACGTGATCTGGCCCGTCAGAACGTCCGTTACGTCGAGGCTCACTTCTCGCCGACGGTGTTCAGACGGCAACTGACGCCGCAACCGATTGCCCAGGCACTACGCAAAGGACTCGACGCGATTCCGTCGGTCGACGTCCGGCTTATCGCCGAACTTGGGCGCAATCTCGGACCGGCAGGTGCCATGCGGACGCTCGACCAGGTTGCCGAACTTCGTGAGCTGAAAATCATCGGAATCGGGTTGGGCGGATTCGAGCCGCAATACCCGAACGAATTGTTCGGCACGGTCTACGAGCGTGCGCGCGGACTCGGGTTTCGGACGACAGCGCATGCGGGCGAATCGGCCGGCGCGCCAAGCGTCTGGGGCGCGATCCGCACGCTCCGCGTGGACCGCATTGGGCACGCCACGCGAGCCGTCGAGGACCCCGAGCTGATGCGTCACTTGGCGGAACAGCGGATTCCCCTGGAGCTGTGCCCGCTTTCCAACGTGCGAACGGCGGTGGTCGCCTCGGTGGCGACCCATCCGCTCCGCCGCTACTTCGACGCGGGCATCCCGGTGAGTCTCAACACTGACGATCCGCTGTTTTTCGGGAACTCGTTGGTGGACGAGATGATCGCAGCGCAACAGGCGCACCGGTTTACTCGCGACGACATCAAGCGGCTCATCGTCTCGGCCGTCGAGATGTCGTGGTTGACAGCCGGAGCGAAGGCGGCGCTTGTGAAGCAATTCCGCAGCATGAGCGTCTGGAATGAAGTCGCGTGATCGTTCAGGGCGAGACGCGGGCAGCAAGAAATTCCAGTAGTTGCGCCAGCCGCGCGCGAACGCGATCGCGGCCGAGCCACGCGAGCACTTCGAAGAGACCAGGGCTCTGCGTTCGTCCCGTGACCCCGACGCGCGTGGCATGTATGAGCGCGCCCGCTTTGAGCCCGCGCGCCGCAGCAGTGCCGCGAACAGCGGCTTCGACCTGTGCCTCGTCGAAAGTCGCCGCAGCATCCAACGCCGCCACGAGCGATGCAACATGACTCGCAAGATCGGGTGACGACAGATGCTTCTCGATCGCGTCGGGCTCGTATTCGACCACTTCATTGAGCAGCGGCCCCGCCTGATCGACGAACTCAGTCAGCCGCTTCACGCGCGGACGAAGCAACTCGAGCAGCCGGTGAAAGGCGCGCGGCTCACTCACGAGCGGATGTGACGCGACGCCTGCGTCTTCGAAGAACGGCCTTGCCGCGGCGGCGAGTGCCTCGATGGGCATTCGGGCGATGTATTGCCCGTTCATCCAATCGAGCTTTTCGGTGTTGAACACCGCGTTGCCGCCGCTGATGCCCTCGAGTGCGAAGCCGTCGATAAGCTCCTGCACGGTCATCAGCTCACGATCGTCGCCCGGCGCCCACCCGAGCAGCGCGAGGAAGTTCACGACCGCCGGCGCAAGGTAGCCCTGCCGCTGATATTCCATCACCGACGTGGCGCCATGCCGTTTGCTCAGCCGCTTCTTGTCGGCTCCCAGGATCAGTGGCACATGCGCAAACCGGGGCACCGGAGCGCCGAGCCCCTCGAACAACAACACGTGCTTCGGCGTGTTGGAGATGTGATCGTCCCCGCGAATCACATCTGTGATTCCCATGTCCGTGTCGTCGACCACGACCGAGAGGTGATAGGTCGGATACCGGTCGGACCTGAGGATCACGAAGTCCTCGATACTGGCTCCGTCGAACGCGATTCTCCCATGTACGGCGTCATCGAACGCAGCGCCCGACGCCGGCACCTTGAAGCGGATGGCTCGCGGCGTCCCTGCGGCCTCGAGTTCGCGAATGCGCTCGGCCGGCAGGTCCAGGCACGTGCGGTCGTACTGCCAGGCTTCGCCTCGTGCTTCCGCGCGCTCGCGTTCGTCGCGCAAGCGCTCGGGAGTGCAGTAGCAGTGATACGCGTGCCCTTCCTTGAGCAGGCGATCGGCCGCAGCGCGGTAGCGATCGAGTCGCTCCGACTGAAAGTACGGCGCGTGGGGACCGCCGATCTCGGGCCCTTCGTCCCACGCCAACGCCAGCCACCTGAGACCGTCGAGGATACCCGTGACCATGTCCTGCGACGATCGCTCCACGTCAGTGTCTTCAATTCGAAGTATGAAGACGCCTCCGTGACGTCGCGCATACAACCAGTTGAAGAGAGCCGTACGGGCGCCGCCAACATGCAGGTATCCAGTTGGAGAAGGCGCGAAGCGAACGCGAGGAGCCACGATGACTATGCTAACGTGATCGCCTTTAACGGCTATGGTGGCCCAGTCCGATTATCAACGCGAACCGCCCGCCCTCTCGACGCTCAGGTCGATCCTTCTCTGGACGCTGCTGCTGGGTGCGGCTGGAATGATGGCCGAGCTGCTCCTTATTGGTCATGTCGAGTCGGCGGCGCAGTTTATCCCGCTCGTGCTGCTCGCGACGGGCGTTCTGGCGGCCATCGTGCTGCTCGCTGTGCCTTCGAAAACAGGCTTCACGGCGCTCCGGATCCTGATGATTCTGTTCCTGGGCAGCGGCATCGTCGGTATCGGACTTCACTATCAGGGCAATACCGAGTTCGAGCTCGAAATGCATCCGTCGCTTTCGGGCATTGAACTTCTATCGAAGACGCTGACCGGCGCGACACCGGTGCTGGCGCCCGGATCGATGTCGCTACTCGGAGTGATTGGCCTCGCATCTACGTATCGCCATCCTCTTCTGCGCGGCCACGCGCCGGAGAGCGCTGAGGAGACGCACTCATGAATCACTTACTGATCGCATCACTCGCCATCGCCCTTGTTGCGATTGCCAACCCCGCCCGCGCGCAGGTCGGGAAATCCGTGACCGTCGTCGATGCAAATACGATCGCTGAAGCCGATTTGGCCAAGCTTCCTGCCATGACCCCTGCGATTGCCAAGAGCCTGGTTGCTAAACGGCCCTTCCTGTCAGTGACCGCGCTCGACCAGGCCCTCACCGGCACCGGGCTGACGCGCGAGCAGATCACGGCGCTTTATGGACGAATCTTCGTACACGTCAATCTGAACGCTGCGTCGAAAGAAGAGATCCTGCTCATCCCCGGCGTCGGCCAGCGCATGCTGCACGAGTTCGAGGAGTACCGCCCCTACGCCGCGTTGGCGGTGTTTCACCGCGAGATCGACAAGTACGTGGACGATGCCGAGTTGGCGAGATTGGAGCAGTACGTCTTCGTGCCGATCGACCTGAACACGGCGAGCGATGCCGATATCCTCACCATCCCCGGGCTGGGGAATCGGATGCTGCGCGAGTTCAAAGAGTATCGACCGTACGACGGCATCGAGCGGTTCCGGCGCGAGATCGGGAAGTACGTCAGTAAAGAAGAAGTCGCGCGGTTGGAACGCTACGTCACGATCGGGAAGAAGTAGTGTCCAAAGAGGGGTCTAAAGACCCGCCTCTACATTGCGAGAACGGCTTTTCAGGATCTCGTCGATCAGGAACAGATCGGTGAGCATCGCGCGCACGTGGATCGACGCGTTCAGGTTATCGATTGTCTGTGAGCTAATCGACGGTTGGGCAATCACCAGTTGAAACGCGGCGAGCGCATCGCCGCCGTCGCGATCGAGTACTCGCAGGAAGGCGATGTACTTTTCCGCTGGTTCCAATCGATCGCGCGCCACCACTTCACGGAACGCATCGGCCAGGCCGATCAGCGCGGCTTCGGCTCGCGCGAGGAGCGTCCGCAACTGGGCTGCTGACTGGCTGCCGGCCTCGTCGAGCACGCCCTGAGCGGCGTAGGCGAGCATGAACTCGTAGCACTCCTCGATCGCATCGCAACGGGTTTTCAGATCAAAGGGGTCGGGAGTCATTTGTTCTGGACACTCTCACGACGATGATTATCCCCGACTGTCCTCAACAAATGGCTCCCGACCCCATTAACCCCCAGGTCAGGAGGTCCATGAATTCTCCGTTCCTCGAACCGCGCGCCTGACGAGGTTTCGCAGCATCGGCACCTTGTAGCCGTTGTGTTGCAGCGGCACGGTGCCCACAATGGCCAGTTCGCCGGCGGCAGTCGCGGTTGCCTCGTCACGCTTCTTGCCGCGGACCGCATTTTCCACGGCCGGCAGTCGAAGCGGTGTGGCTGCGACACCGTTGACGGCGATACGCATGCGCGCGATCGTGTCGCCTGACATCACCGTTGCAGCCGCGACGTTCACGAGCGGGAAGTCCCAGACATTCCGATCCGCGACCTTCTCGAAATAGAAGTGCGCACCAGCCCAGGCCGCAGGGAGGCGAACGGCGGTCAGCAGCTCCCCGGTGCGAAGCACCGTCATCCGAGTGATGTCGACACCCGGGCCGACGAAATACTCCTCCGCCGGGACAACGCGCTCAGAGCTGCTGCTTCGAATGACCATTTCCGCTTCCAGCGCGATCAGCGCAGGTGAGGTATCGGACGGATTCACTGCGACACAGCGGTCGGCGTTCAGGATCGCGTGCTCGCGATTGATGGCCGTCGGCGTGTCGGCGTAGCAAATGTTGCCGCCTGCCCGATAACACGACCATCCTGCGCGGTAGTACCAGCAGCGAGTGTCCTGCGATACGTTGCCGCCAATGGTTCCCTGATTCCGAATCTGCGGAGAAGCGGCCGCCTCGGCCGCCGTCATCAGAATGCTGTAACGCTGCTGAACGATCGGATTCCGCACGACCTCTGTCAGCGTCGTCATCGCCCCGATCTCGAGCCCGTCACCCGCCTGCCGCACGCCCTTCAGCTCCGCGATGCCGCTGAGGTCGACGACGGCACTCGGACGCTTGATGCGGTCCTTGAGCCAGTCGAAGCTATCGAGGCCGCCGGCCAGGACCCAGGCGCTCGCGCCGTGGCGATCGAGCAGCGCCAGGGCGGCATCTATCGAGCTCGGTTGAAAGAGCTCGAACGCCGGCATCACATCTCGGATCACTGCCATAAGGAACTCTCGTTCTGATTTAGAGATGCGTTCTCAAGGGCTCGTGCATCCGTCGTCCATGCTCGAGCGACATCAGCACGATGTCCGCGGTCACGGGTGCACGACGAAACGCGTCGACGCCAATCGCATCGGCAATCGCGTTGAGCACCGCACCGTAGCCGGCGCCGACCGGGGGCTCGCCCACGCCGCGCGCGCCGACCGGGGTCTCGGGATCGGGAAGGTCGAGCGCCGTCGCCTGCAGATGATTCGGGATGTCGAGAATCGTCAGCGGTTTGTTGTAGTGGAATCGACGCGCAAGCGTGACACCGTACTGTGGATCGATGACCCACTTCTGACAGAGCGCATGCGCGATGCCGAGACAACTGCCGCCGTTGAGCTGCGCCATCAGGCTGCGCGGGTTGACCACTTTCCCGACGTCCCCGACGGAGAGGTAGTCGACGAGGGTGACCTTCCCGGTTTCCACGTCCACTTCGACTTCGGCGAATCCGACGACGAAGGAGAAGGTGTTGCCGTCGCGGGGGAAGGTGTCCTTTGCGACGCCCATGAGCCCCAGTCCCACCAGCGCGGCGGCGGATGTCTTGGTGATCTGGTGCACGTCTTCAGGAACCGAATGACCGTCAAAGCGTCCGCCGAGCTCGATGGCGCGCTTCGCTGCCTGGGCGTAGCTCAATCCGCGACCCGGGTTGCCGCGACGATACACGCGCTCGTTGCCAAGCTCGTAGTCGTCCGGTGAGCCGCCAAGATCGAGCGCCGCGATTTCCTGCAGCTTCCGCTTCGCATCCATCGCGCCAGCGTGATTGGCGCGCGTCATCGCGTGTGTCGTCTGGCTGCCGACGGACAGGCAGGTATTGGGCAGATGTTTGCCGGTATTGCCCCAGATGACTTCGACCTTTTCCCACGGCATCGCCAGTACGTCGGCGGCGGGGCGCGCAAGATCGAATACGGAGTGGGTTCCGAGGTTGCCGACCCCCGACTGCACGTAGAGCTTGCCGTCGGGACGGATGGTCATGATGGAGTCGAAGCCGACCGAGCCGGCGCCATGAGGACCAACCGCCACGCCGATGCCGCGGACCTTCGGACCACGGCGCTGACCGCTGCGCGCCTTGCGTGCCTCCCAGCCAAATACTTCGACGCCTCGGTCGAGCGCTTCCTTGACGAACGCGCTCGTCACATGGGGACGCATACCATTCGGGCCGGCAGGACCGTAGATCGCCTTCCCCTCAGGCGCGTTGATACGCCGGATCGCCACTTGATCGAGACCGAGCTGCTTGGCTGCCTTGGTAACGATCGGTTCCATGATGCCGTCGGCCTGCATCGGGCCCGGCGACCGCTGCTGTGACCGCGGCGGTGTGTTGGTGAGGACGTTGATCGCCCGCCACCTCATCGCGCCTGGCTGATAGATCAACGAGGCTGCGTTGCCGCAGGAGCGATGGTCGCCCATCGGCCCGTATGCACCCGAGTCCTGCACGAGGAACAGATCCAGCGCCGTGATCTTGCCGTCCTTGGTGAATCCGACCCGTGCGCGGCCGGACATGTTCGTGCGCGCGCGACCGATGTAACTCTCTTCCTCGCGGCTGATGCGCATCATCACCGGCGCGTTCGCCTTCTTCGAGAGCAACGCTGGAATGGCGCTCGAGACCGCTCCAGCGCCTTTGCTGCCAAACCCGCCGCCGGTGAACTCGCAAATCAGTACGACGTCCGCCGGCGTGATCCCAACCCAGCGAGCGACGCCCGCAACCGTGGCGGCGACGCTCTGCGTGGACGCGTGAAGATACAGCTTTCCGTTCTGCCAGTAGGCCATCGCGCTGCGGGTCTCCATCGGGTGGTGACCCGTGGACTGCACGATGAAGGTTTCATCGAGGACGAGGTCCGCATCGGTGAAGCCGGCTTCGAGATCCCCGAACGACCATTCTTCGAGCGCACGTCCCATCGGTAAACGAGTGCCGTCGCCTTCGTCATCCGCGAAGTCCGCCTCGGTCCACTTCACCAGGTCGGTCGCCGGCGGGGGAGGAGGACCCTGCGCGCCGGGCGCTGGTGGTTGTGGCGCCGCCCAGACGTTGCCGCCGCGCCTCGCGTTGGGACCTCCCGGTCGAAGACTGTCGAGTGGATCGACGACGAAGGGGAGCGGTGCGAGATCGACGTGAATCGCTTCAATTGCTGCGGCCGCCGATGCTTCGTCCACGGCCGCGATCGCCAGAATGGGCTCGCCTACGTACAGCGGCTCATTCGTCAACGCTTTCTCGGCGCCGTTCAGATCCGGCAGATCATCGGCGGTCAGAATCGCTTTGACGCCGGGAAGCGCGAGGGCGCCTTCCTTGTCGATGTAGAGGACGCGCGCGTGCGGCATCGGACTGAGCAGCAGCTTGGTGAAGAGCATCCCGTCAGCGCGGAAGTCTTCGGCGTACTTCGCTCGCCCGGTGACCTTGGCAATGTGGTCCGGCGGGAGATAGTTGGTGCCGACGAGTTTCGCGTCAGGCATTGGACGCTCCTCGTGTGTACTCGACGCCCTTCATCAGCGCGGTGAGGATCTTGTCGTAGTCTTGACAGCGGCACAGATTGCCCGAGATGCCGTGCGCCAATTCCTGGCGAGTGGGGTTGGGGTTGACTTTCAGGAAGCCGACGGCGGACATGATGAATCCCGGCATGCAGAAGGCGCACTGGAATCCCTGCTCGTCGAGGACGCCACGCTGAACCGGGTGCAGCTCGCCGGTCGGGCTCTCCAGTCCTTCGATTGTCACCACGGCGCGCGACCGGACGGTGTGCGTCAACACCGAGCACGAGTAGTGCGGCACATCGTCGATGAGGACGGTGCACGCGCCGCACTCGGCGCGATCGCAGCCCAGCTTCGTTCCAGTGAGCCCGAGCTTGTAGCGCAGCGTCATGGCCAGCGTTTCCTGCTTCATGACGTCGACGCGGCGCATCTGACCGTTGACGTTGAGCGTAATCAGGCGCTCGACCGCTCCCGGTGCAGATGGTGTTTGTCCGAGCAATGCGCCAGGCCCGCGAAACAGGTAGCCGACCGACGAGGCGGTCGCGCCCGCGGCAATGACGGTCTTGATGAAGTTGCGTCGTGTAACCGGATCCATAGGCGTATCGAGCGGACTGTAGACCCGCCCCAGGAGCCTGTCAATGATCTCTTGGGGTGCTCTTGGGGTGCTCTCTTGGCGTGCTCTCTTGGGGTGCTGTGCCGGACGATCTCGTCGCTGACGCGCTCAATGATAAACTCCGTCGTGCCAGCCTGCCCGGTTCGTCGGAGCCAGCATGTCCACTCGCGTCCTCGGCGGACGTCCGAGACAGATTGCGCTCGTCGCCGTATGCGCCCAGCTCGTGGGCGGGCCGATTACGGCGCAACAGTCCACCGCACAGGACCAGCCGCGGCCGACGTTCCGTACCGAGGCCAACTACATTCGCGTCGACGTGTATGCGACGACGCGCGACGGCATGCCGGTCACGGATCTGCGCCGCGAGGATTTCGAGCTCCTCGAAGACCGCGCACCACAGACCATCGATCAGTTCTCCTCCATCGAGATCCGCACGGGCAATGTTCCACCGACGCGGTCCGACCCGCGCACGTCCGAGGACAGTCGTCAGGCGGCCACTGAACCGCGGGCGCGGGTCTTCGTACTGTTCCTCGATGCGCTGCATGTCGACGGCATCGCCTCGCAGCGCATCGCGACGCCGCTGACCAACGCCCTTCGTCGTTTCATCGGCCCCGACGATCTGATCGCGATCGTCGATCCGCACACGACGACACGGGCGATCACGTTCACGCGCCAGGTCGACAACGTCGAAAGCGCCCTTGGACGCATGTGGGGATTGCGCGATCGCGACGACTTCATCGACGATGTCGAACGACGCTACGCGCAGTGTTACCCGGGTATGCCGAGGAAGCCGGGCGAACGCGTGGCTCCCGATCTCGGCATCGCACAGGAGATGATTCTCCGCCGTCGCGAAGAGCAGACGTTCGACGCGCTCGAGGAGCTGATCACCTATCTGCGCGATGTGCGTGAGGAGCGGAAGGCCGTCATCACGGTCACCAACGGATGGCGTGTGTACGCGCCGAATCAAACGCTGGCGCGCGCAATCAACGATCAGCTCCCATCGGCACCGCGGGCCGGGTTCGATCCGCAGGCGGGCAAGTTATCGTCCGACCCGCTCGTGACCAACGATCCCGGAAGCGCCTGTGACGGCGATCGATTGCGCTTGGCGCAGCTCGATTACACCCTGCGCTACCGCCAGATGCTCGACAGCGCCAACCGCGCCAACGTGTCGTTCTATCCCATCGACCCGCGCGGCATCGTCGTCTTCGACGACGACATCGTGCCAGTGGCGGGTGTCGGTCAGAATCCCACGATCACCCCTGCCGAGGACAACCGTCGTTTGGGCGAGCGTCATACGGCGCTGCGCACGATGGCGGAATCGACGGACGGCGTCGCCGTACTCGACACCAACAACTTCGCCCCGGCATTACAGCGAATGACCGCCGATCTGACCTCGTACTATCTGCTCGGCTACTACTCCACGGGCAAGCTGGATGGGAAGTTTCACGCGATCAGTGTCCGCGTCAAGCGACCGGGCGTGCAGATTCGAGCTCGACGTGGATATCTCGCGGCCAACACGCCGACAACACCGCCGCTCTCGCCGGCGGAGAGCGCCATCAGCGCCGCTGCCGCGGCCGAGAGTCGAGCGGTATCGAACGCCCTGGCGACGTTGAGCGGGACCGGAAAAGAGCCGTCGATCTTCGTTCAGGTGGCGTTCGGATGGGCGGCACCGGACACTCCAGCGGTCTGGGCCGTCATCGAACTTCCGCGCGCCACCACATCGGGAACGGATTGGTCGAAGGGCGGAGAGGCCGATGTGCTCCTGATCGATCCCACCGGCAACAACGCCGGTTCTTCTCGTGTCACCTTCACGCCCGCAAGCGGCGGTGTGCGAGCCGTCATCTCGCCCCGCGCGCTGGTGCCTGGCAGTTACGAGGTCCGTGTGCGCGCCAAGAGTGTCAGCGCGGCAGCGACCGCCAACGAATCGATTCGGGTCACCGTGCCGTCGTCGGCGGATGGGGCAGGCGTGATGTTCTTCAGGCGCGGCCCGACAACCGGAAACAAGGAAGTTCCCACGGCGGATCTCCGCTTCCGCCGGAGCGACACGCTTCGAGTGCTCATGCCGGCGTCGCCAGCGATGGCTGCCGAGAGCGCGAGACTGCTCGACCGGACCGGAAAGGCGCTTGCCGTTCCTGTCACCGTGGAGGCATCGCAGGACCCTGAAGGTTCGAGGTGGTTGAGTGGCCAAGCGATGTTGGCGCCGCTCGCGCCTGGGGACTATCTGGTCGAGATCGTCGCCACGGCAAGCGGCGCTCAGCGCCGCACGCTGACCGCGTTCCGCGTCGTCCCCTAATCGCCCCCCCAAGATCAGCGCGGCGTCGCTGTCCCTCACCTGCACGCACGATGCAACCATCCCGCATTTATGCAATACTTTTGAATAAATGAAGAAACAGGGCCTACTCGGAGGTTTCGAGTTGTTGGTGCTGCTCGCACTGATTCGGCTGGGCGACGACGCCTACGGTGTGCCGATTTCCAACGAGATTGAGGCGAGCAGCGGCCGCGGCGTATCGATCGGGAGCATCTACATCACGCTCGACCGGCTGGAACGGAAGGGGCTTGTCTCATCGAGTCTTGGTGAACCGACGGCGGCACGGGGCGGCCGCGCCAAAACGTATTTCCGCATCACCGCCAAGGGCCTCAGAGAAGTTCGTCAGGCGCGACGCACGCTCGTCCGCCTATGGCGAGGTGTGCCACAGCTCGAAGGAGACCAGATATGAAAACGTCGGAGCCACCGCGCCTGTCGACCTCGCTGCTCGTCCGACTGGCACCTCGACACCGGCGGGAGTCCCTCGTGGGTGATTTGCTTGAGCAACTCCGGCAAGGCCGTTCCGTGTGGTGGTTTCGGCGCCAGGTCCTCGCGACCATTCTCGTGGGTCTCGCCGCGGATGTCGCCGCTCACAAGCTGCTCGCCGTTCGGGCGCTCGCTCTCGGCTGGTCGGCCATGTTGGTCGTGTACCTGTTGATTGGACCGTTGATCCAAGAAACGCGGATGACACTCTTCCGTCGTTGGGGATCGGTGCTGTGGGGCGATTCCGAGATCTTGCGTCAGCTGTGGGTCTATTACGGTCTGCCGTTCCAGCTCGTTTTCTGCCTGATCCTCATGGCAATTGGCTGGCTGGTTGCCGGGCTGCACCGTCGCCGCGTCCCCGGCATCGTGATTGTGTTCGCGGCGACGCTTCTAATACCGGCTACTTTCCAGGCGCTGGAGATCCGCCGGCTGCTCGAAACGGAATTGTGGCCGGGTTGGGGATGGGGCTCGTTCCGCTGGGCGCTACTGTATCAAGCCATGCTTGCGTTGGTGGCGTATCCCCTCTGCATCCTGATCGGCGGTCTGTGCACGGCGCGGTCTGACGGCGACGCGCTAGTCGAAGGACCATCTTCTTAGCCGCTGGAGATCGCCCATGCCTGCGCGACCCTCGTCTGATCCGAAACAGTTTATTCAGGGTGCGGCAGTGCTGCACGTGCCTGACGTCTTGGCGACGGCGGCGTTCTATCGTGATGTGTTGGGATTCACGTGGGACTTTGGTGACGAAACATACGCGGTGGTGTGGCGCGACAACTCCGCGATTCACTTTGTGAAAGAGGCCGAGGGTCCTCGGGGCGTTCACCTGTTTCAGTGGGTCAACGATGTTGATGGCTACTACCGGGAGGTTGTCGATCGGGGCGCCAAGGTTTCAACGGAGCCCACAGATCAGCCGTACGGAATTCGCGAGTTCGGCGTGTGCGACATCAATGGCGTGGGCATCGTGTTCGGGCAAGACATCGAACAGGGGTAAACGTTGCGTCTGATCTCAATCGTGTTCCTTTGCGTGGTTGGCACGAACTGCGCGCAAGGCGTCGCGGAGCTGCCGTTCACGGAACAGTTCAGCGCATGATCCCCATGAAGAACAGGACCAGCTCGAAGATCAGGATGAGGACGATCATCACCTCGAGCGCCTCGCCGCGCGCCATGCCGGTCTGTTCGACCGCGAAGCGATAGATGTCGTCCAGCGTCTTTAGCTTCTCCTGAACGTTCGCCTTCCACTGATCGAGGCCGAGGCGCGATCCGGTGAGTGTCAGCACTCGCGCGGTGTAAATATCCCCGGCGACTCGCAGCGCGTTCTCTGCCCGATCGGTCAGCTCGTTGACGTCGATGAAGAGCGCGTGGACCTGTTGTGCCGCGCGCGTATACCGGCGGCCTCCCCATCCCCTGAACCAGGCACGGGTCTGCAGATCGGCGTAGATGCGCGAGAGCTCGCGGGCGAGCAGGTTGTCGTAGTAACGAAACTCCAGCAACTGCGAGTTGGCGAACTCGACGATCTCGGCCGCGGCCTGCGCGCCACTCTCGTTGTCGTACACGAACGCGGCGTTCCAGGTCGGCACGAACAGGTCATGCTCCAGGTACGAGATCCGATGGCGGAGCACTTCATCCCGCTCTTGCCGACTGAGAGGCTCGCGCTCGCCTCGCAACAGTCGAACGATGTCGTCACCGCGCTGCTCCACCAGCGCCTGCCCCGTCGGCCGGTTCTCCAGAGCAGTGAGCGAGAAGACGATGTAATCCTCGGTCACCAGTTGCTCGCGTGGCGATGTCATCGCCGGCCTCAGGCGCGCGATCAGATCGCGGGTGAGCGACTCGCACGTGGCTCCCAGGCGCGCGTCGTCCTGCATCGTGATTCCGCAGTCGACCAGCTCGGGCCACGTACTCGGAATGGGACGCGTGAGCGCCACTGAGATCACGCCATAGTCGAACAGCTTGAAACGAACGGTGAAGCCGAGCGCCTCCGGCAAGGCGATGGCGCTGCCGTCGATTGTCAGCGGCGGCTGCTCGTACTGCACGTACGAAGGAGTGGCCGTTTTGGGTGTGAGCTGAACGCGACTGGTTCCGCCGATCAATGTCGCAACAGCGGCAAGGTCGATGACCTCAGCGGCGTCATACAGAAAGAATGCGGATACGTGACCGAGCACAATCGCGAACCTCGACGCCTAGCGTACTCCTCACAGCCGCTGTAAGTCGTCAACAGGGCATGACACCGGCGACTGCTCAGGGTTCGACAAATCGAGTTGGTCGGGGCGATTCGATCGCCAAAAAGCACTCGAGCGCTGAGTCTGATGCTGAACTGTGGGCCTGTGATGGCGGGAGCTTTGCTTCGATCGGCTGTGTTATGACCAAACGCTCTAGCTTCGACGTGGCAACCCTACCGTACTGGATGGACTCAGCGTCTTTTCCGACATTCGCCAAGATCGAGCGCGATATCGATGTCGATGTCGTCGTCGTTGGTGCTGGCATCACGGGATTGACCGCGGCGTACTTACTGCTCACGTCTGGTAAGTCGGTCGCCCTCATCGAACGTGAGATGTGCGCCACCGTCGACACCGCCCATACGACCGCTCACCTCACGATGGTGACCGATACGCGATTGGGCGAGTTGGTGCGACGCTTCGGCAAGCCCCACGCGCAAGCGGCGTGGGATGCCGGGCTGGCTGCCATCAATCAAATCGATGACATCGTCAGCGAGCACGACATCGATTGCTCATTCGAATGGGTCGATGGCTACTTGCACGCGCCCGCGTCCGAGGCGGACCAGGGCAAATCGTCGGAAGACGATGCCAAATCGTTCCAAGAGGAGGCAACGCTGGCGAGAGAGCTCGGCTTCGACGCCGACTTTGTCGATGTGCCTTTCATTGGCAGGCCGGGTGTGCGCTTCGCGAATCAGGCACGGTTTCATCCGCGAAAGTACCTGGCTGGTGTAGCGGCGGCGGTGCGCGAGAAAGGCGGCCAGATCTTTGAGCACAGCGCCGCCGACCAGTTCTACGACGACCCGATTCGCGTCAAGGCGAACGGGCGACGGATCCGCTGCAAAGACATCGTCATCGCCACCCACAACCCGCTTGTCGGTGTGGCTGGCGCGTTGAGTGGAACAATCTTCCAGACAAAGCTGGCTCTGTACTCGAGTTACGTCATTGCCGGGCGCGTTGCTCGAGGAACGGTACCCGACGCACTGTTTTGGGACACGGCCGATCCGTACCAATACCTTCGCGTGGATCCGCACTCGGATCACGACGACCTTGTGATCTTGGGCGGCGAGGATCACAAGACCGGTCAAGTGTCAGGCACCAACGAGTGCTACGCGCGGCTGGAGAGGGCGCTGCTCGCCAGGGTTCCGAAGATCGCGTTGAGTCATCGATGGTCGGGCCAGGTCATCGAGACACCGGACGGCCTGCCATACATCGGGAAGATGGCAGAGCATCAATATGCGGCCACTGGCTTTGCTGGAAACGGAATGACCTTCGGAACGCTGGCGGCGATGATGATCGCGGATGCGATCCACGAACGAAAGAATCCATGGACGGACCTGTTCGATCCAGGGCGCGCGGCCATTCGGCACGGCCTGTGGGACTATCTCAAGGAAAACACCGACTACCCGTACTACATGATGCGTGGTCTCGCCGGCGCCGAGCGCCGCTCGTTGCGATCGCTGAAGCCGGATCACGGAAAGGTCATTCGAGATAAGGGCACACAGATCGCTGCCTATCGTCGGCCCGATGGCTCACTGACGCTTCGCTCGGCGACGTGCACGCACATGGGCTGCACGGTCGCCTGGAACGATGCCGAGCATACCTGGGACTGCCCATGTCACGGATCGCGGTTTACTCCGGACGGGAAGGTGATTTCCGGCCCGGCACAGACGCCGCTCGAGGTCGTTGACTGACTTGCCTGACCTCACCGCACGGATCGGAAGGTAATCGAATAGCGGAGTGTGGTCACGGCGGGAATGTGGTGCTCGTACCCGTTCCGCGCCTCGCCCGTCATGAAGTACGCCGATCGCGGCTCGAGTGTGATCGCGTGTGTCGCCATCCGCTTTCCACCCACGCCCGGGGCGTGCGTACCCGGCCGAATGTACGGGCGAAACTTCATGCGGCATGTTGAAAGCAGCGAAATGCCGCCGACGATGTCGTATTGAGGCGCGTCGCGATGCCATCCGATCGGCGCACCGGGTCGATATTCGTTGATCAGCGCCATCGCGAAGTTCTCCGCCGGGATATTTGCCCAAGCGGCTATCCGGGCGCGCAACGGGACGAGAAACGATGGAAGCGGCGGCGAGACGGTGGCGCGATCGTACGACCGGCCAAAGAAGGCCACGCGGCGCCGCGCGACCACGCCTCGCATCTCGAACAGCGCAAACTCGACGCGTGAGAGGTCGTCGACCAACGCCGCCTCTTCTTCCGGCGTCACGAAATCAAGGCGATAGTGAAATCCTTCCGGGACCGGCTCACCAAAGAGTGGACGTGATAGCTGCACCACGTCCCAGTGTGGCACGCGTCATCCCGGAAGAGGTCACTCAACGGTGCGCCGTGGCAAACGTCGTGTCGGTGGTGGTGACCTCGCGTTTGAACTCACGCCATACCGCAGCGACGAGCATGGCACCAACGATGGCGTATGGCACGCTCATCACGACGCCTGGGTCGTACGCGCCTTTCAGAATTGATTCGATGACGTGGTGCGCTTCCGTCACGCCAAAGAGACCGAAGATGGCGGGGACGATCAATCGCGGAAGGCCGTCATGGAGCAGCGTGTAGAACAGCACTGAAACGAACGTCCAGACGATCGTGACCAGGAGCACGGTTGCGTGATCCGCGGCGGCCGGGTCGAACCACGCGTAGTAGCCACCGATCAGATCCCGAATCGAGTAGAACTCATCGATAGCAGTCAGCAGCTGCTCCGCCATGTGCAAGGGCCCGATGATCGTCAGCAGCAAGAACAACGTGCGAATTCGCGGCATGTGAGTCTCCTTACTCCGGCTGTGTGCGCTTCAACGCTCCGGAGTGTGCTGGCGGCGCGATCTTGCGGACTCTGTTCCGCTCACCGCGAGGGCGTGAGGTGGCCGACTTTTCGACGGAAGTCGCTGTCAGCGTAAGACTTGCCTGCTTGCTGAACAGGCCGTAGGACGCTCGAGCATTGATTCGATCCGGACAGGTGCTCCAAAGCGGACAATCAGGCGGCGCGGGATTAGACTCGGGGATACCGAGTCCCGGATGGAGTACGAACGAATGCTCGCACGTGAACAGGAAAGGCGTCGCAAGGGCGACAAGCTCGAGACGCTCCTGCTGACGATTGCCGAGGCACTTGATATCCGCACGGTCTTCCCGCGCATGTCCGACGTCATTCAGGACGTCATCCCTCATGTGACGGTCGCGCTCGCGTTGCTGACGCCGGATCGGCTCGGTGTCAAGATTCACGTGGCGTCCAACTACCAGGTCGATGACCTTCCCGTTTATCGCTTCACGAATGAGGGCGAAACGATAGGGCCGAATTGGCGATCGTTCATCGCCTACGATTGTGCTGTTCTCGAAGAAGGTGTCGTTCGCGCTCAGGTATCGCCACCGGACGCATCCGACCTCTCCTTCGTAGAGCTTCGTCCAGGTCCGACGTGGACGCGCTTGCTCTCGGACCTGCGAATCCGTTCGCTGCTTCGCGTTCCGGTGCGCATCAAGGACGAACCAATAGGAGCGATCTCATTTGGCGCTGACCGGCCGGCCGTGTATGAGGACGACGATGTGGAGCTGGCAAGGAGGATCGCGGATCACATCGCGCTGGCATTGGCTCACGAGCGGCTGGCCGAGGAGGCCGGTCGAGCAGCCCGTGCGCAGGAGCGCGCCAGCATGCTGGAGGAGCGGGTGAGCTCGCTCGTGCAGGAACTGGAAAGCCACGGTGCGCATCGTGCCCTTGGCGAGTCCGCGCAGTGGAAGCGTGTGCTCGTCGATGCAACGAAAGTCGCGGCAACCGACACCACGGTATTGATCACAGGGGAGTCCGGGACTGGGAAGGAAGTCATCGCGCGCTACATCCACCGCGGATCGCAGCGCGCACGCGGACCGTTCATCGGTCTGAACTGCGCCGCTCTGCCAGAACAACTGCTCGAATCCGAGCTCTTTGGCTACGAGCGCGGCGCATTCACAGGAGCGCACATCGCTCGGGCAGGAAAGATCGAGCAGGCCGCCGGCGGCGTGCTCTTTCTCGACGAGGTCGGCGAGATGACGCCGGCGATGCAGGCCAAGTTTCTTCGTGTCCTGCAGGAACGGGAGTTTCAGAGACTTGGGGGAACGAGAACGCTCAAGGCTGACGTCCGTGTGATTGCGGCGACGAATCGCGATCCTCGCGCAGCGATGGAGCGCGGGATGCTCCGCGAGGATCTCTATTACCGACTCAGTGTGTTCGAGATCGTGTTACCGCCCCTGCGCGATCGACCGGACGACATCCTGCTGCTCGCCGATGCGTTCCTCCAGGATGTCGCGACCAGCGTGGGACGTCCTGCCGCGGGCATCTCGGAGGATGCACGCGATCAGCTCGTTCGGCATCAGTGGCCCGGCAACGTGCGCGAGCTCAGGAATGCGATCGAGCGCGCCGTGATCTTGTGCGAAGGTGGTCTCGTAACGAGCGAGCATCTCCCGATTGCCGTCGCCGCGTCGCCGAACCCCTCGCGGGCAATTTCGGCGTCTCACGTCGCCGGCACTTTCCCCGCGGGCGGTGTCAGTCTTGCGGAGGTTGAACGCGATCTAATCCGTCAGGCGCTCGCCAATGCGCACAACAACAAGTCGCTCGCCGCGCGGCTCCTGGGTCTGCAGCGCGGACAGTTCTATTCCCTGCTCAGGCGTCATCGTCTGACCGACGCCCGACGGTAGCCTAGTAGGTTTTCAGTCCCGCCTTGCGGAACACGTCGCACGTCTGCTCCACGAGCTCGTGACTCGGTGGTTGCGTGTCCTCGAGTGTGTACTCGAGTCCAAGCTTCGCCCACTTGTACTGACCCATCTGGTGGAAGGGCAGGACGTCGACGCGCTCGACGTTTCCGAGCTCGGCAGCGAACGCGGCCGTCCTGGCGATGTCGTCCAGATCGTCGGTCAACCCGGGCACCAGCACGTAGCGGACCCAAATCGGTTTTCGACGCGCCGCAAGACGCCGCGCGAAGGCGAGCGTTGGAGCGTTGTCCATTCCGGTCAGGCTGCGATGCCGTTCAGGATCCCACGTCTTGAGGTCGAGCAGCACGAGGCTGACGGTTTCAAGCGCCTGGTCACTCAGTCGATCGCCGAAGTAACCATTGGTGTCGAGCGCCGTATGGATGCCCATCCCGGTGGCCGCCGCGAAGAGCTTTTCCACGAAGCGATGCTGCATCAGCGGCTCGCCGCCGCTCACGGTCAACCCGCCGCCCATTACCTTCAGGCCCTGGCGATACTTCCGCAGTTCTTCGACTGCCTTGGTCACGGTGACTGGAATTCCATTTGTCATCGTCCAGGTATCGGGGTTGTGACAGTAGCGGCAGCGCCACATGCAGCCGGCCGTCCACGCGACGACGCGGACGCCCGGGCCGTCAACCGTCGCGCCGGTCGTGAACGAGTGGAGGAATCCCACGTCGCCATTGGCAAGCGCCGTGCGGACATCAGCCTCGGGGACGTGCTTACCGAGATCGACGCGCAGCTCGAATGGACTGGCAGCTTCGAGCGTCGCGCCCGCGCGCGTTGTCGACACCGCCTGGTTCTCAGGCATGGCGGTCTCCTCCGTGGAACGTCCGGTTGATGACGTCCATCTGCTGTTCTCGCGTGAGCCGCACGAAGTTGACCGCATAGCCCGAGACGCGAATCGTCAGGCTCGGATATTTCTCCGGGTGCTCGACCGCGTCGAGCAACGTTTCGCGATTCAGCACGTTCACGTTCATGTGATAACCAGTGCTCCCGAAGAACGCGTCGAGCATGCCGGTGAGATTGGTGATGCGATCCTCCGGCACGCGCCCGAGTCCCTGCGGCACCAGCGACGTGGTCAGCGAAATGCCATCGGCGGCATCGCGGTACGGAATCTTGGCGACCGAGGCTGCCGACGCATGGATGCCGTGACTGTCACGTCCGTGCATCGGGTTTGCTCCCGGCGCGAACGGCGCACCCTGACGTCGCCCGTCTGGTGTGTTACCGGTCGCCTTGCCGTAGACGACGTTCGACGTGATCGTGAGGATCGACTGCGTGTGCACGGCTTTCCGGTAGGTCGGGTACTTCCTCAGCTTGTTCATGAACGTCGAGACGACCCAGGAGGCGAGGTGGTCAACGCGGTTGTCGTTGTTCCCGAACATCGGGAAGGTGCCTTCTGTCTGGTAATCCGTAACCAGCCCGGTCGCATCGCGTACCACGCGCACCGTCGCAAACTTGATAGCCGAGAGGCTGTCAGCCACGACCGACATGCCAGCCATGCCGAACGCCATCGTTCGCATCGGCGCATAGTCGTGCAAGGCCATCTCGAGCCGCTCGTACGCGTATTTGTCATGCATGTAGTGGATGATGTTCATGGCACTCACGTACACGCCGGCAAGCCAGTCCATCATCTTCTCGAACTTATCGATGACGTCGTCGAACTCGAGCACGTCGCCGGTGACCGGTTCGAACTGTGGCCCGATCTGGTCGCCGCTGATCTCGTCGCGGCCGCCGTTGATCGCGTAGAGCAGGCACTTCGCCAGGTTGGCGCGCGCGCCAAAGAACTGCATCTGCTTTCCAACGACCATCGGCGACACGCAGCAGGCGATCGCCCCGTCGTCTCCCCACGCGCGACGCATGATTTCGTCGCTCTCGAACTGGAGTGAGCTCGTGTCGATGGCGACCTGCGTCGCGAAGCGGCGGAAGCCGTCGGGCAGACGCGGCGAGTACCAGATGGTCAGGTTCGGCTCCGGCGCAGGGCCAAGGTTGTACAGCGTCTGCAGGAACCGGAAACTCGTCTTCGTCACGAGTGGCCGTCCGTCGTCGCCCATGCCGGCGATCGACTCCGTCACCCACGTGGGATCGCCGGCGAAGAGGTCGTCGTACTCAGGTGTGCGCAGGAATCTGATGATGCGCAGCTTGATGACGAAGTCGTCGATGATCTCCTGCGCGAGTTCCTCGGTCAGCGCGCCGGACGCGAGATCGCGCTCGAAGTAGACGTCGAGGAATGTCGACGTCCGTCCGAGTGACATGGCGGCGCCGTTCTGCTCTTTGACACCGGCGAGATACCCCAGGTAGAGCCACTGCACCGCCTCGCACGCGTTGCTCGCAGGTCGCGAGACGTCGAACCCGTAGCTCGCGGCCATCTGCTGCAGTTCCTTCAGCGCGCGGATTTGCTCCGCCAGCTCCTCGCGATCGCGGATGACCTCGTCGGTCGACTGAAGGAAATCGAGATCGCTCTTCTCTTCCTGCTTCCGTTCGATCAGCCGCTTCACACCGTAAAGCGCGACGCGCCGGTAGTCGCCGATGATCCGGCCGCGTCCGTAGGCGTCGGGCAGGCCGGTCAACACATGCGAGCTTCGGCATCGTCGGACGTCCGCCGTGTATGCGTCGAAGACGGCGTCATTGTGGGTCTTGCGGTACTTGCTGAAAGTCTCGACCACTTGAGGGTCGGGCTCGTACCCGTACGCCTTGAGCGCGTTGACGACGAGCCGGAAGCCACCGTTCGGCATAATCGCCCGCCGCAGCGGCGCCTCGGTCTGCAGGCCGACGATGATCTCGTTGTCGCGGTCGATGTAGCCGGGTGCGTGCGCGGTGATGGAGCTTGGTATCTGCGAGACGTCGAGGACGCCTTTCTTACGCTCTTCGACGAACAGCTTCGTGAGAATGTCCCAGATGTGTTCGGTCCGTGCCGTCGCGCCTTTGAGAAACGAGCCGTCACCGTCATAGGGCTCATAGTTCTGCTGAATGAAATCACGGACGTTGATTTCTTTCTGCCACAGGCCCGTTCGAAATCCCTTCCAGGGCGAAACCGCTCCCTCCGCTGTCTTCTCCTGCGAAACCATCGCAGCCATGCCGTACTCCTTGTAGTGGGGTCAGACCCCTTGATACGTGGCGACTCAAGGGGTCTGACCCCAGCTAAACCCGTTGTTCGATCAGGCCAAGCAACGCCGCCGTATGCCTGGCGATCATCAGTTCCTCATTGGTGGGGATTACCCAGGCCGATACTTTGCTGGCCTTGCGGGAGATGCGCGGCCCCTTCCGTTCGTTTGCCTCGGCGTCCATCTCGATTCCGAGCCACGCTGACGCCTGGCAAATACGTTTACGGATCTCCGCCGAGTTCTCGCCGATGCCGGCAGTGAACACGAGCCCGTCGATGCCGCCGAGCACGGCCGCGAGTGCCCCGATCTCTTTCGCGGCGCGGTAGACGAAATAGTCGATGGCGAGGCGCGCGGCCGGTTCCGAGCTCGAGATGAGCGCGCGCATGTCGTTGCTGATGCCGGAAATGCCGAGGAGCCCCGACTTCTTGTAGAGGATGGTCTCGACTTCTTTCGCAGAGAGCCCCATGCCCTGAAAGAGATGGAGGATGACTCCGGGATCGACCGAGCCCGGGCGCGTGCCCATGCACAGTCCATCGAGCGCCGTGAAGCCGAGCGTGCTGTCGATGCTCTTGCCGTTCTTCATCGCGCACATGCTCGCGCCACTCCCGAGGTGCGCGACGATGACGCGGCCGCCAGCGATCTCAGGCGCCACTGATGGCAACGCCGATGCGATGTACTCGTAAGACAGGCCGTGGAAGCCGTAGCGCTGGACGCCTCGATCCCGGATGTCGCGCGGCAGCGGAACGATTTCGGCAACGGCCGGATGACCACGATGAAAGCTGGTATCGAAACAGGCGACTTGCGGGACGTCGGGAAGCCGCTCCCACACCGCCTCGATCGCGGCGAGATTGTAGGGTTGGTGCAGTGGCGCCAACGGGATCAGCTCACGCAGATCCTTCATGACCTCGGGGGTGACGATCGTGGGGCCGGTATAGCGAGCCCCGCCGTGCACGATGCGATGGCCGACGCCGCGCACGTGAGCGCCGCCGAACCGGTCTCGCATCCACTCGGCCACGAAGCCGAGCGCCGTCCGGCCATCCTTGATCGAGCGGTCCAGTTGACGGTTCGCAATCGACTGCCCGCCGCCGTCCTTCGCGCTGAAATGCGGATCAGTACCGATGCCTTCGATCTGCCCGCGCGCCTCGAGCCGCCAGGCTTCCGCCTCGTGCCGGCGGAATACCGAGAACTTCAGGCTGGAGGAACCGGCATTGATGATGACGGCATAGTCGTCCATGGCTTCAACTCCGAATGGGTCCGCCTGAAGGCGGACGCTCCGTCATACCGTCGCCTGAAGTCCGCGGCGCCTCGCGTGAGCCGCGAGCACGGCAACGGCACAACTTGCGCCTCGCGCGCGGACACTGTCGGCGCGGCTCGTGAGGATGATGGGAACGCGCGCACCGAGCACGATGCCGGCGCAGTCGGCGTTCGCCAGAAACGTGAGCTGCTTGGCCAGGATGTTGCCGGCCTCCAGGTCGGGAACGAGCAGGATGTCAGGATCGCCGGCGACCTCGGAACGAATGCCCTTGATCTGTGCGGCCTCGCTGCTGATCGCGTTGTCGAAGGCAAGTGGGCCGTCGAGCATGGCACCGGTGATTTGCCCGCGATCGGCCATCTTGCACAGGCACGCCGCATCGATCGTCGCGGGCATCTTTGAGCTGACGGTTTCGACGGCGGCGAGGATCGCAACTTTCGGCGTGTGCTTGCCGAGCGCGATCATCAGGTCGATCGCGTTCTGGCAGATATCGACCTTATCTTCGAGTGTCGGAGCGATGTTAATCGCTGCGTCGGTGACGAGCAGGACCTTGTGGTAAGTCGGCACGTCCATGATGAAGGCGTGACTGATGCGGCGCGCTGTGCGCAGGCCGGTTTCGCGCGCCACGACCGCGCCGAGTAACTCGTCGCTGTGCAGGCTCCCCTTCATCAGCAGTTCGGCCTCGCCCTGCCGCACCAGCTCCACGGCCTGTGCTGCCGCCGCATGGCTGTGCGGTGCGTCCACGAGCCGAAACTTCCCGATGTCGATGCCGTGGCGTGCCGCGACGTCGCGAATCTTCGCGACTGGACCGACGAGGATTGGTGTGATCAGGCCCTTCGAATGGGCCTCGACGACGCCGGCAAGCGATGTCTCGTCGCACGGATGTGCGACCGCTGTCGACACTGGATCAAGGTTGCGGCACCTTGACAGGGCTTGTTCGTATTTTCCGGTTCCCGTTTCTCGCGTCATATTGCCTCGCGTGGTGCTATCGGGATCGACGCCGAGACCGTTCGCGCGGCCGGCCCCGTCTCTTTGAGGAGGAAGGTGAGAACGATCGCCAGCGCCACGCCGTAGAGCAGGGGTTGGAATGCCATCTGGTAATGATCGAGCGTCATTTGTGTCGCTCCACCACTGACCGTGACGAGTATCCAGCCGAACACCGGCCCGAGCAGCGCGCTGAACGTGAAGTTGAGAAAATTGACGACGCCTGTCGCGGTGCCGCTCATCGAGGGCGGGTTGGCTTCCTTGATGACCGTGTACGGCAGCATCGCGGCGCCCGACGCGATCCCTGCGAGCAAACCGAGTACGTATGGTGGAAACAGATCCACGCGGCCGAACAGGATCCACGCCAGGCAGGCGAGCAGTATCGTCGCGCCGGCCGCGATGACGGGTTTGCGCCTGCCGATGCGGTCAGAGATGAAACCGAGCAGCGGGCAGCCGATGATCCAACCCAGCGGCACCATCGATGAACGCATTACCGCCGATCCGTACTCGAAACCGCGCGCCTCCTGCAGGTACCGGACGCCCCAGACCATGTCGAAGATGGTGGTGGGGATGAACAGCAGGCCCGCGATCATGCCGCACAGGATCGACTGCGGGTTCAGGAACACAGTTTTCATCGCGCCGCCAGCACTTTTCAGCCAATCGTCGCGACGCGCTTTCTTCTCTGGCTCAGGCAGCAGAAAGAACAGCAGCGCGCAAATTGTGAGTCCGACGATGCCCATCACGATCCAAAACGTGCTCCATGAGACCCCGGCTGCGATCATCGGTCCCACGAGGACCTGGCCGGCCGAGCCGCCGGCCATACCGAACATCTGGGTCGCACCGATCAGCGTAGCCGCGCGGGATGCGGGAAAGTTCGCCGTCGCAATGTATGCCGCACCGACCAGGGCGAATACGCCGCCTGCGCCCTGCACGAATCGTCCGAGGCTCGCTGCTTCATTGTTGCCCGACCCGAAGAGCAGCGCGCCGATTCCGACCAGCGCTGCACCAACGGGAATGACTTTGCGCGGTCCGAGCTGATCCATCGCCACGCCCGCTACCAGGCTGAACGGTGAATAGCCGTAGTAGAAGAGCCCGACCATCGAAGCGACACCGAGCGCACTGAGGCCAAACGCGTCAGAGAGCTGCGGCATCATCACGGCGGGCGCCGAGCGCAGCGTGTACTGATAGAAGTAGTACACCGCCGTGATGAGCCACGCGATCGCCGCCGTCTTCATGGCGCGATTCATGATCGTGTGCGCAGTGTATAAGACGCGTCAGCAGAGCACGAGCGAGACGGCGAGACCGCCTTCCGACGTCTCCTTGTATTTCGCGTTCATCTCCCTCGCCGTAAGCGCCATCGCGGAAACGGTTGTGTCGAAATCGACCCGTCGATTGGTCGGGATCTCGTTGCTCGCGATCATGAACCCGGTCCACGCCTTCACGGCGCCGAACGCGCACCGCTCGATGCATGGCACCTGCACGAAACCCGCAACCGGATCGCACGTCATGCCGAGGTGATGCTGCAGCGACGACTCAGCCGCATTCGCGACCACCTGATGCGGGAAGTCGTGCGCTTGCGCGATGAACGCCGCGCCCATCGCCGACGCGACGCCGATTTCCGCCTGGCAGCCGCCCTCTGCGCCAGACAGTGTCGCGTTGTGCTTGCACAGGTAACCGATCGCCGCCGCAGCCAGGAAGCCATTACGGAGCTTGTCCTGCGGCAAATTGCGACCGCCTTCGCCCAGTGCGTAGACGAGCGCAGGCAGGACGCCGGCGGATCCACCGGTCGGCGCGGTCACGACGAGATGACCGCGAGCGTTTTCTTCCGATCCCGCCAACGCGTAGGCCGCGAGCACACCCACGCCGCGCTGCTTTTCGTAGTTGTCGTCCATCGCGCGCTTGTAGACGTCTCCCGCCTTGGTCTTCAGCTTGATGGGCCCGGGCAGCGTGCTCTCGGGCGCTTTCAGCCCTGCCTTCACGATGTTGACCATCGCGCCGTGAATCTTGTCGACGAATGCGTTGATCTCCACCTCGCTCTTGCCCGAGACGGCGACCTCGTTCGCCATCACGATTTGCGCGATCGACAGCTTGTTCTGGTCGGCGTGCGACTGCAGCTCCTTCATCGTCGAATACGGGAACTTGGGCTGTCCCTTCTTCGGCGGCTGATAGCCTTTCCATTCAATGAAGCCGCCCCCGACCGAGTAGTACTCCTGCTCCAGGAGGACGGTGTCGCCACCCATCAACCTGCACGTCATCGTGTTCGGGTGGGGGAACTCTCCCTTCGGCGAGTCGTAGACGATGTCCTTGAGCGACATCGTCAGCGTCTTGTCGCCGAGTTTCACAGGAAAGGTCTGGTCCGGTTTGGCGGCAAGGCCGTCGAGGAATTCCGGTTCGACCGTCGCTGGTTCCTTGCCGACGATGCCGGCGAGTGCCGCCCGCTCGGTGCCGTGTCCCTGGCCAGTTGCACTGAGGCTGCCGAACAGGTGCACTTTCATGCTGGTGACCTTGGCGAGCTGGTCGGCAGGCAGCTTGGCGCAGCGCTGATAAAAATCGTACGTAATGCGCATCGGGCCGATCGTGTGCGAGCTCGATGGGCCGGGCCCGACCTTGTAGAACTCGTCGATCGTCGTCATCACCGGCCCCTTCGCCTTCTTGACGACGTTCAGGTCTTCGGAAAGCGGCGGCGCTGCCGGGGGCGCGGGAGCTGGAGGCGCTGCGGCCACCTGTTGATCGGTGGGTGCCGCGCAGCCGGTGATGACCGCCGTCGCGCCGAAGATGGCGCTGCGCATCATGAATGCCCGCCGGTCAAGTCCCGCGGGTAGTTCCGCACCTGCCGGCTCCGTGTCAGGCAGAAGTTCCGTCTCCTGCCGTTGCTCTCTGGATGTCATCTTCGCGCCTCTCTGCAGGTGCCGAGTTAACTGGGTCGACGCCGACTTCGCGAGATGGGTCAGGAGCACGGGCCGTACCGGGGCAGGATCAGGTAGGGATATGCAGGAAATGGCCGAATCGATAGGAGTTCCGCGGATATCGGCCGGCTGGCCCGCGAATGGGAAAGGGCACAGCCTCCGAACCATCGGAGGTGACCCGGCTTTTTGGAGGTGTGACGTCTGTTACGACGGCAGAACGAGTTGACGCCGCAAGAGCTCCGCGAGTCTCGCGCCGGCCTGTTGCAACCGCTGCACCACTTCGTCGCGGAACTCGTCCTGATACGCCTGCCCCAGCGTGCGTCCGTGCGGAATCGAAGAGCACGTCTGCGCGCCGGCGACGTTACGCCAGGCACAGTACTGCGCGCCCAGTCGGGTGGCGAGAACGTACGACTCCTGTGCCCACGCGAGTGGTTGGCTCGCAATCCAGGTGTCGTTCTCGGGCGGTGTGATCTCGCGAGCCAGGCGGTCCGCGAAAAGCCGCCAGCCATTCTGGCCTACGAGCTTCCCGATGATGCCGGAATCCCACACGCTATGCATGTGAGACGACTCATAGAAGTTGCCGTCAATCGGTGTGATGTTGTTGCCGCCGCGATCGTCGGAGTAGCTGATATGGAGCGGCTGGTGGATATCTCCCACCCAGTGGCCCAGGAAGAACAACGCTTCCGCGCGAGCTTCGTCGGTGGTGGAAGTCCTCAGGAGATCGGCGTGCCGGGCAATGCCGGTGAGAACGCAGTTGGCGTTGCAGTGACTGTCCGCCACGAGGTGCGTCGTCCGAGGCACGTTGAGAAAGTGCCAGGCGTCGAATGGATCGAACTTGTCCCACCCCTTCATGTTGTCTCGGGCTTTTTGCCGCGCCTCGTCCGGGAACAAGCAGCCATCGGTGAAGAACGTGAACCCCTCGCCGTTATTTGGCCGACGATATTTGCCGGTCAGGCGATTAATCTCCTGCTGCCGCGGCGCGTCGAGCAGTTGAAAGGCGATCCTGCAGACGATGCGATGACCGTCAGGGCCCCATGCGGACGCGTCCTGCGCATAGCCGAGTACGAGCGAGGCGCTGATTGCAAGGAAACTCCACCGAACGCTCACGTGGCCTCCAGAGTGCCGGGTCCGCAGAACAGGACCCGGCCTACGTCGTCGTTACGTGAACTCGATGACGCCAGTGATGATCGTGCGCTCTCCGGTGTCCTGGACGGACTGCCGGCTTTCATCGAGCTTGTAGGTTTTTGTGATGACCGACTTCGCATCGATGACGCCCTTCTCGATCAACTTCACATAGCGCGGTATGTCGCGCATGACGTGTAGGCCGCCTTGCTGACCCGGGTGGATCGTGCGCCCGAAGAGCGCCAGCGATGCCCCCGGAAACGAAACAGGTTGCAGCGTGAAACCCATCAGCATCACGTGTCCGCCCGCGCGCGTGCAGTCCCACGCCTGTTGCACGGTCTTCACGTTTGTGGGATCGGGTTGCGTCTCGACTTTCGGCGGATGCGCCTGATACCCGGCCGCTTCGACGACGAAGTCAGCGCCACGAGAGATGACGGCGTTCGCGGCGCGGCCCCAACTGACGCCGCCCGCGAAGCGTCGATCGTTGGGTCCCCGGCACAACTCGCGAATCCGTTCGACGATGCCATCGCCTTCAGCATTCGGATCGAGCGTCGTCGTTGCGCCCATTTTCATGGCGAACTCGCGGCGGTATCTGATGGGGTCGACGACGATGACCTGGGCAGCCCCCATGACGCGGGCAGCTTGAACGGCGCCCAGGCCGACGGGTCCGGCGCCGAAGACGACGACATCCGATCCTGGTTGAAAGTGCATGTCGGCGTGGCCGGCGGCAAAGCCTGACGCTAACTGATCGCCGAGCAGCGTGAGTTGTGCCGCCGGTAAATCCGTGAAGACCGGCACGCAGTACTCCTCGAATGCCGTCATGATCTCGCTCATCCCGCCGATTCCGGCCTGCGCATAAACCGGGGTGCCGTCGAGCATCTCGGCGAACGGCAGGAAGGGTTCCACGCCGGCCGCGTTCGAGAAGAACGTGAACTGGCAGTAGTCGGGGCGACCGTGCAGGCACTGGTAACACTGACCGCACTGGGACGTGCCTGCGACGACGACGCGATCGCCGATCTGTACGCGTTTCACCATTGCGCCCACCGCCTCCACCACGCCGAAGCCGCAGTGATTTGGGACCTCGGCGTGACGTATGGCGTTGGTGTTCAGCGCGCCACGGACGATGGTGTAACAGGGCGCCACGGCCAGAGAACGAATGACGACCTGCCGCGGATCGATCGCTCGAAGACGCATCTGTTGAACGTCGATCGTGCTGTCATGACGCACGAGGCCACGGAAGGTGCGTCCCGTTTGCGTATTGGTCAGCACGGCTGGCGCTTGCGCGCTCTGTGCACTGACTTCTGGCATGCCATTCAGAAGAGCTGTGCCGCCACCGAGCGCGGTCGCCCCTGCTTTCAGAACACGCCGTCGGGTCAGGCGCCCCTTGCCATTCGACTCGCTTCCCATGTGGTCCTCCGGTGGCGCGTATTGTACCGTCCGCCTGAACGCGAATTAATCACGAGTTCACACCGCGCTTATCTCACTACCCGTCCTACCTTCATAGATGGCAAACGTCATGGGGCGGCAATGGCGATTCACCGAAGCAAGAAGGCAGCAATTGTCGGAGGGGCGGCGTGTGTACTGCTGACGCTGGTAGCGTGGGAATGGGCCGAAGGTCGTGCCGATGTCGAGTATCGAACCGCGGCGGTCGGACGGGGTGACATCGATGTGACAGTCTCGGCGACCGGAAATCCCAATGCGGTTGTGACCGTCCAGGTCGGATCGCAGGTGTCGGGCAATATCCTGGGGCTGTTCGCCGACTTCAATACCAAGGTCAGCAAGGGACAGCTCATCGCACGAATCGATCCAGCGCCCTTCCAGAGCAAAGTGAACCAGGCACAAGCGACCCTGGATGCCGCGCGCGCGGCCGTTGCCAACAGCCAGGCGGTCGTCGAGCAGGCACGCGCAAACATCCAGGCAGCGACGTCGTCACTGGCCGCCTCGAATGCCAACGTGACCAAGGCGGACGCCCTCGTCGACGATGCGCGCGTGAAGGTCGATCGGCGCGTCGTCATGCTGGCGCAGAACGCCACCTCCAAAGAAGACCTCGAGACGGCGCAGACCACGTACACATCGGCCGTGGCCGATCGTGATGCACTCGTGGCGCAGAAGCAGGCTGCCGAGGACAACGTGAAAGTGGCCCACGCGCAGCTCAACGTCGCGAATTCGCTGGTCGCGGCAAACCAGGCCCAGGTCAAGCAGTACACGGCCGCGCTGCAATCAGCGCAGATCGACCTCGATCACACGAGCATTACCGCACCGGTCGATGGTGTGGTGGTGTCGCGCAACGTCGACGTGGGCCAGACTGTCGCGGCCAGTCTCTCGGCGCCGACGTTGTTCCTGATCGCGCAAGACCTGACCAAGATGCAGGTCGACACAAACGTGTCGGAGGCCGACGTCGGCCGCGTTCGTGTGAACCAGCCCGCGACGTTCACGGTCGATGCGTACCCGGGGCGCACCTTTACCGGCACCGTCACCTCGATCCGCGAGGCACCGATCAACGTGCAGAACGTGATCACGTACGACGCGGTGATCGGAGTCTCGAACCCGGACCTCGAGTTGTTTCCTGGTATGACGGCGAACGTGAAGGTGCTCGTCAGCCAGCGTCCGAACGTACTCAGGATTCCGAATGCAGCACTCCGCTATCACCCTGCATCGAATGTGTCGCCGGGTTCGGGGGCGGCCGGCACCTCGCGAGCGCAGTCCTCGGAAAAAGCTGTGTGGATTCTCGATGGCAAGGACAAGCCCCGGCGAGTGGTCGTCGCCACGGGAGAAACCGATGGCTCGTTCACCGAAGTGACTGGCGGGACGCTGAAGGAGGGCGACCGTGTCATCGTCGCGGCCCTGTCGAAGGCTGCAGCGATCCCCGGCCGCAGTCCCGGCGCTGCCGGAGGCGGCAGAGGGCCGGGGTTCTGAGGTGAGCCATGGCCGCGATCATCAGCATTCAGAACCTGGTCAAGGACTTCCGCCTCGGTGAAGTCCCGCTGCGCGTCCTCAAGGGCATCTCGTTCGAGATCGAGCGCGGTGAATTCGTCGCGATCATGGGCCCCTCCGGCTCGGGGAAGTCCACGCTGATGAACATTCTCGGGTGCCTCGACATCCCCACGTCGGGGAGCTACACGCTCGACGGCATCAGCGTGGGCCAACTCGAGAGCGACGAGCTTGCGGACATTCGGAGCCGCAAGATCGGGTTTGTCTTTCAGCAGTTCAACCTTCTCGCCCGTACTAGCGCAGTCGAAAACGTCGAGTTGCCCCTGCTGTACACCGACACCCCTGCGGCAGAGCGGCGCGAACGTGCGCAACGAGCGCTGCTCGCAGTCGGACTCGCGGGTCGTGAGGAGCACCAGCCCGGTCAGCTCTCCGGCGGGCAACAGCAGCGCGTCGCCATAGCGCGTGCGCTCGTCAACGATCCCGGAATCATCCTCGCCGATGAACCGACTGGCGCGCTCGACTCGCGAATGGGCCTCGAGATCATGGCGATCTTTCAGCAGTTGAATCGCGTCAAGGGCATCACTCTGGTCGTCGTCACTCACGATGCGGAGATCGCCAGCTACGCGCGGCGGACACTGCATTTCAAGGATGGACGGCTACAGAAGGATGAGCGGGTCGAGTACCCACGGAATGCCGCAGCGGACCTGCAAGCCGGCGGATCTGACGACGGCGGGTCTGCCTTCGACACGGCTCAGGCCAGGAAAGACCCGCCGCTACGAGAGGTCGCCCACGCACGGAGCGCGTCATGAAGAAGCTGTTGACCAGTGCGCGCATTGCGCTGCGTGCGTTGCGGGTGAATCGGACGCGTTCAGCGCTGACGATGCTCGGCATCATCATCGGAGTCGCAGCCGTCATTGCCATGGTCGGCGTAGGCGCCGGCGCAACCGAACGCATCCAGGCGCAGATTCAGAGCATCGGCAGCAATCTGATCATCGTCCTGCCCGGCAGCATCAGCAGCAACGGCGTCCGGCTGGGTTCAGGCGGCGTCGCGACGCTGACGACCGATGACGCGAAAGCAATCGCCGACGAGTGCCCTTCCGTCGCGGTCACGGCGCCGACCGTCCGCGGCGGCGCGCAGGTGGTTTATGGCAGCAACAACTGGGCGACGGTCGTTCAGGGCGTGACCCCCGACTACATGACGTTGCGCGACTACACGATGATGTCGGGCCAGTTCTTCACGACGCAGGACGTCGACGCCTCCGCCAAGCTCGCCGTGCTGGGAGAAACCGTCACCCAGAATCTCTTTGGCGACAGCGATCCGACCGGTCAGGTCGTCATCATCAAAAACGTCCCGTTCATCGTCTCCGGGGTGCTGACGCCCAAGGGCCAGTCGCCCACCGGTCAGGATCAGGACGACGTGATCCTGCTGCCGATTTCCACGGCCACTCAGAAAGTCCTCGGCGTCAACAAGGCTAACGCCAAGGCGGTCGGTTCCGTGATGGTACAGGCAACCAGCCCGGAGGCGATCGACCAGGCCATCCAGGAGATGGAAGCGCTGCTGCGCGAGCGTCATCGGATTCTGCCCGGCCTCGAGGACGACTTCTCGATCCGTAACCTGACTGAAGTGTTCGCCGCCCAGGAGTCGTCGGCGCAGGTGATGGCCGTTCTGCTCGGCGCGATCGCATCCGTCTCCCTGATCGTCGGCGGCATCGGGATCATGAACATCATGCTGGTGTCGGTGACCGAGCGCACGCGAGAAATCGGACTGCGCCTCGCCGTTGGCGCGAAGCGTCGCGACATCCTGTCGCAGTTCCTGGTCGAGGCGGTGACGCTCTCACTCGCCGGCGGCATCATCGGCATCCTCGTTGGCGTGACCACGTCGTTCTCGATCTCATATTTCGCGCAATGGTCCACCGACATCGGCGTGATGGCAGTCGCGGTGTCGTTTCTCTTTTCGGCGCTGGTCGGTGTGTTCTTCGGCTATTACCCGGCTCGCACGGCCGCTTTTCTGAATCCCATAGAGGCCCTTCGCTATGAATAAGAGAGTGAGGCGCCACGGAGTAATGGTGGTGTTCGCCTGGACGGCGCTGCTGCTGTCGACGACGGCTTGTGCGATTGGTCCGAAGTACGCGCGTCCGCAAATGCCGGCGCCGCCCGCCTATCGAGAGACGCCACCGGAAGGGTGGACGAAAGCGCAGCCAAATGATGCGGCGGTGCGCGGAGAGTGGTGGCGGATGTTCAACGAGCCGACCCTCGATGAGCTCGAGGATCACGTGACCATTTCGAATCAGAACGTGCTGGCGGCAGAAGCGCAATACCGGGCGGCCCGGGCCGCCGTGCGTGTCACTGCGGGCGACCGGCTTCCAACGGTCACGGCGACGCCGTCGGCGACACACGCTGGCGGCAGTGCGGCGCAGCATCACGGTGACTTCTACGAGGTTCCTCTCGACGTTTCATATCAAGCGGACGTGTGGGGCAGCATTCGTCGCAGCGTCGCCGCCAACGCCGCCGTCGCGCAGGCCTCTGCGGCCGACCTCGAAAGCGCGCGGCTTCTCTATCAGTCGGAGCTCGCAGCCGACTACTTTCAGGTACAAGGCCTCGATGCTGATCGTGTATTGCTCGAGGAAACCGTTCGCTCCGACGAGCAGTACTTGCAGTTGACCCAGGACCGCTTCCAGGGCGGCGTGGTGTCAATGGCCGACGTGGCGCTCGCCCAGACGCAGTTGGAGGGCGCGCGCGCGCAGTTGGCAGACGTCGGTATCGCGCGAGCGCAGTTCGAGCACGCCATCGCGGTGCTGGCTGGCCGTTCGCCGTCTGAACTGTCGATACCTCCAGTGGCAGGGCAACCTTCACCGCCGGTTGTGCCGATTGGGTTGCCCTCGTCACTTCTCGAACGGCGGCCCGATATCGCGGCTGCCGAACGGCGGGTCGCTGCAGCCAATGAACAAATCGGCGTCGCCAAGGCAGCGTTCTACCCAGCACTCAGTTTGGGAGGCAGTGTCGGCTCGCAGGCGGTGGCCATTGCCGACTTGTTCGCGGCGCCAACGCGGCTGTGGTCGGTCGGCGCCCAAGTTGCTGCGACGCTCTTCGATGGCGGCAAACGGCGGGCGCAGGTCAAAGTCACGCAAGCCGCCTACGACACCACCGTGGCGAGCTACCGCGCAACCGTGTTGACTGGTTTCCAGCAGGTGGAGGACGCCCTGTCAGACCTGCGCATCCTGGCCCAGGAGACCGAAATCGTCGATCGAGCCGTCGTTGCTGCGCAGCAGTCGCTCGACATCTCGACAGTGCAGTATCGCGGCGGCCTGGCGAACTATCTTCAAGTCATCACCGCGCAAACCAGTCTGCTCCAGAACCAGCGTGAGAGTGTCGACCTCCGCACGAAGCAATTGATTGGGAGCGTGTCGCTGATTCAGGCACTGGGCGGAGGATGGAGTACGACACAACTGCCGACGACTCAGGAAGTGGCGCGAGCGGACCCGGCGCGCGCAGGCGCGCGGCGTTGATTGGATAGGTGAGGGCTCTCATTGAACGCCACGACCACGATGGTCCGATCGTCAGTCCAGTCCTCTATGTCTTTCGGTCCATGAGCGTCGCGCGCGCGCTCCATGACCGCATAACAGACGGCCGAAGCGGATCGTCCTTCTTCGCGTACCGCATCGATGACTACCGTTCGCGATGACCCCAGGCCGTTGTCGAACGCCTCAGTGATGCCATCCGTCATGAACGCGCAGACATCTCCATCGATCAAATCGAGCTGGCTCTCGACATATGTCGCACACTCGAACAACCCCAGCGGGGGACCACCTTCTGTCAGTTGGTAATCCTGACCCTCGCGAACCAGCATTCCCGGCGGATGGCCCGCGTTCACGTAGGTCAACGTCCGCCGGGCAACATCAACTCGAGCGATCACGCAGGTCACGTAGGGCGACCCATGCCATTCTTCGTGCAGGGCAGCCGACATCCGGGTGCTGAGATCGGCAAGACTCGTGCTGTTGCGGGCAAGGTGGCGGAAGGTGAAACGCAGAAGCGCCAACGCCATGGCCGCCGAGATGCCCTTGCCTGAAATGTCGGCGATGAGCGTGAGGCGAAGACCAGGGGCGGGCTCGACGAAGTCGAAGAAGTCGCCGCCGATCCTGCCCGCCGGCGCCAGTAACGCGGCCCACTCGAAGCCGTCGGCCGGGGGCGGTATCGCGGGAAGAAGCCGGCGCTGCATGGCTTCGGCCATCGACAGCTGCGATTGAATGATCACCTGCGCGCGCTCGTGCTCCGTCACGGCGAGGCGCGTCGCGCGCAGATGCAGCCAGAGGTAGATGGAGACGCCGAGCGCGCCCGAGAGCACAACGTCGCTAATCCAGTCCAGCTCCATCTCACTGGGCTGGAGCACACGAATCAACGCGGCCTCGGCGAGGCCCGCAACCGCGTAGAACGCGACTGCGACGGCGGCGGCGAGCGCGAGGGCTCGAGGAGCGAACGCCGCCGAGGAAGCCTTCGCCCCGTGTTTGTGAACGAAGGCACCGCTCGAACCCTCGCTTGCGCCGATCTCGCTAGTCATCTACTGCCTGCGAATCAGTAGACATTCAGCCTTGCGCCGGCGTTGGAACTGGAGCACTACTCTGGCCAGGGGCCAGCGGTTCCATGTTCTCGTTCATCTTGAAGGTCGAATCCGGCCGCGCATAGACGTCCTGCGTGATGGTTCGAAATCCCTCCCGGTAAAAGGTGATGCTGTGACCGCCAGGCGCGACGTGAAGACGCTTGAATGCGCCGTCGAAGTCGCTGACGCGACCGGCGTAGTAGCCGTCCACATACACCTGGGTATCCTTCGGGTTTACTTCGGTGCGGATGTTGGCCTGCCCGTAGACGTCATACGGATACGGGTACGCATAGGCGTAGGGACCCCAATACCACGGTCCCCAGGCTGGATCGTAAAACGGCCTGTGCACGACGACCCGGGGCTCCACGATCACCGCGTGGCGCGGTGACGCGCTGACGGAGATGGCCCCGAGCATCGTCAAGCCGGCCGTGAAAATGACGACGCGTTTCGTAACAGCACTCATAAAGCCTCCTACGGACGATGTCCATTGGCGAGCGCTTCTACTTAGTAGGACGCAACGC